>ERZ1684502.12-NODE-12-length-71084-cov-198.064495_pt1 | contig 71084 bp, 74 predicted proteins | sample MGYA00580192_ERZ1684502 | MGnify/ENA primary metagenome ERZ1684502 (study PRJEB41476, sample SAMN13258264) | hydrothermal vent metagenome | biome: caldera [ENVO_00000096]; feature: acid hot spring [ENVO_00002120]; material: acidic water [ENVO_01000358] | place...
AGGGCAGAGGTTGGATTAAAAAATATGTTATAAGAGAGCCTCTTAGCGACTCAGAAATTAGACTCTCGATAGACCTTTCTTTATTTACACCTAGGGATTTAGCAGATTTCATAATTTCGTTGAAGTACGGAGACTTAGCCCCAAACTCTCTTCAGTCTAATTTGCTAGAGCAAACACTTTCACAACATGACCCTTCAGAATATAATTGGCTTTTAAGCACCAGAGAGGGAATTGAAAGCTTAAAAGTTGAGTTAGAGAGTTTAAAGTCTGCAGGCTTTAGCCCTAGCACTATAAGGGCAGTTTTCAGCTCACTAGAGGTGTTTTATAACAAAGTCAAAAGTTATTCCTTTGTATCTTCATCTTCAACTTTTAATGAACAAACATTAGATATCCTCTGGAATAATAAGGGATTAGCGATAATTGATTTTTCGGCTGATGGTTCGCCAGGGGTAGATTTACCAACAAAACAGCTTATTGTAAGTTACATTTCTCGCCTAGTTTTAAAGTATTTAACTAACGCAAAATATTCTGGAAAACAAAAACTAATTGGAATTGTGATTGAAGAGGCCCAAAATTATATTCCGTCCAATGATTACCCAGTTAACGCAAGAATAACTAAAGATGTTTTAGTAACTTTGGCAACTCAAGGAAGAAAATTTGGCGTAGCGCTATTTCTTGTCTCTCAAAGGCCAGCTTTTATAGATAAGTACGTCTTATCAATGTTAAACACTTTCTTCTTCCACAGGATATATCACGAAGATGTTAAGTATGTGATGTCTGCAACTGGAGGCTTACCGGAGCATTTAGCAAAAAGTTTGCCTACACTTGAAACAGGCTATGTAATAGTTTCTGGACTAATGTCTGGGTTAAAATCACCTGCACTTGTTAAAATTCCCTGGGACGATAGGATTGGATCTTACACAGGTTATGTAACAAATATAGAAAACATTCTGGTGAGCTAAAATGTGTAAGTTTAGAATTAGCGAAACATCTGCCTCAGCAGAAAGTATTTACAAGCTATATGAGTGTGTAATGTCAAAAACAGAAGCAGCGAATAAAATCAAGTTCTTCAAACAAATTGGGGAAGAAATAAAAAGAGTAAAAAGCGTTAGAGAATCTCCAGAGATAATAGCGTTAGTTGCTGATTGGGGTCAAGGAAAGACCACTTTGCTTAGCGTATTGGAAGAAATAACACAAGTAACTAAGTTAAACTTTGTTGATTTACTGAAGTCTGATCTTCCTTTAGAAGGAAACGTAATATTAATTGATGAAGTTGAAACAAGTATTGAGCTCTTACCACAGTATAAAGAGGAAATCAAAAACTTTTGGATTAAGATAAAGGAAATTGCAAACTCCAAGGGGAATAAAGTAATTTATTTGTCAATGACCCCTAGTGCTTACTCAAAGATATTTGGTGAAGTTTTAAAGGAGCTATTCCCAGAAACTTATGAGGCAATTATACAAAGGGTGAAGAAAGTATTCTTAATGCCTCCAAACAAGCTCGAGTTTTTAGCTGTTATGGACTGTTTACTTGACTTCAATAACCAAAAAGACAAGAAAATACTTGAATATCTAGACTTGCCTTATTGGACTATTGGACAGGAGAGGAGGAAATTCGCAAGATTCTTCAATGACGTTATATGCAAAAGCCTAGAAAGCAAAGACCCCATTGATACAATGTTTAAACTTTTAGTGGACAATCAAAACTTAAATGATGAAGGAGAGACAATAAGGGTAAACGAAGTCTTAAAATTTGAGAGAGAGCTTGATAAGAACGAAATAAAAGAGTTTCACAAGAGACTATTAAGCAGAATATTCGTGGATAAGCCACTGGAAAAACTAAATGATCACGTAGTTGAAGGTTATTTGGTTGATTATTACTCATGGGCAGAAGTTGCAAAGGACTTGGAGTCTCTTGAGGACTTCTTGCTAGTCTATATTAATGAAAAAGACAACTTTGATCAAAACCTTTATGTTTTCCTTTCAAAAGATATTGACAAAGTAATATATGAGAATATAAACAAAGGTAATATAGAAGAGATTGTTGAAAAACTAAAGGTAAGGAGTAAAAGAAAAGCTTATGCACTAACTTGGAACATATTTGAGACGCTTGTAAACACAAACATTGGAGGATTAATAGTAGAATTTGAAAGTAAACAGTTAAAGGAGAAGGCCATAAAGTTCGTTAATGAAAGGTTAATTGATGAAGAGAAAGAGGTTGAAGCTTTTGTCTCTTTCTTAAGGCACGGAATGGGATTGGAATTTGAAGAGAAAAAGCTAGATAGGCTAGCAACACTTCTAATTTTACCTAAGTATAACATAATTGTAACTAAAAAGCCTGTAAAGTTGCCAGACGACTATATCATCCACGGGGTTATCTTACTTTCTGATGACTTCTCCCTTGATAATTATTATGAGTCTCTATCTGTTAAAGTCCTTCATTTACCTTTAAATACTGTAAAGAAAAGGCAAATGCTTTACATTAACTTCTATGAGCTTTATCAAAAGGGAGTTAAGCTTAGGAAGGAACTAGTGAACATTAAGCTTGCGGATATAGTTTCTGAATTAAAAGACTTCCTAAGCTCTATAGAAGAGGAATTATCATTACCTAATTTGCCAATTGCAAAAGGCAACAAAAGACCAATACAGTCCTTTAATTGGATAGCCTTTGCACCAGAGATTTACCCTGCAAAAGCTTCAGAAGTTTTCACAAAGGTTAATGAAATAGTAAACGAGAGGTTTAGGATATTTGGCTCAAAGCAATTCCATTTAGAAGACATTGAGTCTACAGAAACATTCATAGAAGATGTAGTCCAATACTTTGCAGAAAACAAAATAATAAATGTAAATGAGGAAATAATTGACTTCTCTAACCTTGCTGGAGAGAGAGTAAAGGAGTTTACAAAGGTTATGGTAGGATTGCTAAGGCAAATGTTAAAAGAAAAGCTTGAGAGTGAGATAGTTAAGTATATCAAAGAAGAGAAGAGTGAGCTATTGGGGGCTGTTCAGAAGATATTTGGAGTGAAGAAGAGCGCAAGCTTAGAATTTATGGTTTATTCCTCAATAGCAACTGGCGAAATAGGAAACTATATCAACGTTAGAGAATTAGTCTCTTTGAAGGAAATAAAAGATCGTTTAGAGAAGATCAATGTGAAAAATGAGCTTTTCATAACCGCCAAGAAAAGGGCTGCCGGAATAAGGAGAATATCTGAAATGATGAATACAATAAAGGAGTATATCAATCTTGCGGAGAAAAGTGATGAAAGGAACTATGTAAGACTGGCCTTTGTTGCCTTTATGTTAGATAAGCAACTATCGAAATTTATTGAAGAAGTTTCAATAGCAGAAGAAAGCATAGCTAAAATAAAGAATGAAATAGAGAAAAAATTGGAGATTATAAATAAGGCTAAGGGGCTGGTAAATGTTAAGGAAGTTGAGGAAGAAAAGTTACTCGCAAAGCTACCACAAATCGTCGAAGAAATAAGAGAGAGATTTGTGAAGGTGGTAGAGGAAGAAGATCCGGAGGACTTAATGAATTTTATTGAGACTGTAAAGAAGATAAGCGAGAATGAGTCTAGCAACTTAGATTTGATAATTTGGGAGACCGTAAAAGTAATAATGGACGGTGCCTCTTTGCCGTTTACTGAAAGGCTAAAAGAAGTATTCTCACCAATAATGCCATTAGCAGGGATAAATCATAGCATAGTAAAGCTGGATGCAGAAGTTAAAGAGTTAGAAAAAACTTACCCAGAAGTAAACAAAATACATTCGCAGATAGAAGAAAAAAGAAAAGAATTACAGAAATTAATTCAAGAAATAAAAAGAGAAGTGGGTGGTAAATAATGATGCTGAATGAGTTAATTAACTTAATAATAGAAAAAAGAAGGGAAATAAATAAAGAAAAAATGGAAAAAGAGCTAAGGGAAGTGCTAGAGCAACTTTCTCAGCTAAGAGATTCGCTAGAGAAGGTAAGGGAAATAAAAACGAAGTTGATCTTATGTGAGGAAGAAGTAAAGGAAATTAAGGATGAAATTCTTTCTTCTTCAGAACCATCAGCAATAGTCCAATATGTAAACATGCTATACACGACAACTTTGAATTGTTATAAGAGAAAAGAAGAGGAAAGAAGAAGGAAGATTGAAGAAGAGAAGAAAAAAGTTGAGGAGCTAAATGGAAAGCTAATCCTTTACAAGAAAGTATTTAAGAACGTGTTTGGAGAGAACGTTGAAATATATTTGCTTAATGATCGTGCTGAAGATTTAGAAAAAGAGATACAAAAGGGAGAGGAGCAAATCAAAATGCTTTATGACAAACTAAGGGAAAAAGTTGGGAACAAATCAGATTCGCTAATACAATTAATTTACTCTGGAGAAATTGAAATAAACAAGGATAACTATTCTGAAGTCTTTGAGTTAATAAAGTTCCTAATTGAAAGAGGGATGACGGTCTCAATAAGGTTATCAAAATGAATGATATAATAGAAAAAATAAAGGAACTTGCATTAGAAGAAAGGGAAAAGGCAAATAAACTTAAAGCAGATATTATGCTCATAGCAGATGATATAAAGAATAAAAGATTAGACATCTCTTTTGAAATTGTAAACGGAACATCAGCAAAACATACAGCTTGCGCAATAGATGGAGGGAAATTTGAGTTTGACTTAGGAGACTCTTATCTAATTATGGCTAAAGCTGTAAGCGTAACTGGCAATTATGGGGACGTTAAGACAATTCCTCCGACGGTAATAAGAGATTTTAAAATTATTAGTGATTACTATGGCGAAGATGAAGTAAGAAAGAACTCTATCCTTTTGATGCTAACGCTTGAAACATCCCTACTCAGTAAAGCAGATTCCGATGTAATTTTTATTGATGGGCCATTAATAGATCCACCAATTTATGATGAGAGTCTTGATGAGTACTTCTTAGTGAGGAGTTCAATAGTCAAAAACAAAAAACCAATTGGGATTGTGAAAAGGTTTAGCCATAGATTGCTCACTAAATACCTGATCACTCAAGGATATGAGCTTGCAAATGTGCGTGAAAGTTATTTGGTTGCAATGCTTATGGCAGAGTTAAGAAAAAATGTAAAAAATAAGGATAGTGTATTCCTGGGTTGGATCAATTGGGGGAAAATATTCAAAGAGGGAAAATCTCTTTTAGACCTTAATAATTTAGAGAAAGCTTACAGGAAATTCAATTTGCCAATGTACTCTGCATATTTTCAGCTAAGTGCAATTTCTCCGGTAGTTAGAATTGACGTTATAAATCAAGAAGGCATAGAATACGTTAAAAGTTGGGGGATTGAAGGGGAAAAGGAAGTCACAATATTAAACAAAATTGCAGATACTCTAGCTAAGTTTAGAGAAGAAGAAATTAAGAGTTACGTATCACTCTTCCAAATCGTAAGAGGATTTGACTTGCAATCTTATTTATCTAAATTTTAGCCTTGCTTTTTCTTACTTTTTAACAAATTCATAAGATCTAATATGTCTTTTTTCGCTTCTTCGTATTCCTTCAGCGCTTTTACATATTTTTCTAATCTTAACATAGCGTCCTTTCCTTTATCAGTTAGAGAGTATATTGTAGTTCTACCTTGCTGAATGCTTTGTATATAACCCCCTTTTTCTAATGCTTCAAGATATTTTGTTAGTTCAACTAGATTGACACCAGCAGAATACATAACTCTAGTCTTAGATGAATTCTCGCTACAAGCCCTTAATATGGAATAGAGAACTTCAAGGGAAGTCCTCTTTACTCTTTTGCTCATTAAGTTATTATTAAACCATATAGTATTAAAATTTTATGCGCAAAAAAATACTTACAGTAAACCGTATGTTTCTTAAAAATCTGACTACTAACATGATTTATGACTTAAGAAGAATTGACAACAAATTTGTTGAGTTATTACTAGAAGAATATTTTTCCGATAATAATGGAGTTGTAAATGATTTCTATGTAGTAAAATTAGCGGAAGATGAGGAGAAGAAGATATACAGATTTAAAGTATGGCTCTTCAGGGTAACTGATAATAAAGTTGATGGCTTCTCTGGATACATCATATTTTACAAGAATAAAGTAATAATGAAATTACCTGTTATAAAAGAAATTAAATTAGAAGACGAATTTATTGAGAAAATAATTAGCTTATATGAGCAAATATACCTAAGACTTAGTAGACAAGAAATTCTTTAGCCATTGTATCACTTTATCGTCGTTATTATCTTCAAGAAACTTCACATAGTTTGAAATAAAATCTTTCACATTAGAATATTTTTCCAGATAGTCTTTAAAAGCTCTTATCGCAAAGTTCTTATTCATTTTATATTCCTTTTCACCTTTTCCAAAATCTAATGTCACCCTATCCTCATAGAATATTATTCTCCCTATTAGACTTTCATCCGTCATTATGTCATATTCTACACCATATATTGCTTCAACAACATAGCTTCCGTCATCAAAAACTTTAATCGGTCTCTCATTATAGTATCCGCCTTTAATAACACTAATACCTAAGAACTGTAGATATCTTCTAGTAAGGTCAAGTAGCTCTTTTTTGCTACAGTTTTTACTATGTGCTACAAGGTGAAGTATATCGTCTTCAAAAACCTTTCTACCGCGAATTAAACCGCTGTTAAAAAGTATATCAAGGATTTCTAATACTTCTTTTTCACAATCCATAACGAAATCTTGGAAATGAAAATTTTAAAGTATTATCTCTTCCTTTACTATGTCGTTCCTTAATATCTTATTAGCCAATTTCCTTATTTCTGGCACTACTTCCAAATCCTCAATCTTTCCGTAATACTGGAAAAGATTTTCATAAAACTTAACTACTACTCCGATACGGAAACCGCCAAACTCCATTAGTCTTTTTATATCTTCCAAATAACGCTCTTTTTCCTCAACTGCCATATTGATTATGCCGGCTAAAGGATAATTGAGAAGATCGGGTTCTCTACATATACTTCTATAGTAAAGTATCGAATCCTCGATTGAATATGGCAAAGGATCTGTGACTAAAATAACGGCAGGCTTTTCATTAGGAAATCCCATCTGATAAGCCTTTGCTTCATAAAGTATTGGATTATTTTCCCAAGTTAGAAATACCGGGCTATCTATAATCATATAATCGAAACTTTCTTTCTTGAGAAATGCTGTATAAAAATCAATAAATTCGTCTGCTTTATTAAAATTATGCATGACCTTGTAATATTCGATCCCCGGTGAGAACAGCTTTACAACTTTTAGTTGACCTTTTCCTATGTTGATGGCTTTGAAAAAATTCTCTGGAGTTTTTCCTAAAGCGATCTGGATCATTAACCCTTCATCTTTAATTCCTGCAAGCTCAGATGCATAGCTTAATGCGTCTCTATCAATAAAAAGAACATTTTTACCCTCTTCTGCTAGCGCCTTTGCTAGCATCAATGAAAGTGTTGATTTACCTACTCCTCCTTTATATCCGTGAAATACTATCCTCATAATTAACAAACATCTTATAGATACAGAAATATAAAGTTGATTTTCTAACGAGTAATAATAAATAAAATTATACTACTCTGCTTATAATATTATTATATTTCTATAGTTATAATTTATTTTTTGCAAATTGTATCTTAATATTAATAATTATAACTTCACAAAGAAAGCAAAATATTTAACACGCTAAAATTATTTATCTAACAAAAGCCCAAAAGTTTTTCTTTATATAAGCAATATTATACTTATGAATGCTAGAGTTTCTGAATATATGGATACAGTAGTTATCACAGTAGATATAGACTCGCCTATGAGCGAAATACTTAGCATATTAGCAAGAAGCAGTAATGGCAGGATTTTAGTCTTAGAAGGAGAAAAGCCAATAAGCATGATAACCACTAGAAGCATAATTGCCGCTTTTTCTGAATACGGACTTGACATATTTAACCTTAAAGCTAAAGACTTAATGTCAGAAGACTTAGTCGTACTTTCTCCAGACACCCCTATAATGGAAGCTATAAGAATTTTAATTAATAATAATATCGGAGGAGCTCCAGTCTTAGAAGGAAATATTATCAGAGGTATGTTCACAGAAAGAGAAGTGATAAAATTTATTGCTAATCTTCAATTTTCTGGTATAGTTGACTCAATTATGAACACGAAAGTTGAAACAATATCTCAGGATTCAACGATACTTGACGCTGCTAAAATTATGACTTTAAGGAATATAAGACGTTTACCTATTGTAAATGAGGATAGAATAACTGGAATAATTACTGCTGCAGATATAGTCAAATATCTTGATAAGAATAAGAAAATTGGAAAAGTTTTAGAAGCCGGTACTAAGAATCCATGGACAATTAGCAGATATATGAGTATTGTTGATGCGGCTAAATTTATGAGAGATAGAAGAATTGGTACATTACCAGTTGTTGATAAGAGCAAACTTGTAGGAATAGTAACTGAAAGGGATTTGATGTACTCGTTACTAACTGTAGAACTCGACGGCTAGCATATTGATTCACCCATAAGGAACTCGTATCCTCTTATTTCAACTTTTTTGTTTTACTGTGCCTAAAACTGCACATAAAGGTCATCCCCTTTATCGATGCTTCATTTTACTCTTCTGTTCCTTTCGAAGAGAAAATAAATTCAATGTCGTATTCTTTTAATTTTTAATTAAGATCTCATCAAACTTACTTTGTTTTAGTTTTACATTTATTAATTTAGGCTTTTGCATTAAAGAATCAGTCCTTTTTTCATGAAAGAGCAAAAAGATAGTAACAAAATAAATTGTTCCAAATTAATCTTACTAATAATGAAAGGAGAAAAGATGATCATCTTAAGGGGATTAATACCAATTTTTATTTCTTACGCGATTTATCAGAGGGGCATGAATGCTTACGGTAATGAGATAAAAAGTGATATAGAAAAATTATTACAGAGACCTGTCCCTAGAAGCCTAATTTATGGCACATTAAGGAGAATGGAGAAGTATGGTATAATAGAAAAATATGAAGATAAGAATAGCAAGAGGATTAAGTATAAGCTAAATGAAAACGGATACATTTTTCTGACAAAACACGTAGAAATGTTAAAAAGTTTGTCTCTCGCAATTAATAAAGTAATTGAGGACATGGAAAAGAAACAGAATTCGAACCACAAATAAAGTTTTTAACACTATTTTGCTAAGGACGCGAATAGTATCTGTTTTGAGTGCCCTTCTAAAAAGGTCTTGAAAATAAGCGATGAGGTTATATTTCGTTTTGAGCAAACCTCCTTTGTTTTTACCGCAACCTCTCAGTATTTCTTGTTGAAGTTCACAGATGATTGAGTACAACTTTTTATATTATCTTATTAGCATTCTTATCTTTTTATCTGCAGAAAATATAAAGCATGATTTCCTTCATGAATTTCTTTCTCAATTTTCATGTTAATTGCCGTCCCCCTTCTAATGATTCGATATATCATAAGGTTTTTTTACTAATTCCCGACTTTTCTCTGTCTCTTTAATAAATAATCTCAATCGCTTTTCATTAGCACTAGCCCGTAATGATGCTCTGAAGGTTTAAACTTATTGATAAGCTTAAAGTCTTTAAAGAAGTTTAAGACCTCTTCTTCAGAAATTCTAATAAATAATGGAGGACCGAAAAATGTGTTTTTCTTTTCCCACTCAATTATTATAACCTTACCACCTTTCTTTAAAATCCTCTTTATTTCTTTGACTACTTCTTCCTTGTCCATATCATGGAATGCATTGGCTAAAAACGCTACATCTACGGATTCGGATGGAATAGAAGTTTTAGCTGCATCCTCACATAAAAATTCTGCATTACTAATAGTTACTTTCTTCTTTGCTTCTTCTAGTACTGAACAATCTACATCTACACAGTATAACTTGTTTGCATATTTTTGTAAATATTGGCAATAAAAGCCATCTCCACATCCTAGATCAGCAATTGTTAGACCTTTCTCTAATAATGAAGAGAGATAAGAATCTGGACTTTCAGATGCTCTTCTGTGATGAGCATGCTCATGATGATGCCAAAACATAATTAATTATTAGACGGAGAACTTTTATTTCTTAGCCAGAAATAAAACAACTAACAGTGTAAAATTGCCAAGTTAGCTCTAGTAGCTAGATTAAGGGTAATGCGAAAAGTCTGGAAGCTAAATTTATTGATAATAATCCGGACTTTTCCCTTTTCATCTTACATTGACTTATAAAACTAAAAAATTCTTTCGTCTCGACTTTTGTTTTAATCACAGAAATAGAAGATAAAGAGCTAGAATGTAATAGGTAAAGGGAAATTGAAGCTAGTCCTTCTAACCTAAAATACAAAATTATCTCAGTTAGAAATGCATTAATAAGCGAAAGATTTCTTAGCCTTAAATCCTTTCTAAAATCTTTTTCATTAACCTAGCGTTCTCTAACATCCAATGGTCATTATTAAAGAAAACAAAGATATCAACAGGATTTAATTCAATAATTCTCTCTGCCAATTCTCTTAATTCTTCTTCACTGTAATCATACATATACCACTCCTCTCTTCCATGCAGTCTCAAATAAACAACATCGGATGTTTTCACAATGTATGTCCCAATTGGCGAATCTATTGAAACAACAGTGACTTTGAAATCTGGCAAGTTTTTGTACCATTCAACGTCCCTAAACTCTATTGCCATTTTATTGCCCACAAGCTTCTCAAACTCCTTTACTCTTTTTACGTTCTCTTCATTAAACTTAAACGTAGGAGGCATTTGAAACAAATAGAAGCGGGGGTCCAATTCATCCATCAGTTTGCGGAATTTCTCCCAACTCTCAACGTCCTTTAGCCTTTTTACATGTGTTATATATCTATTTACTTTCACACTCCAAACAATGTTATACTTCTTCCAACCTTTTACTTGGTTTGGAAAAGGAAAACGATAAAAGCTCATGTTTAACTCTACTGCATTTAAGCCAGAATATTTCACATACCACTCAAGGTTTTGGCCTTCATTCCAATCATACATCCATCCAGATGTGCCAACATATATCATTGTAGCATACTCCTCAGTTTATTTACTAATTTCTTTAACTGTTCTTCTCTGTATTTAAATTCCTCTTCGCTTTGAGGCTCTGTGCGATACTCACTATGAAATCTTATGGAATTTATAAATGTACTTACTAATTCCTTGTCATTATATTTGAAAGCTAAGTAATCTATGAGAGAAAAATAATCCTGATAATTCTGTATATTAAACCCTAATTTTAATGCTACTGCTCTCATAATGTAAGATAACCCTCTCCAATACATCTCTCCAGCATCAACTAAGTCGCCTTTGTTCTTTAGTTCATCTCCTAGCTCTAGGTACTCATTAGAAATTTCAGTTAAATATTTAATTCTATCTTTAATATCCATGCTATTTAAGATTAATTCAATAACTAATTCTGATGAGGTTAATTTCTTTTCTGCGCCTAAGTATTCCAAATATTCATAAAGTTTATCGGGAATTACCACTTCTTTCATATATTTTATTTAGTTATTGTGTTAACCTATATACACTTTTGCTGTTTTAGACCTTAATTAGTTTAGGACTAATTATCCTCTTTGGCTTTCAAATAGCTAATATTTTTCATAACTATCTTGCTCTAAAATTAGCTTATAACAAAAATAAATTTAAGAAATGACTTTCAATACCTTTACAAAAAGATGTCCTTTCAACTTTTAAGATATTTATCAAACCACTCTAACTTTCTTTTCAACCTATCCATCATATTTTTAGGAATGCCTCTCCTGGCGTGTTCGTGACCATCCCCTTTATATCTTACTAACTCTGCAGGAACCCCGTTCATCTTTAATGCAATGAAGAACTGCTCGGCTTGTTCAATTGGACATCTATAATCTTCTTCTCCATGAATTAACATTGTTGGCGTTTTTGCGTTTTTAACGTAATAAATTGGTGACATCTTCATTAGCTTGTCAATCCCCTCCTTGCTCCAAGGGTCTTCAATTCCAGCCTCTATTGCATTAAACCAGAACCCTATATCGCTAGTTCCACACATACTGACCAAATTTGATATACTTCTTTCGCTTATTGCTGCAGAAAAGATATCTGTGTGAGTTACAATCCAGTTTGTCATAAAACCTCCATAAGAACCTCCAGTAACTCCGAGTTTTCCAGTAAGGTTAAACTTCTTTCTTGCTCTTTCAACGAAATCAAGGAGCTCTTTCATGTCTTTTCCTCCCCAATCGCCAACACAGGCCTTAGCAAAATCTTCTCCATAACCCTGACTTCCACTTGGATTTGCATAAATAATGTTATAGCCATGGCTAGCAAAGAACTGAAACTCAATGAAGTATGCATAGCCATAAGCCATATGAGGACCTCCATGAATGAATAGAATCGTTGGATTTCTAGGGTCAGTTATAATTCCCCAACCTTCAATTTCTCCTTCAATTTTGACTGGAGAAAGACCTTTAACCTGAGGATTAGGATCATAAACCTCATCGCCATATTTCATGATTACTGGTTTTTCAGGGGTAGAATAGAAATAAACTATCTTATCCTTAAGGAAGTCAAAACCTCTAACAACAATGTTTCCTTCTGTGAGTTTCTCTACTTTTCCGTCCGTTATGGAGTATAAGTGAACTTCTCCACCAGTTTGACCTAAAGTCATTACTCTATCTTCTTTGAAAACTATTCTCTCCTTCACGTTGTCAAACAGGTCAGAAAGTACAGTATTACCACAAGTTTTTCCGCAAAGATAAGATTTATCTTCTTCTGGGAAAATGACTTCTCTTACTGCCCATGGGGCTTTACCTTTTCTATGACCTAAATATGCAATCCTTCCTTTCTCATCCATATCAACGGAAATTACAACTCCTTCTCCCTTTGTTATTTTCTTTAACTCTCCACTGTTTATATCAACCTCGTAAATGTCACTTAGCCCATAATCATCTTGCTCTTTAGTTGCTGATATTACAACTCTTTCACCATTAGTAGCAACATCCGTAACGTCAAAATCCCCACTTACAATCTTTCTTAGAGAGTCTGAGAAGAGGAAAAGGGATTGTCTTGTTCTAAAAAGTCCTCTCCCATCAAATCTATATTTTAGTTTATTTGCCGAAAAAACAGTGCTTGGAGGGACTTTCTCTTCCCCTACTATTAGAATGCCTTGTTTATGAAAAGCGAACTTGTAAATTTTAGCTAAAGTTACGAGCTTTTCTGGCTCTCCATAAGGTTTTTGCCTAAATAAAGTTGCTTCTTTTTTGCTACTTTTCACATAGTAAAGGTAACCGTTGTAAAAAGCTGGCTGAGATTCGTTACCTCCAAAAGTTATTCTTTGTTTGTTCAGATAGATCGCTGACTTATATTTCTCATTTTCAATCCAAGTTTCAACGTGAAATAAGCCAAGCTCACTCAGTTTAACTTCTGAAATAAGGCGAATTGAGTATGCCTCTTCTGGTGTCATACTTATTAACTTAATAAATAGAGATAAAAATATGCCTCTAAAAAGAAAGGAAGAAGTGCTCAAAATTTCCTTTTCAGCCTTCTTTGCAGATTTAGGTTATCAAGCTGCAGTTGCTTCTTTTCCAATAATCTTTGTTTTTTACTTTCACGCCCCAATTTTCCTTTATGGCATAGCTGAAGCGCTGAACTATGGCGGAGGAAGCTTAATGTCTATTCTAGGTGGCTATCTTGCAGACAAATATGGGAGGAAATTGATTGCAGTAATTGGCAATGCCCTTATTGTAATTTTGTCTTTTACCGGGTTAGCGGTAAACTATATTGAAGCTTTATTCCTTTTCATGTTTGGCTGGTGGTTTAGAAATTTCAGAACTCCTGCAAGAAGGGCAATGTTATCTGAAGTAACTGATGAAAGCGAAAGGAAAGAGGCTTTTGGAATTCTTCATGCGTTAGACATCACTGGGGCTGCTCTTGCAGTAACTTATCTAACTATAGCCCTGTATTTTAGAATAAAGGTTACTGAGGTTCTTCTATTTACAGCAATTCCCCTTGTGATTTCAACCTTGTTACTAGCTTTAGTAAAAGCTGGAAATAAGGGAGAGCCTAAGAGACCGGGCAAAGTTGCATTAACTATAGTTATTTCGACAATGTTTTTTGCATTTACTCAGTACAGCTTTGGATTTCCAGTTATTACTACAGGGCAATTCACCCACAAGCTTTATTTAGCAACATTAACTTACGGAGTGTTTTTGATTTCCTCAGCAATTTTTGGATATATTTTTGGAAAAATACACTTAAACGAGTACGAGGGCCTAGCGTTTTTAGGCTATCTTTTAGCAGGGATTATTGCTTTTGGTTATGCCTTCCTTTCACCATTAGGGATTATAGCCATTTATCCTCTTTCTGCAATTATGGGGATTGCTGTTGCTTCAACAGAGACTTTCGAACCAACAATAGTTTCTAAGGTTTCTAGAGGTGAGACTGGCACGGCAATGGGGGCTTTATCTTTTGGAAGAAGCATTGGTGTCTTAATAGGAAATACAGTGATGGGCTTCCTTTATCAAATAAGTTACTCTTATGCATATATATTTGCAGGCATAATGGGGCTCATAGCTTTTGGAATCGTCCTAAGTTTGCTAAGAAAATAAGGATCAACAAGAATAAGAAATAGAAAATTAGAGATAAGAAACGTCAAATATAAGCTTTCTTGCTTTTATCTCTCTATAATGACGCTGATATATTATAAAACTAGAACAGAATCGGCTGACAAATCTATGTGGAAAACTTTGAATATAATTGTTTATCATTAGCACTATTATTCAATTTTCTTAGCGCTCTTTAGACAAAAATAAAAGGATAAGCAAAATTTCATGTTTATGAATAATAGAATAACAAAGCTTGCAGGAAGTTGGTTTATTTGGGGGCTTTCCTATTATCTCTATTATCCTTTTGTGTCTTTATATATAGTTAAGTTCATTAAAGATGTAACTTTTGTGTATTTAATCTCTGTCATTTTCGCAATTCCGTTTCCGTTAATAGGAGGAAAATTGGCAAGAAAAATTGGGCTAGTTAATGCCATGAAATTAGGAGGTATAATTTCTGGTATAGGCTTAATATTAATGGGGTTATCAAATTCTCTCTTCTGGTTAGTTGTCTCTTACGTTATTACTTCTGGATTCTTTTTATCACTTCCTAGCTACTACTCTTATATGAATAATTTAGGAAAAGGTACTATATCTGTGGTTTGGGCAATTTCAATTATCCCTTCACTTTTCGCCCCTTATGTTGGTGGGATTATTGCGTCCTTACTAGGCTTAAGAGAAGTATTTATCATTTCAGGAATAATTATGATTTTTACAAGTGTTCCATTAATAGGACTTGAAGAGGTAAATGTCCCTTCTGAAGAAGGTAAAATAACCTATAAAGTTTTAATTCCTATTCTCGTTATTTTACCTTTAGCTTTAGCCCTTCCATTTATTTACTTAGTGTTAAAAGAAGTTTATTTTATGTCTTATAAGGAGATTGGAGAGATAGCAACTCTAGCGGAAATTTTGGGTGCTTTCTTTACCTTCCTTTACTCTAGGTTTGCTAAGAGGTTTTTCTTATCGATTTATCTATTTCTCTTTTCCCTTGTTTACTTAGTTTACGTTAATCCATTCTTTTCTATTTTCTTTGGCCTATGGGAGGCAATTATACCTTCTGCGTTAGAAGAAAGTAGGGGAAAAAACCCAGAAACATTCGGAGTAATAAACTCTTTGCAACTAGTAGGTTGGTTCATAGGGTATCTAGCTAGTTTTTTGACTTTCTCAGCTAGATTATCTCTTCTTCTCTCTTCTATTTTAGCCATAATTCTTGGAATGATATTCCTATTTATAAAGAAATAGAAACTAACGTCTTTGCTTACAAGTACTTATATACTTATACCGACTAGATATTATTGTGAATATTACTCAGCTAGCAATATTAACCATATTATCAGAGGAGGAGCGCAGCATTAAAGAGTTAGGAGAGTATCTTGGTCTAAGTAGAAAGCAGCTTGTAAAAAACATAAGAAGGTTAGAAAAAAGGGGATTAATAGAAAGAAAAGCTTACTTAGGAAATGGTGACATTATAGTTGGGATAACTGAGGAGGGAATGGAAGAGCTCTATAGGTATTATATGTTTCTGAGGGACTTAGTAAGGGAAATGGAAATTGTATTATGCACAAAATATGAATGTTGATTTCTAGGAAGGAAAAGTTCTGTCTTAAGATCTTTAGAATTAGTTATTGGAAAAGTTATTAGAACCAATTAAGTAAATCGATTAACATCGAATAGAACTCATTCTTATTTATTTCATATACAACTTCGGCATTTGGCTCTTTACCCCATATTCCTAGATAGTCGATTACGGTCATGCCTCTAGTCATGCAGTCGCAGTTTTCTATGTCAACATACTGTTTCTCTGACTTTCTTATTACGTTGCGGTTTAAGGCTATTGAAGTAGTTATTAAATCTGGGTGAGGTGTTCCTCCGATTTTCTCCTTTTTCATTGAGTACTCCCTATAATGCGTGTAAATCTTCACGTAAAACTGAGCCATTTTAGTATTCATCTTCTTTATTGATTCCCATTCCTCATCATTTATAGGGTAATTTACTATCACATCCCATGGTACCATTGTTATGTCAAAACCTGCATTAAATACAATTTTTGCAGCATCTGGATCTACCCAAATGTTAAACTCTGCCACTGGTGTTATGTTTCCTCTGCCCCAAACAGTACCTCCCATAATCCAGACTTTCTTTATTTTTTCTACAATGCTCTTGTCCTTCAAATATGCTAAAGCTAAATTTGTTAAGGGGGAAATAGCAAGGAACTCCAATTCACCAGCGTATCTATCTGCTAACTCTACAATTGCATCTACAGCTTTCTTTTTCTCAGGTTTTAGTCTAGTCGGCTTTACTATTTCATCTCCAATTCCTCCCTTTCCATGCACTTCTTCTACAGTTCTAAATGATTTAACTAGTGGTCTATCACTACCAGGATAAACCGGGATTTCCTTGTTTATGAATTCTAAAGCCCATAAAGCATTATTAATCTCTTGTTCATAACTTATATTTCCTTCAACAATTGTAACCCCTTCAACGCTTACGCCATTTCTAATTAGCATAAAAAGACTCATTATATCCTCTTGTGCCGTATCACAATCGATTATAAAATGTCTCATACAAATATATTCTTAAAATCAAGTAATCTCTTAAGCTTTAAGTATATTTCTTTCGGATAATCTCTCGTGTAATATTTTATTCCTACTTTAGAAAGTGAGTCTGTATCTGCCCCATAAAGTTTGAATATGCCAGATTTATAAATCCAGTAAGCATATTGAGGCTCTGAGATCTTAACTACATTCCTAAATTCTGAGAATGAATCCCCTTCAACTACTATCTCCTCACTTTCGTCTCTAATCTCAACAATTGGAATTCCTTTGTATTTAATGTAGTTATTTCCTACATTTTTATCTTCTTTAAAAGAAACATATACATTAAACCTCTTTTTATCATAGTCTACTAAAAGCGCTAAAGGAGATAAATGTATGAGTTTCCTGATTTCACATTCTCTAACGTTTGATTTCTCGTATGTAATTATTTTCTGGGGTTTTGGAAAAAGTCTCATTTCAGCTCTTGATATAGCCCCAAGTAATCCACGTGAACCAATTAAGAGCTTCCATTTAATTCCACCATAAGGGGTTAAAACTCTAACATCTATTGTAAAGTCCCTAGGATTTCCATATGTTGTTGAAAGAGGGGAAGGCTCATTAGTCGCAAGCAAACCACCTAAAGTACCATCATATAAAGTAGGGAAAAGAAGACTGAGTTCTTTTGCCTCTTTCTTTATTTTTGTAACATCTGCTCCAGCTAATCCAACTACTTTGTTATCTTTTATTTCGAACCAGTCCATTTTTCTTGTGTAGATAAATTCGCTAGCATTTCTCTTTTTTACATGAAGACCCTTACCTAAAATTTGAATTTTTCTTGAATTAATATAGGAATCTTTTATAACTTTGAATAACTCTTCCTCTGAGTAAACGTCCATCAGACTGCTTCTTGATTTAAAAGTTTTAAAATGGATTTTAAGCTAAATGTTGGTATGTACTTATCCTAGTTTCGGTTTTTTATTTTCCTTACTGAGTAGCTGGTTCTTTTTTCTGCTCACTTTTTAAAGGAAAAAATTTCGTTGTTATTAACTTAGAACTTAGATTAGATTAGAAAAGAAAAACAAAAAATTGATATTTAATGAAACTAATACATTCTCAATGAAACTTAAATTTAAACTGTGGATAGAAAGTGACGATGGAAAGCCAATAATTGGAAAAGGTGGAATATCTTTGATTAAAAGCATTATGGAAACGGGTTCAATTTCTGCAGCTGCAAAAAAGATGAATGTGTCTTATAAATTTGCTTGGGAGTATGTAAAAAAGATGAACGAGTACTTAGGAGGAATAGAGATGCATAAAGGAGGAAAAGGAGCAGGAGGAACAAAAATTTCAGAAAAAATTGTTGAATTAGTAAAAATCTATGAGGAGGCAGAAAAAGAAATAGATGAAGTTTTGAAAAAATACAATCAGAAAATTGAGGAAATTCTAAAAAAATAAGGAATTAAATGGTAATACCTTAAAAACCTTGTTTGAGTTTCTTTTTTGTGTTAGAAAAGTTAAAAGAAGTAGAGGGAATTGATAAGACTGGAATTAATATTCCTAAAGAAGTAGAGGAATTAAAAGAAGAATTTGTAGATTATGTGATTCAAGGAAAAATAAAAGATGCTTATGAATGGATAAGCCACCTTTTTGTTGTCTTAGACGAACTAAAAGAGAAAATGAATATTAAAGGGTGGATGTTTAGCAGAGAAATGAAAAGTTTCATAGAAAATCCTAAAAAGCACTTGGTTAAAAAGCTCTTTTTATACTTTCATGACCTAATAAGAGGAAGAATAACTGCAGAAGAGTTTTTCACTAAAGGAAGACAAGCAGTAAACAGCTCTTTTGGATCTAATATGAGAAGTATTTATCAAGCGTGGGGATTCTCTTCAATTCTTTTACAATTAGCTGATAGAGGGTTTAGGTTAAGTTACCCAGAACATGGCTATATAAACTTTGATAGAGCAGGGAAGCAAAAGAGTGGAACAATACCACCTAATGCAGTTGTCAGTGACAGTTTAGGAAGGAGTTATAGTTTCTTTCTTGAAGCACCTAGACCAATAGCATGGGAAGATAATAGCGACTTAGAAAGGGTATGGAGACTGTACTCAACCTTAAGGCCGGATATGATAATTTACAAGGGGTTTTACATAGATATTGTAGATTTAACTGGCGATATTCCTATAAAGAGACCTAATTACATTATTGAATTTAAGGAGCTAAATGAGTGGTGGAAAAGATGGAGATATTTGAAAGGATATAAGCCTCTATCTGGGAATGAATGGAGAGCTAGATGGATAAAAGGACTTTACAAGGGTTTAGCAGAAGTATTAGGAGCTAATACAAAGGATGAGATGCCAGATTTTGCTGAAGAAAAAGGCAGAAGAATAAGAGAATATAAGATAATTAGCCTGTATAAGACGATTTACAACCCAGATAAGGGCGTAGTAATAAGCAGAACAAAGGTTGATGAAAATGTGGTTGAAGAGTTAGAGAAAGATGATATATTAGTAATTAATGAGACTAACTTCTCTCCGGAGAAGCTTTCCCCAATAGTTGATGAATTGCTTTCTACTACACAAATAAGGATTGACTACAAAGAACTTGCTTACGAGTTTGCAATGGAGAGAAAAGAGGAATTTATACTATGGCTAAATGAAAAACTTAAAAGGCTTGGCATTAATAATTTTGACGTAAATTTTAGCTGACGTTTTAAATAGTATTATTGACTTGCAAATTAAATAAGATATTACATAAGCATCTAAACATGTATTTTGCATTTGCTAAAGATGATAAGACTTATCTTTATTTAAATGGAATTCTTAGAGAGTGGAACGGAAAACTGAAACTGAAAGGCAACATTGGTTATGAGGTAAAATACGAAAATGGAAAAGTAAAAATTTCTTCTAGACCCGTTTATGATAGTAAAAAACTGAGCGGGATCTTTGACGTAGTTTTATTTGGCAAAATTCCTCAAATTAACGCTTATATATTTTCCTCAGAGGAGATGATAGTGCTTCACTTTGACAAAATAGAGAATGAAATAATTAATGGGGAATACTTATTGGTACAGGGAATTCCTGTTTTAAAGAGTGACAAAAAGCGCCTCTTTGAGTTAATGGATGTTAGTTACGATTTAGTAAAATACATGCTAAAGATAAATCCTTCAGAAGAGGTAAAAAGGAGGGCAATAATTAGCTTATCTAAATTCGGAAAATGTGAAGAGGCAATAGAACTGTATAGGCAATTAGACACTAAATATCCAGAAGAATCGTTAGCTGCTGCAGAATGTTTTGAAAAAGTAGGGGAAGAATTAGAAGCATTAAAAATTTACTCATTCTTTTCAGAAACAAAATATAGAGAGCTAGAACAAAAGTTGAGAGATAAAGTGAATAAGCTAATAGACGAATTTGAAGTAAAAAATGATGTAAAACTCCTATTTGAGGCTTTGTCTATTTTGCCTACTTATGATGCGCCGGCATTAAAACTTGGTTGGTATTTCTTAAATAAAAAGAATTACAGAGAGGCTGTAAAGTATTTTGAGGAGGCACTTAAAAGAAGGAGAGACTTTACGAACATGTTAGCTTTGGCAAACGCTTATATTTATGCTGAGGAATACAAAAAAGCTTTAGACTTAATTGAGGAAGCAGAGAAAATAAGAAGAAATGCACAAACTGCGTATCTTAAGGGATTAGCATTAGAGAAATTAAATGCTCCTTCAAACGCAAAGAAAGAGTTCTTATTTGCCTGTAGAGAAGGAGTAATAGAGGCTTGCAGCAAAATTAAGACTTATGAACTTTACATGCCAACTGAGGAATTTGATCCAAATTCTTGGGTAGGATATGTGCTTTATGGATATAAAGTTGAGAAAGTCCTAGGGACTGGAGGGATGGGTTTTGTATTGCTAGTAGAGAAGAATATGAGAAAATTTGCTATGAAAGTTGTTAAAAAGGAGTTTAGATATGACGAATTGCTATATGAAATAGCTAAGATGCAGGAAGTATCGAAGGGTTCAAAATATCTTGTTAGAATATTTGCTAGCTTTATTGATGAGAACTTTTCTGACTATTATTCCTCTCCACCAGCAATAGTAATGGAATATATGGAAGGGGGCGATTTAAGAGAAATATTAGTGAACCCGGAATATTCGACTCTACGTCACTCTAGTAAATGGCCTCAAATAGTTGCAGTAATGTTTAGCAAAATAGCTGATGCAGTAATTCACATACATAAAAACGGATTTGTACATTGTGACATAAAGCCATCTAATATACTCTTTAATAAGAAACTTCCAAAATTTGGCGAGGAAGCATTAGAAGCATTGCTAAAAGAAGATGTAATACCAAAACTTTCTGATTTAGGCTCAGCTGTAAAAGTAAACACCCCAGTAATTCATTATACACCTTATTATGCACATCCTTTACAGAGGTTTGGAGGAAAGGCAGAATACAAGTTTGATGTCTACTCATTTACCGTTTCTCTTTATGTTGCTCTCACAAATAACTTCCCATTCTCTGAGTGGCTAGAAAGAGAATTAGAAGAAGCAGTAACAACACCAGAAAAGAGAGAGACTGCACTCAAGGACTTCTATTTAGCAGAACCTAGATTAGATTATGTGCCGGAGGAGTTTAGAGAAATTATCGAAAGAGGATTAAGAGGGGACATTACAATGGAAGAGATAAAAAGAGAACTAACAAGTATAGCCAAATACAGCTATAATTTGCCGATTAATGAAAGCCCCACACAAGTTCACATTTAGCTAATCGAAAAGCTTATAAGGGTATCCCTTAATATTTCTAAAAATAATAAACTGGCTAGAAGTGATATACTATGGCAGAGGCGCAATATAGAGTAACGTTTAATGGTACGTTCTACAAAATAATAGAAGACGACGAAGCTGCAATACTACTCTTAGAAGGTGTACCTATAGCTGCAGCTTGCGTTGAGCACGGAAGTCATAAAGACATACATGAATGCCCACATGTAGAAAGACTATTGAAAAAAATTTTTTCTTAACCTTTCGAGCATATAACCGCTATTTCTATTAAAACGTCTCTTGGCAATCTTGATACTTCTACTGTTACTCTCGCAGGAGGGTTTTCCTTGAAATATTCGGCATAAACCTCATTGAAATCAGAAAACATATTCATATCTTTTAAAAACACAAAACTCATTACTACATCTTTAAGTGAGCAACCTGCAGCTTGCAAGATTTCTTTAATATTCTCTAATACTTGTCTTGTTTGTGCTTTTATATCACCTTTAACAATATCTCCAGTCTTAGGATCTATTGGGATTTGACCAGCCACATAGACAGTATTTCCTACTTTTACTGCCTGAGAATAAGGGCCTATTGGCTTTGGAGCTTTTTCAGTGAAAATTATTTCCATAAGTAAAAAATATTGAGTTAGGTTTTACGTTTAATTCTCTCTAATCACGTTTGAAAGTTAGATTAGCTTGGCTTTAAATGAAGTTGGTGATGAAGCGCAATTATTAAATCTCTTTCAGTAATTATTCCAATAGGTTTATTTTGTGAATCTAGAATAAGTAAGGAACCTATCTTTTTCATTAGCAATGTCATTGCGGCTTCATTGATCGACTTCTCCGGATCAATAGAATATACTTCTTTTGTCGCAACATCTATTACCTTCTTTGAAAAGAACATCTCTGGTTCATTCTTTAATACAGCTTTTATTAACAGCTTTAATGCATCAACTGCTGTAACTATACCAACTACCCTTCCTTCTTCGTCGATTACTGGCAACCTTCTAAAACCTCTTCTTATCATTAACCTTGTAGCATCAAAAATTGGAACGTCTTTATGTACCGTAGTTACTTTTCTAGTCATAAATTCTTTTACAGGGAATAGTTGGTCTAAATCCTGGAAAATAAGTAAGAATTCTCTCTCTGTCACAATTCCACTAACTTTTCTCTCTCTGTTTACTACTGGCAAGGAGCCAAAATTCCTCGCCACCATTAAGCTTAATGCCTCTAATACGTCGTCATCCTCAAATACATAAACCGGGTTAGGTGTCATAATATGGATAACATCTTCGTTTACGAAAGAAAAAATGTCTTCTCTGTTACATCCATTTTTACATTTCTCAACAAAGTGACTAAGCAGATCTCTAGTCGAAATAACCCCCTTTATTTCATTGTCCATAACTATTACTCTTCCAATTCCTCTTTCATTGACTTTTTTAAAAGCTTCTAATAATTTACTATTCGTAGAGACTGTAGGAGGATTTGTGAGCATAAGAGTTTTTATTAACATCAAATTAACATGTGAACTGAAAATTATAAATTTGGATAGTCAAAGAGAAAGAAGCTTATTTAAAGATCTAAATACTTCGGCAACGCTCCACGCCTGTGCTATACATCCGCCTTGCAAATAAGGAGGTATATCTTCAAAAATTTCCGGAATAAACCCTCTATGAGTCTTTGAATAATCTAGCAAAGGCTTAATCTTATCTAGAATTAATTTACTTTCTATTATATTATTTTTCTCAATTTTTAGCTTAGCATCTATATATGCCCCTATTAGCCAGGGCCATATGGGACCATTGTGATATGCTTCATCCCTACTTTTTCTATCTCCTCTATATATAGGCTTATATTTAGGATCCTTTCTGGACAAAGTACTTAATCCGAATGGCCTAAGAAGTTCGCTTTCTATTGTACTTAGTACAACTTTACTAGTTTTTTCGTCAACTATTGAGAATGGCAATGAAATTGCAAATATTTGATTGGGTCTTATCGAGCTATCTGGCTTCATATTTGGGTCTAAGTAATCATACAAGCCCCAACTAGTAATAAACTTCTCATTAAAGCTATTCCTTACTTTTTCAGCCAAATCCGCATAGTACGTATTTTTATCATTTATTATATTTTTTGTAAAATAGTCCATAATCATTAGAGCATTATAAAATAGGGCGTTAATTTCCACAGCAGCTCCCTCTCTTGCAGTAACAATATGACCATCATATGAAGCATCCATCCATGTTCTAGGGGCTCCTCTATGGAATAGAAGTCCTTCTTTCATATAGACTATTCCGTTACCTTTTATATAATTCTCTATAATATTCTGGAGTGTAGGATAAATCTTCTTTATGAACTCCCTATCTTTTGTATATAAATAATAAGAATAGATTGCATTAATAGCCCATAAGCTAACATCTACCCCTAAGTACATTGGCTCTCCATCTGCCGTAAAATGATTTGGTAATAAACCCCTATTTTCGTAGCTTAAATAACGAGAAATTATATCTTTTGCTTGATCAAATAAATTATTAAGCAATAGAATTCCTTCCATTGAAATAAAAGTGTCTCTACCCCATTCATTAAACCAATGATAACCTGCTATTATTGCCCATCCTCTTTTTCCTTTTACTACAAAGTCCTTAGCGGCTATACTCATTAATCTTAGAAGATCTGCAGGTGCATCTTCTTCTTTAACTTCGCTAGCTTTATCATAATAAGCTAAAATTGAAGCTTCACTATCTGTATAAATACAGAATGGATTGTATAAGTCTTCCTTGTGATTGTTTCCCATCTCGTAGTCTAATACATAAAAGAAGTTATAGTACCAATAACCTGTTGGCTCTGTTTTTAACATTTTACTGTTTACTACAAAGTGTAAGATCGGTATGTTATCCTTAAAAACATCTATCTTATTTCCTTCAACCAATGTATCAAAATATGCCCCTCTTAATGTGACCAAATGATGACTCCTAAATGTAATTAAAGGGCAAATTTTTAGAATCCCTCTTTCAGCCTTATATTTAACAGTTATCGCATTTTCGTATTCGTGAGCAATTAGAGTTTTTTCTAATTTACTCTTCCCATAATCATAAATCCATTTTACATAATTCTTTCCCCATTTAAAGTCAATTAAGTATTTGTACCCTTCAGGATAATAAACATCAATATATCTATTAGTATTTATAGGGTACTCTTCTCCATCTATTATGAGGAAATCCTCAAACTTAGATAAAACAAGAAATCTCTTATGAGGTTGATTAAGGGGAACTACAAGGAAACCGTGATATGTCCTACTATTTATACCACATGTTGTTGATGATGAATAACCGCCAGTTCTTAATGGTAAGATCCATTCACGTCTTTCACATTCTTCAACATTAAACATTTATACTCTTTTCTGCTTGAATAGATATTAACTTATCTATTGTAATTATAAACTCTGCATGAGACCATACAAGAGGAACAACAGAAGTAGGAACAAAAGTTTCTGGATCTACTTGCTCTGGTAATAAACCACTAGGCAAAGCCCTATTTACTACCCAATCCACTAGTTTTAAAGCTTTTTCTTTCTGTGAAGTATCAGCGTAATATTCTGATAACCATAATGTAGTTATGATCCAGGGATTAGGCTGAGATTTAATCCTTCTGTATGTATCGTTTTCATATCTTATGATGCCTCCATTTACCGTTAATGAGTTCTCAATTGCATTTATTGTATTAACCATTACCGGGTTTTGAGGTTCTATCATTCCAAAGAAATAAGGGGAATACATGCTGGCATCTATAGTTAAATCTTTGTTGCCATACTCATCGATCCTTCTTATAAATCTACCATTGTATGTCATTCTCTTTAATGCTTCTTGCTTTATATATTCAGCAACATTAAGCATATCAGAAGCTAACACTTCATCCCCCATGTCTCTTGCTAGTTCAGCCCCCTTAGTTAATGCCCCGTATACGGTAGATACTGTGTAAATGTGAATGCCATAACGCTCTTCCCATAGGTCAAAACTAGGTTTAGGAAGCCCGTCCTCTATGTAATTCATCATAAATCTAACAGCGGGTTTGAAAAAGTTCTTATAAATGCTAGTTAATTCGTCAATATCCTTATATATTAAATAATGAGAAGCTATTGCCCATACTTGTAAAGCTGTTTCGTCTTCCTGAATAGGATAGATTTGTTTTTCATTATAAATCCATGGATGCCAAGAACTTGCAACAGTCTTATCTGGGTTATACTTATGATATAAAAATCCTTCTTCGCTAGCCAAGTCAGATATAAAATTGTAATGTCTTATTGCAATATCCCCATAACCAGCTATATCTAATGCGTGGGCAGCTATTGCAGCATCTCTTGGCCAACAATAATTGTATGAATCCCCCCAAAGGCTAACAAAACTATAATCAGAAGAGGCTATAATAGAGCCATTATTATCCATATGATTCTTTATTATAAGAATGCTCGTCTTATATATCCTTTTAATGTTTTCATTGATTAATTTATTATCAATGCTTTTTGTTCTTTTTAGCCAATTAAGCCAAAACATATAGTTGTTTGCAAATGCAGTTTCAACAGAAGTTGGTGAAATGTCACGCAGAAGTTTTCTAAGTTCTTTTAAGCTTCTTCCAAATGCCATTGCAAAATATGCCTTATCTGTTCCTTTTGGTTGTAAATCTAAATCTATTGCTATTGCGAATTGTACATCACCATTATCTATAGGTTTCATATCTAGTTTGCCGTCTAGTACGTCATAAGGAATTTCATTTTTCCCTATGTTATATTCTTTTAACTCTTTCATAATTCCAAAGAGCTTCACTCCAACGTATCTTCTTGACTTGTAATGAATAATAGAAGATGTTTGAGGGTCATAAAATGCTGTATCACCATAAGGGTTTGAATATAAATCAAGATCTATTAAAAACATTAACTTTCCTTTTATTGCTTCATTCCCATTATTTTGGACTTTTATTATCCTATAATAAATTGGGTCATATAAGTCTACAAAATCGTAAAATATAACAGAAACATTTTCATTTATATCCCCTTTAATTTCAGCTATGTTAGTATCTTGCAAATAATTAACTGTTAATTTCCAGTTATAGTATAACTTTTTTCCATCAAAGAAATAATGCGATATTGGCTTACCTGAACTTTGATTTTCCATGCCAACATAAGGAAAATAAAGATCTGTTGGTCTCCCTAATTCATCAATGTTAATTAATATTCTCCCATTTCCGATGCTAAGATATCTCATGTTAATACAGTATCGAATATTTTACTTTCAGCATTTATATGTTTATGAGGATATATCTTTGAGTTAATAATCTCGCTACCTTCTTCAATTACAGTATCATCTCCAATAACACTATTTACTATTTTTGTGGGCATTGAGGAGGTAGATCTAATTTCCACATGCCTTCCTATAATTGAGTTCTCTATTATTGCATTATCTCCTATATAGACTCTGTCCATGATAGCACTATTTATTATCCTGCTATACTCTCCTATAATAGTAAAGTTATCAATGCTAGACTCCTCAATATAAGTTCCTTTACCTATTTGGCAATGCCTTCCAATAAGTATATCACCTTCTAACTTAAGGAGACCTTTCTTATACATTCTCTTTATTATTAATCTTCTCTTTCTAGAATCAGGACTCGTTCCTTGAACAAATATCCTGCTATTTTCATCGATTTTTACACCTTGCATATCTTTATCTGGTAGTGTTTTAAGTAAAGTAAGCATAGCTTCTAAATATCTCTCCGGAGTCCCTACATCAAACCATAAATCTTGAGTTATATAACCATAAACAGGATAACCTTTATTTATAAGGTATGGAATTATATCTTTTCCGAAATCCATTTTGCCAAGCTTTATCATTTCTTCTATTTCCTTGCTATTAAATATCTCTCTAATTTTTGGACTAAGTACATAAATTCCGGTATTTGCTAAATCTGAAGGGGCTTCCTCTTTCCTTTTAGGCTTTTCAACAAACCTCTTTATTCTCATGTCATTATCTAATTCGGCAACACCAAACTCTTCAACATTCTCAACTTTCTTAAGTACTATAGTCATTAAGGCGCCTTTTTGCTCATGATATTCAAGAACTTTCTTTACATCAAGCTTAAACAAGTTATCACCTTGAACCACAATAGAAGTCTCGTTAATGTCATAGTAGTCTAAAGCTATTTTTACTGCATGTGCATTACCAACAGTATTTGCCCTAGGAATATACTTAAAGTGAACTCTTGGCTTTATATTATACCTGGCCGAAAAACCTATCCCTTCTTGATAAAGATCAAATAAAGATCGATAATTCACATATCCTCTTACGCCAAAAATAAACTCTTTTATTCCTTGTTTTGCTAGCTCTAATAATGCAAATTCTATTAAGGGTCTGTTAAGCAATCTTACTACTGCTTTAGAAGTTTCTACTGTCAAAGGCCTTAATCTTGTTGCTTCTCCTCCTATAGGAATTATAACTTTTACATCTTCAATTTTCAAGTCCACTATATAATCTTTATAATCTTTAGTTTATAAAGAATTATTATGAGAAATTTAATACTAGGATTCGAAGTTCATCAACCATTTAGGATTAGGAGGGATTTCTTTTGGAACCCTACAATTAGAGGAAGCCCCTTAGTGAAATACTTTGATAGCAAACTAAACAGAGAGATCTTTGAAAGGGTAAAGAACAAATGCTATGTTCCGGCAACTAGAATACTGATTGAAGAAATTGAAAGGGGAGAAAATGAAGGTTACGACTTTAAGTTCTTCTTTTCTATATCTGGGACTTTCATAGAGCAAGCTGAACAATGGGGAAAGGAGGTATTAGAGCTTTTCCAACAATTAGCTTACACAAATAAAGTGGAGTTTCTAGCGCAGACATATTATCATTCAATCACATCACTTTGGGAAGACCTTAGCGAGTGGAGAGAACAAGTTGAAGCTCACAGACAACTAGTGAAAGATTATTTTGGGCAAGAACCTATAACGTTTGAAAATACAGAATTGCTCTTAACTCCTAGATTAGTAAAAGAGATAGAAAAACTTGGATTTAAAGTTGTTATAACTGAAGGTAAAGAAAGCTTACTAAAAGGTAAAAGTCCTAATAGGGTCTATAAAATAAAAGATACAGACCTCTCGTTACTTTTGAGAAATTACAGACTTAGTGACGATATAGCCTTTAGGTTTTCAAGCAAAAACTGGGATCAGTATCCACTAACTGCAGAAAAATTTGCTGATTGGGTTTCATGGTCTGAAGGGGAAGTAGGGCTAATTTTCATCGATTATGAAACATTTGGGGAACATCACTGGCCTGAAAGCGGAATATTAGATTTCTTAAGATGGTTACCAAGAGAATTACATAAAAGAGGTGTAGAATTTAAATTACCAAGAGAAGTTTACAAAAACTATTACGACGAAATAGTCATTGACTCAACTGTTTCATGGGCTGATATAAACAAAGATGAAAGTAGCTGGCTAGGAAATATAATGCAATGGGCTTATGACGAAATGGTTAGAAGGACTGAGATGTTAGCTAAGGAAGTTGGAGGAGAATATCTTAAAGCATGGAGATACTTCACAACAAGCGATAACTACTACTATATGTATGTCGGAAGTGGAGGGCCAGCAGAAGTTCACTCATATTTTAGCTCCTTTAATTCTCCAATAGATGCTTTCATTAATGAATTTTATGCAATAACTCTTTTCCAGGATGAGCTATTAAAGCTTCTAAAGATAGAGAGAGAACCGTTCATATTTTATAAAAACGGAAAAAGAAGTAGCGAGGCATGGAATGAAAATCAGTTTAGAGAAATTATAAATAGAGATCCTTCATTTAAAGAATATGAAAAGTACCTAAAAGAGTGGCTTAAATGAAAAAGATTGACTCAATTTGGATGCCAGATGAGGAGATAAAGAAGGTTTGGATGATAACTGTTGAGCTAGATAATGTTGCATCTGTAGGAGGCCTAGGGAAGGCAGTTTATTATATGGCTAAAAGCTTAGCAGAGAGAGGAATTGAAGTAACAGTAATAATGCCAAGTCATGGAAGGCATTTAAATGACTATTATAGATCTGCACTAAAGCTAAGAGAGCTGTCTTTAACTGCTTATGGAGATAGAATTGGAGTTAATGGAGCAAGATACCCTTATGCGATTGGATTTGAAGAAGGTAAACTTGACGGGTTTAACGTTATTCTTGTGAAAGGACTTGATTATAGCACTGGAATATTGCTTGATAGCTGGAACGTTTATGACAATATAATGGAAAAATCTGCGCTTTTAGCTAGAGGTGTTCAAGCTTACTCTATTTTCTCAATACCTTCAAACATACCTTCAATAATTCATGCCCATGATTGGCACGCAGTTCTTGCTGGTGTTATGGCAAAACAAACATTTGAAGTAAGGAAAATTATAGTCCCTCTTGTTTTCACCATTCACTTATTAAACAAAGTTGGAGCTCCTTGGCATTATGCATCAGAGGATTGGGCCGGATTAAGTAATTGCCCACATTACATTTGGCAAGTTGTTTCCCACAAAATATATACAACAAGGCAAGTGTGGGATGAGCTATCACAAGGCTTTATTGAAAAGTTTGGAGTTTGGGAGGCAGACGTTGTCACTACAGTTAGCAAAAGTTATCTTACTTATGACATATACAACTTTGTTGGAAATTGGATTGAGAACAAGAGCTGTGTAACATATAACGGCACAGACTGGAGCTTAGATGAGGTTAAGGGATATGCTAGGAAAATCTTTAACACTGAAGATAGAGTCGAAGTAAGGAGAAGACTTTACAATATGCTTGAAACTCTCCGCTTAGTTCCAGAGGATTACACAACTGGAAATATTTTGTGGAATAAGAGGTTTTGGATTGGGATAAAAGATGATTGGACTTACACGAAATTAGATGATGGTCCCTTAGTTTTGTTTGCTGGCAGGCTTGTTTATCAAAAAGGAGTTGATTTACTTATAAGGGCTTTTAGAGAAGTTATAAAGAAAATTCCGAACGCTAGGCTAGTTATTCTTGGCATCCCATCTGGAGACTATGGATTGCTTAACGATTTAGTAGATAAGGCATCTGAAATGGGAGGAAATGTCAGGATTTTAACCTCATCGTCAATGCCTAAAGAAATATACAAGTTATTCTATTATGCTGCATCAGTTTTCGTAGTTCCATCTAGATGGGAACCATTTGGAATTGTAGCAATTGAAGCGATGGCTGTTGGAACCCCAGTAGTTGCCTATGCTGTAGGAGGGCTTAGAGAGACTGTAATTGATTTAAGAAACGATATAAACAATGGTACTGGCTTCCTTGTAGAGCCAGAAAATATGTGGGAATTGCATAGGGCAATACTGACTTCTTTAGCTTTATCCTTAGTAAGTGAGACTAAAGACAAGGGTCATCTAAACATTGATGACTTAATAATGAGGAGTGAGGATGTTGAGTTGTGGAATAAAGTTAGGCAAAATGCAATAAAGAGGGTTGAAGATAACTTCAGATGGAGCTCTACTGCAAAGTACTTGTTAAATTGCTATAGCAAGGCTTACACAATGGCAAAATACAGAGCATTGGCTTCGTTCTAATTTTTAAAAACTTTTTTAAATACTGTTAAAAGAGGAAAGAGTTATGGAACAAAAACAAATCCCTCCTAATCAGCACTACGTCAAGAAGTTTATCTATTATGCGGCCCTTGGAATACCACATGTCGACATTCAAAAGTATAGACTTAAAGTGACAGGCTTAGTTGAAAATCCATTAGAGCTGACTTATGAGCAATTGCTAAAAATGATAGATACAAAGTATACGAGAGATTTTCATTGTGTAACTGGCTGGAGTGTTGCAGATGTAGAATGGGAAGGAGTTAAAATTTTAACTTTAGCTAAAATGGCAAAAGTAAAAGAAGAAGCAAAATGGGTTATGTTTTATTCACTTGATGGCTACACTGCTGTAGTTCCCATAGAAGATGCATTAAGTGAGGATGCAATTATAGCATTAAAGATGAACGGAAAGCCTTTAGATATAAAATCTGGCTTCCCTGCTAGACCATTTATTCCTCACTTATATGCTTGGAAAAGTGCAAAGTGGTTAACAGAAATTGAGTTCATGAAAGACTATGTTGACGGCTACTGGGAAGAGAGAGGATATCACGAAAGAGGGAATGTATGGGAAGAAGAAAGGTTTAAAGGAGAAGGATATTCTCATAAAGGATGGAAAAGAAATCCTATTTTATGACTTTTATCCCGTCACTCCTGAGCCATTCCGCTACTCATTCCTCCTTCTTGTCCTGCACCTTGTGATGAAGCTTTTGCTGGTGCTGCAGCAATATAATCATCAATCTTTAGTATTGCAGTTGCTGCCTCAGTTGCGCTCTTTATTACTTGTTCCTTAACTATTAAAGGATCTAAAACTCCAAGTTTTGCCATGTCCTCTTCTATTTTCCCTTCTACCACATTTACCCCAGCATTCTTCATCCCTTTGCTATGCAAGTTTCTTAGTTGTACTAGCGCGTCTACACTGTTCATTCCTGCTGTTTCAGCCAATGTAGTTGCAAACTCCTCTAATGCATCCGCAAAAGCCTCAACTGCTAATTGTTCTTTTCCGCCTATCTTTCTAGCTTCCTCTCTCAATTTAAGCGCCATTTCAACTTCAAATGCCCCTCCACCAGCAACTACGTAAGGATACTGAAGAACGTTCTTCACAGTGTTTAATGAATCCTGAAAGCTCCTCTCTAATTCATCCATGACTATGTCGCTTGAACCCCTTATTAAAATTGTTACTGCATCACCCTGCTTTGCCCCTTCGAAAAACACAGTCTTAGAGTTTCCAATTTTCCTCTCTTCAACAAGCTCAGCATAGCCTAAATCTTCTGGCGAAATGTCTTTAACAGTAGTTATTATTCTAGCCCCAACTGATTTAGCTAACTTCTCTAAATCGCTCCTGCTCACGTTTTTTATTCCCATTACACCTTTCTTTGCCATAAAGTAAGCTGCTATATCGTCCATTCCTTTTTGAGATACAATAACGTTTGCTCCTGCATTAACTAAAGCATTGACCAGAGATTCTACATATCTAGTTTGTTCCTCTAATGCCTCTTTTATTTGCTCTGGTGAAGAAAAGCTCATTTTTGCTGAAATCTCTGGTTTCTCAACTTCAAGTGCGAAGTCTATTACAGCTATCTTTGCTTTCTCAACCCTTTTAGGCATGTTTTCATGAACAACTTCTTTATCAAGAACAAATCCCTTAACTAGCTGAGTTTCATCAATGCTTTCTCCTCTCTTCTTAACCATCTTTATATCTGAAAGGTCTATGTAGTAGCCTGAATCTACTTTCTTTGCTATTTGCAAAACTGCATTTATTGAAATATCAATTATTTTATCTATAGTTGATTCTCCAGAGAAAAACTTGCTTGCAAGAGAAGTATAAGTTACTTTTCTCAGGAGGTCTTTATTGTTTTCATCAATCTTTATTGCTACTTCCTTATCATGAGAAAGTATAATGTCTGCAGCTTTCTTAAATCCCTCTATGATTGTAACAGGGTGAATCTTCAAATCTAGGAGCTTTTCTGCCTGCTCAAGGAGAAAGCCGGTTAGTACAACTGCAGAAGTAGTTCCATCACCTACTTGCGCATCTTGTGCTTTAGCAGCTTCAACAACTAACTTTGCAGCTGGATGCTGAACGTCCATTTCCTTCACAATTGTCACTCCGTCATTTGTAACAGTTACTTCATTTGTGCCACTAACTAGCATTTTGTCTAGTCCTCTCGGCCCTAAGCTCGACTTCAGCATTTCTGCTAACGTTCTTACTGCAATTATGTTAGATCTAATTACATCTTCTCCGCTTTCTTCTTTCGTGCCTTCCTTATACAAGTTATACATGAATTTTAAAATATGAAATAGTAGTATTTAAAAGATGAGGAAACTCTGCGGGTCTGAAATCTGATGAAGAACCAGTGAGCTGATTAGTCAAACTCCTCTTGAATCTTCTTTTTACCTTCTAAAAGTTTAAGAGGAAACGGTGGTTTTTCAACTTCCTCAATTTTAATTCCTTGTTTTCTCAGCTCTGCTACAGCCTTAACTAAATCGTCTTCGTGTGTAGCATACTTTATTTTCTCTTTTATAACATTTATATTTGGATCATTACTTCTAAACCTCTCAGCACTTACTGAAGTCCAGGAATTTCCACTCCTGTAAATAAAGACTACATCCTGGAAATAGCCTGGAACTACATGACTAACTCCAGAAAAGTAGTATTCCCCATATTTGTAGACTTTCATACCAACAATAAGCTTTTACTAGTGAAATATAAGTTTTAAAGTAAAATGTGAGGTTGTGTGGTAGTTAAGAGGGCCATTATATTTCCGCTAATCTCTTTCATTAAAAAAGAATATATTCAAGAGGGGATAAAATAGCACATGGAAAAGACTGTAAACTCGTACCACTACTACGACCCCGTTCACGCATACTATTTGGTCTATGGATTTTTAAAAGGAGAACTGAAATCAAAAATAAAAATAAATCCTAGGTTTGAGGAATTTGACACCTTAAATAAAATGCTAATTGAGAAAAGGGAGCTTGATGTTAGTGCGGCATCTGTTATAACTTATTGGAAAATCGCAGACGATTATTACTTATTAAGAAGTGGAAGCACACAAAGAGTAGATGTAGGACCAATTATCGTAGCTAAGAAAAAGTATACAAAAGATGAAATAAAAGATCTTACGATTGCATTGCCCGGAAGGAATATGAGTGTCTACTTTTACTACGGTCTATTTTTTAAAGCTAAGGACGAGATAGTTGTAGGACCTAATAATGTTATTAATGCGGTTTTAAAAGGGGAAGCAGACATAGGATTATTAAACCCTGGGCCAACAACTACGAGCGTTTACGAAAAATATGGACTAATAAAAATTGCTGATATTTTGGAGGAATGGAAAAAAGAAGCTAATAACTTGCCAATGCCGCTAGCACTCTATGTAGTAAATAAGAAAAAGTTTAGTTATGAGGAAGCAGTTGAAATAAGAAAAACATTTCAAGAAGCAATCCTATATGCACAATCTCATAGTGAGGAAGCACTCAGCTTTGCACTGCAATTCGCTAAAGGAGCTGATCCTGCAATTGCAAAAAGCTTCATAGATGGATGTAAATCAATTTACGACATGGGTGATATTGGAATAAGGGCAATAAGAAAAGTATATGAGATAGCGAAGAAAAGAGGTCTCATAGAAAAAGTGCCAGAGATAAACCCGGTATGAGATAATTGTTTTTTAGATCAGTTCTTATCACAAACATTTACAGACTTAAATAAGTAGGACACGTATGCCTCTGCTTAATTGTGTGCACAAATCTCTAGATTTCATCCTCATAAGGTCGAAAAATCAAAAGACTAAAAATAATTATGAAAATTGCCAAATTATTATATATGATAATAGAGCATGTAGCAAAGGCAATTTCCTTACTTCTTAATGATGGAGAAAAAGTCTACATAGGACTAAATTCTATACCAGCAATATTAGGAGCTTTTCTAGCAAGAGACATATACAAGAAGAATATCAGAATTTTGGGGGTTGCAGAAGCTGACAACCCCTCTAATATAATTATTTCGCCTTCTACTGGTGATCCCTTCTACTCAGAATCTACACCAGTTATGATAACTGCAGATTCATTTGATTTGTTTCAGAAAGGCTTAATAGATGTAATGTTTTTAGGCCCAGTGCAAATTGATGAAGAAACAAATGTAAATTTATCTGTTATAGGTAGTTATGAAAGGCCTAAAGTTAGGCTACCTGGTGGTGCTGCTACTGCATTTTTAATGCCCTTAGCTAAGAAACTAATTCTTTGGAATTTAAAGCATTCTACAAGGTCATTAGTGAAGAGGGTCGACTTTGTGACTGGAACAGCGAAATACTCCACAAACGAGGTATATTTAGTTACTAACCTATGTGCTATGAAATTTGATAGAGCAGATAAGAAATGGAAAGTTATATATGTATACCCATGGAGTAATTGCGAAGAGGTTAAGAAAAATACAGCATTTGATGTATATTGCGAAAAACCAGAAACGGTTACTGTAAATGAGAGCGATATAGCTTACATTAACAAATTAGATCCTTATAACTTAAGATCTGCACTAGAGCTATAAAGGCTGTAATTCTTCTAATATTTTTTCCCAGTCTACATCATAAAGGCCAAACATGCTTGTTGGTTCTGCACCTCTAGGCAAATGGACCACTGCAGTTACATAAATGCCATTTATAGTTGGCCTTCTCCCGTTAAAATATGATTTAGGAACGATTTCTTCTGCAGTTATAATTACTTTCTTAGCAGCCTTTGCCTTATACTCGTCTTCATATAAAGGCCCTAAAATTTCGGCATTGCCTTCCTCATCTGCTTTATGTACATGAATGATTGCAACATCAGGATTTATCGCTTTCACAAGTACAATATCTTCTCCAGAAAATGGATCTTTAATTACTTTCCATGTACCATACTTCTCATGAAGTTTTATTAAATCCGAACCTATAACGCCTTTTACTGGCATAAATGGAAGACCAAAAGCGCCAGCTCTTATTCCAGCTAAAAATGCACCACAAGTATCTTCTAAATATTCGACTTCTCCTTGTTCAACTTTTTTCCTAAAAATTGGCGGAATTCCAAACCATTCTAAACTTGCCATTGCAGCCCTTACTCTCTTTACTACTCCATACTTTAGTAAAACTTCAAGTCCAAAGCCAGGTTCTCTATCAACGAATCCAAGATTTTTAATCCCAGAGTTTACTAGTGCATAAATAAATTTCATAGGATTTCTATGAAATGACATTCCGCTAATTGTTATAGTATCATTCTCTTTTATCAACTTTAGGCTTTCTTCCAGGCTGACTAATTTACTCATAATTAACTGTAGATCGCTACGCTTTAATCTTTTTTTATACCTTCAAATATCCAAAAACCATTAAGCTCTTTAACAAAGAGCGGTATAAACTTGATTGAAAAAGCTCTTATTGCCTCTACTGGTTTTACCCCTTTAAATGCATTAATAATTAAATAAGCCTTGCCACCTTTCTTAATAACCCTTGCTGCTTCCCTTATTATATCATAATCAAGAACTTCAGATATAATCACAGTATCAAAAGATGAATCTCTAAAAGGTAATGGATAAACTGCATCTACAATTTCATTTATGTAAAAAATAGCTTGCGGATTACTAACTGTTACTGTAGCAGAAACTAATGGTGAACCTATCTGAAGGCTTCTCCCTTTAACTTTCAAATCAACTCTGTTTTTAAGAAAAAAAGTATAGAAAGAGTCTTTAATCACTAAAAAGTCTGAGACGTTTTTAAGCAGCAAGGCTTCTCCATCTAAAAGCTCATGAGAAAATATGATATCTGGTCTATTTTGCACTATCTGAGAAAGCTTGCTATAAGAAAGGTCAATCTCTTCTTTTTTACCATCATGGTAATATATTGCCTTAAGGCTTTGCTTTAATGATTTAGCCTCAGGGGGTAATAGCTCTAGGTAGTCCACAAAATAATGAAATAGCACTTCTCATATATATTTATGCCTAATAATATTTTTGTAAATATATATCATGTAAGATTTTTATAATAATTGTTAAAGAGAATTACTAATAGTTTTTCTTTTTACGTTCTAGTATATGTATTTCCTTCCGCTTAAAATTCACTCACATTTCAATAAACTTCAATCTCTTTCCCAAAAGGCTTTCAGCTTAACGTTTTTTGGTTCACCATGCTCTAGTATATCTTCAATCGCTTGTCTTAAGAAATCTTCAGATTGAACACCTCTAATGAGCCACATATCGTTAATTAAAATAGCTGGAACTCCTCTAATTCCCATTGCTCTTGCCTCTTCTTCATCTTCAATTACTGCTAACCTAGCCCTCTTTGACTTAAAATCCTTCTTAAATTGCTCAACATCAAGTCCAACTTCTTTAGCTATTTCTATCAGTACTTCATCTTGAGTAATGTCTTCTCCTTCAATGAAGAACTTCTCTTGTGCCTTATCAAAGAAATCCCAATGACCTTCATCTCCTTTTTGGAATTCTGCCGCCTTGCAAGCCATAAGTGGCGGAATTGACCAAACATAGCCAATTTTCCCCTTTCCTATTACCTTTTCTGGGTCGTAATCAGGGAAATACCTCTTTATTATCTGGAATTCATTAAGGAAAACTTTTCTTGCATCTTCAACTGTTGGTGCCATTTCTTTCAAATCTTCTAATGATGGAATAATTGAGAACGCCTTATGTTTTACTACTACTACGCCTTTAAACTCCTTTATAACGTTTCTTAGCCTTTTTGAAGTAACAAAACAGAAAGGACAGATAACATCATGAAAGAACGTTAGTTTAATCATACCAAAAACCCAATAGTTGTAACTCTTTTAAACCTTTCTTGCGATTCAGCCTTTTCTCATCGTCCTTGTTATCTCAGATAAGTCGGATTTTGAGTCACCAGTAAGTCTTTTCGTTTCTTCTATTAAGTCTTCTCTTTTAGTTTGCTCTGCAACCCTTCTTAGCTCCTGAGCTATATCAATAACTTCTTTGCTACCTTTTACAAGTGCATCACTATATTGCTTTAATAATGTAAAATATTTGACCTCTGCAATAACATCCTTATTAATTCCTTGATTTACTTGCATTTCATTACCTCTTTGAAGAACAACCTGCTCTTGAATAGGAACGTATGTTTTCCTCACCGGATCGTAATAACCGCCAAAGAAAAGCAATTGGACTGGTTGGTTGCCTGGAGGAATAGTTCCTGTTGCATATATAGAAATGGTTCTATCTATAACTGGAATGTTAATTGGAACTTCGTAATTAATTGACTCAAATCCCGGCGGCAAATTTAAGGTAAAATTATAGGCGGCAATTTCAGTTACTTTCTGCTGTATAAATACTGAAGGTAGTTGTGTAGGATCTTCTATGTGATAAAAAATGCCAGAACCTTTATCTGAAATAATCTTTAAAATACTCTCATTATAATCTCTTCCAACGCCAATAGCAATTATTTGAACATTTGAAGGGATTTGAAGTTTTTCGTAATCTTTAACGTTTCTCTTATCTGTTGGTTTGCCGTCAGAAATTATAATTAGTTTTACAGGAAGTTGGCTATAAGCTAATTGCTGAAGGATCTTGCTTAATGCTTTATATAAATTTGTAGTATATCCTTTTTTTACATTTTGAAGAACAATTGGATTGCCAGAAGGTCCTTCATAAATTTTCTCTATATCATTCGAAAATAAATAAGTAGACAAATAATTACCGGGAGGGATTTCATGGGAAAGTTTATTGGCTGAAGCGATCGCAACATCTAACTTATGATCTTTCAACATCGATGGACTATTATCTATTAGTATGACGTAATGAATACCAGAGGATTGAATAAAGACCTCTGGCATTATCCTAATAATAAAGTTTACTTGCGTAGGCTTCTCTACACTAACATAGTTGTGTGAGGAGTTAATTTTTAGACTTATCGTCATAACTGATAAGAATATTACGTGCGTAAAACTATAAATACCTTTATACAAAATACTTCAAATATGCCATGGAAATGTCCTGTATGTGGATATGAAAATCCTGATGATGCTAATTTTTGTGTGAGATGTGGTGCTCAAAAACCTGCACAATTAACTGCTGAAAATATGCAACAGCAAGTAGCTACGCAGCAACCTCAGCAAGAACAAGTTACTGCTCAACAGCAGACATTGGCTACTACACCTGCAGAACAACAGCAGGTACAATCATTGCCCGTAGCCCAACAGCCTGCCCCTGCACAGCAACAATTACCGGAACAGCAAGCAGCCCAGAATCCACCACAAGCGCCTCAAGCCTCAGTCCAGCAAGCTGCTGCACAAACTTCGCAAGCTCAACAAGCCCAGCTACAACGTAAATACTATTTGTTATTCATTCAGACACCTTATACTAATTTAATAAATCAAAAAGTCCCTCTAAACTTTGATATATTTCCTGCAATATCAATTGGTAGAAGTCCAGAAAATGTTATAATAGTCCCAGACCCGGAGGTCTCAAGAAGACATGCAGTAGTCTCACTCGAAGGGGGAGAACTCTACATAGAAGATTTAAACAGCACAAATGGAACATATGTGTATGATGGGAAGCTCTTCCAGCCGATCAAAGGAAAACAAAAGGTAGCTCCTAACTCAATTATAAAATTAGGAAATCAGACAATAGTGAAACTAATAGCTGAGTGACTGGGTGGATTTTTTGACAATTTCCGCTAAACTAGAATTCAGTCATAAGTATTCTTTTAATTCTCCTGTTCGGGGAATATTTAGGCTTATAATTGTACCCGAAAGGGTTTCTTTAGCAACAGGATTTCACTACATAATTCTTCTAGATACTTCTGGTTCAATGTATGGTTTAAAGATTGAAACAGCTAAACAAGGAGCTATACAACTTCTTAACAGAATTCCTAAGGGGAATAAAATCACATTTATAACTTTCTCTTCTGACGTTAAAGTATTGACGGAATTTAGTGATACAGCTAGTGATACAGTAAAAGACACAATCTCTTCTATCACTGCTAGAGGCAACACAGTCTTTTATACAGCGTTATCTATTGCTATAAATATTGCAAAGAGATATAACTTGCCGGGATACATCATACTATTAACTGATGGAAATCCGACAGATGTAACTGATATGTCTGCATATGAAAAAATTGAAATTCCTGCAGGATTTAAGGTAATTTCGTATGGAATAGGAGACGATTACAACGAGCAGTTATTGAAAGTACTGGCTGACAAATCTGGCGGTATTTTAAATCATATACAAGATGCGGCCGAGATAGCAAACTCTTTGCCACAAGCAGCTGTTACAGAAATAGGGGCAAAGAATGTTACAGTAGAGATTGAATCTCCTTCTTCGGTTAAATTGTTAAACTATTCTGGACCTCCAGTAAAGTTAGGGGCAATTGAAGGTGTAGTTAGAATTTATGGCGAAACAACAATTCCACCAAACTTTAGCGGAAATATAATTACAGTTAGAATAAATTATGAAGACCCAACTACTGGTAAAAACGAAACTTTAATCGCAGTAAGTCCAATTACACCAACAGTAGACTCACAAGTTTTCCTTAGTGGGATCAATAATGATATACTGAGTGAATACCAGTACTATGAATTGATGAATAAACTTGTAACTGAGGTTAGCTCGAACAATTTAGCAGAAGCAACAAAAACTTTGCAACAAATGGCACAAGTAGCGCAACAGACTAGAAGGATTGAATTGATTGAAACAACGAGAAGGCTACAAGAGAGCGTTGAAACAACGAGAAGGCTTGGAAACATAGAGCAAACTAAGAAAATCATAGTTAGTGAAGCAACAAAGAGACTAAGATCTTAATTTTGTTTGTATATTAATAATTTTTATTAGTAAACATAGAGTCATTTTTATTGTAAAACTTTTTATACTATTGTTTTTAACTATTTATCTGGAATTAGATATGCCAGTTGAAGATATTGTAAAAGTATCAAGAAATTTCCAGGTTACAATACCTGCTAGAATCAGACAAAAAGTAAAAATAAGAGAAGGAGATTTAGTGAAGGTAATTTATGATGAAAATGAAAACGTAGTTAAAATAATACCCATGAGTAGAGAAGAACTTGAAAAACTTTAGATTATTTTCTTTACTTCCTCTATTATTTCAAATGCTTTTTTATATAAATGTTCTCCTATAATATCTTTTACTTTTTCTAACTTTTCAATGTCAATTACTTTAATTTCATTTCCGACTTTTACAATATCGACCTCTAAATCAAGATATCTTATCTTCCCCTTAAGTATTTCTGGTGGAGTAGAGATATTAACATATATTCCTTTTAATTTGCCATCTTTATTAAAATATCTATGAATCTGATACCACTTCCTAGAGTCGTACTCCACAATGTCATAATCGTCTTTTTCAATTTTTACATTAAGACCGTCATATATTCCTTCTCTATCAAAGACCCTCATTAGCCTAATAATGAAATATTTATCATTTATCTCCTTATATATGACTTTTCCTTTCCTTAAATGTAAAACTTCTCCATCAGCTTTGATATGTTCTATCTCCATGAAGTCTGTTATGAGACTATCTAGCAAATCCGTCACCTTCCCATTCCCATTTTCAACTGCATCAACTTCATTTGAAAGAGACATTTTTAGCATATGATGGAAATTAATTGTTTGAGGGACAACTTTTCTCCTTAGTTCATCTAACATAATTTTGTCTTCAAGAGACAAAGTGACTTTATTAAAGTCCTCCCCCTGTCCTTTAAAATCCTCGTTGTCAAATTTCATCGCAAGCCTTTCTAATTCTTCCTTTAATTCGTGATCTTGAGCTACTGCCGCATTACTTCTCCATTTAACATTATATCCCTTCTTGTTAAATGGTATACTTATAGATAATAATCTAATTCTTTCTTCCCTATTTATATGCTCTGAGAAAAACGTTTTCCCTTCGCCATTTTCCCTCCATACCATAGCGTATTTCCCTACAGCTCTTGGAGGGGCTAAAATTATTTTACCTTCTGTAGGGGGTTTAACAACTAATCCTTGCTCTAAACAAGGTTCGACCTCAAAGTCCATATATTTGCAATCTTTTGTTTGAATAATGGAGTACAATTTAACTGGCGATTTCCAAACGAAAGAATATTTAAAAATGCCTCTAAAAAAATCGTATAAATCTTGCCCAACACTGATTATTTCTCCTTTGTCGTTTCCATCCTTTACAGTAACATCTGCTGGTTCCTCTCTTATTTCAGAGTTGAAGCGTAATGCTATTTGGGGGGTTTGCTGAACCACCTCGAAACCATGATCTAAAAATAATTTAGTTAAGGCAGTCGCATAAATGCCTCTAACTCTTACCTTCATATAATAATTTATTTAGTACATATTTTAAAATTCCACCTTCTTTGACGTACTCTAGCTCCACATTAGTATCTACTCTTACTAGTCCCTCTGTAGTTATCACTTTGCCATCAGGAGATTTGAATTGTATTGTAACTTTCTTTCTAGGTGTAAGATTGCTTAAACCAATTATTGAGACTTCCTCGTCTCCTTTTATCCCTAAGCTTCTCCAATCTGGTATTTCAATAGGCAAAACTCCCATATCAACTAAGTTGCTTCTGTGGATTCTTTCAAAGCTCTGAGCTAAAACTGCTCTAACTCCAAGTAATGCAGTAACCTTGGCAGCCCAGTCTCTTGAGCTTCCTGAACCATACTGCTTGCCAGCAACAATAACTAGGGGTACTCCTTCTTTCTTATATAATTCTGAAGCCTCATAAACAGTCATTACTTTGCCATCTGGGAAGTGTTTGGTAAATCCTCCTTCCTTATCAACTAAATAGTTCTTAAGCTTTGGATTGGCAAATCCCCCTCTTATCATAACCTCGTGGTTCCCTCTTCTGGCGCCAAACGTATTGAATTCTGTTACTCCTAACTGCTTTAAGTACATTCCAGCAATTGAGTCTGGTGTAATAGGACCAGCAGGAGATATATGGTCTGTTGTTATCTTATCTCCTAGAAGAAGTAAAATCCTAGCGTTCTTTATATCCTCTAATTTCGGAGTTTCCATAGTAAACCATGGAGGTTCTCTTATGTATGTCGATTTTTCATCCCATTTGAAGGTATCGCTAGGCTCTACTTTTAGTGCCTTCCAGTTCTCTTCTCCTTCGAAGATTCTCTCATATTTCTTCTTATAGAGATCGGGATTTAGTGAGAGATTCACATATTGCTTTATTTCCTCTAATGAAGGCCAAATGTCCTTTAAGTAAACGGGATTTCCATTAGGATCATAATCTATTGGTTCATTTTGGAAATCGATGTCTATTCTTCCTGCTAGGGCATATGCTACTACAAGAATAGGAGAAGCTAGATATACACCACTAAGTAAGGGATGAATCCTTCCTTCATAGTTTCTATTTCCACTTATTACTCCATAAACTTCTAATCCATACTGCTTTATATCCTCTTCTACAGCCTTTGGTAATGGACCAGTATTTCCAATGCAGACAGTACAGCCGAAACCAGCTATATGGAAACCTAATGCCTCAAGATACGGAAGCAAACCGGCTTCTTTTAAATACTCTGCAACTACTGGTGAGCCTGGAGCTAGAACAGTCTTTACATATGGTTTAACTCTTAATCCGTACTGTACAGCCTTTTTAGCTAATAACCCAGCACCAATCATTACAGTAGGATTAGCAGTGTTTGTGCAACTTGTTATTGCAGCTAGCACAACATCGTTATCACTTAGTATATTGCCTTTCTTCTTCTTTTTCTTCTCAGTTCTTGCTTTCATTTCTCTAAGTGGTACTCTTTCATCAGGATTTCTTGGTCCAGCTAAAGATGGTTCAATTTTGCTAAGATCAATTTCAACCACATCAGTGTAATTAGGAACTTCTTGATAGAACAACCCTTGTGCTTTAGCATATTTTTCTACTAATTTGTAATCCCTGCCAGTTCCAGCTAAGTAATTAAGTGTTTGATTATCGATAGGGAAGAAACCTACTGTTGCACCATATTCTGGAGACATGTTAGCAATAGTGGCTCTATCTGGTACTGAGAGTTTAGAAAGCGATGGGCCGAAGAATTCAACAAATTTACCAACAACTCCTTTCTTTCTAAGAGTCTCAGTAATATAAAGAACAACATCTGTTGGCGTAACACCCTCTTGTACTTCTCCTACTAACTTAACTCCTATCACTTCTGGTACAGTCATCGTATATGGCTCTCCTAATAGAACTGCCTCTGCTTCTAACCCTCCAACACCCCACGATAAAACACTTACCCCATTAGTCATCGTTGTGTGAGAATCCGTCCCTATAACTATTTCTGGAAATGCTACCTGCACACCGTTTACTTCTCTAACATCTACAACTTTACTTAAATATTCGAGGTTAATTTCGTGAATTATTCCATTACCAGGAGGTACAACTCTAAAGTTCCTAAAACTCGCTTGAGCCCACTTAAGTAACTTGTATCTCTCCTCATTCCTTTCAAACTCTTTTTTCATATTCCATAGAAGAGAATAAGATGTGCCATAATAGTCTACTTGTACTGAATGATCAATTATTAAATCTGCAGGGACTATTGGGTTTACAATTTTTGGATCTTTTCCTCTTCTTTTTGCCTCATCTCTCATGGCTGCTAAATCAACAATAAGAGGAACACCAGTATAATCTTGCAGAACAACCCTAGTAGGGAAGAATGAGAATTCTTTGCCTACTTTCCAGCCTAATACAGCATCTAAGTCATCATCGGTTATTTTTTTACCATCGTAATTTCTGATAACATTTTCTATAAGGACTCTAATAGAGTAAGGATATTTTGAGATTTTTTGTTCGTATTCTTCTAGTTGTTTTAAAGGATAGTAATAGACGTTCTCGTCAAGCTTAGAAAGCTGGAACTTCATATATAAAGGTACCATTTAAAGCTAAAAAAAACTTTATGATTAATAGATAATGTGAGCGAAGATCTAAAATATCTATGCAGTAAAGCTTCTTACATAGGATTTTTCGGCTCTTATGCAAGAAAAACAGATTATGTAGAAGGTCTTTCTGACATTAACGTAATTGCGATTAGTGACGACAAAAGTTTACTTTTTGATTTGGCTTCACAGGGATATTCACCAATAGTAATTTCTAAAGAAAAACTAAAAGAAATATGCGAAACAGGTGACCCTTTATGCTTATATATTTTAAATTCACAAACAATTTGCGGAGAATTCCCTTCTGATATAAAATTTGTAAAAACGAACTATACGTGTGAGAGGTTAAGAAAATCAATTATTCCACTATATGTTCTTTCGTTATTGGCTTTCTTTAGAGACGATGAAAGGAACTGCTTAGAGAATTCATATAAAGCTTTAAGGACGTTAATTCAGTGGAGGGCATGCGAAGAAGGACTAAGCATACCTTTATCTGCAGAAGAAGCAGAAAACACATGCAAAGACCTTAATTTGAGCTTTTGTCAAACATTTAAGGACTTAATATTTTTAAGGAGGTTGCGTTCTCCACTAACTTTATGGAGTTTAGATAAAGTTGCTGAAGCAATTTCAGTTTTTATAAAAGTTGTAAAAGCCTCCAAAATTTATGAGGAAACTAATGGGGATGTCTTTAAAATTGAGATTGGAGAAAGGGGTTTTATAGTTGAAAAAAACAATAAAGAGAAGATTCTTATCCCATTTGATTGATTTCTCTTTCTAACAAAATGCTTAAAACTTTTAAATCCAATATATATTCATGCCGAGTGAAGAAGAAAGTAGAGATGTAGAAAGAGCGGAAGAGTATGAGCAAACGCAATCTAGGGCTTCACTAATAGGAAAGAACAAATTTGAGCTAAGCACCGGGCTTATAATTGCTGCAAGATATGCTGATAAACTTAGAAGGGTTGCTTTAGTTGCATTTAGCAAAATGGTACCTAAAGATATAATTTTAAGGGATATAGCGGAGCTCAACAAACAGCTTTATGATCTTCTTGTAAATCAGATGAAGGTTGATAAACTTGACGTTGTGAGGATTGTGGTAGATGCCGAATATGATGAACAAAATCAAAAGATAAACTTCACAAATGTTAGAATTATTAGATATTACACGGAGGAGCAGTGCAATAAAAAGAGTGAGGAAATAGCAAAGCAAGTAGAGGAATATAAGAAGAAATATGATGAAATAAGCAAACAACTAGAGGATTTAAGACATCAACTAGAGGATTATAAGCAAAAAATTAAAACAGTTGAAGAATTGCTTAAGTCAATAAGCTAAACATTTTTTATCTTTTATTTTCTTTATTTCTTAGATGGATATAGGAACTTCTCTTAGGCTCAAAATAGTAATTTCATTTCTTTTAACTATAATCTCAGAAGGGATTTTCTCACTCATTATAGTTTCATTACTAAAACTTCCGATATTTTTATTCATAGCCTTTTTGATAATTTTGTGGTTTTTCCAATGGTTAATTTCTCCTTATCTAGTTGGAAGAAATTCAATAGAACTAATGCCAGATGATCCAAATTATGGGTGGGTTTACGAGATTATGAGAGAAGTTTCAGCAAAGACCGGAATAAAAACGCAAAAGTTTATTTAGTTGGTGAAAGCTTTCCAAACGCATTCGCAAACTATATAACTGGAAAAAGGATAGGAATAACTTTCCCTCTTTTGCAAATTTTATCTCCGGAGCAACTGCGGTTATTGGTATGAAGTTAGACATATAAAACATAACGACGTTGAAATTGGATTGGCTATAAGTCTTTTACCTTCAGTCTTAGGTTTCATTAGCGACCTTTTTATGAGTATAGGTTGGGCAAGCATAATGTTCGCAATAGATGAAACTGATATAATAGTAGGTCTAACGCTTTTAGCAATCGGCGGGGCCTTATTTGTAGTTACTCTCTTCCTTCAAATCTTCATATTATGGTTTAACAGATTAAGGGAGAGCTATGCTGATTACTTTTCCTATTAGTTATTCAAAGAGGAAGCCTGGAATTTGGCAAAAGCTTTAGCAAAAATTAAAGTTTATATAAAAACGTTAGGCTAGATCCATTTAGAGGGATAATAGTTACTGTGCAGCCAGTAAGAATAAAGGAAAGCAATCCAGACCTTTTACTTGAGAAATTACTGAGAGAAAAAATTAGTACCTTTTCTGACATATTTTCTACTCATCCTCACCCAGCGAAAAGAGTTAAGATGATTTATGAGCTAATAACTAAAAGTTAGCCCTTTATTAGACCAATTACCAACCCAATTATGAAAGCTATTGAGTTATATGGAAGAATTGACAATTCTTTTTCAACAAAAGATTCTGCTTCACTTGCATATACTCCCAAGCTTTCTAACCCATGAATTACTGTAGAAGGAGATAATGCTCCTATCGCTATTAAAATTATTATTATTGCTAATATTATTATACCTATTTGAATTATTTTCTTTATTAGAAGGCCAACTAAAAGACCCAAAATAAAAGCTATTATTAGACTTATTATCTGACTTTCTGTTATCATCAAACATAAAAAGAAAGAAAAAGTTTAAAAATCTCATGAAATGTGCTTTTCTAATCCTTCTTTTAGTGTAGCGACTAATTTTTCAAGATCTTTCTCCAATTTCATAAGTAGCTTCTCTTTATCAACCCAATAAACATAGCTAGGCCTACCCTTTTTCTTTTGTTCCGCTTCACTTTTATCTCTCTCTATAAGGCCTTTTTCTAATAGATTATTCAGAGATTTACTTACAGAAGCTTTAGTAACTTTTAGCTTTTCCGCTATTTCATCTGCATCCATTTTCTCTTTATTCTCTAAAAGTAAATGTAAAACTTCTACGTCACTTTTCGGTAACCCATACATGAATGCTATAAACTCATGAATATCTACTTCTCTTCCATCTGGAAATGTTATTTTGCCACTCATATTTTAAATTATGAATTTGGTTGCTTAAATAAACTGCGTATACATTTATATGTAAAAATAGACTTATAAAAAAGAAAAACTAATAAATTGGAAGAGAAATATTCAGATTTTCTTTGATCCATGAAGCTGTTATATATTTTGGTGCAGTCCCATTGACGATATCACGAATCATTTCTATTGCATAAACCGAAAGCGGACCAGGTTCTTGAAGCAGACTAGTTGCTAAATTGCCTAAAACATAAATTTTACCTTCTTTATAGGCAGTAATGTTATTAATGCCTGGCATGCTAGAAATTAAGGTCATTGTATAAGAATAATTGCCAATTTCGCTAGCAATAATAATTTGAGGATTAGTAATCAGCAACCTATCTGGTGAAAGTAACGGATAGCCAGAAAGAGTAGAAAAGACGTTTAACCCTCCTGCAGAAACAATGATGTCATTTATAAATACGTTTCCCCCGGCAGTCCAGAAATCTAAATTGGGCTGAATATAAAGTAAGTAGGCAACTGTTGTATTACCAGTAGAGGAAAATTCGGCAATTTTTTGGTTCATCCAATTAACTAATTCTTCTCCCTCAGAAGTTACATTGAAATAGTTAGCTATAGTCATTATGTTTTCCTCTATTTGAGAGAAGGAATACGCATAATCGCTATTGGTAACTAGTACGTTTAGCCCAGCTTTTTCCATTTTTGAAATATAAGGTGCTTCTAATCCCCATTCAACAACTACAACCGTTGGGTGAAGCAGCAATAATCCGGAAATGTTAGGGGGATAAATCTGTGAAATCACAGTAACGTTTTTAGGCAATTCGTCTGTTAAGTTAAGAGACTCGAGTAGCTGATATGAGTAGTAATCGACACCTACAATGTATTTTCCAAGACCTAGAGCAATTAAAACTTGAGTGTCACTTGGGGCTAAGCTTACAATTCTAAGTTGCACAGTGGAAGTTGTAGTTGAAGCGTTGTAAAGCGAGGCTAATGTCAAACTTTGAGTTGAAGTGTTATAAATAGTTGAAGTTGCCGTGGAAGTTGTACGGTAATAGCTTACTAGTACTCCTATAATTATAGAAACAACAATAATTATAGCTATCACGATCCCAACAATTGTTGACTTCATATGGTTAGGATATCCAAACCTTATTTATAAGTCTTTCTTTAAACAGATTCAAGTGCAAAAAGTTTATAATATGGATATCTTATCCGGTTCATTGTGCTAAAATATATTTTTGCTGTTCTTTTACCTATTTCATTTATTTTGGGACTCTTGTTTGGAGAAGTTAGGCTTAGCTTTTCTCAAATCCTTCATCCTCATGGTGTGTACTTAATAATCCTTTTTGAGATTAGATTGCCTACAGTCATCTCTGCTATGCTAATCGGGATCCTTATCTCTTTAAGCGGTGCTGTTCTTCAACATTTGTTAAAAAATCCTTTGGTAGATCCTTATATTGCTGGCACAGCTGCTGGCGGAGAATTCGGAGCAGTACTCAGTTATTTTCTTTTAGCCTTCAATCTCCCCTTTTCATGGCTAATCTATTTTCAACCCATTGTAGCATTTGTTACAGCGACCTTAGCTACATTAATTACTCTGACAATTGGGAGAAAAGGAAGTATTTACGCAATCGTAGTTGGAGGTATTGTTGTCTCGTATATCTTTTCATCCTTAACAACCATTCTTCTTTTAATTTTTCAAGAAAAATACCCACAAATACCCCCCTTGACTTTTTGGCTTTTAGGCGAAATTGAAATAATTGGATGGAGGGACGTTTTCGTTCTCTCATTACTTTCCGCTTTATTCATCTTTTTAACATATAAGTTCTCTAGGGCCTTAGACCTTATCTCAATTAGTGATGAAATAAGCTATACGCATAAAATAAACCCAGGAAGGCAAAGACTTCTTTGGCTTTTACTAGTTAGCCTAATTAATGCATATGTTGTTTCAATAGCTGGAATTATAGGATTTGTAGGAATAATAGTTCCCCACATTGCAAGAAGAATAGACGGCAGTATGAGAGGCTTATCTATTTATTCTCCACTAGTTGGGGCAACAATTATGGAATTTAGCAACATTATATCTCGAGGGGTTTTTGGAACCATTATACCTTTAACCGCAATAACTGCACTATTAGCCTCTCCTATAATTCTTTCAATCTTAATAGAGATTAACCAGAGAGGTGAAATTCAATGATAATTAAGGGGTTGAAAGTTAAGCTGGGGAAAAGACTAATTATAGATGACATTACTCTCTCATTTGCTGAAGGGATAAACTTAGTCTTAGGGCCTAATGGTTCTGGCAAAACCACCTTATTAAGGACAATTATAGGAATGATAAAACCATCAGAAGGAGAACTTAAAGTTGAGGAAAACCTCTCATTTGCTCCTGCAGAATTTTATTCTCCTAATATGAAGGTTAAAGATGTCATATTAGCAGGAAAAAAGAAAGGGGATTATGAAAAATTTGTAAAGATGTTTGACGCTGAGAACCTCTTAGATAGGGATTTTTCCACACTTAGTTCTGGCGAAAAAAGGCTTATACTAATTATAAAAGCCCTTGCTGAAGGCGATTTAGTAATAATGGATGAGCCCTTATCTAACCTTGATATAGCTAATAGGAAGAGAATTATTGAAAGCATATTAAAGTTAAAAGAAGAAAAACAGTTCCTTATCACTTCTCATGAATTGGAGATGATTAACTTTGCTGATAACATAATTATTATGAAAAAGGGAAAAGTAGTTTATCAAGGAGATAAAGAGGGAATCAGCGAAGAATTGCTTTCTTCAGTATACGAAGTGCCTGTGAAGAAAGTAAATTATGATGGTTATACTTTTTTCAAAACATATTAACATTGTTAATTGATTTTAAGCATAAGTTTTAATAAACAGAGTTAAAGGGTAACGAGAATAGTTGATAACTTGTGAAGATATCCACACCATGTGAAGAAGCATATAAAATTACAGTCCCTGCTCTAAGAACTGCAATAGCAAAAGAACTAATAGAAAGAGGCTTATCGGTAGTAAAAGCATCGAAAATTGTTGGAATTTCCGCTGCCACTTATGAGAAAAATATAAAAGAAAAAAGTGGAGAGATTGAGAAGATACTTTCTGATGAAGAGATCAGAGATATGATTGAAGCACTAGTTAGTAGAATACTGGCAAATCAGACGATAGAAAGTACTTCTTTCTGCTTCATATGCTCCAAAGTGTCAAAGAAAATATTTAATCTTCAGTCTTGTTTTGATATAAAAGTTTAACTTAATTCTGCTGAACAACTCAACAATGCATTTCAGTGCTCTTCTCTATTTCTATGAAAAGACTAAGTTAGACAAAAAGAAGGACCAACAGATCTACAACAATATAAATAAATTAATAGCGACATCAACGGTCATATTTTTCTTTTAAATTCTAGGAACTATATAAAAGACAAATCTCAGAAAATAAAAAAGGTTATAATGAGAATAACAAAAGACCTACAAGTGAATATTTATGCGAAAGAGTATACTCGCCGGTATAATCTTTTTAATAGTTGGAATTCTTTTACTTCTCATTTATTTTGTCTTCTTTCCTTCCTACTATATTAAAGGGATCTGTTTACTTAACGCCGGAGAAACCAAAACTCTGAATGTACCTTATTTCTCTTTTATTTTTGAGTATAAGGATAATATAAGTAAGCCTCTTAATATAACTCTACAAAGTATAACGGCTAATAAATACTATGAAAATAATTCTATCTTTTATTATTTTGGAAATTCCTTTGAGGGAACTGTAATAGTTAAGAACAACTACACGACACCAGTACTTTTTGGTTATGTGATTATTGATAACGTGCCACTTTTCTTTTTATTACCAGTTCTTTTTTATCTAGGAATTATAATTATTGTTTTAGGACTATTAATAATAGGAACTTCTTACGTTCTTCTTAGGAAGAACAGAGATGAAAATAAAAAAGAATGAAAAATTAGTTTTTATCCAAATTAAATATAAAAATTTTATAAAATAAAAATTTTAACTTAAAATCTTTTTAATCAATTCATCACTCTCCTTATAGTTATAACTTCTAAAGAGCTCTATTTTGCTAGCTTCAATTGATCCTTCAGCATGAATCATCGCAGTCATTAGATATCCCGCAAATGGAGATGTAGCGAGGTCTTTAGCAACTCTTATAGCCTTAAGTCTCTCCTCACCGCTTACAGCCCCTCTTAAGTACTTAATTAGCTCTTTTCCTTCCTCACTCTCGAAATCCTCCTGAGATGGAAGCGTTGCTATAATCCCTCCAGAAATATCGATTAAGTCTTTTATAACATCATGGAAGTGCAAATTAGAATACAACTTGCCAACATTAGTTATAACTGGATCAGGTACCGCAATTCCTTCAATAAAAGTTGGATATATTGCTGAAGCTATTGCAGTAGCCCTCAAAATTTCTTTGTACATGATTATATCGATAATGTCGTCTCTTACATGTTTCTCATTTTCAATACCATTTACTTGAGCCATCAATCTAGAAGCTCCAAGATATAGGTTAACTGTAGCTGCCCTATATGATAAAGCAGTAAACCTATGATACGTCGCAAATAGAACTGCTAATGTGCCAGCATATTCATATTCTCTAAATAGAAACACTCTATCCCAGGGTACAAATACATTATCAAAAATAGTTATTGTTTCAACTTCAAGCCCTAATTTGCTTAATGTTGTAGAGGGTTCCCCTAAGGATCTTACATACATTTTTAAGCCTTTAGCATTGGCTGGTACTGCAAAAGCTACTGCATAATCTTTGTCGCTATCTCTCATAGCTCTTGTTGGCAGTACAATTATTTCATCAGCGACAACCGATTGTGTTGTGTGCGCTTTCGCACCTTTTACTACTATTCCGTCACTTCTTACATCAACAATTCTCACATACAGATCAGGGTCTTCTTGTTCAGATGGACGTTTTTTCCTATGCCCTTTTACATCTGTTTGTGCTGTGGCTAAAGTCAAATCTTCTTTAGCTACTTTCTTATAATAGTTCTCTACGCGTTTTGAGTAATCCGTACCAAACTTTTTATCTACTTGTTTCGAGGTTATCATTAAAGCAAAAAGTGCATCACTACCTATAGCTTGTGAGATATTGAACATTCCATTAGAATATAACGTTAAGTCATAAATTAGCTTGTGCCTTTCTAACAAATCTTGTGAGCTGGTTGGAACTTTAAAGAATTTGCTGATTTTACCTAAGCTACTATCCTCATAAAGTCTATCTGGGTACTCAAATAGTTTAGCTGCATGCAAAGCTGCAAATTTCAAAATTGGATGTGCTGTTACATCTTCAACTAGTTGCCCCTTAAAATACACTTTTCTTCCGTCTTTCAAAGAATTAAAATATTCTTCTTTTGTTCTCATTAGAATATAAAAAACAGAGCTGGTTTATAAATATTTTCTTTAGAAAAAGAAGAGTAGATAACTATTGTCAAATGGACTGAAACAAAATCATTTTATTCAAGTTACGGAGCCTCGTTACGTAAAATCATTAATAATTCTTAAAAACAATCCTGAATACGTTTTTATTAAGAGAACATAGACTGTGTTTGCAATTTATTTAGTATTAGCCTATATGTTTTCTCGTCGACTTTCAACCATCTTATCTCTTCTTCCAGAATTTGCTTTCCGTAAATTGAAACGTCCCTTAAAACCCTACTAATTTTGTCTGATTTGCTTTGGTTCTCTATTATTGCATCTTCAAGTTTCCAACCAAATTTTACTTTCAAAACGATGTCTGCAATTTTGTTTATTTCGTCTGGCACTCCCACAATGCTATCTCTTAAAATTATCTTAACTCTCTTACATGGATATTTATACTTCTCTGCTAATCTAGTTGTAGCGTACTTAAGTCTTCTTCCCTTATCTACTATTCCGCCTATTATAAAAATATCTGCACTTCTAATAATATCTTCACTAGCAATCGTATCGCCATAAGGATCTAATATTATGCAGTTATCCGAATCTATACTATCGATAATTCTCACTTTACCTATCGAAATAGGAGAAGAATGGATGAGAGCCATATTGCCGTCCCATAGCCATTGCCTAACAACGTGTAAAGTCATTTTTACTTGTAAAAGTGTTTTCTTTTTTTCTTCTTCTTCTAGTTCATCAAATAGTCCCATATCAATTACTATTAAGGGGTACTTAGGAAGTTGCAATTCGACTTTCTTCCCGCCTTTTTTAAATAAGTATTTTACTTTCTCCTCTCCTCTCCCTTTGAAAAGTTGTATTCCCTCCTCCTCTTTTATTTTTTTAGCGTTGATCTCGGATTCTATTATTCCATAATTTTTCAAAAGCATTTTTACAGCTAAGTGTTGCAATTCTGGTTTTTCATGACCCACATATAGCTTATCAATGCCAATCTTCTTTAGTTCTTCAGCAAATAGTTTGCCAATAATCATCTAACTTTAGATAAAACTTTTTACAACTAAAAAATGCTATTACTAATAATGGAAGATAAAAGGGAAAAAGTAGAAGAAAAAGTAAGGAAAAAACTCTCAGCGACTGAACTATTTTTCCTGTCCTTTGGTGGTCAAGCACCTTTCATCTCTTTGCTTACTTTTGGTACTATTATGATTGCTACTGTAGGAACTAATGGAGCTTTAGCAATGCTAATAGCGACTTTCGTAGTTCTCTTTAACGGTCTTGTGGTCTATTTTCTTTCAGCTAGATTCAAAAGAGGAGGCGGATATTACACTTATGCAATATACTCATTGACGCCGAGATTGGGATTTAACACTGGCTGGAATTATCTCCTCTACGCAATTTCTTACGGAGGCACTCTGCTAAGTGGAGGAACTTTTGTGCTTTATTTAATCTTGTCATCGGTATTTTTCTTCTTTATTCCACAATGGGTTTTAGCTCTAATATTGACTACTTTGGCTTCAGCACTAGTTATTGCAGGGATTAGAACATCTGCAAAGTACGCGAAGGTTATGTCACTAGCTGAAATTTTAGCATTAGTTTTTCTTTCAATATTCTTTTTATATGATTCAGGCTGGAACTTTTATAATCCATTTCGCGTTAAAGTCTCATTACCAATTTTATTAGAAGCAGTAGTATATGGCCTTGGAATACCCACTGGTTACGGATCAATAGCACCTTTAGGTGAAGAGGCTAAAGCAAGCGATATAGGAAAATCTGCAATAGCTGTTTTACTTTTTGGAGGAATATTGGCTACGTTTTTCTTTTACTCTCTTGGAGCTTTAGGGTTTACTGGCAGTCTAATAAGTTATATGTTATCTAGGTTTGGAATAATAGGCTCAATACTTCTAGGTTTTATTGCATTAAATGATGGGATATTAGGAGGGGTGTCATATATTCTTGCAGATTCTAGGACCGTTGAAACTATGGCGAAAGACAAGTTTCTTCCAGTTTTTCTTTCGAAATTGAAAAAGGATAGGCCATTATATGCCGAAATCTTTGTCTCATTAATTTTCATAACCGTCATAACTGGACTGTCTTATCTCATGGGATTATACAGTGTGTTCGTAATATTGGGGGCATTAGCTGGATTAGATAACTTGTTCATTCACGTTTCAGCTAGTGCTTCTTTAGTAAGGATTGCATCAAAGAGAGCTAAGAGAGTGAAAAACTTAATAGAGGTTGTAATAGGATTTTTTGCAACAGTAATAAGCTTAGGGGTGTTCTTTTTCTCTCTGCCTACCTTTGAAAAATATGTCGTTTACATGTTTTTTGGCTGGATAATTTTAGGCTTTTTAATAGCTGAGGGGCTAGAAATAGTTAGAGCTAGTCAGGAAGGATGACGAGTATATTAAAAATAAAATTTATACTACAAGACCAATAGGATAATTATGAGAATAAATACTGGGATTGAATGGGGACTAATTTTTGGCGCTATTATAGGTCTTATAGTGGCGGGGGTAATTTATGGCGTAATTTACATGCCGAAAATGCCGATGCTGCAGAAAGAAATATATAACTTAACACTTAATGAGACAAATGGAAATGTAACGAAAGCTATTCTAGCAGAAAAGGAATTTCCATCTGCAGTATTAACTGTTGTAATATTAAGTGGCGCAAGTTATGCTTTAACTGGCGCTATAGGAGGAATTATAATAGCATATATCTGGGAAAAGAATGACTCATGGATTATAAAAGGTTTGATTGGAAGTGTCTCTATTCTAGTTTTAAGTTTGTTCCTATCATTATTACCTTTAATTGTAAATATACCGATAAGTTTTATATTAGGGCTATTAATTTCATACAGATTAAATGTAATAAATGGGAAAGTTTAAGAAATATAAGCTAAGCAAAAAACAATTAGTCTTACTTACATAGTGGTCTCTCAGGCTTCTTTGACATATCTAATGTGCTTATGTAAGAAATTATAGCTCTAAAGCTAGGATGAAACTTCTTTAACCTTTATTTTATTAACAGACTTGCATTGTAATTAAATATATATGAGAAAAACTGACTTTTATTTTCAGTATCCATTCCATTATGTTTTTGATTCTCTAATTAATATTCTTTCTTTTTAGTGTAACATAACTAGTAGTAGTAGTAGCTGAGGTTAATAATTAAAATAGACCAGATCAAAAGAAATTTGAAATTTTAGTTTCATATTTCATTTATTTTACTGAGCCAAAATCATTGGAAATATGATAAGAAAATTTAAAATAAAATACAACTATATTTAATAAGATGAACGAATTGGCCCTACTGAACAATGATGAATGCACGTCAGTGTGATCTACTACTTACTTATCACGCCGGCTTTTATTTCTCAAACTTATAACTACTTCAACTTTTTTATTAAACAATCTTAAATAGAAAGAAAACTAAAAACAATTTATGATTAGGCCTTCAAGGCAACTAGATGTACTAATGTCTCCGCGATTCTCTCAAATATCCACATTTGCAAGACTACCTATATGTTCAGAAAATGAAGAAGTAAAGGCCGTGTTTTTAGGAATACCATTTGATTATGCAACAACCTATAGGCCCGGTGCGAGATTCGGCCCTATGGGAATAAGGCAAGGATCAAGACTATTAAGACCTTATAACATGTTCCTAAACACATATCCTTTTGACAAACTAAATGTTTGCGATGCGGGTGATGTTAACATAATCATGGGTCACATAGAAGATTCAATGAAAGTGATTGAGGATGACGTATACAAACTTGTAACGTCAAAGAAAGCAGTACCCTTTATAGCTGGTGGTGACCACTCAATTACATTACCTGTACTCAGAGCAATGTACAGAATATATGGGAAAGTTAACGTAGTTCATTTAGATTCTCATCTCGATTTCTGGGATGTTGAAACTGATAATAAAAAATATGGTCACGGTACATGGTTGAGAAGGGCACTCGAAGAAGGTCTAATCAAAACAGTAATACAGGCTGGAATTAGAGGGCCTCAGTTTTCTGAGGAAGATTTTAAAGATGGAGCTAGACTGGGGATTAAAACTTATACAATAAGAGAGTTGAAGAACGATCCAGACCGCATAATAAAGGAAATAAACTCTCTTACCGGGCCCACTTACGTAACAATAGATATTGATGTTGTTGACCCTGCATATGCGCCTGGTACTGGGACACCAGAAGTGGGAGGACTCACAAGTTACGAAATACTTGAATTCGTCAGAAAAATGAGGTTCGAAAAATTAGTTGGATTTGATGTTGTTGAAGTTGCACCTCCATATGATGTTGCCGAAATAACATCAATGCTAGCAGCAAATATAATTTATGAAGGGATGAGTGTACTCTCCTTAGCTGTGTAAAAGAATGGAAATGATAAACAATTTTATCTTATTTTTATATTTTGCTTTAATAAGATAATTCTCTTACAAAATGTAATATAATACTCTATTAACTTATAACTTAGTATTAAAAGTTCCTAAATTAAAAATAATTTGATTCCGAGCCTCAAGCATATTCAAAAACCCCGTACAAAACTTTTAAGTTCACTTTCATTCTTCACATTGTGGACAAAAATCGTTTTTGGAATAAAGTAGTTTTGCGTATCTTAGAAAATTTTGTAGCACCTTACTCCATCTTAAGGAGACTTTATATTCAGATTATTCTTCTCTCAGTTGCTGTTGTAATTAATGCAATCGTATTTGTGCATTACCAACATTTAGATTGGATTTCTGCGATATATGCTGGAGTTAACGTTGTAACAACTGTAGGCTTATATGCACCCGATATAAACCAAATGCCTCCTGATGAAAAAATAATTTTAATCTTTACAATAATTTTAGCAGTAGGATTATATACAAGCATATTACAAAGTATTATTAGTACAATTATTAGTAGATCAACATGGAATGACGCTAAAGCGAGATGGAGAGGAAGACATATGAGGGGACATACAATTCTAATTGGAGATGGTAGTGAGATTCTAAGCGCTATAAGAAGGCTAAATAGGTATAATATAGATTATGTGGTCTTGACTGATTCAAAAACTCTTGCAGATACGATAGGTGGTGATAAGGTAATTTTAGGGGATCCTACAAAGGAGGAAAACCTAATAGTTGCTGGAGTTAAAGATGCAAAAAACGCTATAATTATTGTGAAAGATGATATGAAAGCTTTACTGATTACTCTAAAACTGCAGAAATTAAATCCACCATTGCAAGTAATTGTTACAATTAGAGACACTTCTCTTCAAGATTTATTTAGAACTGCTGGGGCTGACTTAGTAATTCCTAGAGAAGATATAATTGGGAGAATTGCCGCTGGTGCTGCTGTCTCAACAAATGTAGCTGGACTAATTTTCTCAGAGAGATCAGGAGAATTTGTCATTGGAATTTTTAACGTTAAGAAAGGAGGAAGGAGAATTGCTGATTTGCCAAATGACGTTATACCTTTAGCAATAATTAAAGATGGAAAAATTAATCCTTATTTCACAAAAGAGACCGAGCTTGAGATAGGAACGCAAATAGTCATTTTAGGAAATCCGTCAAGTTTTCAAAAAATCAGAGATCTATTGGAGTGAGCTTAATTCACGTATGGAGCAAATGGTAGAATGTGAAACAAAAATTTAAAAAGAAAAGGGGAATTTCTCCATCCTATAAGCTGAGTCCCAGAACATGTACTCAAAAATTGAGGCAATTCTGAAATGCCTCTTTACTGCCTCCTTTTGCTCCTCAGTAAGTTTGAAAGAGTTTACAATGTTTATTACTGCTTTTACCTCTTTCTCATATTCTTCTCCCCCATAGGTGTCAATCCACTTTTTGTAAAGAGGGTTAGGTGAACCCCTCTTTTTTAGTTCTTTTCCTACCTCCATATAAATCCAGTAGCAGGGAAGAACGGCTGCTACACCTTCATAATAAGGCCTTGAATAGACAGTAGAAAGGAGATAAGAAGTATAAAGAAGGGTGGTTGGGGATGGAGTAATCTTGCTTACATCAACTTTCCATAAAGATATAAAGTAGCCATGTAAGCGCAACTCAGTTTCTACTGCTTGAGACGCATGAGTAGCAAAAATTACTGCTTCCTCCCTGTTATCGGCTTTGGCCGCAAGAATTGCCAATGCCCTTCCATACTCTTTTAAATAGAGATAATCTTGCAAAATATAATATCTAAACTTCTCTTCTTCTAATGAGCCATCCGTTAAACCTTTTATGAAAGGATGAGAAAGAATTGCCGAATATATGTCCGAAATTGAGTCCCAAAGCTCTTCAGATAACATATGAAAAAATTATTACGTGAATAAAAAAGATTTGTGCCCAGCTAGGTTAAAATTGTTCTGAACTAATGATTTGTAGTCTATAACGAGACTATTAGCCCTAAAGTTACCAAGATCGTGTCAAACATTGCAGTATAATTATATGCTGGGATACTTAACACAAACCCCATTACATAAAGTTTATTATTAAATTAAATATCATAAACTATAGGATCTTAATAACTATTCATAAATACAATAGGCATAACTGAGACGCCTAAGCTTCTTAATAATGTATTCATCCCCATACTTATACTGGTCTAATGACGATATGGTAACCATGTTTACTAATAGAATCATAAAAGTTGCTATTCCCACAGCAGGGATAAAGCTAACTAGCAAAACCTTATCTTGTATTGCTCTAAAACTCGGTAAGAGTAAACATGAAATATAAGTCACTAAACAAACCCGAATGATATATGTGGGTACTTAGTAGGTATAAGGAAAATCACAATGAAAGATTAAAAAGTGTTTTCTTACTAACTAGCGAAAAATTATTCCTCATATATTGCGTATCCTTTGTACTTTCTACCGTTCTTAAAGACGTATAAGATGTTATTGGGTTTTAGATCCTCAATGTTACGAGTAGGATCACCGTTAACTACAATTACATCTGCAGGATATCCTTCTTTAATATAGCCAGATTTAACACCTAGACACTCGGCTGCAACAGAAGTTGTCGCCTTTAAAACTTCTATGTTATTCATATAGCGAGATAGCAGTACAGCTTCTCTATAGTTCTGCCCATGAGGTCTTGCCTTTGATCCAACATAGTCAGTACCAGTAGCAATCTTTAAGCCATATGATACAGCAAGCCTCATATCATCTGTGAAATGTCTTTTTACAAGCTCTTCTCTATATGGCTTAACCTCTGGGCTAGTAGGGAAAGGAATTTCATAAGCGGCAAGAGTTGGAACATAACAAATCCCTTTTTCTTTAATCATTGCTGCTGTTTCATCATCTAATCCTAACCCATGCTCTATTGTATCAACTCCAGCTAAAATCGAATTCATTAATGCTTCTTTACCATAAGCGTGAGAGGCAACCTTTAAACCGTTTCTGTGTGCCTCATCAACTATTGCTTTAAGCTCATCAAGTGTAAAACCTTGAAGTATAACTCCTCCTTGAGAAAATGCTCCAGAGGCATAAACTTTTATCACTCTAGCCCCTTGCCTTATTGCTAATCTAACTGCCCTCCTGCATTCCCATGGAGAATCACAATAGAAAGAATATGAAAGACGTTGAGCCATATCTAAAGGCAAATCTTTTGGATCATCATTGCCTCCTGTAACTGCTAAAGAATATCCAGAAGCGATAACTGTTGGACCAATTATTTCCCCTTTCCTTTGGAGTTTATCTAGATTAACAGCTACTTTGCTTCCTAAATCTCTAACTAGAGTAAAACCTGATCTTAATAGCCTCTCCATATCTCTAGTGCTCCTTATTGCAGCATCAATTTCACTTACTAAATTCCATGAAAGAAGTGTGTCTTCTTCTACACCAAAGAAATGAAGGTGAGCATCAACCATTCCTGGCATGATAAATCCTCTAATTATCTCTGCATTTGGAGGGATTTCTTCTCCTTCAACAACCCTAGAAATTTTGTCCCCTTCAATTATGACTGTACCTTTTTCAATTATCTTTTCTCCGTCAAATATTTTCCCAACTAGAGCTATCATATCTATTTCTCGATATACACAATTTTATGTTTTTCGGGAATAGAATCTAGCCAAATTTACTTATCAGCTCAGAACCTAATCTTTAATTGTTATTTACTTTAACCAAATACTAAAAGTTAAATAAGTCCTTAATTTTTAGAACATACGACTTTTTTAGCTTCTTCTATTAGCTGTACAACTTCATTAAACCTTTCATTAAAACCTTCTTCGCTTAGATTATCTTCATAAAAGTTAATATGAAGCATTTGTCCTTTATCTAGTAATTCTCTAAAAAGTTTCCTATATTTCTTCTCAATATTATTAGAAATGAATCTATCAATTTCACCAACACTCCAATAAATTATTCCTATCCCTTTTTTAGCGGCATAGAGCTTGATCAAAGCTGTAATAGCTCCCCAAATTTTCTCCCCCGCTTGTCTTCTATCACCTTTCTTTTCTAATTCTTTAGCTTCGCTATAGTACTCCTCGAACATTTTCTGGTATTTTTCAATACGTGATGAGGGTTCAATGTCAATATTCTTTATTTCATCAACCACATCATCCACACTCCAACCAGACTCTTTAGAAATTTCTTCGATCCATTGAAGCTCTTGAGTATTAAGTTTCTCTCCTTTTTTCAATTTCTTATGAATCTCTAATACTTCTGGCCAATCTTTTAGCACTCCCGTAATTGACATTTTATTAAGCAAGTCTAATATCTCACTCTGTTAATATAAACATTTGAAGTTGATAACAACATTCCTCTATTAGAACGTCAAACTATAAGAGAATATTATATGTTGTGTAAGCTTGAAAAATGAAAGAGTAAGATAAAATACAGCTTTTGGTTCGTTATAAATTTTTTATATATAAATAGCAGACGCTCGGAAGGTTTCACCTTGACTTAAAGTGATTAGAATAAAATACGTCTTGTTAGCCTGTAAGTTAAGGGGAGTAGAAGTGTTAAAGGGAATAATTAAAGTGTTTTCGCCACTTGTAAGTATAATTTTGTTTTGACCCTCTGAAATATATTTATAACTGGTATTTAGGATTAATGCACTAACCAGAAACACATTAGTAAATTCGTATCCGCTAACGTTTATTTTAATTATCGCTACTAACTTTCCTCCCTCATACTCTAGTACACCTTCGCCTATTTGAGAAATATTTAATTCGCCTCTATAATTAAGGGGCGATAAAAGGTAAAAGGAAAGAGCGGGTACGATAAAAAGGAAAAGAATAAGCATGAGAAGCACTACGAAAATTGTATTTCTATTCATACTATTAATAGCATAAAAGTGTATTATAAATGTGAGTGGCCTAGTAAGTGTATCAGTAAATATACAGTATAGTGTCCTTCAGTAAAATTCCTAACGTGTATTACGTTAATCAATATTACCCCTAAAAAGTTATAATTTTGAGATAGCCCAAAACTCCTCTTTTTTCAAGAAATAAAAACTGAGTGAAGAAAATAATATAATGAGATATAAATAAAAAGAAAATAAATTTTTGTCATATAACTTCAATACTAAAAGAGAACGTTTCTTCTTCTTTTGGATTAATAATTTTTAACCCTATTCCATTATGGTAAGCGTCTGGTGCTCCACTCATTGGTTCTATTGCTACAGCCCCTTTTACTCCAGTATATATTTGAATGAAAGGCATATTTTCTCTTCTTATCAAAATAGAAGAATAAGAGGAAACAAGCTGTACTTCTCCTTCAACTAAAAAGCAGTCATCATGCTCTTTATGTTCTATTTTAGTTTCAGTAAATTCTCCAGTAGGAATGTGATCTTTCATCACACACTGCCTTACCACATTACTAGTGGTTATAATTTTCCAATCATCTGACACTATAAAATAAGGGTGAGCACCAACTGTTAAGGGGGCCCTTTTATTGCCCTCATTTTTTACTTTTATCTTAACTGAAAGAGCTTTGTCTAAAACCTTATACATTACAGTGCACCTTAATGTTGTGGGATACCCTTCGTGAATAAGTAAATATTCGAGAGAAACTTCATCTTCTTTCTCTTCCTTAACCTCAAACTCTTTATCAAGGACTAACCCATGTATAGCATTGCCTTCCTCATTTTTAGGTAAAGAATATTTTACGTTATCAAACTCGTATTCCCCACCCTTTACCCTATTTGCGTAAGGTATTAGTATTGCCATACCTCCCCTTGTAGGCTTATCAAGATTTCCCCTCAAAATAATGTCTTTTCCATTAACAGAAAAGGAATAAAGATATGCGCCTTTTGTTAAAATGTCTGCCTCAGTATTGCCGTATCTTATTTTCATAAAAGGAGTAGTAGAAAAGGGCAGTAAATAATTTATCGCCACATATATATGCGAACTTCCAATGTTAATCTTTTTTGTTTTTAGAAACACACGAAAAAGCAACCAACACTTGTCACTGTGCATTTATGTACCTAAGTGAAGTCTTTCATAAACTTTGCAAACTTTCGCTTAAGCGAGTCCTCGTAGTGTTATATGAGAACAGCCAATAATATACTAGAACATTGTGCAATTACTCTAAGTTAGAGTAAAAATGTCATTTTTCCTTACTCGGTTAGTAAGTCCTCAATTTTCTTAAGTAGAGCTCTATGTTCATCTTTCATTAAGCTAGCGCTCTTTAGGTGAGAATAAAATCTACTAACGTCAAACATTAACTTCCCACAAACAGGGCATCTACCATTATTTTCCTCAAGGATTTTCTCTAATTGAGGATATATAACTTGTTTCCTGAACTGATCTACAATCTTTCTTAAATAATCTGGGTTGGCTTCTTTTCTTTTCTCTTTTTCCTTTTTCTCAAGCAACTCTATGTAATTTTTAATTGCCTTTATACCCCCAGCCTCAACCCTTTTCATAGTTTTCTCATAATTTAGGAGTTCATCTTTTGCGTATTCAATACCCATTGATGCTAACAATTGCAATTCCTCTTTAGTTAAAGCAAGATGTAAAACTAAGCCGTGAAGTAATTGTTTTTGACTGTAATAAACTGCTGTACCAAATTGTGAATGTAATATCCACTTAAAGTTTCTCAAAGTGGGTTGAGCAATTATAACTACGCCTCCTCTTTGTAAGGTTCTAGGTGCCACGCGTTCAAAACCCAAAGCCATTAAAGCTTTAAAAAGTGATGCCATAAGAAGATTTTGTTTCTCCATTTTTATTGTTTGTGCTAATTAAGAAGAATGACAAGTTTAATATGAGTGCCTTTTATTTCGAAGTTCCTAATCAGTTAATCTAGCCATCCTCACCCTTCAGGAGGTTGGGTGCTCATCACTATAACTATATCACTACAAGAGCATTTTTAAGCTTCTGCTTCACCAAAAAACATATATTTCTCTTAAAAACTTTTCCTTCTCATTATAGTTGCTAACTCGTTAGTTTTTTTAATAACTCAATTTTTATTCCTAAAAAGATTCAAGGGGTTTGGGCTATCTCTTTTTCTTATTTTTACAGTGTATTACTTATGAAAGTATTACTTTCAATTTCAGTGAAGATTAAGAGTCCCTTAATTTCAGGTGGAGTTTAGGGATTTTCATTCTCTCCGTCAGATTCAAGTAATACAGTGTCAAGTTAACTCCGACTTAACTTGTCAATTTTACGAGTTTTTTGCTAAACGTAAAATTTTGCGTCAGTTTACATAAAAGCCTTGCTACTCGAAAAAAGCAAGATAGGGGATAAGTTCCTGTGGAAAGAGAAAAAAGAGGAGAAATATTGAAAATGTGAAGGGTTAAGTGCTAATTTTGTCTTTATCCTCAAGAAAGAGAGTTAAAATGAAAATAACTCTGATAGCTGAAAATAAAGCCCTAAAAATAACGTATATAGACTCTAGAGATTAGCCTCAAAGAGAGATTTATTGTAATTGAAATATTCACTTTTCATTTTTTAACTTTGTGTAGAGAACAGTGCAACTTAAAAACTCCTTTGCTATCAATAATTTATGGACTACTACTTTTCAAATATAGAAAAGGTCGAAAAACAATCTGTTCCAATTAAAGGTTCAAAAGGGTTTTACATTCAGTGGTTAGTTACAAAAAATGAAGGAGCACACTATGCAGTAAGGAGATTCACAGTAGAACCCCATGGAATGCTTCCAATGCACAATCATAAGTATCAAGAGACAATGATAATATTAAAGGGAAAATGTAAAGTATGTGTAGCTGATAAACAGTTTGAATTGAAAGAAGGAGATTTTATCTTCATAAATGCGAACGTAAAGCACGCAATAATAAACAGCGATGAACCACTAGAGTTCTTTTGCATAATTGATTATCCAGATGATATGACAATACATAATGTTGATGAGAAATGTGAATAAAAGTTACTAGGAATGGCCCTTTGGTATCTAAAGTTTTTTACCAATAAGCTACTTTATATGTTCGTAACTCCCGCACCTATTTATTATCTTTCTTAATGACGTTGTTAATATCTCAGTTATAATGATGATGCTTTCGATTTTATATACAATTTCTGTGTAAAATCTTCCGCATATATTAAAGCACCTATGATACAGTATTTCGTTTCCTCTTTTCTCCTCTCTATGATACACGTTGGGGTTTTTGCAAACTCTTTCAATGCAGTAACAAAGAAGTCTGTCATCGATACCATAATCTCTTAATAGTTTCCTATCCTTAGTAATTTCGTCTAATGCGTGATATGTTAATTTACAACCTTCAAGCTCACCTATTACATCGTAGCACATATGCTTATTTTCTTTTATTAGAAAAAGTAAATAACTTTTTACGTCTTACTCGTCTTTATCAGTATATATTATGTCGATAGCAGAAATTTTCCTATTTCTACTTCTATATACTCTAACTATTGCATCGTGGTCTTCAAGATCTAAAAGTTTCTCGTCGTTGTCTATGAAGATCATCATGCCGTCATCAAACTCATGAATCTTTACTTTAAATGCATTTACAAGTTTGTTCAAATCGTCTACAAGTTCTTTCTTAATGGCTTCATTAATCTTCATATTACTTATTTTCTCCTGAATCTCATCTAGTTTTTGTGGATCATACACCGTTAGTGGAAAATCAGTAAACAGAGTTGAAACTTCTATTATATCTGGAATAATAGAGTCTAAATTTACATCTTTAATCAATGCAAGAGCAATATCTGCATATAAGCGCGATAAAAGAAGGTGAATAAGGGCCAATTCACGAGCGTAAGAAGATTTTGAAGCAATGCTTACGTAGTCAAGTGCAATACTATAGGCAGATTTAGCTAAACTTTCAAAGTACTCGATCTTACCCATTTTTTCAATAAGCTCCTCATGCTTTAGTAATTCCTTAAAATCTCTATTTGAAGTGATTTTACTCACTCTATCAATTTGCTCATCAATAGCTTTTCTCAGATCAATTATTTCCTCTCTAACTTTTTCTTGGACTTCCATAGGTAATAGTTTATTTTCATTCTTAAAACCTTTCATTAATCAGCTACTTCATGCCTTGAAAGACGTCACAATAGTTAAAAACCTTGAAAGAGAGATTTTATTGTGTCAGTTTTTCTTAGGCTCCTTGAAGAAAGACCTGCCAAGAGAAAAGTTAGGATATCTGAGGATGATCTAAAGAGGTTAGCTAAGTTAGCAGAGGAAAACGTCAAAGTAATGGCTTTATCTGGTTGTATTAAGATTGAAGGTGAAGTGATATACTGGAAGACGAACTGTATGGGTGGATATTATCAAGATTAAACGAGCTAAAGGGAAGCGAGACCGATAGATTTCTAAAGTTTCTTGCAATAATTAACACCTTTTTAGAGGAGAAGGGGCTAGGAAGAATAATAATTGTAGGAGGATTTGCAGCAGAAATTTACTCTGGAAGGAGTTATAGGACTGGAGATGTTGACATAATAGTTGAAGGCAATGTAGAACTAGTCAGAAATGTGCTCTTAAGAATTTCTGAGCCAGCTTTAAGGATTATGCTACCAAGAATAAGAGAGATATCAGAAAAAGGAATTGATATAGTATCTAACGTTTATGACAGAAAAAGAAAACCTAAGAAGCTGATCGTAGATGGAAAATACACAGTTTATATTATTCCTGCAGAGGAAGTTGTCTTAATTTACTTAGAGGGATGGAAGTTTTGGGATAGCACAGAAGATAAAATGAAAGCGGTATTAGTTTATTGTGCTCAGAAAGAGACAATAGATAAGGATTATATTGAAGAGGAAGCTAGGAACAAAAACGTTTATGACTATTACTTAAAACTTAGAGAGTACTGTTAGAAAAAGGCGCTCAAAAAGAAACCAATTTAAAATGCGTAGTTATCTCTAATGCCAATATTGATATAGATAGCAGAATCAGCTTTTTAAAAATATAATGGGGTGCTTGTTAAAGAAGTAATGCTTATTAATTCTATATTTAAATTTAGATCAATAATTTAAATATTTTAAATGTTACATAAAATCTTAAAATTGAGTAAGTTTAAAAATTATCTACCTAGCTATATGCACAAGAAAATAATCTTTCTTTCAACTATGACAGCCGTATCTTTCTCTCGATACTCTTATTAAGATAAGAAAAGACATTAGCTTATGGACCTAATCTTAGACTTAGCTAATTATATTGGAATAATTGCTTTCGCAATCTCAGGCTCAATGAAAGCGATTAGAAAAGGAATGGATTTACTTGGCGTTTTAGTCTTAGGTTTTTCCACTGCATTAGGTGGTGGAATAATTGCTGATTTATTAATAGGGAAAACACCACCAACAAACTTAATTTACCTCCCCTATCCTCTTACGGCGTTTGTTGCTAGTCTTTTTACATTTTATTTCTGCAAGGTTTTTAGAAATATGAGCAAATTCTTGCTTTATGCAGACGCAATAGGCCTTGGGGCTTTTGCTGCATCTGGGGCTTCTTTAGCATATTCCGTTTATCCTTCCCCCTTACTTGTTGTTATGGTTGGCACTATTACTGCAGTTGGAGGTGGGGTGATTAGAGACATATTGGCAAATGAAATTCCTTTAGTGTTAACTAGAGAATTTTATGCAAGTGCGGCAATAATTGGTTCCTTTATATTCTTTTTATTAAGATATGAGGGAATAAGCGAAGAAGTCGCCATCTTGTCATCTTTCATAATAACTGCATTGCTAAGAATTATAGCTTTAAAAATGGGATGGGAATTACCAAAACCTTTAAGTCACTGAGAATTTGACGCTGATTTGATTTGAGTTAATATATTTGTTGCGTATTTTACGTATTTGTTACATACTATAAAATTATTTGACATTAATCTTTCGCTGAAAATTACTATTGCTGAAGCATTATTGTTACGGGCTATTTTCTTTATATTATCTGCTAAATTATCCTTATCATCTCTTGATAGTGGTAAGACAACAAATAAGTTTTTGTTAGACTTAAAAAGCATATTCATGAATTTTTCAAAATCCGTAATCCAGGAGAAACTGTAAAGCCAGCACTCATTGTAACCTAGCTTTTCGCTAAGTGCGCTAATGTTCTCCTCAACAAATTTCTCAATAGTTACTGTCATTACTTACACATCTTTTAACTTCTCAGCATACAATTTAAAAAACTTTTCTATTATCTAGTTATATAACACAAACAAATTCTCTACAAGTAATACAAAATTATTCATAAACTTTCTACTACTAAGTTATACTTTTTCCTTGTCATCTAACTAATATTGATCCGCACTTAAAGGATTCTTCACCAGTCAGCCTGGGGAGTTCTCTTCACAATAATAAAATATCATTGATTATACCTAAATAGTTTGCCTTCTTCTCATATGTGTCAAATAAATAAGGAAGATTTGTAAGCTTAGTTTAATGAAGTTTTAAAATAGGATAGATCAATATAGAAATTAGAATATTAGGAATATCCTCAATATTATATAAGACTAAAAATGTCATAACTTACATAAAAACAAACAATTAAAAAGGAGCTTCTGAAGATATATTTACTGAAGTTGAACGAGAGAATAGGACTAAATTCTGCAATTACATATTGGATCAATAATTCTCGGGACTCCTATTGATTAAAAGATATTGCATATTAATGCTTATTAAGTTGAGCTCCTATGTATAATCGCCTTTTTCCCCTTTAACGTTATTATTGATGATAACAAGTTAAATTGTCTGGTATTTATGTTAAATTTCGATGTTTACTAATCAATATACTAGTATACTTGATGATAGATTTATTTCATACCTTTCTTATCTTATCTTCATGGATGTAGGAGTATTCTTTGCTTCATTAGGTATTTCGCTGCTAGAGTTATCAGAGGCCGGTGCGGTTGCAGCCATTTACCATGGTATTTTGAAGAATTCAAAACCATTTCTTTATGCAATATTAGGTGTTTTAACAGTTTTTATTCCTGTCTTTACCTTAGGAAAGTATATTTATCTTGTACCACTTGACTATTTCCTTTTAGTAGCAGCAGCAATTCTATTTTATTTTGGCTATAGACTTTTAAGAAGTGCAAGAAGGTACTTCAAGAAACAAATTAAGGCAAAGAAAGAGGAAGAAGAGAAAGAAGGTGTAGGTGTTGTATTTACTGTATCCGTAATTGAAGGGTTAGAAGCTGCGCTAGTAATTTTAGCTTTAATCCCTAAGAGCTACTCTTCAGCTCTTTTAGGAGCAGTCATTGCAGGGGTTCTAGTTATTATCCTTACTGCAATATTAAAAGCACAAATTGCAAAGATCAGACTACCTCATTTAAAGTATGTGCTTTCCTCCTTACTTTTTAGCTTAGGGACTATGTGGTTAACTGAGATATTCTTCGATATAAATGAGGCATTTCTAGCATTATTCTTTGTAATTTACCTAGGAGTCAACTACTTGCTAATAAAAGTTTAACACAAACGTCGTGTAAAAGAAACCGTAAAAAGAATGCTAATAAAGAGAAAAGAAATATGTAAATCAACAAAAATTTACCAGTTATACCTTTTTCTCCATTTTTTACTGCGAGCAGCCTTCTGTTGAATAGTATAATAGTCTCTAATTCTAGCTAAGGCTTCCTTCCAATCATTTACACCTTTCAACATTTCTGCTAGAGTATTTTCTCCCACATACCTTAACCATGCAACAATATGACCTTGTTGCAAATGCCAATTTACGCATGCTGGATCTTGATTTCCTATTCTCTCAATTTCTTTCTCTAACTCTTTCACATCATGTGCTACTCCTACAACCCTATCGTATGATTTGAAGTAAAATGGTTCCATGCTATTTTAATTGTTCAATTTTATTTTTAAAGTAGAGGGCTAGCTATTTTTCCTTCTTAATAAATAAAAATAAAATACGTGTTTTATTATATAAAAACATCAAATTTTACGATGATATTACGTATAGGCCATTCATGACCCTTAATACTTACAAGAAATTATGTAATTAGACGCTAATATGGACAATTAATAACTTATAATGTTAGCAAATCTGAGATTAGATA
>ERZ1684502.13-NODE-13-length-68208-cov-61.778132_pt1 | contig 68208 bp, 69 predicted proteins | sample MGYA00580192_ERZ1684502 | MGnify/ENA primary metagenome ERZ1684502 (study PRJEB41476, sample SAMN13258264) | hydrothermal vent metagenome | biome: caldera [ENVO_00000096]; feature: acid hot spring [ENVO_00002120]; material: acidic water [ENVO_01000358] | place: New...
CTTTCTTTCTTAGCCTTTTCCCATTGCTCATTCCAATATTTTCTGTCCTCTTCTCGCTGTCTATTGACCTCATCTATGCTATCTTTTAGTTTTTCTATTTCTTGTCCTATCCTTTCTATTTCGTGTCCTAGTCTTTCTGTAGTATGCTCTAGCCTTAAAAGACCAATGGCAAAATCTTTCAATATGTCTCTAATTTCTTCTATTTTACTTTCTAAAGTTTCCATATATTAAATATAAAATCTTAAAACAATATGTCAATAATAATCTTGTAGCATAATTAGCCTCTTGGTTACCAAGATATTATCACTTTTCCGTTGCCACCGTTTTGCCCAACTGTTCCACCGTTGTTCGCACCGCCTGTAATACCGTTACAATAAGAAAGTAATGGTGAGCAGTAGCCTCCTCCACCCCCCCCACATCCACCACTTCCGCCGCCGCCTCCTCCATATCCTCCTCCACCACCTCCACCATCGCTACCTCCACCACCTCCACCATACCCACCATTACCACATGAAGAAGCACCACCATTGTATGAGTTTCCACCAGAATTACTACCGCCAAATAAACCATTGGTTCCGTTTCCACCTTGCCCGTAAGATCCGCTTGCCCCGCCTGGGTTTCCTCCCCTTCCGCCGCTTCCAGTTCCACCTCCTCCACCAGCAGAACCCCATGACCACCAACTAGATCCGCCTCCTCCACCACCAAAGTATCCACCACCACCACCACCGCCGCCGCATCCATATCCACCTCCGCCACCTCCCCCACCAGCTATATCTACAACATTACCTTTTGTCCCACCAGCTCCACCTTTGTGTGATCGATATTTGCCTCCGTTCCCACCTACCCCACCATTTCCCCCTACTCCTCCAAAATACCCTCCTCCACTTCCCCCATCTCCGCCTGAATTACTTCCTCCTCCACCAGCACCCCCGCTTGCTGAATTTTCGTCTCCGCCACCACCGCCACCACCAGCTATTGCTAATGCGATACCGCCTTGGCTAGGAATATTGCCTTCAGCTATCATGGATGCTCCGCCACCACCACCACCATAATTACTGGTTTCTCCTCCACCACCCACTAAAATTGTAAGAGTATTTGAAGTTAAACTGTTTATAGATACAATTCCTACTGTATACCCTCCGCTTCCACCCTGTCCTGGGTTATAAGCTTTTGCTCCAGCTCCTCCACCGCCATAAAGAGTAAAACTTATACTCCCACATGCGGTGATACTTGGAGTAATTAAAAAATATTGTGGCGAGCCGTCCCAGCCATTTTGACCGTTATATTGATAAGTAGTGCTGCTATGAATACAGCTAACGTTACCTCCGCCTCCACCAGCATTTCCACCACTGCCTCCGCCAAGCCCACCCAATGGACCACCCCATATAGTTATCGGCGTGGCACTAGTGGGAGGAGTGTTTGATATCACAGTGGTTGGAGTTGTGCCTGTATTTGAAAAAACTGCTCCATTAGAAAAGTGATAAACAGTGGTTATGCCTGTAAATGTTATTACACCTATGCTAAAACCCGCTATAAGCTCTCCAATATTAATTTTTTTCATAAAACACCTCTCTTATAATGAACTATTATAAATCATAATATAAAAATTTTAAATTTCAATGATTGACAAGTCTGCCACGCTCCACAAATTTACCACGGTTTACAAGTATACCACGCTCCACAAGTCTACCACGGTTTACAAGTATACCACGGTTTACAAGTATGCCACGCTCCACAAGTATGCCACGGTTCACAAGTCTACCACGCCGCGCTATATAAATCTGACACGCATAAAATTATCTACTATCTTTAACATCTCTTCTATGTTTTTCGGGAGCATGATATTTGGCGCTTTTATGTCTTCTAAGAATTTTTGGTATTTTGTAATGCATGTAATGCCAGATTTTGAAGCTTTTAAGCAAAAATATGGAAGTCTTTGAAAGTTTTCAAGACCGTCAAGATAAACGATAAATTTAGAGTTTTTGGCTATAGAATCAAGAAAATCTTCTTGTGTAATTAAAATATCTGGAAGATATCTGCTACTTTTTAAATGCTCAAACGCTAGTTCTTTTAGTGATTTCGGTTCTAGAAAGTTTAGGCTACCTATATGAAGTATATTTTTTGTAAATTTAGACGCTATATTTTTAATCTCTTGAGCTATAAAGTAGTTTAAACTAGCGCTGTTGTTCACAACGTCTTTGTAGAAATCCAAAAATACTTTATCCTCATAGTAAAGATCTTTTTTTTCTGTTTTTTCTTTAATAAAATCAAGGATAATCCTTTGAAGGTTTTTAGAAAAACCGTTTATATAAGAGCTGTAAAACTCTTCTGTATCAAGTTCATTGCTGTGTTTGATGTTTTTAATAAAATTTGAAGAGCTTACTATAAGGATATCTATTGTTTTTTTATTTTCGGTGATAAAAGGCTCAATATCGTTGTAATTTATCTCAAAATACTTTAGATTTTGATACTTTTTGCCAAGAATATCGTAAACACCTTTATGAGTAGTATAAAAATTTATGTTGGGAAAATCTCTTAAAAAGCTTACAAATGTGTTTAAATAATCGTCGTCTAAAAATAGGTTTTTCTCTATCAATATGTTTAAAGAAGGTCCAAAAAGCATATTTTTAAGGAAGTTTAAATCTTGCCTAAAATAATCTATAAAAATATCGCCTAAAAACCATATATTCTCAATATTTGTATATTTTTCTATGTACTTTTCTATGATACCTTTTTCAAAAGTAGGCATTTTTAAGGTAAGCGCATTTTCAAAGTAAGTTTTTATATGATTTTCTAAGTATTTTGATAAGCTTTTAGTTAAAAAACATAAGGTTTTCACATTATCATAGGATATATTTGTATAGGCTGAATACTCGGCTTTCATATGCGTTTTTTCAATAAAAGAGTAAAACCTTGTAATGTCTTCGTAGTTATCCTCATGTTCTATGTTTGATAGGGCTAATATTTGACAAGAGCTTTTGTAAAGGTTGTTATTTTTTATTAAAAGCCTAAAAGCCTGATTATGTGGAGATATTTCTTTGAATATAGAGTAATCTCCAAAAATGTTTGTAAAATCCGCCGGATTTATAGAAATATAGTTTATATGATAATTTTTAAAATCCAATAAACCGTGGCATACTTGTAGCTCTTGATAAGATACATCGTTTATATAATTATCAAAGGGTGGTTGATAGATATCTTGTCCTTTTTGCATGGCGTTTTTTAGCCTATCTTTGTTGAATACAAAAGAAAAGAATATAGTATCTTCTTTTAGTCTTCTTAATACTTTATCAACGTGCTTTTTGTAATCATAAGGTTCTTCAGAAGATAGCGATAAGTCTATCACAAGAGCTTGATTTGGTATGTAAAGAGTTTTGTGGTCGAGGATGTACGAGTCTATATCAAGATAATGTAATATCTTTTTGTAGTGTTCACTCTCTACATATATACGGTAATCGTTGTCTTTCCAAAGTTCTTTTACAAACAGCGAAGCTCCAATACTTTCAAATCCTCTTACTATCAAAATCGGTGTAAAATTTTTCCAATTTAAGGATTTCATAAATAAAGAATTTATTACAAAGCTCATTATGCTTTTTAGATAAGGAATACCGGAGATAAAAGAGAGTCCAGCTTCATAGAAAAAGCTAACAGGCAGCGTAGATGTTAGTCTAAAAATAATTTTGTTAATGTTCTCTTCTATTGTTATCTGTTCTGCAAGTCTACCACTATCTGTTTGTTTTAGTAAATCTTTTTTGTTTACAGCTTTTAAAAGCTCTAAAAATTTATTTGTAAGAGAAAAAGAGTTTAAATTTGAGAAACAAGGAGAGAGGTTGGTTTGTTTTACAACAGCTTCTGGACATTTTATAGATACGTGAAGATGGCAAGGACTTGAGCAAACTTGTCCCTTATAATTCATTTCTAAGGCTTTTATGAAGTTTGTTCCATAATCGTATATATTTTTAAAACTGCCTGGCCCAAGCACCACAAGTGTAGGTGTTTTAACAGTAGCAGCTATATGAGGTAATACCGTTTCTACTGATATAAGAAAGTCAAGGTTTTTTACGTAAGAAGGTAAATGTTGCACACTTTTTATATGAGATGATATATCTATGGATTTTGGTAGATATTTTGGTATTTCTTTTGCATAATCTTTATGCTGAGAAGGGTAAGAATATACTATTGTAAAATCATTTTGCAACGGGGTTATGGCATCGCAAAATACATCTACCGGTGGCATGCGATGGGGTGATGAAGCGGAAAAGTGAAAGCCAAGGATAGGTTTTTTATATATATTCCTATAATCATCTAAAAGTTTTCTAATCTCTTTATCTATCTCTTCATCTATGTAAACATAAGGTATAAGTTTTTCTTTGTCTTCTGGTATCTTAAAACCAAAGAGTTTGAAGTAATAAGAGGATACTAAATTTAAATCAAACATAGGTGAACCAACAAGCATATAAAGATCCAATACGATATCAAAGCTTTTAACAAAAGAAAGTTCAATAGGGGAATATACAAATTCGTCTACATAAGGACAGTCTTTTAAAAGGTTAAAGTGCTCTTTTGTTTCAAGGACGATATAAATATTATGAAAATTTTCTTTTAAAAACCTTAAAAACGGTGTCAACATGAGCCCATCGCCGAGAGCTTGCATTGTTAGTATTAAAATTTTTTTGTTGTTAAAATCGTTAGTTTTATCAAATACGGTCTTTAGACTATCTACATATTCTATGGGTATTCCAGATTTTATGTAAGATTCGTAAACATCTTTTGGCAAAACGTAGAGCTTGTCTGGTAAAAAAGATTTTTTCAAATCCTCTACGTAAAGCTCTTTTGATACTTTTACTATAACACTCATAATCTTTTGTTATCTCAAAGCGTTTAAAACCGATGGGCTTAAATCTACTATACCAGCCTTTAGTTTTTCCATATATACGTCTAATTTGTTTTTACCAAGATGTTCTCTTCTTATATGATCTTCTATTTCATAAGAGGATGGTCTATCTTTTCTTATCCATTCTTTTGTGTTTACGTCTGGATACATGTATTCGTATATCGGTGTAAGACCGGCATACCCTGTAAAGCCACATTTTGGACAGCCGGCCTCATTTCTTACTTTTATTGGGAAATCTTGGTTTATAAAATCTCTAAATTCATCTTTGTTGATATATGGAAGTGTCCTTAATGTTATATCGGAGATTGTCCGCGATGCATCTTTTATAGGCATTTCTATAGCACAATACTGACAAACGCTTTTGACTAAAACCTGATTTAGACTCAATATAAGCATTCTTACGGAGCTTTCGTAATCTACGTGAAATATTGAACTAACAGCGTCGTAAAATACAAAAGCAGAATTTATATGAAGCGTGGTAAAAACAAGCTGACCTGCAAAAGCCAACTCTTCTATAGCCTTTGAAAGTTCTTGCTCATTTCTCCACTCGCCTACAAAAACTATGTCTGGATCTGCTCTTTTAAAGGCTTTTGTAAAATCTACAAATGTTGATTTTAACTCTTCTACTTGAGCTTCAAATATTTGAAACTGTGTTATATTCTTGTTTATAATCTGATATTCTACGGGGTCTTCTACTGTGAGCACATTCTTATCTTGTACTGTTGATAGCATACTAGCTATAGCCATGCTTTTACCAGAGTTTGTGATACCGCTTATGACAAAAAGCCCACCTTTTCTGCTTATGGCATCTTGTAAAATTGCTATGTCGTCTTCAAGGTATCCAAGCCTAGAGAGATTACCTTGGATACCTCTTTTTCTTAACAACCTCCCTACAACCATTTCATCTTCTAGGTTTGGCATTGGGGCAAACACAAGCCTTACATCGGTAGAAAGGTCTTCATAAGATATTCTGGCGTCTTGGACTTGGGAGGATATGGATGGGTTAAAGGAGCCTTTTGTGTATCTCGAAGCTTGAGTTTTTAAGCTTCTAACAAGCTGAATACCTTGGGATTTTGGCATTGTCATATTTGGCATCATTACAAAATCTTTGTTTATCCTGAAAAATACATAGTAAAAGTTGTCTTTTGGCTTTATATGAAGGTCTGAGGCATTTTTAGCAAGGGCTACTTTTACTATGTCCTTAAAATCTGTAATAGTTTGTGATTCTTGGGATATGGCTGCGTAATCTCTTTTTATAGCCTCAAATTTTGATATAGAAACAAGATAATTTTTCTTATCCTTAGTATATATTGGAATATAGGTTACTATTCCTTCATCAGCTATTATTCTGTCTGTTTCTATGCTTTTTATGGTAAAGTTTACATTGTAACCATCTTCTGGTTCAAGTGCGTAATCTTTTGCTATCTCTATGAAAAGTTTGACCTGCTCTTGAAATGTAATAAAACCGAGTATATTTAATACCTTTAAATCATGCTCTCCAAGTTCTCTTCTTTTTTGTAGAAAAATTTCATATTTTTCTTTTAAAATTCCTTTTACCCTTTCTAAAAAATCTCTATATATAAATTTATGAAGCTGGTTTCCATACTCTTCAAAGTATTTGTTTCTTGATTCTTCCGTATCTGGTAATCCCTTTGCTTCCAAATATTCTTTGTACTTCATAAAATCTATTATAATATATCCTATGGAAGCTGATAAAAGCTTGGATAACTTGTCCAATAAACCAGTCGGAATAGTGGTGAAGACGGCTTCTCCTTTGTCTTTTGATGTGCTTTTGGATGAAAGCTCTTTTGTACAACTTGACGATGTGTTGGTGTGCAAATCCGTTGTTAAAAGATACAACGAAAATATAGAAGTAAAATTCTACGGGGTTGTGATTGAGCTTACAAAATATTTAGAAGGTGTTGACATACTTTATCAGGAGGTAAAAGCAAAAGAGGGTGTTTTGCCGGTGAACCCTGTATATCTTGCAAAAATAAACGTAAATCGCATAGAACCTCAATACTATATGCCGCCAAAACCAGGTGATGAGGTTTTTAAAGCTTTTGATGAGGATAGGGACAAAGGTTTATTCTTTGATGCTATGGAGACAAAAATTCCAGCGGGACTGTCGCAAGACGGTTTACCTGTGTATATAAATTACAATTTTATAAACGGGAAAGACGGTGCTCACATATCTATAAGCGGGATGTCTGGAGTGGCTACAAAAACTTCTTACTCTTTGTTTTTAATAAATTCTATAATTCAAAAATCTCAAGACAGACCAAAATTTGTAGTTTTTAACGTAAAGGGAAAGGATTTGTTGTTTTTAGACAAAGAAAATGTAAGGTTTAAAGAAGAAGATAAGAAAAAATTTGAAATGATGGGGTTAGAACCAAAACCCTTTAAAGATGTAGCTTTTTATTGTCCCCCAGAAAAACCAGACTCTCAAAATCCAATGGGCGCTGCAAGATACGATGTAGATAAATACGGTTTTAGTATGAAAGATTTTGCGTCAGGAAGACTTTTAAAATATATGTTTGTAGAAAGCGATCAAGATGTATCAAATTTAAACTTTATAATAGATAGAATTGCAAGCAAGCTTTACGAACTTTCTAAAACAAATGATACGCTGATAGATGATAAAGCTGGAAGAGAGATTAGAGATTTAGATGATTTGTACGAGCTTCTACAAGAAGTTTATGACGACAAAGATAACGATAAGGAAAGATATTACTCATGGTTTGGTAGAAATACTAGCCCTCAAAGCATAGAAGCTTTTTTAAGAAGGTTTGCCTTTGGTAAAAAGTATATTAGAAACCTTATAAAGAAGGAAACTTCAACGCATATTAAAAATATCACAAAAGAATTTGTAGAAAATATGCGTACGTTGAACGTTATTGATATAAGCGACCTTCATAGTGTAGGCAAGATGTTTGTGGTAGGCGTTATTTTGGACAAAATCTTCAAACAAAGAGAGGAAAGTGGCGTATCTGATCCTAAAATTTTTGTGCTTTTAGACGAATTAAATAAATACGCTCCAAAAGAAGGGTGGAGTCCTATAAAAGATACTTTGCTTGATATAGCGGAAAGAGGTAGAAGTCTTGGTGTGATATTAATAGGTGCTCAGCAAACAGCCAGCGAGGTAGAAAAGCGCATAGTGGCAAACAGCGCTATAAAAGTAGTAGGTAGGCTTGATACGGCGGAACTATCTGGTGAGCAATACGGTTTTCTCTCTAAAAGCTTGAAACAAAGGGTAAGCATGCTGAAGAAAGGTTCGATGGTGCTTTACCAACCGGATATACCCACCCCAACGGTAGTGAGCGTACCAATGCCGCCTTGGGCTACAAGAAAAGAAGAGGTGAAAGACGATGAAGAAAGTAAAAAAATACTTGACGATTTTCGTAATATTTTTGGTTAGCTTTGTTGGTTTTTCTTGGTCTAAAATAATAGATGTAAGAAAGGGTATATATCAGGACAAAACACGCTATGTTTTTGACGTAAAAGATGTAAACACATATAAAGTGCGTCAAGAGGGCAGAAACATTATTATAGAAATAGGTGATAGGAAGTTTATATATACCATGCCATACGTACCGACCGCGGTAAAAAGCTTTATGCTACAAAACCCAGAAAGAATAGTAATAGATATATATAAGCCTAAGGCCTCCCAAGATAGTATTTTAAATATAATATCTCCAAAGTACGCTTACCTATTAAAGAAAAAATCAAGTTTGAAAAATACAGTTTACGACAATAATCAAGATCCTTTAAGCGTAGTAGATAAAAAGTATTTGGAAGCTATAGAAAACTATGAAAAACCTCAAAAAACTTACAAATATATACCACATCCACATGGGGTAAAAGTGGTGGTGATAGATCCAGGACACGGCGGTAAAGATTCTGGTGCTATAGGAATAGGTGGGGTAGAAGAAAAAAATATTGTATTGTCTATAGGTAAAAAGTTGGATTTTTTCTTAAAGCATGACCCAAGGTTTAAAGTAATAATGACAAGGGACAAAGATGTGTTTGTACCACTTCAAGAAAGGGCTAGGATAGCCATAGAAAATAGAGCGGATTTATTTATAAGTATACATTGTAACATGGCACCTGGTCATATTACGTGGCCACATGGCACCAACATATATTTTCTATCCACTCCAGGTATAAACATGAAGTATAACGAATTGGTAAACAACGAAGCCTTTTCCCATCTTGTGTTTGGTAATGCTGTATACGAACCAAGTTTAAGCGCTAGGAAAGTGCTAGCTAGACTGGCTTTAGATGTGACAAAAAACCAAAGCTTTGAATTTGCTAAAGATTTAGCTTATACCTTAGACGAGGATTTGCATAAGCATGTTGATATTCACAACATACATAGAAGAAATTTTGTAGTACTTAGAACTCCCGGTATACCATCTGTTTTAGTGGAAACAGGATTTATTAGTAATCCTCACGATGTAAAAGAACTTACAAATCCATCTTACCAATGGGCATTTGCGAAAGCTATGTACGAGGCTATAGTAGATTATTTCTTTGGTCAGCACCACAAAGTACCACAAAACAATATAGCTTTAAAAGGTAGCTAATAAACAATCACCTTGTAAAATCCGTTTTTATGGATAATTTTCGCATGTTTTCCTTCTGATTTTAATTGAATACTAAGGCTTAAAGCATCGTAAAAATGTTTAAAGGCTCCCACTTGGTAAGCGCCATTTTTCAATTTTATTCCTTTTATGCTGTTTTTATAGTTTTTCTGAAGCTGAAGTTTTATACCAGAGTTTGATTTTGAAGAAGATTTTTCTACATACGGTCTTATAGGTTTCTTTATAATAGGTTTTCTTATTGTTGGTTTTGAAATCTCTTTTTTGTAAACAAAAGTTTTTTTAGTTTTTAAATTTAAAGGTTTTTTTGATATGGTTTTCCCCAAGGTTTTAGTATTAACTTTGTTTGTATTGCTTTGTTCTTTTTCCTGAGATTTTTCGGTCTTGTTTGGGTTTTTGGTTGCGTTTGTAATGTTGTTGGATGGTTTGACGTTTGCTTCTTTGGTAGGTTGAGTGCTCATTGGCTTGTAAGCGGGAGGGTTGTTTGTTTTTTCTTGGATAAGTTGTTTGTTAAGGCTGTTTGTAGATATATTTCTGTGCCAGGTGCTATACCAAAGGTAAAAAAGCGTTAAGCCTAATGCTATCAAAAGTACAGTTATTGCATTTTTTGTATTAAACATAATTTTATTTTATCAAAATAGGCACTATAAAATATTTGTTGTTTATATTAAACTTGATTAAACCGTTGGTAATAAACTTTGCTCTAAAATTTGTTACAGGTATCAACTTTATGGCTTTTTTTTCATCGTAAAAAAATATGTCTCCAAACTTGTACGGATAAGCATAAACATACAAAGTGTTATCTTTTACAAAAAAGACCTCTTTGGAAAAACCTTTATATATACCGCAGTATGTGTATAAATATAATGTAGAAAAATTTTTTGAGTTGTCTATTTTTATATTTTTTGAACATTTGACAGCATTTTCTAAATTATATATAGCGTTTGTGTAGTTATAAAGATTTCTAGAGCCTTTCATGGTTTTTAGGCTTTTTTTAACTATAAAAAAATAAGACCCTATCAATGTACTGAAAAACAAAGATACGATAACTATAACCACCAATATTTCTAAAAGCGTAAAACCATTTTCTCTATAAGACTTTTTCATTATGGTAAAAATTTTACAACCTTTAGGTTATGATACCGAATCACTTGGTAGCTAAAATGATGAATATGTTTTATGGAAGCATTTTTTGTAGTACTTTTTAGCTTGTTGAATAGAATAAAAGCATCTTTTGTTAGAATTTGCTGTTTTTCGTGGAGTTTTACGGCCTGCATTAAAAGAGAATAAGCTCCTGCTATCATCACTACAAATACAATAAAAGCTGCCAGAGTTTCTAAAAGCGTAAAACCTTTTCTTAGATTACTTTTTGAGATGCATTGTCCATACATCTATTTTTTTACCATCTGGAGTTTTGGCAAAAAGGTCGTAAGGATGGTTGGGGGCTGGTGAGATGTAGTAAAACCTGTGTCCCCAGCCGTCTGTAGGAACTTTGTCCAACTCTTGATGCCAATTGTCTGGGATTGGCGGTATCGTAGGTTTTTCTACCAAAGCCTGAAGTCCTTGCGCTGTTGTAGGATACATGCCAGTATCCACATAGTATTGCTCTAAAGCTCCTTGAAGATTTTTTAGCTGGACTTTTGTAGCTTTTATCTTTGCTTCTCCAATTCTATTTGTAATACGTGGTATTATGATGGCAGAAAGTATACCTATTATTACTATTACTACTAAAAGCTCAATAAGAGTAAATCCCTTTTTGTGCTGTGCTTTTGACGATGAGTCTAAAGAAATTGCCATTGACTATTCACTTCTCCAATATCTTATCATAACACTAAACATAGGAAATTGTATGATGTATATGGCTAATACTATAAGTCCAAAAGGGGTAACAATAGCATAAAACATAAGTGGTATTATCATAACAATTACCATGGTGGAGTAAACAAACCACATGCTTATATCAAAAAAATATTGAAGGTTTAGAGTTTTTTTCCAAACTCCAAAAGATATTAAGTCAAAAACTCTGCTAAAAGCTTCTTTAAAACTATCAGAGGTATAAACACCAGCATACACGTAAGGTGCTACGTAAGATATCATGGAAAGCGTTGTTATTACAAAAATAAGACCTAAAGCTACTGGAACTGTATAGTTTATAGCAAATATATCGTGATTTTTTGTAGCATAATAAGCTGTTAAAAAGCCGCTAAAATTTAGCACTAGAGCCTCTCCTAGAAAAATTATGATAAATACTAAAGCGTTACCAAGTATCATGCCTAAGGATTCTTTCCAATATTGTGTGAAAAAATCTACAGTAGCTTTTTGTTTTATGGCTTTTTCAAAGGAAATAATATCTTTGTTATCTTTTACTATATGGCCTATATGTATTAAAAAGGCATTTGAAATTAGTGTCCAAAATATAGAAAATCCTATATTTATAAAGATAAATTCTTTAGGTATGTAGTTATCTACAAGGCTAAAAAGCAATACTAACGTTATATAAACTACAACAGGGCCAGGTTTTTTTGTTATAAACGCTTGAGTATAGTCAAATAAGCTTTTAAAAATTTCCCATATGCTTATAGAATTCATTGTTTACCCTCCTTAAAGCTAAAAAACGGACTTATATACCAAGTGCCATTGTTTTTGATTAGGTCTATAGCATTTTTTTCGGTCTTCCCATCTTTATACGTTATCTCTACAGTTGCATGTGCAGTACCTCCCAAAATACGTATATCTTTTACGGTGATGTTTTTTACATTGTAAGTGTTTAGTTTTATCCATCTTTCTGCCCATATCTTGCCTCTAGAAGATACCGTATCTGGGTTTAGAAGTTTTACAGCATCTTTAAAATCACCATTCTCTATGTCTTTATTAAAGTTTTTTAATACAGTTTCGGGATTATTGTTATTTATGGTTTGAGGAGAACATCCGGATAAAAACACTAACACTATTGTAGCAACTACGCCAAAAATAAGTGAAATTTTTTTTCTCATAACAAATATATTAACATTACAATATAAAATTTTCATATATTTTATTAGAAAAAAATCAAAATTTATGACATATAATCATTGTTTTTTGGATTTTATATACTATAATTAAGAATAGTTCTAAATTAAAATTTATTTTAAAGGAGGTAAGGCTTATGAGCAAGGACTTAAAAGGCACAAAGACACTTGAGTGTCTCAAGCACGCATTTGCTGGGGAATCCCAAGCAAACAGAAGGTATCTGTATTTTGCTAGAGAAGCCGATATTCAAGGCTATCCAGATGTAGCTAACAACTTTAGAGAAACTGCAGAGGGCGAAACTGGACATGCGTTTGGGCATCTTGATTATCTAAGAAAATACAACGGTGTAGACCCAGCTACCGATAAGCCAATGTCAACTCTAGAGGAAATGTTAGAATCTGCAGTAGCAGGCGAGGTTTACGAATATTCTGAAATGTATCCTGGCTTTGCAAAAACTGCTAGAGAAGAAGGTTTTGATGATATAGCAGCTTGGTTTGAAACCTTGGCAAAAGCAGAAAAATCTCATGCCGGTAGATTTCAAAAGGTTCTAGAAAGCGTAAAGAACGGTTAATAACAACAAAACAAGAGGGGCCAAAAGGCCCCTTATAAGTAATTTAACAGAAAGATTATAGTTTTATAAGGAGTATTTATGTCTGAAATGTCAATAGGCGGGTTAAAGGAGTTTAACTTTGATTTAGATGATCCAAAATTTTACGATGAAGAAGCCCTTTATGAAGAAGCCAAGAGAGTTTATTTAAAGTGTAAAGATTGTAGAATGTGTGTAAATTTTTGTCCTTCTTTTCCAGCGCTTTTTGACGCAGTAGATAAGAAAAACGACAATATAGAAGCCCTTACAAAAGAAGAACTAGTAAAACCTTTAGAGCTTTGTTTTCATTGTAAACAGTGTTATTTTAAATGTCCATACACACCACCTCATGAATGGAAATTGGATTTTCCTCATTTATCTTTAAGGTATAAAGCTATAAAATTTAAAAATCAAGGTGCCAAAATAACTGATAGACTTATGCTTGATACAGATTTGGTGGGTAAATTGTCTGTACCGTTTGGAAAAGTTGTAAATAAAACAATGGATGTAAAACCAGTTAGATTTATAATGGAAAAAACAGCAGGTATTGACCAGAGGGCAAAGCTGCCACCTATAAACCAACAATCTTTCGTAAGTTTTTTAAAAGATAACTTAGTGCCAGTCAAAAATCCAGTTAGAAAAGCTGTTTTATTTTATACGTGTTTATTAAACTACAATTTTCTTGAGAAAGGTAAAGCTTTGTTGCATGTCCTCTATAAAAACAACATACACATAGAAGTACCAGAGCAAAATTGTTGCGGTATACCGTTTTTTGACATCGGAGATTTGGATAGTTCTATTAAAAAAGCCAAATACAACGTAGATATGATGATAGACTACGTAAGAAATGGATACGATGTGATAGTGCCAGTACCAACGTGTGCGTTGCAGTTAAAACATGAGTATCCTTTGCTTTTAAGAACACCTGAATCTAAAGAGCTATCGGAAAAGGTCTATGAAATAGGAGATTATTTGTTTTCTTTAAATCAAGAAAATCTTTTAAACAAAGACTTCAAAAATTCTATGGGTAAGATAGATTATCATATAGCTTGCCATTTAAAATCTTTAGGAGTAGGTTACAAATCTGCAGCACTGATGAGGATGATACCAAATACGAAAGTGAGAATAGTTGAGATATGTTCTGGACACGATGGTACTTTTGGTGTTAAAAAAGACACATTTGACATGGCGGTAAACGTAGGAAAACCTCTTTTTGAGAATATAGTAAACCAAAAGGCAGATTTGGTAGTTTCAGATTGTCCTTTAGCGGGAAACTTTATAGAGTTAAATACTTCAAGAACTGTTAAAAGCCCAATAGAAGTGTTATCTATGGCTTATGGAGATTGATTATGAAGAAAGTGGTATTTGAAGACATATTAAACCTGTATGAATACGAAAAGGTAAGAACCGAGAAGGTGAAAGAGCTTCTTGATATGAAAAAGAAGCGTAGCGTATTTTTGCAAGATATGTTTCATATATTTTTTGAGAATACGTTTAGCGTATGGTTTCAAATCCAGGAAATGATAAGAGCTGAGCGCATGGTAAAAGAAGAAGATATAAATTTTGAGATAGAAGTTTACAACGATTTGATACCAGAACAAAACCAGCTAAGCGCCACATTTTTCATAGAAATACCAGAAGATGAAAAAAGAAAGCAAATGCTAAAGGAGTTAGTAGGTATACACGATGGTATTTTTATATCTTTTAAAGATCAAAAGATAAAAGCAAAAGCCAACGAACAAAGCGATATGGATTATAAATTTGGTAAGGCTGCCACCATTCACTTTATAAAATTTGATTTTGATAACCGTCAAAAAGAGCTTTTTAAAAATGAAAAAGCTTTTATAGAGATAAACCATAAAGATATAAATATAAAGCAAGAGATACCACAAGAAGTGAAAGAAGAGCTAGTAAAGGATCTTTACAGTGAGTAATATATATCATGGAAAAAATAAAATAAATAAGTAGGTTAAATAATATGAAAAGAGATAGTTTGTACATACTAACTTCATTGTTGTTTGGAATGATATTTTCAAGTTTAGGTTTTGCTGAACCTACCACGCCCTACAAGTCTACCACGGTTTACAAGTCTACCACGATCAACAAGTCTACCACGCCCTACAAGTCTGCCACGGTTTACAAGTCTGCCACGATCAACAAGTCTGCCACGATGAAAGAGCCCCTTAAAGTAATATTGGATTTTCATAATCCTAAAAGCGTCAAGATGGTGGATAACATTTTAGAGCATACTTCGAGAAACAAAGAAGCTCATGTTGTGGTAGAGATATGGGGACCTACCATAAAGTATATGCTTAAAAACTCTAAAGAGGAAAAAGATTTTGAGAAGTTTGTTAAATTAAGCAATGGGAGAATACAGTTTCACGTTTGTGAAAATACTATGCATAAATTTCATATTACAAAAGACATGATGGGGAATTTTGCTGAGCCTGTAAAAGGCGCATTGATAGATATGAATAGACTTGAAAAAGAAGGATATATGTACGTAAAACCTTAAGCTAAATCTTTAAATTGTTTTCTTAGTAGCCCTAGTTTTTCTTCTAGGGCTTTTATATGAAAATCTATATCTTTGCTTTTACCAGTAATTTTGTTAATAAGCTTATCCCTTTCTCTTCTTAAATCTAATATTTTAATTTGGATGTCTTCTATCTCTTTTAGTATGTTTAGCCTTTTGGTTGATTTTTCTTCCATCATTTTTCTTATTTTTTCTTGAGTAATATTTTGATTAATTTCTTCAGCTAAATTAGGCACCTTTAAAGCTTTTGTAAAATGTTTGATGAAGTTGTAAAGTCTTTGCATCTCTAGTAGGCTATCAAAAAGCTCATCTATGTATTTGAGCTCTTCTTGAGATATATGCTCAGCGTCAATAAATTGTTCTTTAATGGAATCCACTATCATAACGCTTGAAGCCCTTAGATAAGAACCGTATAGATTTTCTTTAACATTTATTAAAATCTTTTTTAGCTCTAAGACTGGTATTTCGTCGTCAAGCTTTATTATATTGTCAAAAATATCTATATCTTTTAATTGTTCTACAACTTTTTCGTTAAACAAAGAAGCAGCTTCTTTTACAACTTTTATCAAATCAAACAAAGTTATGTTGGAGCTTTGCTTTATTAATCTTATAAGCAATAAATCAACATCAAAATCTGTCATGCTCCTCCTCCTTACTTGCTATCTTCTAAAAGCTTTAAAAATTCCTCTTCGCTTATGGTTTTGATACCGAGCATATTCGCCTTTCTAAGTTTAGTAGCACCTGGGTCTTGCCCTACCACAAGGTAAGACGTATGATGAGTTACGCTATCTGATGTAGTGGCCCCTAAAGATTCTACCATTTGTTTGGCCACTTCTCTCGTACAACAAGAAAGTGTGCCTGTAAAAACAAATTGAAAACCGGCAAGTTTGTTAGATATAGCTTCAGACACTTCTTTTAGCAGTACGTTTGCTTCTTCTAATCTTTTGATTATACTTATGTTTTGTTCTAAGTCAAAAAACTCTTTTATGCTTCTTGCAACTATATCACCTATGTCTTCTATGTTTCTCAAGTCTTCTTCTGAGGCTTTTACTATATTCCATATATCCTTGTAATATGAAGCAAGTTTTTTTGCAGTGGTAAGCCCCACGTATCTTATGCCAAGGCCATATAACACTCTTGCTAAGCCTCTTCTTTTTGAAGCTTCTATGGCATCTATAAGATTCTGAGCGGATTTTTTTCCAAATCTTGGGAGCCTCACTAAATCCGAAAATTTAAGGTAATAAATATCGGCTATGTTTTTTACAAGTTTAGCGTCGTATAAAAGCTGAGCTACTGCCTCGCCCAAACCTTTTATATCCATTGCATCTTTTGAGGCAAAATGTCTAATCCTCAGCACCACTTGAGCTGGGCAGGATATGTTTACGCATCGCCAAGCCACTTCACCCGGGGCTTTTACAAGCTTAGAACCACAAGATGGGCAGTATTGCGGGAAAACTATTGGTTTGGCATCTTTTGGTCTTGCTTCTTTTACTACGCTAACTACATACGGTATAACCTCGCCAGCTCTTTCTATGATAACCGTATCTTTTATGTGTATATCTTTTTCTCTTATAAAATCTTCATTGAATAAAGAAACGCTTGATATGGTAACACCACCTAGGGATACTGGTTCTAGTTTTGCCACTGGTGTTATATTGCCTACTCTTCCAACACTAAATATTACATCTATTATTACGGTAGTGGCTTGTTTTGCTTTAAATTTAAAAGCAGTTGCCCATCTTGGAGCGTGCGATGTAAAACCTAGTTCACCGTAAAGCGATATGTCGTTTACTTTTACCACCATTCCATCTATCTCGTAAGGTAGTGCTTCTCTTTTGCTTTCAAAGTATCTACAATAATCTATAACCTCTTGGATATTTTTGCACAACTTCATGTCCTGAAAAGGTGTTTTAAAACCAAGATCATGAAGCATTTTTATAGCTTCGTAATGAGTTTTTGGCATTGCGATTGTGGGTTCTGCGTATGTTATTTGGTAGACAAGAGCTGTTAGAGGCCTTTTGGCTACCTCTTGTGGGTCTTGAAGCCTAATAGAACCAGCCGCTAAATTCCTTGGATTTGCGTAAGGTGGTAAATTTTCTGCCATCCTCTCTTCGTTTATTTTTTTAAAATCATCTTTGTTTATGATTACTTCTCCCCTAATTTCTAAAAGCCTAATACCTTGTTTCGAAAAATTTGCTTTTAGAGGGATTGTTTTTATAGTTTTTAAGTTTTTAGTAATGTCTTCTCCCACTTCTCCGTCTCCTCTTGTAGCCCCTCTTACAAATAGGTCATTTTCATAAAGAAGCGATATACCGGCTCCGTCGTATTTGGGCTCAACACAGTATTCTATATTTTCTTTTCCGCTTAATTCTTTTACTCTTCTGTCAAAATCTCTTAAATCATCTTCATTGTATGTGTTGTCTAAAGAAAGCATTGGTGCTAAGTGCTTTACTTGAGGAAACGTGCTTGATATATCGGAAGACACCCTTTGAGTAGGCGAAACTGGGGTTATCAGGTCTGGGTAAGCATCTTCTATGCTTTTAAGAAATTTATAAATAGCATCGTACTCAGCATCTGATATAACAGGCTGATTTAACACGTAGTACCTATAGTCGTGATAGTTTATAAGTTCTCTTAACGTATCTATTATTTTTATGGCTTCTTCTTTAGAAAGTTTAGGTGGATGTTTTTCTGGAGATAAACCGTAAGATTTTAATATTTCTTTTGTTTTTTCTATGAAGAATTTGTCGTTCATATGCGTTGTTTATAAGCTTTTAAAGTATTAAGAAGCAATGTTGCCACTGTCATAGGACCTACACCACCAGGTACAGGCGTTATAAAAGAGGCTTTTTGCGATACGCTTTCAAAATCCACATCTCCAACGATTTTACCGTTTACTTTTGAAATACCTACATCTATCACTACTGCGCCCTCCTTTACCATATAGTCTTTTATTAAAAATGGTACTCCAGTAGCTGATATAAGTATATCGGCAGTTTTTGTGTAATCTAAAATATCTTTTGTGTATTTATGGCATATGCTAACGGTAGCATCTTGAGAGAGCATAAGCATAGAAAGAGGTTTACCTACTATAAACCCAGCTCCTACTATGCATACGTTTTTACCCTTTATATCTATGCTGTATTCTTCCAATAAAAGCTTAATACCAAGAGGTGTGCAAGGTATAAAAGCTTTTTCTAAATCCCCAGAAAAAAGCTTACCCATGTTGTTGGGATGAAAGCCGTCTACGTCTTTTGACGGATCTATGGCGTCTATTACTTTATGCATTGATATATGTGAAGGCAGCGGAAGCTGAACTAATATACCGTCTACATCTTCCTGCTCATTTAAGCGTTTTATATGATTTAAAAGCACATCTTCTTCTACATCTTTTTCAAACATATCAAGTTGGGAGCTAAATCCCACATCTGCACAAGCCTGCACTTTATTTTTTACGTAAACCAAGCTAGCTGGATCATCTCCCACCAACACTACCACAAGCTTTGGTTTTCTGTCAAGGTGTTTTATCTCTTCTTTTATGCTGTGCTTTATCTTTTTGGCTAAACTCTTTCCATCTAGTATATTCATACGCTTTTTATATCCTCTATATCTATATTTAAATCAATTTTATCATTTTTAAGCTCCAGGGTTTTATAATAGCCTTCCTTTGACTTGTTCTTAAAATATATGCTTAATTCTTTTTTACCGTCAGGTTTTAAAATATCCATTTTATAAAGTTTGCCGTTTTTTATGTACACCATTTTTTTGTATATACCGTTCATACCTTGATACACGGTATAACCATCTTTGCAAACAACTTTATCTTTTTTATCTACAACGTCTCCATACAACAGCTTTGATATATCTATTGGGATATTTATACATGTACCATAGAAGCATAGGTTGTTTGTAAAATCGAGATTTCCTATGAATGTTTGCAAAGTGTATTTGTCTTTTGATTTTACTAAAGCAACAGGATATTTTAAAATACCGTAAGAAACGTAAGCGTTGGCTTCAAAATTTTGAGGTATGAAAACACTCTCTTTTTTGTAGGGCTTGCACTTTGTTATAGGAGCACAAGAGTATATTAAAAGTCCAAAACAAATTAGAGAAAAGACTTTTTTCATAGACCCCTTAATTCTATAGAGGATGCATGGGCGTGAAGACCTTCGGCTTTTGCAAGGTTATGAGCATGGTGTTTTACTTTGTCAAATCCTTTTTTGGATAAATAAAGTATGGAAGAGCGCTTTACAAAATCATAAACACCTAAAGCTGATGAAAATCTTGCGCTTCTTCCCGTAGGTAGCGTATGGTTAGGGCCGAGGCAATAATCTCCTAAGGCTTCTACAGCATACTCTCCTAAGAATATAGCGCCGGCATTTTTTATAAATCCTAAAAGCTCAAAAGGGTTTTCTGTGTTTATTTCAAGGTGCTCTGGGGCTATAATGTTGGATAGCTCGCAAGCTTTTTCTAAGTTGTTTACTATAAATATAGCTCCGAAATTTTCTATAGATTTTGTTGCTATATCTTTTCTTTCTAATTGTGATAAGAAAACATCAACCTCTTTAGCTACGCTATAGGCTAAATCTTCACAGTTTGTTATCAAAATAGCACTAGCTAGCTCATCATGCTCAGCCTGGGATAGCATATCCATAGCAATAAAGCTTGGATCTGCACTGGCATCGGCTATAATAAGCACTTCTGAAGGACCAGCTATCATATCTATTCCAACTATACCGTAAACTAGTCTTTTCGCAGTGGCAACGTATATGTTGCCAGGACCGACTATCTTTTCCACTGCCGGCACTGTCTCTGTACCGTAAGCTAAAGCAGCTATACTTTGGGCTCCGCCTATTCTAAATACCCTATTTATACCACATATGTAAGCGGCAGCTAAAACTTCTTTTGTGGGTTTTGGGCATACCATGTAAATGTTTGGTACACCGGCTACTTTTGCAGGCACTGCGTTCATGATCACAGAAGATGGGTAAGCGGCTTTACCTCCAGGCACATAAAGACCCGCACTTTCTACCGGTAATACCCTTTGTCCTAGCATTATACCTTCTTCTTCTGTTATGAAAGACTTCTCTTTTTGGTTTTCGTGAAATTTAAACACCCTTTCGTAAGCAAACTCAAGGGCTTTTCTGATATCCTCATCCAACCCTTTGTAAGCCTGCTCTAAAGTTTTTTTAGGTATTTCTATACCTTCTTTTTTAAGGTCTATGTTATCAAACTCAAGGGCGTATTTATATAAAGCCTCGTCTTTGTATTTTATAACGTTTTCTATTATCTCTTTAACTTTGTCTAAATACTGCTGTTCAAACACCTTAGCTCTGTTTAAAATTTTCTCTAAGGTTTTTGAGCTTTTAAAATCTTTATTTGTAAAATCTTCAATAGCTATCATACCATATATTCTATCAGATTTTTTTATAAAAGCACAAAAAATTTGGTTATAATATTTATTATGTATTATATATTTCTTGGTGTTCCAGCTTTGATTTATGTACTTATATTTTTGTACAACCATAAAAGTCCAGAATTTTTAGGAATGCCATTTTTTTACTGGTTTCAAATGCTGATGCTTGTGATAACGTCTATTTTTTATGCTTTGGCTGTGTTTTTAGGGAAAGACGATGGTTAGTGTTGTAGTATTTTTATTGTTTTTTATTGTGTTTTCTTACCTTGGATTAAAGGGTAAAGATTTTAAGGCTGGAAACCTTGATCTGTTGCACGAATGGGCGCTTGGAGGACAGCGGTTTGGAGCTTTGCTTCTTTGGTTTTTAATAGGTGCTGATCTTTTTACCGCATATACTTTCATAGCAGTACCTTCTGGATTATTTGCCAAAGGTCCTATATTTTTCTTTGCAGTGCCTTATGTGGCTATGGGATTTGGTGTAGCTTTGGCAGTTATGCCTAAATTTTTTGCCATTTCAAAAGAAAAATGCCATATTACGGCTGTAGATTTTGTAAAAGATAGGTATAACTCGAAAGCTTTAGCTATTACTGTAGCAATAGTAGGCATACTTGCCGAGCTTCCTTACATAGCTCTTCAGATTGTAGGCATGAAGGTAGTATTGTCTACAATCCTTATGCAATTTAAGGGTATAAATCAAAACTTTATAAACGAAGCATCTCTTAGCATAGCATTTTTAATACTGTCTTGGTTTACTTACAAGTCAGGGCTTAGAGGAGCTACTCTTACAGCGGTACTTAAAGATTTTCTCATCTTGGGGACTGTTGTAGTGCTTAGTATTTATATACCTCTACATTATCATGGTTTTTATAAGGCTTTTGAAATAAAGACAGCTTATGCCACGTTGAATCCAAAACTTGTAAGCGCATATATAAGCTTATCTGTTATGAGCGCCTTAGCGTTATTCTTATATCCTCACGCTATAACGGGTTGTCTTAGTTCTAGTGATGTGAAAGTTCTAAAGAAATCCATAGCATTTTTACCTGTTTATGGGATTGGACTAGCTATTTTGGCGCTTTTTGGCATACTTATATACGAAGTAAAACCAGCTATGGACATGCTAAACCATATACCAGCTTCTGCTAGAGGCTCTTTTGTGGTGCCAGCGTTGATAGTTTCTACAATGCCTCAGTGGTTTAGCGGTATAGCTTTACTTGGAATATTCATAGGCGGTCTTGTGCCAGCTTCTATAATGGCTATAGCAAGTTCAAATCTTATGGTAAATATACTTAGAGAGTTAAACATAGCAAATCCTTCAAACGAGACAAAGCTTGCAAAATGGTTTTCATTTTTATTTAAACTAATACCTCTTTTCTTTGTGTTTGCAGTACCACCTACTTTTGCAATAGCGTTGCAGCTTATTGGTGGTATTGTAATACTTCAAACGCTTCCTTCTATATTTTTAGGTCTTTTTATAAAAACACTAAACAAAGAAAGTCTTATGGTAGGACTTCTAACCGGTATTGCATTTGGTGTTTACGAGCTTGAATCTGTAAACCACTTTGGGTTTATACAAAACATTTTAATGCCATCTCCATTTGGTCCTATATTCATAGGGGCGGCAGCTTTGGGAATAAATATTGCTATTGTGGCTCTTGGTTCTTTTTATCAATACATTTTTCGCAATAACGCTCAATAGGACATATGTTACAGTTCGGTTTTATAGGCTTGCATATACGCTGACCAAGGGATACTAAATATCTGTTTATATCAATCCAATATTTTTTAGGCAATATATTTTTTAGGGCTTGCTCTGTTTGTTCTGGCGTTTTTGTTTTTACCAAGCACCATCTGTTGGTAATGCGATGTACATGTATGTCTACACAAATAGCTGGTATACCGAATCCTTCTGCCAATACTAAGTTAGCCACTTTTAGACCCACACCTGGAAGCTCCATTAGTTTTTCTTTTTCTTTGGGTATTTCTGAATCATATTTTTCTATTATTGTTTTGGCAAGCTTTTTTAAGTTTTTTGCTTTTGTATTGTAAAAACCAACACCGTATATTAGATTTTTTAACTCCTCTTCTTCTATCAAGTGTAAATCTTGGATAGATTTTATTTTTGAGAAAAATTTCTTGCAAACTTTTGAAGTGGTTTCATCTTTCGTTCTTGTGGAAAGAAGAGCGCATATAAGCACCCTAAAAGGGTCTTTTGTAGTATTGGCTATAAGCGTGACAACTGGTGCGTGGTTTTCTTCGTAATCTTTTTTTAAAAGCTTAAACACTTTAGGTATGTCGGTTTTTTTCACCGTTTCACTTGTATATAAGCTCTATATACTTAGTGGTGTCTGCAATTTCTGGTAAAGGTGGTGGATTTTCCATGCTATAACCTGTTAAGAAATACCAATCATCAAATATGTTGTAGTTTGGGTTTTCTATGAAAAATCTCATTTTCTTTGCTAAGTCTTCAGGATTTCCACATTCTAATATATAGTTCTCTAGCTTTCTATTCATATCTTCATAGCTGTTTATATTAAAAGCTTTAAACCTGTTTTTTTCATAGTTTAAATATGTTTCAGAAAGATAATACCTATTTATCTTTTTTAGCTTTGAGCTTATTTCTTCATCAAGAAGCTTCCTATCAAACATAAGCTCTTCGTTGAACTTCTCGAATATATCAGAATGTCTTGATTTTGTCCACATTTGCATAACGCCTCTTTGGGAAGTTTCTAAAAAAGCTGTGGTAGGACCAGCAGCCCAAATGTGCGGATTTATGTGTAGGTGTATTTCATCGCATATAGCATCTAATTGAGCGTGAGTGTAGATACCCATCACTTTCACATGAGACTTTATAAACTTATCCTTAAACAAAGACAACATAAAGTATTTATAGGTTGGGTTTATCTCTGGATTGCCGTATAACCTTACTTCAAATTTGCCCTCTAAGTCTCTCAAATAATCTACAGCTTTTAATATAATGTGATGGCCTTTTGTTACTTGCCAGTTGGATAAGAAGGCAAAGATTGTTTTTTCTCTTGGTTTTGAGTATTTTAGCTTGGTCTTTTCTATGATCTCTCTTGTCTTTTTTTCGTCTCTTTTGTTGGCAGCAAATCCTTGTTCTGGTAAAACTAAAGTTATTATGTTATCTGGTTTTACTCCAAAGTCTAAAACAGCGTAAGCTCCATAGCCGCCGTTTGATATGTTTAGATCTATGATGTCTTCCATAAGGTATTTTCCGTATTCAAGCCTTCTTTTCATCTCTGTTGCTACTACTTTTTTTTGAGGTTCTGTGAGGTTAAATCCCATCATGACGTTGTACTCTTCTACAAATCTTTCTGGTGTAAACTCGTCTTGAGCTATACATTGAAATCTGTTTTGTTCGTATTTGTACGTAGAAAACATGTGCCAAGAAGGCTCTAACAAGTACATAGAATGCATCGTGCTTAGTACCTTATATCCAAGTTGTTTAGTTTTCTCTATGATAGAAAGTGGCATAATAGATTGAAAATGTATAAAGTCCCAATCCGGCTTCATGGCCAAAAACTTAAACCATATTTGTGTAGTAGGCTCTTCGTATACTTCTGTCATAGGGGAGTATCCGTGCTGATATAAAAACCACTCTTTTCTGGTGAAGATGTTGTAGGTGATGCCATCGTATTGAGTATTTAAAAGATCGTATTCATTTTGCTTACCTATCATAAAAGGCGGTAATATCGTAAACACTTCTACATGATGGCCTAAGTTTTTTAGGTTTTTAGCAAGAATATAAATGTGCTTATCCTCTCCACTTTGTGGTTCAGAAGGCGGTGCCCATCCTACCAATAATACCCTCATAATTTTCTCCTGTCAATATTTAAAATTACCGCTTAAGATCTTTTGGTAAAAGTTTGGTGGCAAAAATGCATTTTTGTGTATTTCATCTGAGTAAAACCTTGTCTCTATATCAACTTCTCTTGATATTTCTCTTGGATTGTAAGCTTTGGAACCCACAGAAAAACTCCACCAATAGCCAGCGTATACTGGTATAACTGTAGTGTAAAGGTCTACTATGGGAAAGCTTTTTTTCAAAGCTTTTTGAAAACGCACAACTATATCAAGATGATAATGTAAAGATTCTGATTGCCCAACGTATATACCATCTTCTTTTAAAGCTTCAAACACATATTTAAAGAATTCTTCTGTGGTAAGTACGTGTGCGAAACCAACAGGATCTGTAGAATCTACTATGATAACATCAAACTCATTCTTGTAATCTTGAATATATTTAAAGCCATCTTCATTTAATATAATGGCTCTGGGGTCGTCCATTGAACAAGCCACGGTAGGGAAAAACTTTTTAGACACTTCCACTACGTCTTTGTCTATATCTACCAATACAGCTTTTTTCACGGTCTTGTGTTTTAATACCTCTCTTAGGATGCCACCATCTCCTCCACCTATTATGAGTACGTTTTGAGGGTTTTTGTGGGCAAACATCACAGGATGGGTTAGCATTTCGTGATAGAAAAATTCATTTTTTTCTGTAAATTGTACTACGCCATCAAGTATTAACATTTTCCCAAAATAATGGGATTCTACTACCTGAATCTCTTGATATTTTGACTTGCCTTCGTAAAGGATTTTGCTTATGCCATAACAATGTCTTATGGGTGCATAAGGGTCTCTCTCCATAAAATATACGTCTTTCATAGTTTCTTCTCCTCTCTAAACAAGTTTTATTCAAATTATAGCACGTTTTTTATGCGAGATATTGCTTCTTTTAAATATGCCATATCCTTTGCAAAAGAAAATCTTACAAACCTATCCGTTTGGTTGGTGCCAAAATCTATTCCAGGGGTGATTGCTACCTTTGTTTTTTCAAACAACAAATCGCAAAATTCCTTTGATTTCATATTGTATCTTGATATATCAGCCCATACATAAAAAGCTCCTTCTGGTTTTACTGGTATATCAAATATGTCTTTTAATTCTTTATAAAAAAAGTCTCTTCTTTCTTTAAAAGTATCCCTAACGAAGTTAAGATATTCATAGTCAAAAGCTCCTAAAGCAGCGTATTGGGATAAGGTAGGAGCGCTTATAAACATGTTCTGAGATAGTCTTTCCATATCCTCTATATATCGTTCTGGTACTATAATCCAACCTATTCTAAACCCTGGCATACAAAAGAACTTAGAGAAACTATTTATTACAAAGATATTATCGCTATAAGAAAGAGCAGTTTTTATGCTTTTATCGTAAACAAGTCCGTGATATATTTCGTCACATACAAAAACCTTTTTGTTTGCTTCGCAGAATTCTATTATGTCTTTTAGGTTATCTTCGCTGTATACAACACCGGTGGGATTTGAAACTGAAGATATTAAAAGTAAGTCAAATTCAACGTTTTTAAGGTGCTCTTTTGTGATTTGAAAGCTTGTATCCTCGAAAACAGGTATTTTTACTATTTTTTTATCAAAAGCATAAGCTATATTTTCATAACAAGGATAGCCTGGGTCTTGTAAGGCTATGTTTTTTCCTTCTAAAAGCCCAAATACCAAGGAGAAACCAGCCGAAGAACCGGTGGTGATTATAATTCTCTCTGGTGATATTTCTATTTTGTAGAAATTTTTATAGTATGTTGATATGTCATCCCTTAAGGCTTTTAAGCCTTTTGCTTCAGTATAACCAAAATATCCGCTGTTTATAGCTTTTTGAAGATGGCTTAAAACGTTGCGAGATGGTGCTAAATCCGGTTCTCCAATTTCAAGATGTATTGCATCTTCAAAAGATGATGCTTTTTTTAGAATATCCATTACAATAAAAGATTTTATGTGTTTAAACATTGTTTAAAAAGTTTTTAATTTTTTTGGTGATGGACTCTATGTCTTTTTCTTTAAATATACCAGAGCCTATAACAAATATATCTACATATTCTTTTACAAGGTGTAAATTGTTAAATTTCAATCCGCCGTCCATTTCTACAAGACAATTCAAACCTTTTTCTAAAATTTTTTGTTTTAAGCTTTTAGCACGAAAAATTGAGCGTTCTATAAAGCTTTGACCACCAAAACCAGGATTAACAGACATAAGCAATACATAGTCGGTATAGTGTATTATTTCATCTATAGCTTCTAAAGAAGTACCAGGGTTTATGGCAACACCTGCTTTTGCCCCAAAGCCTTTTATAAGCTCAATGGTCCTATGAATATGAGGTACATTTTCTATGTGAATAGATACCATAGACGCTCCAGCTTCTATAAACTCTTTTATATAGGAGTCTGGATTGTTTATCATAAGATGAGCGTCAAAAGTAATGTTTGGCAGCTTTTCTTTTAAGCATTCTAAAACGTAAGGTCCAACTGTGATATTTGGCACAAAAGCTCCATCCATTACGTCAAAATGTATTATATCTGCCCCGCCTTTTAACGTAGCTTCTATATCTTTGCCTAAATTCCAAAAATCAGCAGAAAGTATTGAAGGTGCAAGGTATTTCATTTTTCTGTAATGGTTTCGTCCACCTTCATGCCAAAATGTCTTCCCTCTTGTTCTATATATCCTAAAACCTTATTACCTTTTTTTAACTCTACTACAGATATAAGCTCTCCGTCTGGTTTTACAAGCCTTATAGTTTCTGCGTTTTGAAGCACAGCAGATAACTTTTTACCGTTTGAGATAGCTTCTACCAAAAGCATAGGTCTTCTTTCAATCTTTGCTCTTCCAACGTAAACTGTTCTTCCGTTGCCGTTTTTATCGTAAACCATTACAGGTTTTCCAGCTTCTGCTTCACACAAGTATATGGTTTTGTTGTTTGGCACCTTGGTATACATATGAACGGCACCGGCGTTTACCCTAAAAGGTCTTGAAGCAACGTAAGGGTTTTCTTCTGTTTCTGCTGCCACCAACAGCATTCCGCCGGAAGAGTTACCTACTAGCATGCCTTCTGCTTTCTTTAATATAGAAGTTGTATCTATACAAACTCTATCTCCCATGCCTACCGGCAATACTCTTAAAATTTCAGCTTCCACAAGATTTAACTTTTCTTTTGGTTCCACTACGTTTGATATTTTCTTTATAAGGTTTAAATCAGGGTCTTTTAAAACAACACCTTTTACGCCCTTTTCCAATATATTTAATGCAGTTTTTGCTTCTTCTTCAGATTTTACTATAACATATACATCTTCTTTTTGAGCTATAATGTTTTCCAACGGAATTATAGTCCAATCTGTAGTTTCTACCAACACCCTTTTCGAAGATTTGGCAGCCCTTAGCTCATCTTCTTTATTTAAAATCTTGATATACTCTATATCTTCTCCTAATATCCATGTTTCTATCTTACCTAGTTTGCCTACGTTTTTTGCCTCTTCCTCTGAGTCTACTATTATAGCTTTTACACCAGACTCTAAAGCGGTTGTGATAGCATTTTTCTCTTTAGACCACAGTATAAATTCTTTCTCTTTCATAAGATTATTTTAGCACATTAAAGGTTGTTGTATAAGCTCTTGTTTATATCTATCTTGGCATGAGCTCTTAAATCTTTTATAAGGTAATTCATTAAAACGTTTGCTTTTAGGCTTATCAATTGGGCAAACGTCTTATCTGTATTTTGCTGATTCTTAGTACTTCTTGAATCCACTTCTATTATTACGTAAGCGCTACCGTTGGCAGATACGTAAGGGCCAAAGAACGCTGGTGTTTTCTCTGTAATCATTGGCACTATATCGGAAGATTTTATATCTACCATAGTCGATATTCTAGATAAAGGTAAGTTGTTGAATGCCACCGGTTTTATACTTACAGGTTTTTTAGCTTTTAAGCTATTGTATATGTTTTTAGCAAAACTTTTTAAAGCCATTATCTTTTTTTCCATCACTATATCCTGTATAACTTGGTTTTTTGCTTGAGAAAGTGGCATTATGGTAGAGTTTTTTGTATTTTGGTATGTGAAGATATATATGTTATTGCTAACGTTTCCTACTAGCACAGGATTTTGCGGGTTTAGGGCTTTTACTACTGCACCAAAAGTTTTTGACATTGTCTTTTCATCAAAAGGTTTGAAACCAGGTGGTATTTTACCAGATTTAAGAGCCATGTATATTTCTCTTGCCTTATTTTTATCTGTAGTTTCCCAATATATTATAGATGATGGGTTTATTACTTTAAACTCATATTTATGCTTGTTGTAATAGTCTTCTATTTCTTGTTCTGTTGGTGTATAGTTTATGTTTACAGAGTTTGGGTCTATTATATAAGCTTTCCCAGATAAAAGTGTGTTGTTTATCATATTAGCTGCATTTAACTCTATATCGCTAACATAGGATGCGTTTGTAATAAACAACGTGTATTTTTGTATGGTAAGTTGTTTTTTAATGTATGCCTCATAGGTTTCTGGTGTATATCCGGCTTCTGCCAATACGGCTTTGTATCTTTCGAAGTTGAATTTTCCATCCACTTGGAAAGAAGGGTCTTTAGATATTATGTCTGCTACTTCTTTATCGGATACCAAAAAGCCTTCTTTTTTGGCTTGTTCGTATAAAAGATCATCATCTATCAAAGAATTTAAAATTTCTTGCTTTAACATAGGTGTCATTTGTTGATTGGTTCTCATGGCAACTCTTCTAAAATCTACTATACTTACGCAATCACCGTTTACTTTTGCTATGCAGTTTTCTGATGAATGGAACAAAGATGTAATGTTACCAGCCGCAAAATTCCATAGGAAAAAAGCTGCGGTTACTATACCTGACAATATGGCAAACGTTTCTTTGTGTTTTCTTATAAACTCAAACATATCACTATTATAACACTTTTATTTTGTTTTTGGAGATTTTGGTGGTTGGCTTAATTTATCTTTTAGCAAAACTTTTCTAATGAGGTAAGTTTGTAAAAAGCTTAAAATATTGTTTATAGTCCAATAAATTACTAAAGCTGCTGGAAACGAAGCGAATAAAAATACAAAAAACAAAGAACTTATGTACATAACGGAGTTTTGTCTTGGGTCTGGATTTGGAGTTAGTCTCAACGACATAATCATGGTTATACCCATTAAAATTGGCAAAATATAATATGGGTCTTTTTGAGTCAGGTCATGTATCCATAGAAAATGAGCTAGTTTTAAATCTGCTGTTATCACAATAACCTTGTAAAGGGAGAAAAATATTGGTATTTGCACAAGTATTGGTAAGCATCCTGAAGCTGGGTTAAAGCCCACTTCTTTATATAACTTCATAATTTCTTCTTGCATTTTAACTGGGTCATCTTTATATTTTTCTTTGATTTTCTCCATTTTTGGAGCTACTTCTGAAAGTTTTGACATTGATAGTGTGGATTTATAGTTTAGTGGGAAGAACAATATTCTTATTAAAAGCGTCAAAACAAAAATAGATATTATCCAGTTTCCTGTTTTGATATATATAAAATATAAGAATTTAAATAAAGGTTCTACCACTATCCTAAAGTCTCCAAAATCAAGCACGTCGGTAAGACCTGCTTTCTTAAGCCAATCGTACTCTTTTGGTCCAAAAAACATAAGGGCTTTGCCATCAAACGAGGCAAGCATGAATGTAAAGTCATCTTTGCCTAGCTTTTCTTTGTATATTTGTATAGAATTTATATGACCCTTTATTCCTTGAAAGAAAAATCTACTTTCTTGGCCAGCAAAAGATATATTGCCAGTTATTACTTTGTAAGTTTTTATATCGTCGTTATCAAGCCTCTTAACGTTTCCATTTAGCTCAAAAACTGGTCCTTGATGAGTGTGTAAATCTTCTTCGTTTAGGTTGTTGCCAATCATTACAAAGTATGGTTTGTTGTAACCTATCAAGGATACGCTTACTTTTGATATAAAACCCTCTTTATCAAAGGATACATCTTTAACAACGCTTATATTTGGTAAATTTAGCGTCATAACGACGTTGTTATTGGTTTTAGATATGTTGTAGTTGCTAAAGTTTATCGCCTCATCTATAGAGGGGTTACCAGTGTAAACTTCTAAAGGAAAAATCTTTAGTGCGTATTCTTGAGGTGTTATGAGATTTTGTTTAAAGTTTTTGATGTAATAATATACTATCCTACCACCGTTGTAAGCAAATTTTATATCCGCGTCTTTAAGATGTATTAAAACACAGTTTTCTATATTTGCACTTTGTCTTTGGGAACCAAGAAGTAAATTTATACCACCTTGATATTGATATGGCGAAACTGTTTGATTGGTATTTGTTTTTACGGTTTTTTGTTGAGGGTTTGGTGTTGGGCTTTTAAAAAAGTATTCAGTTATATATTGATAAGCAAGTATGGTAATAGATACTGCAAAAAATATTGCAATTAATCTTTTTAAATCTATCTGTTCCATTATGGATAATCTACACCGCCCTTATTCCAAGGGTTACATCTTAATATGCGCCAAAAAGCTTTCATACTACCTTTAAAAGCTCCATACTTTTCAATGGATAAAATAGCATAATGAGAACATGTAGGATAAAATCTGCATGAGCTTGGGTATAAAGGCGATATAAAAATTTGCCAAAACCTAACAAACTTTATAAGCAAATATTTCAAGGGGCAAGTCTCTTTCTTCCCTTTTGTCTTCTTCTTTTTATAACATTTCTACCAGATCTTGAAGACATGCGAGCCAAAAACCCACTAACACGTTTTCTTTTCCTATTTGATATATGAGGTTTTAGAGCGTTTGTCATGGCTACCTCTTTTTAAAATGGGTAGATATTTATAATCGCCTCTACCCAAGGCGATGCTTTAAAGTTTAGAATCCTGCTTTTCCTGAGAATATACCAGTAAATACGAATATTATAGAGAACAACATGGCATAAAGAGCAAACGTTTCAATGAACGCCAAGCCTATGAACATTATGGTTTGCAACTTGCCTGCCATGTTTGGATTTCTAGCCATACCTTCTTCTGCACCTCTTATAGCAGAACCAGCACCTACGCCAGCACCCAAAGTACCAAGACCTATGGAAACACCTGCGGCTACCGCCATCAAACCATAAAACAGTGCTCTTGCATGGGCATCTGAGCCACTTGAACTAGCAGTGTCAGCCATCGCTATGCTACTAGCAAGAGTTAAAAGCATGAGGGTTTTAAGCTTCATAAATATCCTCCTAATTTATTAATAAAATTGGTTTACCTGTGGATTTAGAAAACTTTGATATATCTTTATTAAAATTGTTACAAGCTAATAAAATCATATCTGGATTTACTTCTTTATAGACTGCTTCAGCTTCCTCATCAAAATCACCTATTTTTACGTGAAAATTTACATTCATATCTTTTGGGAAAAGGTGTTTTAGTTTATCTGTGGCTTGTTTTATGCTGTTTTCCTTCATATATGGGTCAAACGGCATACCGAAAGAAATTGCTATATCCTCTACTTTTTTTACAGACTCCAGTACCACAAGAACATCCAAGCTTGCTTTAAAATTGTTTACAACATCCAATATCTTATCTATAAGCTTAGTGCAATCGCCATTCTCCATATCCATTATGAGAAGGATCTTATTTATATTCATATCAATGTTCCTCGTGTACCACAGCACCAGCTATATATATAGTGCTCAATATCATGAAAATAAAAGCCTGTAAAACAATGGCCAACACCTTTATTGTTATTAAGAAGACAAGAACTATTGGAGATACTGCTAATGTGAATGGATTTCCTATCAAAACTCCTATTATTGAGATAAGAAGTATAGCTCCGCCTTTCATACTGGCAAAAAGACGTAAGGATAAAGATACAACTCTTCCTAAATGAGACATAATTTCTATTATAAAGAAGAAAGGTGCTAAAATTTTTATAGGACCCATAAAGTGTTTTATATAACCAATGCCGTTGACTCTAAAACCTTCAAAATGGTATAGAAAAAATACTATAAGAGTAAGTGCTAAAGTGGTATTTATGTTGCCAGTAGGAGCGTCTACGAAGGGTAAAAGCTCCATAACATTTCCAAAGAATACAAAAAGCCCTATAGAGGCTATAAGAGGTAAATATCGTAAACCTTGTTCTCCTATGTTTTCAGTTACCATCGACTTGCAGAAATTCACATAAGTTTCTATTACAAACTGCAATTTAGATGGTATGATTTTAGGTTTGCCAGCAGCTAACACCAAGCCTAAGGCCACTACCATAGCCACTATGCTAGTTATTACATGCTCATAATGTTCCATGCAGAATATTATAGCATAAGAATATAAAAATTTCTCCAAATTTTTTTATTTTTTATATAGTCCTAGAAAATGTTGGTTTTTCTTTGGCTTTTGAATATACATCAAAAACTATGGCTATATTTCTTACCAATAGTCTGCCTTCTGGGTTTACCTCTATTTTATCTTCATTTATGCTAACAAGACCATCACGTTCTAACTCTTCTAACTCTAAAAGCTCTTTTTCAAAGTATTCGTCAAAGTCTATACCAAACCTAGAAGATATGTTAACTTTATCTACGTAAAGATTACACATGATATCCATTATCACTTCTCTTCTTATTATATCGTCTTGGTTTAAGATATACCCTCTCATAATAGGAAAAACACCTTTATCTAAAGCGCCATAGTAATCTCTTAAGGTTTTATGGTTTTGGAAATAAGCTTTGTCTAACATACCTATGGATGTAGCACCAATTCCTATTAAATGGACGCCTTTTCTGGTTGTATAACCTTGGAAGTTTCTCCAAAGTTTTCTATGCTTTTGGGCCAAATAAAGATCGTCTGTTTTTTTTGCAAAGTGATCCATACCTATAAAAGCGTAGTCATTGGCTTCAAACAATTCAATGGCTAGCTTTAACATGTCAAGTTTCATAGGTGCTTCTGGCAGAGTTGTAGCATCTATTTTACGTTGAAGCGGCTTTAGCCAAGGTACGTAAGCAAAATTAAAAACCGCTACCCTATCTGGAGAAAATTCTATTGTTTTTTCTATTGTGCTTTTAAAGGTATCCACCGTTTGACCCGGTAATCCATACATAAGGTCTATGTTTAAGCTTTTATAATCTAAACTCCTTATATCGTAAATTACACTTTTTAAAAGCTCTTCATCTTGCACTCTGTTTATGCGTTCTTGCACATTTCTATCAAAGTCTTGTATCCCCATGCTAATTCTGTTGAATCCAAGTTCTTTATAGAGTTTTAATTTTTTGTAATCTATATGACGCGGATCTATTTCTATTGATACTTCAGGCTCTTCTGTAAAATCAAATCTGTCTTTGATAAAGGACATCATATTGTAGAAATCTTCGTTATCTAGAAAATTTGGTGTCCCCCCGCCTATATGGAACTGGTCAATTTTCTTATAATCTTTCAAAACATCTTTTAGCATATCGACTTCTTTAAAAAGATAGTTAAGATATGGTTTTGCCACATCTGTTCTGTGAGAAATTATTACGTTGCAACCGCAAAACCAACATGCATTTTCACAAAAAGGTATATGAATATATATAGACAGAGGCCTTTCGTCGTGCAATATATCTTCTAGCTCTTTTTTATAAATCTCAGAGGACAAAGGCTTAAACTCCACCGCCGTAGGATAGCTAGTATATCTCGGGCCCGGCTTATCGTACTTTTTTATAAGGTTAAAATCTATCTTAGTATTTTTGTACATAACACGCTCCTACAGTTAAATATAAAACCATTTTTTCTAAAAGCTATACAACAAAAATCATCTTGCATACTCTACAAACCTATTTTCTCTTATAACTACAACCTTTATGTTGCCAGGATAATCCATTTCTTCTTCTATCTTCTTGGCGATCTTTTTAGACATATCGTAAGCTTGTTCATCTGTAAGTTCAGAAGGCGATACAATTACCCTTACTTCTCTACCGGCTTGCATAGCGTATACGTTTGATACACCTGGGAAACTTTTTACAATTTCTTCAAGTTTTTCTAATCTTTTAATGTAAGCTTCTAGGGATTCTCTCCTTGCTCCTGGCCTTGCTGCGGAAAGAGCATCTGCTGCACAAACTAAAGCTACCTCCGGATATTTAACAGGTTCTTCTTCGTGATGTGCTTTTATGGCATTTAAAACATAATCAGGCTCTTTATACTTTTTACACAACTCTATACCTATGTCAGTGTGTGAACCACCCATTTCATTTGATATGGCTTTTCCTATATCGTGCAAAAGCCCAGCTCTTTTAGCGGCTTTTTCGTTTAAGCCCAGTTCAGCGGCCATTAGCCCAGCTATCGTTGCTACCTCTTTTGAATGGAGCAATACGTTTTGTGAATAAGATGTCCTGTAGTAAAGCTTGCCTATGTAATAGTAAAGCCCTGGATTCATATCGTGGATGCCTAATTCCATAACAGTTTCTTCACCTAGTTTTCTTATGTTGTTGTCCATTTCTTTTTTAACTTCTTCGACGACCTCTTCTATGCGAGCTGGATGTATTCTACCGTCAATTATCAGTTTTTCAAGAGCTTGTTTGGCTATCTCTCTTCTCATAGGGTCAAAAGACGAAAGTGTAACGGTATCTGGAGTGTCATCTATTATAATATCAACACCTGTTAATATTTCAAAAGCCCTTATATTTCTTCCTTCTCTTCCTATGATACGTCCTTTGAATTCATTGCTTGGAAGCTCTATTGTAGATGTGCTGTAATTTATTGCTATTTCTGGGGATAGCCTTTGAATAGATGTTGTGATAATTCTTTTTGCTTCTCTTTCAGCTTCTTCCTTTGCTTTTTCCTCTATGGCTTTTGCTATCCTTATGCTTTCTATCTTAGCCTCTTCTTCGGCTTTTCTTAATATCTCTTGATAAGCCTCTTCCTTAGTTAAGGATGCTATTCTTTGGAGTTCTAGAAGTTCTTTGTTTTTAAGTTCTTCTATTTCGTTTTTAATGGTTTCCACGTTTTTATACTGCTGTTCTATCTCTTTTTCTCTCTTTTGAAGAGCTTTTTCTAATTCTCTTAGCTCTCTTTCTTTTGCGTAAAGCTCCTCTTCTTTTTTCTCAAGGCTTTGTAACTTTCTTTCTAAGTTTGTCTCTTTGGATTCTAAACTTTTTTCCCTTTGTAAAAGAGACTGTTCTTTTGAGGAAAGCTCTTCTTGTTTTCTGGCGTAATTTTTCTCTAACTCTTCTTTTCTTAGTTCTAGTTCTTTTTTAATGGCTTCTTTTTCTCTCTCCAGTTTTTCGTTTTCTTTCTTGATAAACTCCATATATTTGGACGCTTCTCTTTCGGCTAGTTCTTTTGAATACTCTAACTGTCTTTTAGCTTCTTCTAATATAGCGTCTGCTTGCCTTTTGGCCTCTTCTAAGAGCATCTTTGACTCTTCGGATGTGCTTGGCATATTCGCCACTTGTTTTTCGCTTAGCTTTTTAAAAGCTAAAAACCCAAAACCAGCTAACGCTAACACTAAGATTGATAGGATACCTATAACAACAGTTTCCATTGGTAATTACCTCCTTCTATTACATAATTCTCAGAAATGATTTTGTTAAGCTTCACATCAAAAGGGTCTTTTTCTATAGCATCAATAATTTGGAAATCGTAACATATACCTATAGAAAAAATGTTTTTGTTTGCTGATAAAAATCTATCGTAGAAACCCTTACCAAAACCTACGCGGTAAAGATGTTTATCAAAGCAAACACCTGGCACCAAACAAAGATCTATGTTCGTTTTTTGACACTCTTCTGGTTCTAAAGTATTGTAGATAGATTTTACGAAAGGACCTTTGTAAATGCATGGTACAAGCGTATTATCAACAATTTTTGGTACAGAAACGACCTTTCCTTCGTATATACTCATATCAACAAGCGGATTGACTTCTTTTCTTATGGGAATATAAGCCATAACAGACTTAGCCCTTTTAAAATCTTTATCTTGTGAAAGGTTTTTTGCTATCTCTAAGGAAGCGTTGTATACTTCTTCCTCATAGAGCATATCGCGTCTTTTTAAAAAAATACTTCGTAATTCCTTTTTTGACATATACCTCCATAACTAGGAGGCAAAAGAAGAAAGACAAGAAGGTTTTATACCCACCCTACCGTCGTGCAAACATACATGCGGGCCTCCTATTTTTAGGTGGGTGCCCTGTCAAAGGGTCTACAAAGAGACGCCTCTGAACTTCCGAGCTCCCTAATAGCTCACATGTAGGCCCCAAAAATATCTTCACACTAACGAGTAGGGCAGGCCTTTATTTAAACTAAGCAAATCTAAGCTCTACACCCTCTTTTTTAAGACGTTCTAACAGTTTTTCTATCAGAACGTTTACTTCTTCATCTTCTAAACTTCTATCAAGGGCTCTTAAGCTAAGTCTTAAACCTACGCTCTTCTTATCTTCTTCTATTTGCTCTCCTTTATAAAAATCAAATACTAAAATATTTTCTAGCATAACTCCAAAAAACTCTCTTATGAGAATAATAAGCTTTTGAATGTCAAAATCAATGCTCATTATCAGTGAGATGTCTCTAACTATTGGTGGGTATTTTGATATTTCTTTTATTTCACGATATTTTGCTTTATTAGGAATTTCAAACTCACAGATGATTGTATCTTGAAGTATATCGTTTTTCAAAACACCAAAAAATCCTATATCTTTATCGTCAAACTTTAAGCTTCCTTGTTGATAAGGGTGAAGGAAAGGTAAACTAGAAAAGCCAAACATAATATCTTTGTTTATAGCTTTTACTATCTCCTTTATATGGTTTATATTCCATTTTGTTTTAGGATATATTCTCTTTTGCCCTCTCAACAATATGCATATATGGGTGGATTGGGAATCTTCTTTAAAGATATCAGATATCTCAAATATAGCAAAGTCATATATGTGTTTTTTAACGTTTTGATCTGCCAACCTTATCATAGATGGCGCTAGATATCTTCTTAAAAACCTAAAAGAAGGTAGTATGGGATTTTTGATTTCTATAGTGGGTTTTTCTAAGCCAAGAGCTTCGTAGTCTTCTATTTTATCGAAGCTTAAATTTATTACTTCCTTTAATCCGTTGGCTACCAATTTATTCTTTATTTCATATATATAATCCCTCTTGTCGTTAGGTTTTGGCAAGAGCGTTAACGGGTCTGTTTCAAATGTGTTAAAATCTGTTATTCTTACGATTTCTTCTATAAGGTCTATGGAGGAGTCAATATCGTAGTATCTATGAGGCGGAGCTTCAAACTCTATGCCACATCTCATAGGTTTATGGGGAATACCCAATCTGTTAGCTATTTCCGATATTTTTTCTTTTTCAAAATTAATGGCAGTATATCTTATATAGTCGTTCATAGGTAAGAAGAACTTTTTAACAGGCAATTTTTCTCTTATCACTTCATTGTAACCTACGACTTTACCGTCAGCTTCTTTTTTTATGAGTTTTAAAGCAAAAATAGAGGCTTTTAAAACCATATCTATATCTATACCTCTTTCAAACCTATAGGAGGCATCTGTTGATACTTTTAAAGTCTTTGAGGTTTTTCTTACGAAAATTGGATCAAAAAGAGCAGATTCTAAAAGTATGTTTTTTGTGCCGTGAGATATGGAGCTATCTAATCCACCTATAACACCAGCCAAAGCTATTGGTCCTTTGTCGTTTGCTATAACCATAATAGATTCATCAAGTTCATATTCTTTCTTATCTAAGGCTATAAGCTTTTCTTTTTGTTTTGCCTGCCTTACAACAACTTTGTTACCAATTTTGTCTTTATCAAAAGCGTGAAGAGGTTGTCCTAACATCATCATAACGTAATTTGTTATATCAACAACGTTGGAAATAGTTTTAAGACCCATTTTCCAAAGAGCTTTTTTAAGCCAAAGTGTTGAGCTTTTAACAAATACATCTTCTACAACACTTCCTACATATCTATAACATCCTTTAGTATCAATTGATATATCTATATCTATCTCTTCTGGCAGACTTTGTTCTATGCTGAACTGAAAGGGTTTGTTCGTGACAGCGCTTATCTCTCTTGCTATGCCAACTATAGAAAGTAAATCTCCTCTATTTGGTGTAATTTCACATTCTAACAAATATTCTCCAAAATCAAGCAAAGAGGCTACATCTTTACCTACTTCAACGCTGTTATCGAATATCAGGATGCCTTCTTCTATATCGTCTAAACCAAGCTCTGAAGCTGACAAAAGCATACCTTGAGACTCAAAGCCTTTAAAGGTTTTTATATCTATGGTTTTACTGCCTATAGTAGCCCCTTTTGTAGCTACTGGCACTTTAGCGCCCACATGAACGTTGGAAGCGCTTGTTATTACATTGATAGTAGTATCTCCTAAAAATACTTTACATAGGTTTAAGTTTTCAAGCTTTTGTATGGACAAGATTTCACCAACTTTTACATTTTTTATATCAGTGCCAAATCTTTTTAACGTAGTCTCAGTACCAGATATAGAAAGTTTTTCAGCTACATATTGAGGGTCTTCTATTGCTACATATTCGTTTAGTATTGATAAAGGTGCAAACATAGTATATTATTTTATCATGGAAGATAATACACTGTATCTATTTATTTCTGAACCTCCTAAAGGAAAAGCAAATAGATATATAAGGCAAAAGGGCGGGACCGTATTTAAACCTTGGAAGATTTCGTCTTGGGAAACAAAGGCTTCTTGGGAGATAAGTTTACAGCTAAAAAAACTAAGGTTTAAAGAACCGTTTTCTTGCAAGGTATCTGTTGAAGCTGTTATATTTTTACCAGACAAAAGAAGAAGAGATATAGACAACATGTTGAAAACTCTTTGGGACGTATTGGAGAAAAACGATGTTATAAAGAATGATAACCTAATATATGAGATAAATACTATAAAGCATGTTGAAAAAGGTTTGCAGGGGATTTTTATTAAAATAAAGCCTTATAAGGAACAAGCTATAAAAATAGAAGAAGCTAAAAATTTTATAAAAATTGCCGATAATAATATCATTGAAAAATGGTGAAATAGTAATATGTTATTTGTAAGAAAAGCTTGGAGGTTTTTATTATGACGCCGCTTGAACTTGGAGGTTTGGATAGCGTGTTGGCAGGTCAGTTAAATAATCAAGCTATACAAAATACTCAAACGGGTCAACCTAGCTTAGCCACTCAGCCTCACGGCGATCAAAGCACCTCTAATACACAAAATCTACAGAATGAAAAAAGTATAGATTATAGCAATACAAGCCCAGATAATTTAGAAAAGCAAATTCAAAAAGCAATAGAGCAACTCACTAAGAATTTATCTTATCTAAACACACATCTTAACATTACTTTGGATAAAAAAGCAGACAGTTTAGTTATAAAAATAATAGACAACAAGACTAACCAAGTAATAAAAGAAATTCCACCGGAATATATGCTAAGGATAGCAGAGGCTATTAACAATTTAGTGGGTATCATTGTAAGTAAGAAGGTATAAAAATATGGCTGGAATAGCTTTGTCTGGATTTTCAAATCTATTTAACAGCGGTAGTATTTTGGCAGCTGTCATGTCGTCTAGTAGTTTACCGCTTTTATCGCTTAGTCAACAAGCAGCTTACATGCAAAACCAAATGCAAGAGATAAATTACATATACAATCAATCGATGTCTGTGTTCTCCACTATGATGGGCTTTGTATTAAATCCTGTCACAGGTTCTATGACAGCTATAAGTTCAAACTCGTATGTTTTAAACGCAATAGCTACGCCTAACACGGCTCCTGGTACATATAACATTACTGTTCAGCAACTAGCACAACCAGAAATATCGTTGCTCGGAAGCTTTTCATCGGCAAATACACAACTTGGTCAAAGCGGTACTATAAGTTTATTTTTTAGATCAAATACATCTTCTTCGGGCATTACCGATAACAATTTAAGCGCTACCACCCCTGGTGTTCAAGAATTTAATATTACATACAACGGTACAAATACATTACAGGATATAGTAAACGAAATAAACGACACAGCTGGTTCTGATGTAACTGCTTCAATATTTTACAATGGCAATACATATAGTCTTATGCTTGCAGAAAAACAAGGGGCTTCTACTTTCACCACATCTCCCTCCACTACTCAGCATGTTATAGTGGTAAAAGATAGTTCAGGTATATTTACCCAAAACTATATACAGAATGCTCAAAATGCTGTTATAAATTTTGGAGGGGCTAGCGTTACATCAAATGTGAATCAGATTCAAAACGTAATAAGTGGAGTCACGTTAAACCTTTCTGGCACTGGATCCGTAATTCTTAGCATATCTCAGGATACATCGCAAGTGGCAAACAATGTATCAAACCTTGTAAATGAAATAAACAACATACTTACTCCTATAAACGTTTTAACGGAAAAACCTGGTACTTATCCATCTCAAAATTCCTTGACCTCTGCAAATCCTTTTATAGTTCCAGGCGATTTTATGGGCAATTTTATGTTGACAAACTTAAAAACCCAACTCCTTAGCGTAGTTCAGCCGTTGGAAAATTTAGGGGTTGTAAACTACAACTATCAAACAGGTCAATTGCAGTTTGATTCCAATAGCTTTCAAAATTTGTTAAGTACTAGCTCTCAGACTGTACTTAACTCCGTGACTGCTTTTGTGAGCAGTTTGAGCCAGGCTATAATGAATATTATTTCTCCAAACGGGGCTTTGATGACAGAAGAAAACAACATATCTTCAAATTATGCATATACAGAGAACCAGATATATCAAATGCAGCAATCTTTGCTGTTGCAACAACAGCAACTTCAACTTCAGTTTTCACAGGTAGAAGCTGTAATGGCAAGCTCTAGTGCTGAGATAACAAAACTTCAAACACTTTTAGGATAAAGGAGGTAAGTTATGTATCAAAATTTAAAGGATAGCTATGTGGAGAATATGCTTTTTAGCGCAAACCCTTTGCAACTTATTATTATAGCTTACGACAAAGCTATAGAGTTTATGGAACTTGCTATAGAAGCTATAGATGCAGGCCTTGATAACATAGACAACCTAATAAAGAAATGTGAATACATTACAAAAGCTACTGAAGCCGTGGCTATACTTCACGATTCTTTGAACTTTGAAAAAGGTGGGCAAGTGGCTAAAGATTTATCAAACTTTTACAGAGTGATTTTGGAAGGGCTCTTGATAGCAAATCAGAAAAACGATAAAGAGCTTCTTCAAAATATGATTATGATGTTATCTGGTGTAAAACAAGCTTGGGAAGAGTTAGAAAGGAGAGAATATGGATCAAAATCAGTCGCCACTGAAAAAGCTGCTCCTTCAGTGTGAGTTGTACGTTCAAACCGATGAGTACGATAAAGCTAAAGCTTGTTTGGAAGAGTTGGCTAACTTAGATGTTTCCAAAGAGACAAAAGAAGATATAGAAGAATCTTTGAGGATTTTAAACTACATAATAGATATAGCCAGCGAAAAGAGGCTTGGGTTAGCCCAAGCTATTGCAAATTTTAATAAGTTTAAAAACTATCTATTTTGAAAGAGATTACAGCTCTTTTGACATTACAAAAGCGTTTTCTCCGTCTGAGTAAAAGCTAGGACGCTCCCTTTCTATAGAAAATCCAAGCTTTTTATACAATTTTATAGCTGGTAGGTTTGATTTTCTTACGTCAAGTTCTATATAATTTATATTTTCTTTTTTTAAAAGCTTGAAAACCTCAGTTAAGAAATTAAAAGCTATTCCTTTTGACCTATACTCTGGGTGTACTGCAAATGTCATCATAAAAGCTTCTGTACCATGACACCAGAATATAGCATAGGCTATAACCTTTCCATCTTCTAAACCTACCCACTTTTTTGAGTACTCCAAGCTAAACTCTCTGTAAAATCCTTGTTCGTTCCAAGCATCTGTGGTAAAAGATAGATTGTTTATCTCTATAACTTCGTCTATATGCTCTTTTGTCATTTCCGTTATTATCATGATGTATAATTTTAGCATGAAACGTTTTTACGATTTTTTTATACAAAAAGCCCAAGACTATTATTCTACAAACCCTAAAATAGGAAGAGGAGATTTTTTTACATCACCAGAGCTTGATGAGGTTTTTGGAAAAAGTATAGCTTATTTTTTGAAAGACTACTTAGATACCTTTGATAATCCTAAGATATTGGAGCTTGGTGCTGGAAACGGTATTATGGCTAAAGACATACTAGAAATTTTAGACATTCCTTATATAATATATGAGACAAGCCCTTATCTTGTGAATGTCCAACGTAGTTTATTAGAAGATAAAAATGTAGTATGGATAAGTTCTTTGGAACTTGTTGAAACTTTTGATGGCATAGTGCTGTCAAACGAATTTTTTGATGCTTTAGGTATAGCTCCTATCAAAGATAAAAAGGAGCTTTATGTAGAATCTTCAAAGGAGTTATGGCAAGAACCTCACGAAGATACAAAAAAAATTATTGATATTCTACAGATAGACAACGCTTATTATGAGTTGCCCATAGATAGCTTTTACATATACGAAAAAATATCAAGGATTTTAAGAAAAGGATATATGCTTACCATAGACTATGGGTACAAAGTATCGCCTCGTAAAAACACTATAAGAGGTTATAAAAACTCAAAAATTGTCCAAAATATATACTCAGATGAGATATTTGATATTACATATATGGTGGATTTTTCTATGCTTCAGAAAATAGGAGAGTGTTTTGGTTTTAAAAATGTATTTTTAAAAAAGCAAAGGGACTTCCTTATAGAAATCCCTTATTTTGTACAGACCTTGGAAGAAGTATGCCAGGAGGAGGATGCATACTCCATCGAAAGGTGCTCAAGGCTTAAAAATCTTATCCTTAGCATGGGAGAGAGTTTCTATGTGCTTTTACAAGAAAAGCCTTAAAATCTATAACCAAAACCAGCATAAACACCGTCTTTAAATCCGCTTGGTAGTGTGGAGGAATTTCCTCTGTTGAGATTGTTAAAGCCGTATGTTTCTACATGAAAATCAAGATTTTTTGTAAGATAATACATAAAACCCACCGTCAAATCAAATTCTCTCTTTGTCCCGGCAAGTCCGTCGTGAGATGTAAATATTTTGTTGCCATACTTTCTTTCAAAATAAAATCTCATGTCTAGCTTTAAAGCTAGTTTTGGGTTGTTTACATCTCCTATTAGAAAAAGCTTGTCTTTTGTACCTATGCTAAGTAAGGGAGCGTAGGGTACTAAGTTTGGTGCTATTCTGTTGCCATAAAAATATACATCTGTAAACACCGAAGACGCTATCTTCTTATAGCAATATTTTGCTCTTAGCCTTGAGCCAAAGTTGTAGTTGTCGTTGGTGGGTATCTCTTTTTCTTCAGCTCCATATTGAATTACCTGAGAAGATGTTATAGATGGTTTGAAAGACGTTAACGGCTGATAATCTTTTGCAAAAAGCCCAATACCAATTTTTGAATGTTTATCTTCGTAGAAGTTGTAAAGGCCAATAGCTTTTAAATTTAGCTGTAGAAGTTTGTTTCTTTTTGTACCATTCCCTGTATCAGCAGAGCCGTAATATCCATCTGCTTTAAAATCTGCATCAAATCTTTTTATTCCCAAATGAAAATCGTAACCTATGTTTAACTCCGGTCTTAGGGTGACGCTTCTTATGCCTGGCAATCTTCCAGCAAATAGGTTTACATAAACCTCGTTTTTAAGGTTTTTAGAAAAGGCCAAACCATTCAATATCCCAAAAGCAACGATTATCTTTTTCATTAGAAGATGATAATATAAGCGTGTGATAACTTAATGAAGCTAAAATGAAAATATGGTGAAATGTATATAAAAGTATATAATAACTAACTTTTCATAAATAAAATAAAAAACCCGCTATACGCGGGCTGATAAGATATTTTAAACTTAGTGTGAACCGCAACCGCCAGAACCGCAGCTGCAACCGCCGCCAAAGTTGTTTGGATTTTTAATGGTAAATCCACCGCCCATAAAATCTTGGACGTAATCAAGTTCCGCACCGTTTATATAAGGTACAGAAAATTGGTCTATAATGATTTTTGTGCCATTTGATTCCAATACGATGTCTGTTTCTTCTACGCTATCATCAAATCCCATAGCGTATTGGAAACCAGAACATCCACCTGGCACAACCCTAATTCTAAGCATAGGGTTTTCAATGTTGTTCTCAGCTGCTATCTTAGCTATTTCCTGAGAAGCCAATTCCGAAACTGTAAAAACTAAAGTAGTTGCTTCCATAAAAGCCTCCTTAAAATTGATAATCTTAATCTAAAGTTAAAATAGCTTAGTTGCTATGATTTATATCTTCTTATAAGCTCAAATTCTATATCTTCAAAGGACATATTGGAATATTTTATACCTACTAAAATATGGTACATTAAATCCGCCAGCTCATAAGCTATCTCTTTTTTATCTTGGTTTTTTAAAGCTATGACGCTTTCTATAGCTTCTTCGCCTACTTTTTGCACTATTCTATCAAGCCCTTCTTTTATAAGCTTAGAAGTGTATGAGTTTTCTACTGGATTTGATATTCTATCTGTTATAAGCCTTTCTAAAAAAGGTAATATCTCAAAGGGCATCAAAGAAGGTTTTTCTTCTTTGTTAAAAGCCCTAAAAAAGCAGTTTCTGTTGCCTGTATGGCAGGCTATATCTTTTTGTTGTTTTATCATATATATGAGTGTATCGTTATCGCAGTCTATCCTTATTTCCAGTACCTCTTGTAGCTCTCCAGAGGTTTCGCCTTTTTTCCATATGCTATTTCTTGAGCGAGAAAAGTAATGTGCGTATCCTGTCTCTATCGTTTTTTTTACGGCTTCTTCGTTTGCATAAGCTAACATTCTTATCTCGCCGCTAAAAGCATCTTGCGCTATTACTGGTATAAGGCCTTTTTCGTCAAAAGCTATATCTTCTATATTCATAAATAAGATTATACACAATTTGTCTTTATTTAATATGCTAAGATATATAAATATATGATTAGTTATAACGATTTTGATAAAGAAAGGATTTTAAAAGAAGATGAGTTTATACAGAAAAAGAAAGATACCGATGTAAGAAGCGATTTTGAGCGGGATAGAGCAAGAATTATACATTCTTCAGCTTTTAGAAGACTCCAAGGAAAAACTCAGATAATGAGCCCTGGCTACCTTGATTTTTACAGAACAAGGTTAACACACAGCCTTGAAGTAGCCCAGATATCAAAAGGTATAGCAATAAAGCATGGTATTGATAGCACTATTGTAGAAGCGATATCTTTAGCGCACGACATAGGTCATCCACCGCTAGGACATTCTGGTGAAAGAACCTTGAGAGAGTTGATGAAAGAACATGGTTTGTTTGAATCAAACGCTCAAAACATAAGAATACTTACTTATCTTGAGATAAAAGCTTTAAAAAGTGATAAAAGTTATGGATTGAATTTAACAAGGGCAGTTTTAGATGGTGTAATAAAGTATAAAGGCTTTTTATCAAAAGAAAATGAAAAGGGTTTATACAAAGAAAATAAAGTGGAGTTAGAATTTATAGACCCTTATTATCACGATGCTCAGGTTCCCATAGAGACCCAAATTATGGATTGGGCAGATGATATAGCGTATTCGGTACACGATATAGAAGACGGAGTAAGGCTTTCTTTAATAAACTCTATAGTTATAGATAAAATAGGGCAAAAAATCCTAGAAGATGCAAAAGAGTCAAATATAGATAAAAGTTTTGCAGAACAATCGTTGAAAAAATTTCAAGAAGAGCTTTATAAGATTCAAAAAGCTGGGGCTTTTGAAAGAAAAAAACTTTTAAAGTCGTTTACATCCTTCAGAATACATAGGTTTATAAACGCTACAACAATAGAACAAAATGACAAGGCAAGACCTAACACTCAAAGATATGACTATAAGCTTAAAGTAGATGAAGAAGCGAAGTGGGAAGTTGTTATATTAAAAAATATAAGCAAAGAGCTTTTTATAAACGATTATAGGTTGGAACAGCTAAGGCATAAATTAAGTTTTGTTATTAAAGAGCTTTTTGGGCTTTTATCTCAAAAAGATGCTAAAAAGTATTATCCAGATGATTTTAAATATATGTGGGATATAAATAACTGCGACCATGATGAAAAAATGCGTTTTCGTCTTGCCTGTGATTACATAGCTGGAATGACCGATAATTTTGCACTTAAGCTTTATGGGAGATTGTTTAGTCCTACCAACGATGGATTATTTGATATCGCATAAACGTTATCTTTTACTCTTCTTAGTAATAGCGCTTTATTTTTTAAACCTTGGCACAAATCAGGTCTTTGCTCCGAACGAGTCTTTCTATGCGGATGCTGCTTTAAACATGCTGAAAACTGGCAACTATCTGATTCCCATTTACAACGACCATATAAGGTTGGCAAAGCCGCCCCTTTTATACTGGCTTATAGTGTTATCTTTCAAAGTATTTGGGGTTTCTAGCTTTTCTCTTAGATTGCCTTCTGCGTTGGCTGGTAGTTTTTGTGTGCTTTTTACTTACTTTTTCGGAGAAAATATAGCAAAAAACTTAGGCCTTTACGGTGCTATAGCCACTGGGATGGCGCTTGAATTTGTATCTAACGCAAGGTATGCTTCTCCAGAGGTACTTTTTTGTTTTTTTATAAGTAGCTCTATATATTTTTTATACTTTTATTTGAAAAGCCAAAAAATTTACTACCTTGTTGCATCTACAATATCGTCTTCTTTGGCGATGCTTACCAAAGGTCCTGTGGGAGTTTTGATAGTTGGTTTTGTAGGCTTTTGGTATATTGTATTTGAAAATCCTAAACTTTTGAAAGATTTAAAGCTTTACATAGCGTTTGTTATAGCTCTTTTTATAGGTGGGCTTTGGTATATAGAAGTATTGAATTCACCCTATAGAGAGCTTCTTATCAACAAGTTTTATATAGAAAATATAAAGAGAATAAATGGTTTAGAATCTGACCCTTGGTATTTTTACATAAAAGATACAATAGTGTCTTTTGCTCCTTTTTCTATTATACTTTATTTGTTTTTTCTCAATCCTAAAATTTTAAAAGTAGTAAAACTTGCAAGTGTATGGTTTTTTTCGCTTTTTATCGTGTTTTCCTTGATAAGTATGAAAATCCCAACATACCTTATGCCAGCTTATCCAGCAATGGGTTTTATAGTGGGCATAAACGCCATGACTAAAAAATATTTTAGATACATGTTTTGGATATTATTTTGTATTGGGCTTTTGATATACTATGCTTTGATTGTTTTTGTTTTACCATCCATAGAACCTTATAGACCATATAAAGAAATGGGATATGTTATAAGGCTATGCAAAGGCGATAAACCGGTTTATTATCAGGGGTACTTCATTCATCAACTACCGTTTTATGCTGATGCTACAATTAAAAAATTTACCAAAGATTCAAAACCAGGCATTTTGATAACGGAAACTCCATGTGCAAAACCTTTATGGAAAGGTTATGTATATACAGATTCTGAGTCAAGATTTTTAGTGTTTTTAAGAGATATTTATAAATTTAAGAAAGGCGATATTAAAGATTCTAAGTTTAAACAATTTTATATATGTAATTATAAAAGCCCCGAAACGGGGCCTTGAAGATGTATTAGTCAAAATCTGGTGGCATATCGGTTGGGGTTGGTGTCTTTTCCTTCTTTTCCGGTAGTTCAGCTATAAGGGCTTCAGCGGTTAGCATTGTACCGGCTGCAGAGGCTGCGTTTTGTAAAGCGGTTCTTACCACTTTAGTTGGGTCTATTATACCTGCTTTCACCATATCTTTGTACTCTCCGTTGGCAGCGTCGAAACCATAGTTTTTGTCTTGATTTTCATACACTTTTTCAAGCACCAAAGAGCCTTCGTAACCTGCGTTATAAGCTATTTGTTTGAGAGGATACTTGCAAGCGTTGTATACAATTTTCACTCCAAGCTCTCTGTCTTTGTTGGCGTTTGTATAGTTTTCTAATACTCTTGAAGCTTTTGCTAAAGCTGTACCACCACCAGCTACTATGCCTTCTTCAGCAGCAGCTTTTGTGGCGTGTACCGCATCTTCTACTCTGGCTTTCTTTTCTTTTAGCTCAGACTCTGTAGCGGCTCCAACTCTTATGATAGCTACGCCACCAGAAAGCTTAGCAAGTCTCTCTTGAAGTTTTTCTCTGTCATAGTCTGAGGTGGTTTCTTTTATTTGTTTCTTTATTTGCTCTATACGAGCTTCTACCTTTTTCTTGTCGCCTTTTCCACCTATTATAGTGGTATTTTCCTTATCTACTATCACTTTTTCGGCTTGTCCAAGCATATCAAGAGTTACAGATTCTAACTTTATACCAAGATCTTCAGTTATAGCTTGACCACCGGTTAGTATAGCTATATCTTCCAAGTAGTCTTTTCTTCTTTGGCCAAAACCGGGCGCTTTTACAGCTACAGCTCTTATTACGCCTTTTAGCGTGTTTACTACCAACGTAGCAAGTGCTTCAGCTTCTACGTCTTCAGCTATTATCACTAAAGGTCTACCAACTCTTACTACGTTTTCTAATACAGGTAAGAGTTCTTTTATGTTGCTTATCTTCTTCTCAAATATTAGTATGTATGGGTTTTCCAATACAGCTTGCATCTTGTCTGCGTCGGTTATAAAGTATGGTGAGAGGTATCCTCTATCAAATTGCATACCTTGTACTGTTTCAAGCGTTGTTTCAGAGGATTTTGATTCTTCTACGGTTATTACACCGTCTTTTCCTACTTTTTCCATAGCTTCAGCCAACAACTTTCCTATTACAGGGTCGTTGTTAGCGGATATTGTGGCTACTTGTTCTATTTCTTTGTTGCTGGTAACTGGTATAGAGGCTTTCTTAACTTCTTCTATGACTAGTGCTACAGCTTCGTCTATGCCTCTTTTTAAATCCATTGGATTGGCACCAGACGCTATAGCTTTTAAGCCTTCGGTGAATATAGCTTGAGCTAAAACTGTAGCTGTAGTAGTACCATCACCTGCTACATCGGCGGTTTTGGAAGCAACTTCTTTTACAAGTTGTGCTCCTATGTTTTCAAATTGATCTTTTAGCTCTATTTCTTTGGCTACCGTTACCCCGTCTTTTGTAACGACTGGTACACCCCATTTTTTTTCTATGATAACTTCTCTACCCTTAGGTCCAAGCGTGACTTTAACAGCGTTAGCCAACTTGTCAACACCTGCTTTTAATTTTGCCCTTGCTTCTTCTCCATAGATAACATGTTTTGCTGCCATACTTCACTTACCTCCTATAAGATTTTTTAAATTATTCAATGATAGCCAATACTTCGTCTTCAGCCATTACAAGATATTTTTCGCCGTCCAACTCCACCTCTGTGCCGGCGTATTTGTTGAAAAGAACTTTATCACCCACTTTTACGGCCAACGGTCTTATTTCACCGTTGTTTAGGACTTTCCCGTTACCTACTGCTATTACCTCACCTACTTGAGGCTTTTCTTTAGCTGTATCTGGTATTATGATACCAGACGGTGTTTTTTGTTCCTTTTCTTCCATGCGCTTTACAACAATCTTGTCGTAAATCGGTTTTAACTTCATGCTTCGTACCTCCTTCTAAGTTTTTCTATAGAAAATTATATTAACTTTTTTGTAATTTGTCAAGTGTTTTATAATACTTTCTGATAATATCTTACTCAACTTTAATTAGCATAAATATATTAAGTTATTATAAGTCATTGTAAAAGCTAAAAATTTTGATATAATAAAAAATGTGAGAGTGTTTATACACGGTTGGGGTTTTGACAATAGTGTATTTAGCAGTATATCAAAAGAAGAAGATATTAGCTTGGCATTGCCAGGACATGGAAACACTATAGATTCTTTTGAAAAAGCAACTGTCTTGTATAGTAAGTTAATAAAGGATTTTAAAAGTATAGAGATTATAGGTTGGTCTATGGGTGCTTCTTTGGGAATTATGTTAACACAACGTTTGAAAAACATAACAAGTCTTAAGCTTATAGGCTTTAGTCCTTATTTTAAAGAAGCACACGATAAAATTACAATTTCGGCTTTTATGAGGACTATGAAGAAAGATTTTTACAAAGGTATAAAAGAATTTAGAAAGAATGCTTACCATTCCGAGTTTAACGGTGAGTATCCAATAAAAGATATAGCTTTAAGTATGCTTGAAGAATATATAAACCTTGATTTGAGGGAAGTTGTAAAGAATCTTGATGTTTCTATTAAGCTTATACAAGGAGAAAATGACATTGTGGTACCTATGCAAGAAGCTTATAAGACAAAGGAATTAAATGGAAAAATAGATATATTTTTGTATAAAGGTGGGCATTTTCCTACTACACAAGTACTAAAAGAGTTATAATATAAAGTATGAGGAAAAACAATAGAAAAGTTGATGAATTAAGACCCATAAGGATTCAAAGAGATTTCAATATACATGCAGAGGGCTCTTGTTTGGTAGAGTTTGGTAATACGAGGGTGATATGTACAGCGTCTATAGCCGAGAGCGTACCACCTTTTTTGAAAGGTAAAAACCAAGGATGGATAACGGCAGAATATTCTATGTTGCCAAGGGCTACGGCCACAAGAAACATGAGAGAAGCGGTAACTGGTAAAATAGGTGGAAGGACGCATGAAATTCAAAGAATGATAGGAAGGGCTATGAGAGCTGTTATAGACCTTACAAAAATAGGTGAGAGAACCATATGGATAGATTGCGATGTTATACAAGCGGATGGTGGTACGAGAACTGCTTCAATAGTCGGTGCTTTTGTAGCTATGACTGATGCTATAATAAAGTTAAACGAACAGAAGCTTATAAACTCTGTGCCAATAAGGGATACAGTAGGAGCTGTATCTGTTGGAATAGTAAACAATCAACTAATGCTTGACCTTGATTTTGAAGAAGATTCAAATGCTGCTGTAGATATGACTATAGTAGCAACTGGGAGTGGTGAGATAGTGGAGATACACTCTTTGGGAGAAGAGGCTACTTACACGAGGAAGGAGTTTGAAGCTATGCTGGATCTTGGATTGGAAAGTCTGAAACAAATAGCAGAGCTTCAAAATGTTTTCTATGAGAAGATGCCGTCTATAAATCTTTGGAAGAGAAAAAGCGTTAAAGAAGCTAAGCTATGAAAACAGCTTTGTACTACGACGATATTTATCTTCTTCACGATGAGCCAAAACATCCAGAAAATGCCAACAGATTAAAAGTAGCTTTACAATATATACATAAATCTGATATAAAAAATATTTTATCCTTTGAAAAGCCTAGAAAAGCTACAGTGGAAGAGGTATCAAAGATACACGACACTTATTATATTCAGGAGATATACGAATTTTGTAAAAAAGGTGGTGGGTATTTAGACCCAGATACTTACGCTTATCAGTATAGCTACGATGTGGCAATGATGGCAGCCGGTGCTATTTTAAAGGCTATAGAGGATATAAAAGACGCTAAGCAAGAAGCCGCTTTTTGTTTGGTAAGACCACCAGGTCATCACGCCGAATACGCTAAAGCGATGGGTTTTTGCATTTTTAACAATGTAGCCATAGGCACAAGAAAAGCTCAAAACCTTGGTTACAAAAAGGTTTATATAGCAGATTTTGATGTGCATCATCCAAACGGCACACAGCATACTTTTTACGAAGACAGTTCTGTGTTTTTGTTTTCTACACATTGCTATCCTTTTTATCCAGGTACCGGCGCAGCAGATGAAAAAGGCTTTGGAGAAGGTCTTGGCACCACGTTAAATATACCGCTGAGGGCTGGTACTGGCGATGAAACTTATATAGAGGTTTATCAAACAAAATTTTTGGAAAGTTTTGAAGCTTTTAAACCAGATATACTCTTGATAAGTGCCGGGTACGATTTACATGAAGATGACCCCCTTGGTCCTATGAGGGTTACTTCGCAAGGTATAAAAGAGATTACCAAGATACTTATAAATGCGGCAAAAAAACTTAATATACCCGTTGTAGCTACGTTGGAAGGAGGCTACAACTACGAGGCTACCGCTCAGGGGATATTAGATACGTTACTAAACATGGTAAATGCATAAAAGCGTTCTTTTAAAAGAAGTTACAAATTTTCTTTCAAATCCTTGTCCAAAAATACATATAGACGCTACTTTAGGTCTTGGTGGTCATGCAAAAGCGCTTTTAGAGGTTTGTAAGGATACGTTTTTAATAGGCATAGATAAAGACGAAAACGCCATTGAGATAGCTAAAGAGAGGCTAAAAGGTTTTAATGCGGTGTTTTACCATGGTTCTTTTAAAGATTTTGATATTGTGCTAAAAGAAGAGGGTTTATCGTATTTTGACTCTATTCTTTTTGATTTTGGCGTGTCATCTTTGCAGCTTGACGAGGAAGACGGTTTTTCATTTCAAAGGGAAAATTTTCTTGACATGAGAATGGATAAAAGGCAGCAAAAAACAGCTTATATTGTAGTAAATACCTATAAAGAAAAAGAGTTAGCTGATATATTTTATAAGTACGGTGAAGAAAAATTGTCAAAAAAAATAGCAAAGTCTATAATAGAAAAAAGAAAGAAAAAACCTATAGAGACTACAAAAGAGCTGGCAGATATAGTATCATCTTGTTATCCATACAAATACAGCAGAATAAATCCCGCCACAAAAGTGTTTCAAGCCCTTAGGATAGAAGTAAACAACGAATTAGAGGATATAAAGATAGCTCTGTCAAAACTTTTAGATTTTGCCATAGAAGGCTCTAAATTTGCTTTTATATCGTTCCATTCTTTGGAAGATAGGCTTGTGAAGGAATTTATAAAAAACAACGCTGACAAGCTTAAAGTTTGCTCTAAAAAGCCGATAACACCTTCTGATGAGGAGTTACTTTACAACAAGAGAGCTAGGTCAGCAAAATTACGTTGCGCAAAGTTATGCTATAATGAAAAGAAGGATGAAGCTTTTGATAGTTAGTTTTTTGCTTTTGATATTAAATATACTTTATTCTAGTTATGTAAAATATGAGCATTACAAACAGGCTAAGATGATAGTAAAGATAAAAGATTTAAAAGCTGAAAACCTAGAACTAGAAGCCTACATAACAAACAAAATCAATTATTATTCTGTTAAAGACTTTGCTGAAGGTAAAAATTACCAACCAGTTTCATGGAACGATATAACATTTCTTAACCCATGAAAGCTCAAAGTCTGACGGTAAAATCTGAGAAGAAGTTAAAACTTGTAATATTTTTAATATTTTTGTTATACTTTTTGGTATTGGCAAGAGCTTTTTATATACAGGTTATAGCTGGTGAGAACTATGTAAAAAAAGTTTTAGCAGATTTCCCAAAAGGACGTATTATAAAGATAACTTCTTATAGAGGCTCTATATTGGATAAAAACGGCCAACCTTTGGCTATAAGCTTGCCTACTATTTCTATATATGCGTTTCCAAAGTTAATACAAAACAAACAAGAACTAGCAGACAAACTTTCAAAAATATTGGGATTACCACAATTTCAAATATTAAATACTTTAAACTCTAAAGAAAGATTTGTATGGATAGCAAGACATGTTTCACAATCTGACAAAGGGCTTGTGGAACAAGCTATACTTGATACTAACAACTCTAAAGGCGTGGGAGTGCAGAGCGATTTCAAGAGGTTTTATCCAGATCACAACGTAGCCTCTAACCTAATAGGCTTTGTAGGATGGGACGGAAAAGGTCTTGATGGGATGGAATACGCTTTAAATAAATATTTAGGCGGTAAACCAATAGAGGTGATGACGATATTTGCTCCAAAAGAAGGCAAGATGGTCTTAAAACCATTGTCTATTCAAGATACTGGTACCCAAAACGATGTTTATCTAACTATAGATATGGGTGTTCAGTCTATAGTTGAGGATATAAAAAATCATATAGTTAAAGAGTTTAATCCAAGACGGGTGGCTATAGTAGTAGAAGATGTAAGGAACGGAAACATACTTGGTATGGCTACATACCCAGACTTTGATCCAAACGATTATTACAACTATCCGCAGAGAGATTGGCGAAATTCTGCAGTTACAGATGTTTTTGAGCCCGGTTCTGTTATGAAACCCTTTTTCTTAGGATATGCCATGGCAAAAGGCTATATTCATAGGGGAGAAACTTGCAACGCCAACGGTGGTAGAGGGGATTTTTACGGCCATATAGTAACAGACGTGGAACACAACGGTATACTTACAATGTCTCAAATTCTCATTGTATCGAGTAACGTATGTGCTATGAAAGTGGCCTCTCATCTTACTAGAGAAGACGCTGAAAACGTAGTAAATCTATTTCACCTAGTGAAACCTTACAATATAATACCTGGTGAGCAAGCTGGTATATTGCCAAACTTTTATTATCCTATAAACCGTATGTTTGCTACTATAGGACAAGGTATTGCGGTAAACGCTTTGAATTTGGCAAATGGCTATGCGGCATTGGCAACTGACAATCTTTTAAAACCACATATAATAAGAAAGATCGTGAATCCATTAGGGCAAGTAATATACCATGAGCATGTGGATGTGATACATAAAGATATATATCCACAAAGTACCATAGACTGGCTTCACTACGCTTTAGAACAAGTTGTAGAAAAAGGTACTGGTACTGCTGCAAAATCAAACCATTTTACAATAGCTGGTAAAACAGGAACCTCTCAAATATTTAACTTTAAAACCGGTCATTACTCTTGGAGAAAAGTGGTAGCCGTTTTTGCAGGATTTTTTCCAGTATCAAACCCAAGGTTCTCTGCTGTTATTGTTGCATACGATCCACATCCTAAAAATGGAGCTCTTGCTTGGGGGGGTAGCGTATCCGCTCCTTACTTTAAAGAATTAGTTGATAGAATAAGCTTTTATTACGCTATAAAACCTGATAAGGTAGGACAAAGCAAATGAATTTTATAAACGTTGTTTTTGAAGGTGTTGTTTGTTATGATGATTACTTTGAAAGACTTCAAAAATATCTATTTGAGAAAGGTTATATAATTTCTTCAAAAGCCAAAAACTGTATTGTTATAAACAAGGAAAACTACAATCCGTTAGATTGGGATAAATTGTTAAATTTGGAGGTAAAGCAAAAACCTTTGGTGCTTAGATTGTTTTTTTTAGATAAATATTTAGAACAGTTAAAGGATTGTTATATACGACAAACGCCTTTTGGATTTGATATTTTTACAGAAGAAAGCAAAGTGTTTGAGCTTTTAAAAGAAGAATACAAAGATTACATATATGCGGATACTTACGAAAGCATAGAGGAAACGGTTATAAAGACTTTGAAAGACAAATCAAAAACTCTTGTTTGTGCTGAAAGTTGCACCGCCGGGATGATAAGCTCAAGCCTTGTGAATGTAGCTGGTTCATCTCAGGTATTCTTAGGAGGCTTTGTAGTTTATTCTAACGATTTTAAAGTAAATTTTTTAAACGTGAACAAAACCCTGATAGAAAAATACGGGGCAGTTTCAGAAGAGGTGGTAAGGGCGATGGCGCTTGGAGCTCTTGAGTACTCTGACGCAGATATATCGATTGCGGTTAGTGGTATAGCAGGTCCTGGTGGGAGCGAGTTTAAACCTCGAGGCTTTACCTATATGGCTATAGGCACTGATGAAAATATACTTGTATACAATTACACGTTTAAATCTGATCGCAACACCAACAGAAGACAAACGACGGCTTTTGTATTGTTTAAGCTTTTAAAGGATGTTTTGAACTACACCGTCTAAGCTTTGAAAGCCAGCCTTTGTAATAAGCACTTCAACCTCTTTTCCTAATATATCTTGTGAAGATACTATATTGCACCATACGTTTGTAGTAGTCCTTCCTATGTATGTGTTTTCTTTTTTGTCCTCTACAAGGATTTTTTGAACGGTGTTTTCATATCTTTTCATAAGCTTTGAAGTTATTGCTTTTTGAATTTCCAAAAGCCTTTTCATTCTGTCTGTTTTGATTTCATCTGTCAAATCATCTTCCATATAGTATGCAGATGTATTTGGGCGTTTTGAATATTTGAAAGAAAACACTTGCTCAAACTCAACGGTTTGCACTACATCTAAAGTATGCTGGAAGTCATCTTCCGTTTCTGTGGGAAAACCTATGATGATATCTGTAGAGAAAGTTATATCTTTCACCTTAGATTTTAGTTTTTCTATTCTATTTAGATAGTAAGCCTTTGTATAGTTTCTTTTCATAAGCTCTAATATCCTGTCTGAGCCTGCTTGAAATGGGAGATGCAAATGGTTTACCATATTTGGAAGGCTTGCCATAGTTTCTATAATATCATCTGTCATATCTATAGGATGACCTGTAGTAAATCTTATTCTTTTTACGCCTTCTATTTTAGATATGTTTTCTAAAAGCTTGTAAAAAGGGTAATCGATATCTTTGCCGTAAGCGGTGACATTTTGACCTATTAGGTGTATTTCCATAACACCACTATCTACAAGGGACTTTACTTCGTCTAAGATGCTTTGAGGGTTTCTGCTTCTTTCTTTTCCCCTGGTAAAAGGTACTACACAGTAAGTGCATTCCTTGTCGCAGCCTCTCATTATGGTGACATAAGCACAGTAGCTGTTATCTCTAACTGTGGGATAAGAGTCTAGTATATTTTCTAAAGGGTCTTCTTCTTCCAATATTTCTATTGCTCTGTTGCCAACTTTTACATCTTCCAAAAGTTTGGGTATGTGGTGTATGTTTTTAGTGCCAAATACTAAATCTATAAAAGGCATTTTTGAAGCTATTTCATGTCCTGCTCTTTGAGCCATACATCCACAGACACCTATTTTTACATTTGGGTTTTTAGATTTTAACTTTTTAATCTCTCCAAGGTGAGACCAAACCTTTTGATCCGGCTTTTCCCTTATGGTGCATGTGTTTAATATAACCAAATCGGCATCTTCTTCTTTTGCGGCAGGCTCATACCCTTGTGTTTGTAAAATACCTTTTATTTTCTCAGAATCGTTTATATTCATCTGACAGCCATAAGTTTTTATAAAGTATTTCATAGTCAAATAATTATAAGCTCAAAAACTATTTATTAAAATGAAATAAATCAATGATTGGCACATCTATCTATAGCCACTTCACCGCTATATCCTACCCTTAAAAGGTTTATATTCCCCTTTGTAATTTTGATTTTTACCGGTATTCTTTGAGCTACCTTTGTAAACTCTCCCGCCGTGATGTCTCTTGGTATGAGTGCGAATTTAGCAGCGGATGCTCTTAAAATCTCAGATACTACACCTTCGTAATGTTCGTTTGGTAAGGCGTCTATGTGTATGTGTACCAAACATCCTTTCTTTATACCGTGTAGCTTTGTCTCGTCTATTATATCAAGCACATATACAGATTTTGGATCATACACAGCATATATTGGTTGGCCTGGTTTTACTATATCGCCCACGCTTACAAACTTTTTTACTATATACCCCGATATAGGACTGGTAAGTTCCGTTTCAGCTATCATATCAGACACGTTTTGAAGTTTTGCTTCTAGAGATTTTATCTGGTTTTCTGTGGCTTTTATTTTTTGGGTTAGTTCTTTGGCTTCTTTTTGGTTGTTTTGGGCAATGGCTACTCCTAGGTTTTGAGCTTTTGATAAAGAAGCCATGGCATTAGCTTGATTTAACAATGCGTTTTTTTCGTTTAAAAGGTTTTTAAGCTCCGTCTCTTTTTCTTCAAAAGCATGTCTTGATATAACGCCGTCTTTATAAAGTTTATGAAATCTATGATAGTCTTTATTCACTAAAGATATCTTTGCATCTAAAGCTTTTACTTTGTTCATAATAGATTGCATATTTTGAGTAGCTTCCATAGTTTTATATAGATTGGCTTGAGCCTCCAGTCCTGTACCTACTAGAAGCCTATCCCTTTGGATTTTGTAAAGGTTTATTTCACTCTCAAGCTCTTTAATCTGATACTTTAAGGCTTTATATTCTAATTTATAATCTGTATCATCAATTTTTGCCAAAGGTTCACCTTTTAGGACTTTGTCTCCCTCTTTTTTGAATAGTTTTACGATTCTTCCGCTATCTCTTCTGTAAGCTACATCTGTAAAGGTGTTGGCCTCTACAAACACTGCATCGGAAACCGCATGCGTTATCCTATAGTATATCCATTTAAAGGCTATTAGAGAGAACACCACTATGAGTATTGCCAATACGACTACACCAATCTTTTTATTTTTGTCCATAAGCTACCACCTCTATGAGTTTGTATAAAGATAAAGTGTAAAAATATCTACTATTTACCACATCTGTTCTTGCTTTTGTAAGATAATCTTCGGCGTCTATGACATCTGTGTTTGTACCAAGCCCTGCTTTGTACTTTTCAGAAGCTATTTTGTAGTGCTCTTTTGCGTCTTTTAATTCAGAATTTGCTAGCGCTATGTCTTTTTCTGCAGTTTTAAGTTCCTCATAAGAAGATGTAACTTGTAGCTTTACGTCGTCCTCCAATTTTTTATAGTTTGTCAAAGCTTGTTTATAAGCTAAAAACGCTTGATGTACTTCATGAAATCTTTTTAAGCCACCAAACATTCTCCAATAAACTCCAGCACTCACTAAGTCTTGATAATAAGGCAATCCAGGTATTTGGTTAGAATATCCATACCTTGCTTCAACGTAGGCTTTTGGAAGATATGTAGATTTCACTAAAGCTTGGTAGTCTTTGGCTTTTCTTATAAGTGTTTTACCATATTTTAGTATAACTCTATTTTTTAGAGCTATGTCGATAAGTTGGTTTAAATTGTATTTGCCAAGCGGGTTTGACACGTACTTTATCTCCTTCAAACGATGTACTGGTCTTCCTACAAGGTTTGAAAGTTTTTGAATATATACTTTGTATTCTCCTTCGTCTTTTGCTAGTTTTTCTTTTGCTTGATTTAGTTTTACCTTTGTTTGCAATATATCTTTAAAAGCTACAAGACCTTGTTTATACATTTGCTCTACGTTGTAAAGATGTCTTTCATAATCATTTATTTCCTTTTTGTCCACTTTTATTAGCTTTTTCTTTATAAGTGCATTTATATATGTATCTATGACTTCTATCTTAACATCCGTTTTAACTGCTGTAAGCATATACTTTTGAGCGTTTAAATCGTCTTTTGATATTTTATATTTGTAAAAACTAGGCATATCAAACAAAACTTGTTTTAGTCCAAAATTCCATTGGTCAAAGTGCCCATTTTGAAATACGAAGCTAGTGGGGCCTTCTGATATAGCAAGCCTTCTTCCTACATTTGTATTGGCGTTGAAGTCTAAGCTCGGCAAAAAGTTTCCAAAAGCTTCTTTTTTCTTTTCAGATGCTATTTTGGTGTTTAGCTTTTGGTATAAAACATCCGTGTTGTATTTTAAAGCGGAATCTATAGCTTCTTTAAGACTTATACTAAAAGAAACCTGTACAAAAACTAAGATACCAAAGACAAATTTCCTCATAATATCCCAAGGTTTTTAATGGCGTTTTGCCATATTGGTTTTGGATCTTCTCCTGTGAATATGTATATTTCAAGAAGGTGTTTTGAAAGCCCTAACAACATATGGGCTTTGTAATCTTCTTTTATACCGCATAGATTAAGTATATTCCTCATCTTATCTAAAAAGATAAATCTACCTTCTTTGTAAAACTGCTTAAATCTATCGTCGGTGCACATTCCTTCAAACAAAAGCACCCCAAATAGCTTACTTTTCTGAATCATTTTGGAAAAACCTTCTATGAAAAACCTTTTCTTTGCCTCTTCTATCTTACCTTCGTTGGCAAGCTTTATCGCTTCATCGGCATTTTCCAGAAGTTCTTTTCTAGACATTGTTAATATGCTTATAAAAAAATCCTCTTTTGATTTGAAGTATACATAAAAAGTGCCGTGAGCTACGTTAGCCTTTTCAGTGATGTCGGATATTTTTGTTTTTGTAAAACCTTTCTCATAAAAAAGCTTTATGCCAGCTTCCACTATAGCTAGCTTTGTCTCTAAGGCTTTTCTTTTTTTCCTGTTTTTACCTTTGCTGTTTAGCTCTTCCTCTTCTAATTTACTTACTGACTCGTCAACCATATTTTAATTATAACAAACCGTTCATAAACTTGTCAAGAGTTGGTTTGTCATAATTTTCCATATATCTAGCTACATATTTACCTATTATATCTGTTTCAATATTTACATAGTCTCCAGTTTTCTTAGCGTATAGGTTTGTATTTTCCCAAGTGTGGGGTATTATATTTATCCTTATAAAATCTTCAAAAACATAGTTAATTGTAAGACTTATGCCATCTATAGCTATTGACCCTTTTGGAACTACCATCAATTTATAAGAAGATGGTATATATATATCTAACTCTCTATGCTCTCCTAAATTTTTTATGCTTTTAATGTTTGAGACAAAATCAACGTGTCCAAGAACGATATGACCATCTAGCCTTGAAACACCAGCTATCATAGATCTTTCAAGATTGACTGGGTCGTTTGGTTTTAGATATTTGAAATTTGTCCTAACCATGGTTTCTGGTGATACGTCAAAGCAAAAACCGTTCTCGAGCTTTTTTACGACAGTAAGACAAGCACCGTTTACGGATACACTATCTCCTATTTTTATTTCCAAAGAAGATTTTACACAGATTCTTGTATTTTCGGCTTTTGATATTGAAGTTATAAAACCTACTTCTTCTATAAGCCCAGTAAACATCAAATTTCTCCTATAGGCTTTCCATAGTAAAAGCCTTGAACAAAATCTGGCTGTAATTTATCTATAAGCCTAACATCTTCTTCTGTTTCAACACCTTCTATAAGTATTTTGTAGCCTGAACTTTTTAGCCCTTCAGCTACCCAAGATATTATATCTTTGCCCTCTCTTAAAAAGAACCTATCTAACTTTACGATGTCTGGTCTTATTATGTTTAACTTTTGAAATGATGAATTTTCTGTACCAAAGTCGTCCAAGGCTATACCAAAACCAAGAGCTTTCAGCTCGTTTACCAAATATCCTATGGATTCTAAAGGCTCTCTTTCTTTTCTTTCGGATATTTCAAATATTACATCTTGAGAATTTACCATGTCTTCTAAAAGATGTTTCATGCGTTTTTTATTTTTCTTAAAAATATTTACAATCCTAAGTGGCATGTTTATAAAAAGCTTTGGTTTTGGCTTTATATCTAAACTTTTTATCTTTTTTATAGCCAAATCTATAACGTATTCTTCAAAGGCATATATAATATTTGAAGAGTAAACAATATCTATAAATACATAAGCCGGTATTATTTCCCCGCTTTCTGAAATGAGCCTCATGAGTACTTCGTAGCCGTATATCTTGTTTGTTTTAAAATCTATTATTTTCTGAAAAACTGGAAAAAGTCTTTTATCTTCCATGGCTTTTACTAAGTCAGATATACCTATGCTAAATTTATTTTTTTTCATCAAATTACATATTACAACCTTATTTGAGTTATAAATGCTTGGTGTTTCTTTGGTATGTGATAAATCAACGGTAGACTCTTTTTTTAGGCAACTAAAAGCGTTGTTTAGCATATCGTCGAAAGTATCACCGTGTTCGGGAAAAGAGGCTATAGCTACGCTAAAAGTAATGTTTTCATCTTTAAAATCTTTTTCTCTTATCTTGTTGTTAAAAGTTTTTCTTATTCTTTCTTCCACTTTAAGTGCTCCTGATATATCTGTGTTTGGTAGTATAACAAGAAAACTACCGCCTTCGTATTTTCCGGCTACATCGCTTTTTCTTAAACTTTCTTCCATACTTTCTGCCAGTGTTAAAAGTACTTCGTTACCTTTTTCATAGCCAAACTTCTTGTTTATGTCTCTTAACCTATCTATATCTAAAATCAACAAAGAAAGATGCTTGTTTTCCCTTTCGCTGTATGCTACCAATTTTCTACCTATCTCTTCTAGGCATCCAACAGAACTTATAAAGGTTTCTTTGTAAAGCGCCAACAAGCTTAAAGGTAGTCTTTCTTTGCTCATACCGATGAGCTTACACCATATATGATATCGTGGTAAATGCTAAGAAGAGCCTTTGCTCCTTCACCGGCAGCGGTTATTATCTGCTTTGCAAATATGTTGGTACAATCTCCGGCAGCATAAGCCCCAAGTAAAGACGTTCTATTGTTTTGATCTATGATTATCTCGCCCCATTTGTTTAGTTTTATATCAGTGTTTATAAAAAGCTCGGTGTTTGGCTTTGTACCAATTTCTACAAAAACGCCTTCAGTTTCAAAATCGTATGTTTTGCCGTTTTTCATATCTTCTAATTTAACACCTGTTACGCCTATATTTTTATCTACGTATACCTCAAGTACTCTATGTTTTGTTAGGGCTTTTACCTTCTCATTTTTTAAAACTTTGTTTTGAAGGGTTTCGTCAGCTTTAAATCTATCGGTATATTCAATTATTGTTATAGAAGATGCGTAATTTGTAAGTTGTTCTGCGGCCTCGAATCCAGAATTACCACCACCCACTACTATAACTTTTTTATTTTTGTAAAAAGGTGCATCACAAGTATAGCAATAAGATACACCTTTACCTATGCCTTCTTCCTCACCCTTTACACCAAGCTTTTTATGATCAGCACCGGTGCATATTAAAACGTTTTCAGCTTTTATTGTGAGTCCATTTGATAAAGATATGGAAAAATCATGTTCTTTTAAAACTCTAAAATCAATTAACTCAGCGTACTCAGGAGATACTTCTAAATATTCAAGTTGTTCTATGAGTCTTTGTACAAAACTAATGCCATCTATATTTTTAAAACCCATATAATTTTCTATGTCTCCAGAGGTAAGTATCTGGCCACCCACGTCCTTTGTCACAAGCATAAAATCCATCTTCTTTCTAGCGGCGTATATGGAGGCTGCAACACCAGCTGGTCCTCCACCTATTATCACAAGCTGTTTATTCATCTTTGTCTTTCCTTATGTAAGCTACAAGGTTAGCCACCAGGCTGGCAAGGTATGTCATATCTTTTAACCTATTTAACAACAACAATATAGAGCTTGCTATAACAATCCAAAATATCGTAATAACCACCATGCAAATAGCTATAACACCTAAAAAAAATGTATCCACACTCATATTATAACACTTTTTAACATAAAAAATACAGCTTCTAACGCTTTTCTTCTGTGAGATATTTCGTCTTTGTTTTTGATGTTTGCCAACGTGGTGGTATACCCTTCTGGTATAAATATAGGATCATAACCAAAACCAAAATTTCCAGAAGGCTCTTTTGCTATGATTCCTTTTAGCTCACCTTCTCCAAATATACCGTAGTTATTTGATAAAACTATTGCAACAACGCTTACAAATTTAGCTTTTCTATTTTTTTCTTTTTCTAAAAGCCTTAAAACTTTGAGATTGTTTAGCTCATCTTTTGAAAGCCTGAAATCATCTTCTTTTAAGACATCGGATCCAAAATTATCTTTGTAAAATCTCGCAGAATAAACCCCAGGTCTTTCTAAATTATCGCTTAAAGATTCTACTACGAGCCCAGAGTCATCTGCTAAGGCTGGTATACCGAATGCATTGTAATAAGTTTTGGCTTTCAGATAAGCGTTTGATAAAAATGTATTTGCATATTCCTCTACCTTTATTTCTTTAGGAGGGCTTACAAACTCTAGATCCAAATTTGCATCTTTTCTTAACGAATCCAAGATTGAGTAAAGTTCTTCAAACTTTTTTTTGTTTGAAGTGCAAATCATTAGTTTCATAGTCTCTCCTTAACCCTTAATTACATTATTATATATGCTAAAAAATTTTTCAAGTTAAACATAATAAACTTGGGTATACTTTATATTTTATCACTGTTGCATTTTTAGTATATATTAGGTATATTATTAGGTGATGAATACAAAAAAGTTAAAGGAAGAGTTTAGGGCTTTTCTAAAAAAACATAACTACAAAATAACAAAAAATAGGATAGATTTGATAGATGTTATAGCAAATTACAAAAAGCACTTTGAAATAGAAGAACTTGTAAACTATATTCAAAATACACAAAAATTGGCCTCCAGAGCTACGATATATAGAACTGTAAAACTTTTAATGGATTTTGGTATAATAAAAGAAATAATAAAACAAAATAATAAGACAATATACGAATTTTGCACTCAAGAAGGACATCACGACCATCTTGTATGCGTTTCTTGTGGACGCATCATAGAGTTTTTCAACGAAGATATAGAGAATTTACAAGAGGAAATCTGTCTAAAACACAACTTTTTACCTACTTATCATAGACTTGAAATATTTGGATTGTGCGAGCAATGTTTGGAAAAAAAGCAGCCTATACAAGAAAAGTAAACTTTTATGAAACTGATGCCCAAGGAGTAGTGCATCATTCAAACTATTTTAGGTATTTTGAAGAGGCTAGAGGTTTTTTGTTAGAAAATCTTGGATACCCTTACCACAAGATGCATAAAGAAGGATTTTTTGTGGTTTTAGTAGAAGCAAGCATAAGAATAAAGCGTTCTATTCTTTATCAAGATGTTTTTGACATAGAAACATCAATGAATATAAAGAACGAATTTAGTCTTTACTTTGATTATAAAGTGTATGTGGATGATAAACTTTGTGCGATAGGAAATACAAAACATTGCATAGTAAAAGACGGCAAACTCACAAAAATACCAGATTTTTTAATAAGAATTGTAAATGATTGATAAAAGCTATATAGACTTTATAAAAGACAAAGTATACAATCAAGAGGAGGCGCTTCAGTTTTTTGAGTCACTTTTAGAAGTTCATCCCAACAAAGACGCTGTTATATCATATTTAAATCCAAGAAGATTTTTGTTGCTTTTAGAATTGGGAGAAAGATCAAGTTGCATAAAGAAATTAATCTTGAGACACCCCACGATATTTGAAGAGACTATACCAGAGCTTTGGTATAAGGTAAAATCAAAAGAAACCTATCTAAAAGAGATAAACGAACTTTATAAGCGCTCTGACATGAGTTTTGAGGAGTTTTTGGCTTTTTATAGAAGAAGAGAGCTTATGAGACTTGTGGCAAAAGATATATTGAACACAGAGGATTTGGAGGATATACTGTTAGAATATTCAGCTTTAGCAGATGCACTAATAGAAAGCCTTATAAAGCAAATATCAAACGACAATGCAAAAGAACTTTTGGTAATAGGTATGGGTAAACTTGGGTCCAACGAACTGAATTTTTATTCAGATATAGATGTTATGTTTTTTTCAAAAGACAACGCTCAATACTATGACAATATTTGTAAACTTTTTATGAAAAGCATAAACACAAATACAAAAGAGGGAGAGATATATATAACAGATGCCGATTTGAGGCCTTTTGGAAAATCTGGGCCCATAGTAATGAGTATAGAGGCTGCTGAAGACTATTATGAAATGTATGGAAGGTTTTGGGAAAGAATGGCTCTTATAAGGGCAAGGGCTGTATACGATGAATCTTCGTTGTTTTCAAGCTTTTATAAGAATATTATAATACCTTTTGTATTTAAAAAGTCTATAGACCAAAGAGATTTAGACAATATTGTCCTCATGAAGGAAAAAATAGAGTTAGAACAAAAAAAGAAAACTCTGTCAAAGGGCTACAATGTAAAAACTGGTGAGGGCGGCATAAGGGAAGTAGAATTTAGTCTTCAAGCTATGGCTCTTCTTCTAGGAGGTAAAAAACCTCTTTTGAGGGATGGCAATACGTATAGACTTATAATGAAGCTAGAACAAAACGGTATATTGTCAGAAGAGGAGAGCAATTCTTTAAAAGAGGCTTATACGTTTCTAAGAAGATTGGAACATCTTATACAAATAAAAAATTGTGTGCAAGATCATGTTTTAAAAGACCAAGACATAGAAAAATTTGCATTTTTTATGGGCTTTTCAAAAGATAAATTTGAAAACGCTTTGTCGTTGCACAAGGCTAGAGTAAGAGAGATTTTTGATAACTTGCTTCCTAAAAGTAGAAAAAAAGTAAGTTTGAACCCATGCCAAGAAGCTGTTATATTAGAAGATGTTGAAGCGTTTTCTCAGTGTATACCAAATGTAAAGCATCCTAAGAACTTATTCAACTCAATATTGGGTATATTTCAAGGCAAAGAAGGTATATATCTATCGGAAAAAGAAAGGCAAAAGTTTTTAGAATATTTACCTACGCTTATAAAAAAAATAAACTCATCAAAAGAACCGGAGCTTATTTTAAGGAACCTTGAAAAGTTTATAATGAGTAAAACAGGTAGGCGCATAATATTTGAAAAAGAAAGTATATTTGAATCCCTTTTAAACATATTTGAAGCATCAAACACAATATCTACAGAGATATCGAGATATCCAGACACCGTAGAAGATATATTAACCCTTTATCAGGATTTTCCTACTAAAGAAGAGATAAAAAGGGATTTAGATAACTATAAAGGACTTGAATTAGATAAGTTAAATCTTTTTAGAAGGTTTAAAAGAGCGTGGGAAATAAGGATAATACTTAACTATATAACAAAATCTAAAAACATAATAAAATTGTTTGAAAGTCTATCAGAGTTGGCGGAAGTAGTTCTAGAAGATAGTTTTGAACTAAGAGAGGACATTCTTTTAATTGCCCTTGGTAAGCTTGGATCTAAAGAGTTAAACATAAACTCTGATTTAGACTTGTGCTTTGTTGTTAAAGACAATCAGACAAAAATAAATTCAATAAATTATATACAAGATTTTATAAAGTTTCTGACGACTCACACAAAAGAAGGTTATCTGTATGCAGTGGATTTTAGATTAAGGCCCATGGGTCAAAAAGGTGAATTAAACCCCACTCTTGATTTTTATAAAAACTACTTTGAAAATGAGGCAAGATTTTGGGAAAGGCTAAGCTGGACAAGGTATAGAGTGATTACGGGAGATCAAAATCTAAAAAGGGAATTTGAACACATGCTAGATAAGTTTTTATTTGAAAAAGATATAACGGGAAAAGAGGCGCAAGAAACGTTGAATATGAAATTTGAGATAGAGAAGAACCTAAAATATTCTAAGGACAAAATAAATATAAAGTTGGCATCAGGATCTATGATGGATGCTGAATTTATTACTCAGTTATATATCTTAAAAGAAAAACTGAGAGAGCCTTCTATGTTAAAAGCTATGGATATTCTAAAAAATACTTATCCTTTCTTTGAAAGGCTAAAAGAACTTTACTTATATCTAAGAAGCTTAGAAACTTCTTTAAGATTAAAAAGAGAAGGTTCTACATCTACTTTAAGTGTTATGGATTTTGGAGAAAAAATATTCAATGAAACTAAAGATATCATGAAGGAGATAAGGAGTATTTTCTTGGAAAATATAAATAAACTTATAACCCCACACTAACCCACATCATATAAACCCCTCTTGACAAAAAAATATGAA
>ERZ1684502.14-NODE-14-length-67948-cov-188.494484_pt1 | contig 67948 bp, 77 predicted proteins | sample MGYA00580192_ERZ1684502 | MGnify/ENA primary metagenome ERZ1684502 (study PRJEB41476, sample SAMN13258264) | hydrothermal vent metagenome | biome: caldera [ENVO_00000096]; feature: acid hot spring [ENVO_00002120]; material: acidic water [ENVO_01000358] | place...
TAAAGAAATATGGTATGAATCTTACTGGAAAACCAAAAATACAGATCCAAAATATTGTTGCTTCAGCTAATCTGCACGTTATTGTTAATTTAGATAAAGCCGCTTACTTATTAGAAAATAATATGTATGAACCAGAACAGTTCCCTGGACTAATATATAGAATGGATGAGCCTAGAGTAGTTCTACTAATTTTTAGTAGCGGTAAAATGGTAATTACCGGGGCAAAGAGAGAAGAAGAAGTACATAAAGCAGTAAAGAAAATATTTGATAAACTAGTAGAATTGGATTGTGTAAAACCATATGAAGAAGAAGAGTTAGAGTTTTAAACGACCATAAATACTAAATATTGCTCATGACACTGAAACATGGGAAATATATTTATGTACAAGTAGATAAAAACAAATTTGTTAAAATTAGATATATAAAATCATATGAAAAAGCTGAAAAAGGAAACGAAATAAATGCCTACATACTATTGGGTAAAATAGTAACTAAAGTAAGTAGAAAAGCAAAAATTGTAAAGAAGGAAGATTTACCAGTAGAGATAAGAGATAAATTGCAAAAATAATATTATTGTCTAAAATATTTCTCGATTACAGAGAATGCCATATATAGTGAAACTAGCCCTGTAGTTATTATTGAAAGAAAAATTATTGTCTGAAATATAGCTTTACCTCCTACTAAATTTTTTGATATTAACATTATCATCAAATATATCATTATAACTGAAATTATTTTAAATATGTCATGCCAAACTCTTATATCCCTCTTCATAATTTTGCTTATTGCTTTAGCCCCAAACAAGACTACTATCGCAAATGTGATAAAAGGAAGCATAGTAGTTAAGACTGTTATAAAGGACAAAGCTGATGAAAAGTATCTTATAGATATTGCCGCATAATAACCTTCTATTATTCCTATTATTGCAGATATTGCTGAGATTATTGCAGCAATAACCATAATAGTTGAATTCTCCCACCACTGCTCAATATATTCATCAATTCTAAGACCTCTACCTAATAATGCCAGTCCTATAATTATTAGTATTGAAGGGGTAGCATAAGCCATTAAGTTAAGTAAGGAAAATATCCCAATCACGATCAGAATTAACCCTGGAACACCCAGGAAAAATCTAGCAAATCTAGGCTCAGAAATTGCTTTCTTAATGTACTTACCTAATAATGCGTATGTTTCTTCTATACTTCTATATTGCTCTACTAATACTCTCTCTATACCTATTACTTTTAATCTAGACTGAATTATAGGGATTGCTTTTGCGTCTTCTGGGCTATCATATACTATTATTGCTTCTTCCGCTTTTGTAGCGGCTATTGTTTTATCTAATTTTTTTGAGAAATCTATCTGGTTTTCAACATCACTTTTTTCTGATCCAGAAATAAATGCGATCTCTACATCCATGTTATCTTTTTTAAGTTTTTTAAAAATATTATAGGCTACAATCATCGTATTAAAATCTGAATCTGTAGGGATTGTTTCTGCGGCTACATTTATTGCTTTCTTAACTTCCTCTTCTCCTATTATTGGAGTTGCAAGCCCAATTTTACCTAGATCATCATCAATATCAACGTATATTACTAGAATCTTGCCCATTACTATCTTTATCATTGTAATACAGTATTAAAAGTTCATCAAAACTTAACCTCTTGCTGTTTTTTAGCTTCTCTTCAGCTTTTTTGCGTTTGCTCTCTATTATTTCTTTATTTACATTCTTTAATTCTTGCTCATATATTTCATTTATATTCTTAGATTTTAGCAGATCTCTTATTTTCTTGAGCTCTTCTCTATATTTCTTTAATTCTTCTTTTTTCGCATTAATTTTATTTTTAAGATCATTATTTTTATTAACAAGTTCAGCTAACTGATTATTAAGCGATTCTATTTCTTTAATTATACTATCTCTTTGATCCTTTAACTGTCGATATAATTTTATTTTCTCACTAATTTGACTTCTTAATTCAATTATACGTTGTCTAATAGTAGATAGCTCAACCTTTTTTGCTAATAGCTCTGCTTTACTCTCAGTAGTTTTCTCTTTTATTTGAGCTAATTTCTTTGCTACTTCTAATTTTCTCTCAAGACTGGCTATTTTAAGTATAATTTTCTTTTCCTCATCCAATGATAGGCTGGATGTTTGTAACTTCCACTCTAGCTGTTCGATTTTCTTTAAAATTTGTGAAGGATCCAACTTTTCTTTAACTTTGTCAACATTTTTGAGCTGTTCAAACTCCTTTTTGAGTTCGTTAATTACTTGCAACAAGTTTTGCCTTTGAGCAGAAAGTTGTTTAATTTCTTCACTTTTAGCTTTTAACTCGTTTCTTAGCTGCTGTAATTGATTTTTTATCTCCCTAAGCTTAATTACTTTTTCTCTTTTTTTACTTTTTATTTTTCTAATTTCTTCTATTACTTTTTCTCTTTCTTCTCTTAGCTTCCTTAATTCTTCAGCAGTATTAGATAACTTCTGCTGTAACTCAACTTCGGATCCTATTAGATCGCTCATCCACATATCACTGTTATTTAAAGTTATTATAGTTATTCCTACTTGTAAATTTAAACTTTTAATCCAATAATCTTAATCTCAGGCTCAAAATAACCTAATAATACTACATCTTCTTTTACTAGAGTATTATTATAAATAATATCTAATATAATAAGCTGAGATAGTATATTTGTGACAAAGGTCAAACTTGTTGAAGTAGGAGAGTATTATAAAGATACGCTAAATGGAAAGTGGCTATTAAAGGGGAATCCAAGCATAGACTACGCAACTCAAGAATATACTAATAAAATTCTAATAGATGAGAAAGGTAATAAAGTCGGTAAAATTCTTGAAATTTTAGGAAATGTCGAAGAACCATACATACTAGTTCTACCTTTAATTGACAAAAGGCCTGAAGGAAAACTTTATGTTCAAATTAAAGAAAAAAGAGGTAAAGAAAGATGAGATGTCCTAATTGTGGTAGTGACAAGATAACTTTTGATCCTTCAAGAGGTTCTTATATTTGTACAAATTGTGGTTTTGTATTAGAAGATTATGTAATTGATCAAGGACCAGAATGGAGAGCTTATACAGAGGAAGACAGGTTAGAAAGAGAAAGGACAGGTTCTCCAATGACGGCAAAAGTTCATGATTGGGGACTTACCACAAAGATAGGTTATTCTAAAGCAAAAGATAAAGATAAAATGAGTAAAATACAAAAGCTAAGAATTATCCAGAATAAACTAAGAGTATCAGTGAAGGACAGAAAATTAGTTACATATTTGTCAGTTCTAAATAATGAGGCAGCAAAGTTAAATTTGCCAGACTATGTAAAAGAGACTGCCTCATTACTAATAAGAAAAATACTCGAAGAAGGAAAAGAAAAAAGAATAGATATGTATGTTCTGATAGCTGCGGTAATTTATTATTCTTGTCAAGTAAATAAAATACCTAAATCGTTACAAGAAATAAAGAACATTTATGGAATTTCATCAAGTGAATTGTGGAAAGCCCTGGATAGAGTACAGGAAGTAGCTAAGAGCTCGCTAGAATTTAAGCCAAATATAAAACCTACAGAGTATATACCGAAGATTGTAGAAAAATTAAATTTGCCACCTTATGTGGCTACTAAAGCCTCAGAACTGCTGAACCTTATGCATAAGTATGGACTAACTAGTGGAAAAGGTTATACTGCACTAGCTGCGGCGAGCGTTTATTTAATTAGCACACTTATGGATGTTAAGAAGACACAAAAAGATATCGCAAACGCGTTAAATATAACTGAAGTCACTATAAGGAATAGATATAAGGAGATAGTATCGAATTTTGATATAGAAGTAAAACTCTAAAAACAAAAAATAAAACAAATAAGCAAGCTCTACAATATATAAATATAGTCAACACGGTGATTACATGGAGACATCAACACTATCATCATATGAGGAGCTGGCTTACCAAAAGATAAAAGAAGCAGGAGATAACGGATTACCACAGAAAGATCTTATTAAAGAACTCGGCCTCTCTACAAAAGAGGCTAGTATAATAATTAAAAAGCTTATCGAAAAAAAGAAAATAATTAAAAGATCTGTAAAAGAAAACGGAAAAAGTATAATAAAGTTGTTTGCGATAGATGATGAAGGAATAGATATCTATGTATCACTTTCTTCAGTTATAGAGATTCCATGTTTTACATGTAAAAATCTGAAAAAATGTGGCAATGGAAGTTATATATCTCCTGCGACATGTTCTCAATTAACCAGATATCTTCTTTCGAATGCCAAGTTAGTTGGCTGATTTTTTAATGCATGAAACTATTTCATCAAATTCTTTATCAGATTTTATGCCTCTATAGTCAAAATGAGTTGGTGAAGCGTCGCCTAAACATTTTATTAGTTCTTCTTTTTTAGGCATATTGCTCTTAGTTTTTGACGATATAAAATCTATTCTATAATAAGGAGTTTTATATTTGGATTCTTCATATATAATATCTAAGAACTTTTTTATTTTGCTGTAATTCTCTAGGTATTCGAAGTTTTTCAAGTTATCCCTTACTCTTACTAAGAAATCTTTGTCCCAAAGTTCGCCGCTCCATGCAGGACCATAAACTCTCATATCACTTTTGCACTTAGGACATTTCTTTTTTTCTAAATTCTCATCTACCTCTCTGAAGCCGCAATTAGGACATTCGTAATAGTATTTCTGTTTTTTTAGTAGTTCGTCAGCTTTTTTCGCACCTTTTTCCACTTTAAATAATACCCTATAATAGTAATCATGATAAAAGGAAAAAATAGGATAAGCGGCCTTTTTAAGGATTGATGCCTCCCTTATAATCTTAGCTATTAACCCTCTAATTCCTAGCTCCTTTGAGAACGATAATTTTTCGCATATTAAGTCGTATTTTCTTCTTGCTGAAAACTTAGAAGCGCATTCTAAAGCCGATAAATCTGTTGCAGTAAAAGCGACATAACCCTTATTTTTTACCGAATACATGGATGCTAAAATAAAGGGAGAAGGAGAACCAAAAGGATCTATATCTATATAATCTGCTTTTACTTCGTAAAGAAGAGAATTTGCATCCCTATTAGTTACTTGTGCTATTACGTTATTTCTTTTTATATTTTCATTTATCAACTCTACCGCTATAGGATTTTTATCATTCAATATTAGCTTCTCTATATTACCAACCTCAACATAATACCTTATACCTCTAATTCCAGAGGCTGAAAGGGCATCAATAACTACTTTAGGTTTTATGACACTTAAAAGTAACACACTTAAATCCCTGTTTAACCTCATTTTAGTATTGTAAAATACAGGGGACCAGCTAGGATCAAATTTACCATTTTTCTCGTAATCTTTTGGGTTAGGAATAAGAATAGAAACTTTACCTTCCTTAATTTCAATCAAATTCATAGTTCACAATTTCATTTTCAGTTATAGTATTAAAACCCTCTTTTTCATATACTTTTTTATTTCTACTATCCTTAGCCACAACTATTAATTCAGAACCTATTTTTTCACTGATTTTCTTAGCTTCATTAAATTTTACCAGAGACACCGAAGGACTTTGAGTTTCTAAGGAGAAAAATATTTTTCTCTCCCCTTTTAGCGCTATTATATCAATCGCAGTAAAATTCATATTAACAACTCTGAATCCTTTTTCTGAAAGTTTATCAATTATTTTGCTAGAACTAGAAGTTTTTAGACTAGAGAACGTTTTGATTTCAGTATTAATTTCATATGTACCAAAATTATCAAAAATATCTCCCAAAATGTCTTCTCCGAAGATTTCAACGAGTTTTTCTGCTACATCTATGGAAACATAAGAGTCTTCCCTTTCATATTCATAAATTGATATTCTAGAGACACCTAATGCTTGTGCCACTTCACCTAAACTTAAGCCCATTTCTTCTCTTTTCTTTTTTAGTTGCTTTGAATTAATTTTAACAAACATTCCTCCCCTAGTTTTATAAAGAAAAGCTTTCTCTCCGTCTAAGATTTTCTCGAAAGTATATATATTCATCTCAAATACGTTACCTTTATCATTTATTACTTCCTGCTCTACTTTATCATCTATCATTATAGGGACACCAATGCCAATTTTTGCTATATTCTGAAGGTCCTGCTTTATTTTTGTGATTTTCTTACTTGTTAGAATTTTTAGCACTATTCTTCTATTATTATTTTTATTTATAGCTATTAGATCAATTGATTTTTCTCCTTTATTTGGATAATTAATCATAGAATAATCTAATGATTTTTTCTCTAACACTTCGGCGACTCTATCAATAATACTCGTATTCGTCTGTTTCATCTCCTATATTTATAGGACTTAATGTTATAACTATTAAAGATTTATACTCTTTTATCAGCTTTTCGACATCGCTAGTGGTTAAGCCATAACTAACATCTTTATTAAGTAATATAGATAATGCTTTCTTTTCCCACTCACTACCATCTACTAAATATTCCCCTGGATTTAAAGTCTTCACAATAACGAAAGGAACTTTAACTAATGACCATAAATAAATTGGAATTTTCTGAGAAAGTTTTTTTACTTCTTCTTTATCAAGCTCTTGTATAAAATTTCCGCTTAACTTAATTTTCAGCTTATTATCTAATGCTTCTTTAATTGTAACGAATTCCTGAGGATAAAGGTTTAAAAAATTCTTTAAACCAATCTCAAAAATTTTATCTATCATCTATTCATTTCCCTTTATATTTTGCTACTACCATAGCATGATCTTTATCATAAGGTTCTAATTGAATTACTTGAATTACATCGAAGTTTGCCTCTTTTAGCTTATTTACTTCGACCTTATATATTTCTATAGGTTCTTTTGTAACATCTATGCTTCTAGCTTTTATAGCAATCATTAGATAGCCTTCATCTTTTAAGAAGAACCTGGCATTATGGATAGCAATATCAGTTTCATCTGGTTGTGCTATATCGACATATATTACATCAACGTCTTCTACTAATGTTCTATAGTACTGTGGAAATCTAGCATCTGCAATAATTGGGAAAAGATTGGGTCTATGTTGAGCAACAAGTAATAATTCTCGGACTACTCTAGGAGAGAATTCAATTCCGTATACTTTCCCTTCAAGCTCAACAATATCAGATACGTGACTCGCAGTAGTACCTGATGCTGCACCTAAATAAAGTACTTTAGCGCCTTTAACTATTGGGTTTTGCTTTAACCCTTTAAGAATAGCACCTGCAAGTTTGCTTCTAAATGCATTCCATTCTCTGTACTCCACCCCTTCTACTTTAAAAAGTCTCTCACCATATACACTATGACCTGGAGCTAAATTCTTTGTACAAAGTCTTGTAGTTCCGTCATTAAATTCGCATTGAAAGACGTTTTCAAATTCTGTTTTTGATACTTTAACTAGTTCTGACACGACTCTTAGCCCCCACTTTTACTTTTTCTTTTCTCTTCCTCCTTTTTTACCTTTTTCTTTTCTCTCTCCTTTTACTTTCTGTTCTGGTTTTGATTTCTGTGCAACTTTCTGTTTTTGTTGTTCTGCAGGTTTTCTAGGTGGAGGTTGAGCATACTTAGTCTTTATCTCCTCAATTCTTTTCTTTAACTCTTCATTCAATTTATCACCTATGAATCTACCACTGAATGCGTCAACCCTTGCAGCTATTGCTAGCTTAGCAGCTAGTGCCCTAGCAATTTTACCTCTTTGCCATCTTGGCGATCCATGAATTGCGGGATACTGAAATATAACACCATGCTTTGGCGGTTTTCCTCCTTTTCTTAGAGCTCTAAATAACGCCTTCTCTGCACCAAGGACCTGAATCGTACTAGCAGGCATCTTTGCTAGATCTTCTAAGCTTCCTGCAAGACTTAATAGTCTAGCTCCTAATGTTGGACCTACTAGTGCTGTAATGTTAGGGGCTACTTCTCTCATAACCGAGTCCACATAATCTGTTAATTCGGCCCTAATCCTATAAAGATCTAAGACTACGTCACTTAACATTTTTATTGCTTTAATATCAGCATCTGATATATCTACACCAATACTTTTCTTTGAGGCTTCTACAATTTTTGTGGCAGTATCTTTACGTACACCAAGGTCAATAAGACCTTCCTCATTTATTTCTCCTCTATAACCGAACTTTGATACTATGGAAGAATATATTCTATGATCGTCAACTAATTTGTCGAGTTCTGGGAAGTGTAAGCTATACCATTCTCTTAATCTTTCTGAAAAGAGATTTATAGTCTTATCAATATCGTCTATAGCTCTAATAGCTTGAATTGCCAATAAGTCTCTTTTACTTGTCGCACTTCTTAGTTTTCTTCTAGTATATTCTAAAGAAATATTATATAGAAATGAGTATAACTCGCTTTCAGAAGAAACAAACTTAGTCTCTAAAGCAACTTTAGGTAAAGATTGTCTAAATATTTTACTCCCTAAGTTATGTATTTCGTAACTTGCTTTTACTCCTAGTTGCTGCAAATTTGGAATTTCGGCTTCGTTTTCTACTACTACTTCGCTTGGTTTTAGTTTATTTATTAACTCCACAGTAGTAGGTAAAGGAACTCCTTTTTCATTTTCGATTAGTGCTTCAACAATTTTGCCTATATCTTTACTGTTTAATACATAATCTATCAACTTTCCTTGCTCATCATAGGCAAAAGACCCTATTGCATGCTCAACGATATATACTTTCATCAGTAATCAAATCAATTATTAGCATTTAAGTTTAAATTTTTCGTAGTATATTATTTAACTAGTATGCCATCTCACGGATCGCTCACAAAAGCAGGAAAAGTAAGAAATGCAACACCAAAAATGCCTAAAAAAGAAAAGCATAAAGAAGTTCCAAGAGTAAGGAATAGAATAGAATATGAAAAAAGAGTTTTAAAAGCTAAACAGACTGCAACTGAAGCTGCTAGATAAACATTTTTATCCATTTTTAATATTCTTTATTTTATGCTGGAAGGTTATAGAGGGAAGGCATTAGAGTTTTTATCTAAATATAATGTTGATATTGGAGATATAGTAGAATTTCAGAAAAATGGCTTGACAATAAAAGGTGTGCTGATGCCAAGTTATTCTAAGTCAGACGATATCATAGTAATAAAGCTTGATAACGGATATAACGTTGGATTTTCTATAAATGGAATCTCGAATTTCAAAGTGCTAGAGAAAAAATCCTTATCTAAATCTTTAGAAATTTCAAAAATCGAAACTAGAGAGAAAAGCGAAGTTAAGATAATTAGCACTGGTGGAACAATAGTAAGTAAGATAGAATATGAGACTGGAGCAGTAAGACCTGCCCTAACAACAGAAGAAATAATAAGCTTCATGCCAGAAATTAAGGAAATTGCAAAAATAGATGCAGAAGTTTTATTTTCTATTCTAAGTGAGAATATGAAACCAGAATATTGGGTTAAAATAGCTGAAAGTGCAAAAAAAGCATTAGATGAAGGAAACCTAGGAGTTGTTATTGCTCATGGTACTGACACAATGGCTTATACCGCATCTGCACTAGCGTTTTCATTTAAATCACTTACCGGGCCAATAGTTTTTGTTGGATCTCAGAGAAGTAGTGATAGGCCAAGTAGTGATTCACCAATAAATCTTTATTCTTCAATACTTGTCGCTAAAAATGCGCCTTTTGCTGAAGTAGTTGTAAATATGCATGGAGAAAGTTCAGATACTTATACACTAGTGCATAGAGGTGTGAAGGTTAGAAAAATGCATACAAGTAGAAGAGATGCTTTCCAGTCAATTAACGATATTCCATTGGCTAAAGTTTTTTGGAGAGAAAGGGAGATTAAAATACTTAGAGATGACTATCAAAATAGAAAAGATCATAACGAGTTAGATGCCAAATTCGATGACAGAGTATTTTTACTAAAATATTATCCAGGATTAAAGCCCGATATAATTGATTATTTAATTTCTACCGGAATAAGGGGGATAATAGTTGAAGGTACAGGTTTAGGTCATACATCTGTGGATTTTGTTGATGCTTTCAAAAAAGCAACTAAAGATGGTATATTTATAGGAATGACGTCTCAATGTTTATTTGGTAGAGTAAACATGAACGTTTATACTACTGGAAGATTATTACAAGAAGCAGGTGTTACGCCATTAGAAGACATGCTTCCTGAAACTGCAATTGTAAAGCTTATGTGGGTACTTGCACATGAAACTGATTTAGATAAAATAAGAAAGTTAATGCTAACTAATTTTGTAGGAGAAATCAACTATAGACATTTGCCAGAATATTTCCCCAGGTGGTTCCATGACAGAATTTGATTATAGCAAATTAGGGTTAAAAGTTGGCCTTGAGATTCACCAACAGCTAGATACCCAGCATAAATTGTTCTGTAATTGTCCAACATCATTAACAGAAGAACATCATACACAACTAGAAAGATATCTCAGACCTTCATTTAGCGAACTAGGAGAAGTTGATATAGCAGCTCTTTTTGAGTGGCAAAAAGGTAAAAAATATATTTATAGGGTTTCTCGGAATTCTTGTCTAGTAGAATGTGACGAAGAACCCCCTCATCTAATTGATGAGGAAGCCTTAGGAATCGCTGTAGCAATATCTTTAGCATTACATGCCACTTTGGTAGACGAAGTTTATGTAATGAGGAAAATTGTAATAGATGGTTCTAATACGTCCGGCTTCCAAAGAACGGCTATAATAGCTATGGGGGGTTACATAGATGATAATGGGCAAAAAATAGGCATACAAACTATTGCTCTGGAAGAGGATGCTTCTAGAAAAATTACTGACTCGCCAAATGAGACCGTTTATTCGCTTGATAGGCTAGGAATACCATTAGTTGAAATTTCTACAGCACCAGATATAAGAACTCCAGAACAAGCTGAAAGGGTGGCACTCAAAATTGGACAATTATTAAGGCTAACTAGAAAAGTGAAAAGAGGGATAGGAACTATAAGGCAAGACCTTAATGTTTCTATAGAAGGAGGAACAAAAACTGAAATAAAAGGCGTTCAATTGCTAGAATTGATTCCAGAGATAATAAGAAATGAAGCAAGAAGACAATATGAACTATTAAAAATTAAGGAGGAATTGGCAAAAAGAGGGCTTAATAAAAAAATGGTTAAAGACTCATTTAAAGTTGTTGATTTAACAGAAGAGCTAAAAGATACCAATAGTAAAATAGTGAGAAAAGAACTAGAAAAAGGCGGTAAAATATATGGCCTAAAAATCTTAGGTTTTAAGGGCATATTTGGCTGGCAATTAATGCCAAATAGAAGGTTTGGAACAGAGGTAGCAGACTACGTTAGAGCATTAGCTGGATTAGGAGGAATATTCCATTCAGACGAATTACCAAATTACGGAATCTCAAAAGAAGAAGTAGAAAAAGTAAAGAAGGTATTGGAAATGAATGACAATGATGCTTTTGTACTAATAGTAGGGCCTAAGGAGAAGTTAGAGTTGGCCACTAAAACTATTCTTGATAGAGTTTTATCTGCATTTGATGGAGTTCCAAAGGAAACTAGAGCTGCACTAGATGACGGTACTACCAGATTTATGAGACCGCAACCAGGTTCTGCAAGGATGTATCCGGAAACAGATATACCTCCAAGAAGAATAGATGAGAAAATACTAGCATTAGCTGAAAAGTTTAAACCAGAAGAACCAGAAGTAAAACTGAAAAAATTGCTCCAGTTGGGATTAAGTAAGGATTTAGCAAATACGATCCTAAATAGCATAAGATTAGACTTATTCGAAGAACTTGTAAATAAATATTCCCCTAAAGTTTCCCCTACTTTCATAGCATCTACATTAGAAATTACAGTAAAGTATGTAAAGAGCAAAGGAGGCGATATATCTGTTATAACAGACGAAGTCTTAGAAGAGCTTATAAGATATGTTTATGAAGACAAAATCACAAAAGATGCAGTACAGGAAATTTTGCTTGAGCTAGGACTTAGTAAAAAACCATTAGATGAAATTATTAAAAAATATACTCCTCTAACCGATGATGAGCTAGAAAAAATAATACTAGAAATACTTGAGCAAAGCAAAAAAGAGATTGAGACAAAAAAAGATAAAGCATTTAACATAGTTATGAGTAAAGTAATGAATAGAGTAAGAGGGAGAGCAGATAGTAGAAAAGTAATCGAGTTAATAAAGAAACATTTAAGATGAAGAATTACCCCCGGCCCGGAATATATAAATGAAGAGAAGGCATTTGACGGATTAAAAACTCGAGATGATGAACCTGACCGCATATGAAAATCGATGATTTGTTAAAGGTAGCCGCTGAATTTCCTATAAAACAGAAAGAAAAGATTAATCTTAAAGAAGATAAAAAAATATTGGCCTTAGAACAAGCACCACAACTTCTTTCATTACTTAACCCTAAAGAAATAATTTGGGATTATAATTCAATAATTATAGGGCCAGATGGATCGCAAATAGAAACAAAAAATGGAAAAAACGATAAATTACTTTACTTCTTATCGCCTATCTACGAATCAATAGCAATTGGATGGGATTTAAAGATTAATACAAAAAGCATAGTAAACATGATTTATGATTTGCTTCCATGTAAAGAAGGAGAAAGTTATTTTAATCCTTCATTTTGGCCCAGAGAAGATATTGAAGAAAATAAAAGAATAACGATGAATAGTGGAGAAATAAATGAAAAACTAAGATCAAAAGACGAGAAAGGAATTGAGTTTTATGAAAATGAATTAACATTAGAAATTGGTTATGTTAATCCAATTTATACATACCTTAATCCCTTTTTTATTTCTCAAAACAGAAAATATGAAGGGAAGTCAGAATTTTTTAGTATAACATTGAAGAATACTTATACATTAGTCGGAGAAAATAAATTAGAGATAAAAAACGAACTAGGTAAAATAAAGGTGAGTACAGAAGGTAAGTTTGCACTATTAAAAACCTCTTCCTGGAAAGAAGCAAAACCATACGAGATTGCATGGAATTTAAAAAACAAAATAGAGAGATTAGATTGTAAATTGCAATATCCAATTTCCCTCTATAAGATGTATCCCAGTGGAGTAGTTCCATTCATTTTTAAGTACGAAAATGGCAATTTAATTTTAGGCTTAGTTAATTTAAATGAAGTACCTATTATTGCAAATCTTATATTAGCTGCTAGAATAGAGGAAGCTTATATCCTGTCTCCTCAAGGACAAGACAGTGAAAAATTGAATGCGGAATTCGATAGAATAAAAATACCAATAAAAAAATTCGGAATAATTTTTGTAAAATTAAAAGTTAAAAGACTTTTAGAGTCATTCCTTAAAAGAAAGATTATAACTGGCTAAATTAGTCTCCACTATACACTGTGACAATCTATAGCCATTTTTACTGAGAACTTTTTTACCCTGGGTACATAAAACACAATAATAATAGGAAGGTAGTGAAGAAAAGCTTCCACTCTTTAAAACCTTATTGCTGAAACTATCTAAAAATTCCATAAACTCTTTATCGTTTTTCAGTAATTCTTTAACCTTCATTCCTCTTCTCTTCTTCAAATAATTTTCTACTGCAGCAGGAGTTAAACCCATCAACTCAGCAGTCTTATAGATAGATAAATTCCTCTCGTATACTAATTTCTCTGCAATTAATGCTCTAATAGCTGGTAAAATTTCTTTAACTGAATATTCACAAGGAAGTATAAATTGCATATAAATGCACTACAATAAAAATATCAAAAAATGAGAATAAAAATCTTATAGCAAATTTTATGCCTCATAACTCACAAGTCTTACATCCACCTGCATATGTTTCGCTAACTTCCACAAACTTTTGTTGGATCCTAAATGACGATGACGGAAGTAATTTCTGAATTTTTTTCTCCTCCTCTTTTTTTGCTTCTTCCCTTTCTTTCTTTATACCAAAGTAAATCACTTGCTGAGACTTAGACTTGTCTCTGTAAACTGTTACTCCTTTTATGCCCAGCTTCCAGGCTAATAAGTACACTTTTTCGACAGTTTCTGGAGGTTCTTCACTTCTTAGATTTATAGTCTTTGATGTACCAGCATCGTTCCACTGTTGCCACGCCGCTTGATGCAATAAGTGATATACTGGCGGTACTTCGTGAGCAGTCCTAAAGAGCTTTCTCATGCTCTTTGGCATGAATGGGTTGTCTCCTATCATTCCAGTTTCAGCAACTTTCTTTACTACTTCGGGGTTGTCTAGCTCATACTTCCTTAAATATTCTAAGAAGAGCGGATCAATTTCCATGAATTTACCAACAGCAACGTTTCTGATAAAGGCTAATGCAAACAGAGGCTCTATAGATGATGAAGTGCCTGCAATTATTGAGATTGTTCCAGTTGGCGCTACAGAAACGACTGTCGCATTCCTTAAGCCGTATTTGATCCTATCTTCTTTTAGTTTGTCAAAGTCGAGTTTATCAACAACAGAAGTCATCTTTTTCACATATTCTGAAGGCTCCCCGTTTATCCCAGCTATGTTTAGAAGCTCATCAAAGCTCATTGCAGTCTCCCAGATGTCTTTATACAGCTTAGGATCATAGGCTGGGAATGAGCCTTTCTCTTTAGCAATCTCAATTGACTCTTTGAATGCGTGATAGTAGATGAACTTTGCCAACTGATAAGATAAGTAAACAGCATCAACACTGTCATACGGAATTCCAAGTCTAATTAACATTCTAGCTAAGCCCATTACACCAAGCCCAATCTTTCTAGTTCTCTTTGTTGCTTCCTCAATCTGTTTCAACGGATATTTATTAGCATCAATTACATTATCCAGAAGTCTAACAGCATATTTAATTGTTTCAGCTAATCCGTCCCAGTCTATTGTTGCTTTGCCATCTTTCTCTATTACAAACTTCTCCAGATTGATTGATCCTAAATTGCAACTCTCCCATGGTAATAATGGCTCTTCACCACATGGGTTGGTTGCATTAATTTTACCTAAGTACCATGTTGGATGTCTTCTGTTTATTGTGTCAATGAAAAGCAAACCAGGGTCTCCACTGTCCCATGCACCCTTTACAATTTCATCAAACAGCTGTCTGGCGTTTACCCACTGAGTAATTGCCCCTTCTTTTTGCGCAATTACTAGAGCCTCATCAACTGTAATTATCTTGCTTTCGTCAAGCCAAACAGCACCTCCATGCTCTTCTAATTCTGATAAGATAACCTCCTGCACCCACTCTTCTGTGATGTAGTTTCTAGCTTTTGCTATATAATAGTCCCATTCTTTGCCAGGAACTCTAGTCTTTCTTGGGTTTATCAACGGTACAATATCGCCCCTCTCTACGGCCTGCATAAAGTAGTCATAAACCCCAACAGAAATATTGAAGTTCTGCAGATTCACGTCTTTCAGTTGGCCAGTTTTAGCCTTTATGAAATCTTCAATATCTGGATGCCATACATGCATTACACCCATATTTGCCCCTCTTCTCTTTCCGCCCTGCTTGACTACATCTGTAGATACATCAAATACCCTCATGAAAGAAAGCGGTCCAGAAGCTACACCTGCAGTCGAAGCTACAATATCACCTTTAGGTCTCAGCTCTGAGAAGTCAAAGCCTGTACCTCCACCTTGTTGATGGATAATTGCCATAGCCCTTAAAGCATCATATATTCCTTCTCCTGTGGTAGTTACCATTGAGTCTTTAACTGGAACTACAAAGCAGGCCGATAAAATACCAAGCTTTGTGGCACTATTCATTAATGTTGGAGAGTTAGGTACGAATTTTAATTCGCTCATTATTTCATAAAACTTCTCCTCTAGTTTTTTGACTTCTTCCCCACTTTTACCATACTTATATTCTACTGCTGCTAAAAATCTTGCTACTCTTCTAAACATCATTTGCGGAGTTTCTATGAACCTTTGCGTTTCAGGCTCTTTTAGCAAGTATCTAGACTCAAGAACTTTTAATGCGTTATAGGAAAGCAGTAAATCCCTTTTATCAAATTCTCTCCAATTACCTTTGCCGTAAACATGATTGTATATTCTAGCTAAAACATATTTCTTAGCCAACTCCATTAATTCTGGATGATCTAGGGAGTTCTCAATTAGATTTCTTTCTACTATATCTGCAATAGTCCTTGTATCGATAGCATTATCTTTAGCGTTTTGTGCCACATCATTAAGTATACCATCAATTACTTCTGCTGGAACGGAACCTAATTTAGAGAGAATCTTATCTAACTTAAAATCTTCAACTTTACCCTGTCTTTTTATAACCTTAAGCTTTGATAGAGAGAGCACGCTAATATCAACTTTTTGCATCTGTCTCATTTAAAGATTTAGTAGTAAAAATATATTAACACTCCATATAAAAAAGTTGGTAATACCAGAATTTGGTCTATTGAGGATCAATACACTTTATAATTTTAAGGTTTAAGGAATTATTGTATGGACCCGTAGCTCAGCCAGGATAGAGCGCTGGCCTGCGGAGCCAGAGGTCCCGGGTTCAAATCCCGGCGGGTCCGCCATTTATACACTTTCTTTTTAAGTCTTTCCCTCCTGTTCCTATAACCTATTTATATCTCTGGGTCTGTCCCATAACATGGTGAAACATAGGACATTACATACTAGACGCTGATCAAGCTAAAGAAGCCTTGCCGTATTAACGAGAAGTGTGGATATAGTAGTCATAAGTTAGCTCAAATGCTCGGGGTGGGTATATATAGAGCTACTCAGGAAAAACAGAACTACTTAACTCCATATGAGTTAAATTCTGAGTAGAAGCGAGGATAAGGTATATCCAATCCCACCACCTATATAGTTAAAACTCAGCACTATAGTAGAGATCTCAGGAGCACGGTCAGTAAATGAGACTAGTGTATTAATGAGGGACTCAAGCGGACTGGATGAAACAGCTAGAGCAAGTAATATAAGAAAGAATGCAATTGTGTTTATCTTAATGAAAATGAGGGATGTAAATACTAATACAACTAAGGCATAGACTGCTATTAACCTAGAAACAGTTTTCATGTTTGCTAGCTTCTTAATGCTTATCTTACTAATCACAAACTGGATAGTCATATACGTGGCTGTTTCAAACTCCACTGCTAAGAAGACTAGGAAATTAGGTATGCCTTGCCTAGCTCCAAGCTCAAACACCATTCCCATCCAGAGGTACTGGAGGAACCAGTTGAAACTAGCCACCACTGCAAGAGGAGCAGCCCTCCTAATTAATGCCAGCTCCCCAGAGAAGAATCTAGGTTTTATCTCAGCACCACCAAGACGAGCGAAATATATGAGTAGAATGAACCCGAGAGCAGTAGATATTGATAGGATTGTGAGAAAAACTATCTTGTTCGGCGTTATGTACGTTAGTATTGGTGCTATAAAGAATGCTGCAGCCTCAGCTCCAGAGATCAGTGAGAAGAATTTTGAAGGGTCTCTTAAGTTCTTTGACCAGCTTACCTCCAGGTTGTATATATATCCTCCAGTGTAAATACCAAGTAGTGGAGAGATTGATATTCCTATAAGGTATATTTTAACGTTATTGAGGAGTAAAGCTATCGTTATCATTGAGAATAGGAAGAGGAGATGGACAAATGGCAATTTCTTGAAAAGTTGTTCACTATGAAGTAGTAATGGAAAAAATCCACGCGTAACTATGATGATACCATAAATGGTTCCAAATATTGGGACTGCGTTAGTGTATGCTATGTAATTTGTTGAGTATATGGCAAAGGCACCTATTATTGTAATGAGGAAGTCTAAATAGACAAGATAAGGTGTTTGATTCCTCATCTAGCATCCCATGACATAAAAATCCTCCTAACAATATTTTTAAAATTCCTTGCTAAGAGATTTAAGTATGTCGTCTTTTCTAATATTTCTAATATTATAAAAAAGTACTTTATTCATCTAGGATCTTCCAAATAATATGGCTTTTAGAAGACACCTCCATTATAGCACTATGAACTCAATAGGAGTAATCCAAAGTTAAAGATCTCGGCCAGTTTCTGCGATTTTCACATTTTCTGTAGAGGTTTTATTCCTACAAGGTTTAATCCATTATACAGTACTCTTTCTACCCCTTTCACTATATACAATCTTGCCATTCTTTTACCTTCGTTCGGCTCTTGTAAAACCCTCTCGAAATTATACCATCTATTAAAAGTATCGGCTAAATTTCTTAGAAAGGCAAGTAAATCTTCCGGTCTTAGTTCATCTATAGCTTTTGATGCAACTTCTGGGAATTTTGCAATAAGTAATAGCAACTTTCTTTTATCATTAACAATATCACCGAAATCAACCTTATTTATATCGAGTTTTTCGGTACTTTTGCTTAGTATATTATAAGCCCTTGCGTATGTATATTGCAAATAAGGTCCGCTATTTTGCTCAAAATCTACAATGTTCTTTATATTAAATGAGACCGGTTTATTCGCAGACACAGAAAGGATGGCATATCTAATAGCAGAATTAACAATATCCATCAATACGTTTGGATCTCCGCCCTTTTCCTTTATCTTACTTTCAGCAACTTCTTTCACTTCATCAATTATTTCGTCCCATGAAACAAATCTTCCTAATCTGCCGCTCATTTTTATTCCTTGTAAGTTAACCATCCCATAGGAATAATGAATTAAATTCTCTGCTATGTTCTTAAACCCTAAAAGATAAAGGGAAGCTCTTAACTGCATTTGTGGAACGGATTGCTGTTCAGCTATAACATTAATGACTTTATCTGCAGAAAAAGTCTCAAACTTAAATAAAGTATACGCAATATCTCTTGTTGTATAGAGAGAAGTACCATCTGATCTCACAAGAACTAAGGGTGGAAGCTCTAAACCTAACGGTATGTTTAGTTTTTTCCTAACCTCTGGGTCAATTTCTAGTGATAAAGCTAGAGTGCCTTTATGTTGTTTCGCGAACTCTGAAGACGTTGCCAACTTAATTATATTTTCAACTCTTTTACTCCATAAGAGGTCACTCTCATAATCAAAATTATCAAAGCTTATGTTAAGGGCTTTAAGACTTTCCTTAAAACCTTCTAGAGTCCAATTTACTAGTTTTCTAATAGTATTAACAATTTTATCATCTTCTTTATTTTCATAACTTCTTATGATATACTGAATCTTGGCTTCTATGTCTTCGATCTTTGCTATTTCATCTGCAATTTTATCGAAAATTCCAGGAAATTTTTCTCTTTGTCTTCCAGCCAAAGAAACTAGTTCATCTAATTTGCGTAATTTTTCCCTATATTCGTCTTCTTTTTCCGGATTAAGTTCTTTTTTTAATTGGTTTATTTCTATAAGAATATTAGTAATTGCATAAATAGCGCCTATCCATTGATCAATTTTTATATCTTTAGGCGGTTCTGGTTCTCCAAGCAAAATGTAACCTAAAGCGAGTATTGCTACTTGTCTGCCTGCATCATTAACGTAAAACCTCGTGTTCACCTGATGACCTCTGGCTTTCAGCATTCTTGATATAGCATCGCCAAGTATAGCATTTCTTAAATGTCCTACATGTAACGGATGAATAGGGTTAGCACTAGTATGCTCAACTACAATTCTCTTTGGAGAATCTGTTTTCTCTATTCCATAATCTTCAGGTAAATTAGAAAAGATAAGAAGGAATAGCTCTTTCTCATTTAAAAATGCGTTAACGTAGATACCAGTTCTTTTGATATCTTTTATAAGCTTGCCAGAGGGAAAGTATGATATGTTTAACTTCTCCTTATCCCTTGTAATAGCAGGCAAAGGTACTGATAAATCTCCCATATGTTCTTTTGGAGGGTACTCTATATTCTCATATACTATATCCTCTGGTAAGCTTAATCTATTGGAGAGTAACTTTGCAAATTCGCGCTTAGCCTCTTTTATAGGATTCACAAAAGAGCATAAGCCGATATCTTTTTATCTTTTTCCCTTGACAATTGATAAACCATGAAGAGGGCTGAAGTGCTAATAGTGAAGGACTTAAAAGGCGAGAGAAAAATTGACGATAAAAAAATTAATGAAATACTAGAAAAAATAAAGGAAGCAGATCAAATAGTCATTAACGAAGTAACATTACCAATCGAAAATGAAAGGGACGATTTAGTTGGCGTTTACGTAATAGTGAGGGAGGTTGCAGAAACGTAATATATGCCCTTATTATAAATCTGGTTATTGTACCTCTCCTTTGCTTGATAAGCCATCTGATGTAGTTACCAGCTCAAATAGATGCTTTAGAGACTTTAAGAGTTGTAGATTCTTTATTGACTCAGAAGGAAAAAAGGAAGGTTTAGAGACCTTTACAGCGTCTGAAGATGAGGTAGAAAAAGTAAACTTTTATTCAAAAATAAATATCTTAGAGAAAATTTTAGATAGTGAGTGTAATAATTTTCAATTAATTAAGTCAGAAAAGGGATTAATAGCATACTGTAAGGTCTTAAGAAGGGTGCTAACAGAGTCGCAAGCAAAATTGTGCGCAACACAATGGAAGATTTGCCCTTTTAGAGATTTAGCCTAATCTTGCATATCTTCCATCTTCTAGCATAGTTACTAAATTTTTCTCTGCTAAATCAGAAAGTGCTTTCCTTATCTTATCCTCACTAGCTATCCCGGAAAGATAAGAATGTAACTCCTTTAAATTCATAGGTTTTTCCTCTAATAAATCAAGAAGTATCTCCTTTAATTCCTCTTCATTAGGGGCAGTCATAACGATAACTTCTTTATCGGAATATAGTACTTTAAGTTTACTTTCAATTTTATTAGTTGTACTCCCTTCCTTTTCTCCAGTTTTTTTCTTCTTTTTAACTGATGTCATTATTTAAGCCCTCACTAATCTAACTTATAACAAGTTTTTAGTACTTATAAATATTTTTGACTCAAAGAACTTAAAATTACAGCTTTTAATATGCTAACATACTAATATATCTTAGGCGAAGTAATTGGGTGAGCCAGATTTCTTAAGACATGTAGCAAGTAGAATATTAACTCCGGTAAAGTTAGATATAAGACGTTTAGATGAAGCCCAAAGGCTTCTCGCTAGGGCGGAATCTAAATATGGGTTTTCTTCTTATGGGGGAAATCCAGAGAAATTAGCAGACTTTTTGTTAAGCCCCGACTTTACAAATTTAATCTTTATAGTTGGAGTGGATCTAACTAAAGAATTGCTTAAAACTATTTATGATAGTTACTCTAGCCAAAGAGTCAAAGATGCCGCAAAAAAGATACTTGATGAGCTTGACGGGTATAATTTGTCGGAAGAAGAGAAAAATCAAGTAATAATGTTTAAAAAATAAAAAATCATAGTTATTACTTTTAATCTAATGATGTTGAAGTGCCAGGTTTGCTTTCTTCTTCCTTTTCCCCTTCCTTCTTCTCTCCTTCCTTCTTCTCGCTCTTTAATGGAGCGGCAGCAATCAAGTCGTCAATCTTTAATATTGCAGTTGCAGCTTCAACTGCACTCTTTAACACCTGAGCTTTAACTCTCACAGGCTCTAACACATTAAGCGCCAGCATATCATCAGCAATCCTGGAATTCATTACATCCACTCCTGCATAGACTAGCCCTTTAGCGTGTTTTGCTCTTAGGTCCATTAATGCCTGTATAGGTTCCATTCCTGCAGTTTCAGCTAATATCATTGGAATTTCCTCTAATGCCTCAGCAAATTTCTCAATAGCTAATTGTTCTTTTCCACCTACAGACCTAGCATATTCTCTAAGTTTTAATGCTAACTCAGTTTCTATTGCTCCTCCTCCTGCAACAATCATTGGCTTCATTAATACATTCCTTAATGCATGTAACGCGTCATTAATACTTCTTTCAGCTTCATCTAGCGCCATATCATTGGAGCCTCTTAATAAGATGTTCACGGCCTTTGGATTCTTTGCCCCTTCAATGAATACCATTTTGTCGTTTCCTACTCTTCTTTCCTCAACGAGCTCTGCATAACCTAAGTCCTCAGGTGTTGCATCTTTAATACTACTTATTATCCTTGCACCTAACGCTTTCTCTAGTTTCTCAATATCGCTTCTCTTAACTCTTCTTACTGCAAGTATTCCTTTCTTTGCTAAGAAGTGCTGTGCGACATCATCAATGCCTTTCTGACATATTACTACATTTGCACCAATTGAGGCGAGCTTATCAACCATCTCTTTTAGATATCTTGCTTCCTCATCTAAGAATGCCTTTATTTGTTCTGGACTAGTTATGCTTATCTTTGCTGATATTTCTGGTTTCTCAACCTCAAGTGCTGCATCTAATACTGCAATTTTTGCCTTTTCAACCCTTCTTGGCATTCCAGCGTGGACTACTTCCTTATCAAGCACTAAACCATGGACTAGCATACTATCCTCTATACTTCCTCCTTTCTTTTTATCAATCTTTATTAAATCGAGAGGAACATTATATCCGCCTCCTGGCATTGGCTCAGCTACTATGGATACTGCATCAATTACCATGTTCGTTATTTTTTCCATCTCTGCTCCGCCAGATACAAATTTGCTTGAGATTGTAGTGTAAACAATTTTCTTTAACTGCTCTCTTGTAGCAGGAGAGTTTAAGTCAGAAACGTCTATTTTAACGGCCATTTGGTCAAGTAGTTCTAATGATTTGGCTAGAGCTTTTTTGTAACCTTCTATTATAATAGTTGGATGTATATTCTGGTCAAGTAAGTCGTCTGCCTTATCTAGCAAAAGACCAGCCAATACTACAGCTGAGGTAGTTCCATCCCCAACTTCCGCATCTTGTGCTTTTGCAGCTTCAACGAGGAGTTTTGCTGCTGGGTGTTGAATCTCCATGTCTTTTACGATTGTTGCTCCATCATTTGTTATTGTTACATCTCCAAAACTATCAATTAACATTTTGTCTAGTCCTCTAGGACCTAGGCTGCTCCTTAACATCTCAGCTAGAGTAACTGCTGCAAGAATGTTATTCTTTAGTGCATCTCTTCCTGCAGTTCTTTTAGTACCTTCTTTTAATAATAGAACTGGCACAGATGACATAACTAATCACCGTTTCTGTTTTGCATTAGAATCGCTTATATATAAATTTTTCTTGCAAAGTTTTCATGTGATCAATTTAAGAGTATATAGGTAAAAACTAATGGAATATAAATGGTACTCTGTCAGAGATGTAATAAAAGGGAAGCGATTACGGTAATAGGAGGAAGAAAGCTTTGTGGTTATTGCGCAAGAGACGAAATTATAAAAAGAGTAAGAAAAGAGCTTTATGAAACCAAACAAATAAATTTTAACGATAAAGTAATTATAGTTACGGATAACCAATTTAAGCCAATAGCAGATTTGATGAAATATATAATAGAAAAAGCTTGTTATAAATGCAAATTAGAAGTTAGTAAATTAGAAATAGACACTAGCGATAGTAACAACATAAATGATGCAATTTGGAAACTAATTACTGAAAGCATAAAGCTTCACCAGAAAAAAATTTTGCCATTTACTTCTGACTTTCTCCTGTCATATCTAATATATAGCATATCCGTAACAGACTCTAATTACTTGAGTTTTTCTTCCCCTTTAGTTGTATTTAACGATAACGTATTTTTTATACCTTTCTTCTCCACTTCGATAGCTGAATTAAAAGGTTTTGCAGAGATTAGAATAAACTGGAGAGACGAGCTATTTGCTAAAATATATTCGTGGACTATTTCGTATTTGAGTGAGAATTATGAACTCTTTCACACCTTTCATACCTCAATAAAACTATTTGAAAAGAAAAAATGCAAGTATTGCAACGCTTTTATTGACGAGGGGGATTACTGTCAGCGCTGTAAGAGGATTTTAACTTCTCTTTCTCCTCCTTACTAAGTACAATCTCAAAAACTAGCGGTTCATTTTTAGGCATTTTACTGGGGGGTGAAACACCTTCCCACGAGTAGTAAAAGTAACCAGAGGACAAAATCTCTTTAAAACCTTCTTTATCAATTTTTGCGTAATCAGTAAGCAATTCTATTACATGAATTTGTTCTTTAACCTGCTTCATTGACATAACATATTTGCAAACATAACAAGAGAAATCGGGCATAATTGCATTAAATTTACACCTAGGACATTCTATTGGAGAATTTATCCCATATCTAGCCCAGGTAGACCTAAGGAAATCTATTAAATCGGTTCTATTTCTTTTACTTAGCTCCTCATAAAGAATAGGCGCTAAATCCTTAATTGCTGCCTTAACATTATAAACTACAAACTCGAGCTGTTCATCTGTTAGCTTGCTTATTTCCCTTAATCTGAGCAATTTCATTGCAAAATATTCCATAAGAGAATCTCTATTAGCTTGAAGTCTACCTATAATAGTCTTAGCTTTTGGCTTAGTTTTCACAAGACCCACAGCATTTGCAAAAGGCTCTTTTAATAACTCTTTATATTCTTCTTTTTCTAAATTCAAATACGCTAAACCTAGCGAATTAACAACCTCATCTAGATATTCTTCCAATAATTCGTTAGGATCTATATACTTTTCTTTCTTTACTGTTTTCCTCTTCTGAGTTTCCTTCTGAGTTTTTTGTGCCTCTGTTTTAGTCTCTTGTGATTGCTGTTCTGTAGATTTTTTTCTTCGGGGCACTGATCAGATCCCATTAAAACGTTTGAGCTAAATCTAAAAAGTCCATTGGAAGTATTTTTTTCTTTTGCATAATCTCGTTATATTTCTGATCTAAATAACCTATAAATACAGGACAGTTATCATATCTACCTTCTCTTGTACATTTCTCACCTAATGTTAAGAAACATTTAGCAGATTTCTTATCAAAATAAGGACATAATTTATAGTAAGTTTTTGCACTCCTTATCATTCTCTCTATCCATTGTTTCTTATGGTCCTTCTTTTCTGCCTCTTTCTCAGCTTTTGCTAGCATTTTCTTCATCTCATCTTCCGAGATCCTAGAAGGCTTTGTAGCTTCAGACAAGATGTTACACCTAAGTTTAAGTTTTGTACAAAATGCTAATATATATTACTACTACTACCTCTATAGCTAAAATCGATAAAGTAATAACCGGTTTGTATAATTAGAAGCAAATCAAAAAATAAAAAGGGAGGAGAAGAAGTAGTAGTTGTTATAAATATAATAAGATTAGCAATTAACAGTTAGAAATTAAATCCTTTACTTTTTGCGTAAATCCTATTCTAAAACCAAGTTTAGGGTCATGATATAAGTAGACAATTCTTTTAGTCTGAAGTTTCCTTAAAACTTTAATTAGCCAATTAAGTTCTGCTCCAAATTCTTCTTGAATTTGATCTAAATAAACGTATGTAGAACCCCACTGCTTATATTTATTTAATAAAAATGAAAGTAGTTCTTTTTCTTCTTCGTCAAGTTTTTCTAGTATAGATGAAAGACATTCCGTTAGGTCAGTTTTTTGTTGTTTTTTGACATTAGTACTTGTTAAGTCGACAATAAACGACAAAAATTCTTTTTCTTCTTTGCTTTGTTTTGTCTTTTCTTTGTTGTTTATTGTCCGCTTAACACTTTCATTAAGTATTTGCTTTGCAAAAGCAAGATATTCTATAAATTTAGAATTATTTCTTTCCTCTAGAATCTCTTTGGCTAAATCTTCTCCTTGTCTTGATAAGTACCATCTGCCCGCCTCTTGATATACTAGTCCTTTTTTCTTCCAATAACTCAAATAACTGCTAACGTATTTTGTTTCTAAGCCTAAGTTAGCTGCAATTTCTGAAGTTCTTAGAGGTCTAGCAAGAAGCAGAACTAATATAGCATCCATTAACTTTGATCTAGGGCCATTCTTAAGCTTTTTCTCCTCAGTAGCAAGAGTAATATCTATGTCAGCGTCTTCTCTTTTCATCAAAATAAATGCGTTTAATAAGAATATAATATGGTTGGTTTTTTACTCCTTAGGTATTCTCATTAGCTACTACCCTGGTATTATTGATTACACGTTCTCATCGCAACAAATTCGTTATATCCTACAATGATTTTATATGTGCCTTGAAGATTTTTATCTATCTCAGCATCTCCACTATCGATTCTAATGCAATCTATCGTGTTTAATTTTTCTCTAGTAGATACAATAATAATTTTATCTTTCTTAATCCTTTTCAGCAGTTCAGGGCCTATCTCTTGATTGCCTCGACCTATAATAAACCCCTGTTTACCGATCGGAGTTAAGATTAGATTTAACTCCCCAGTCAAATTTAACAAATCATAATAATTAGCGGAAGTTAAAACTAGTTTCTTTCCATAAGTTACATCAATAGATAGGAAATTAGTCTCATAACCTAGTTTTCTTAATATATATTTTACTGTACTTCCACTTCCAAAAATATAGTACTCGTCATCTTTTATTATGTTATCTATTATATACTCGGCTATTTCCTCGAGTTCGTTTTCCTCACTTTTTACTTCCTCTTTACTTGGAGCTAAATAGGTTGAGTATTTTATAGTTTTAGCTATACCGTAAAGCTTTACATCATATACTCCTTTTCTATATTTTTCCTCATCAACATCTAATATTTCAGCCTCTACCAATGAGGCTTCACCACTCAAAAACTTTAAAAGAAGAATTGCTGCTGCCTCTGGTGTGTTTGCAAAAACACCACTATGCATTTTTACTCCGGTTGGAATTCCAAGCAAAGGAATCTTATTTAATATAACCGAGTAGATGTCTCTTGCCGTACCATCTCCACCAGCAAAAACAATAACGCTACAATTTTCTTCAAGGAATTTTCTAGCAGCATAAATTGTGTCTTCTCTTGTTGTTCTTTCCTTATTTCCTACTTCTATTGTTTGAATTACGAAGTCTTTGGTAAAATATATCTCTCCCATCTTACCTTTAGGCGTGATATATATTACATCTTTAGGTGCTAACTGTAAGAACCTTTTTACCTTTAGTGGTGTTTCAGGATTTTCTATATATAGATCATCACTTCCTTTATGGCCAATTCTACCTCCGCTACCCGCTATAGGATTCACTAAAAATCCTACTTTATTCACTAGATAAAATTGCTAATACTATTTTATAAGCTAGATGAAGGTCTTTTGGTTCAAAAATAATTATCAGATCATTAATATTACTTTCTTCTCCTAATTTTTCTTTTATTTCAGTTTTTAATTTCTTTATTTCTTCGCTTTCATCAAAAGTTTTAGGTGGCAGTTCAATTTTCTTTTCCTCATCCACTATAGCAATAATTGTCTGAGTTGCGCCCTGCTTTATGATTAAATCTCTTAGATTAAGTAGACCCATTTTATCTACTACTGCTTTACCATTTCTAACTATTATTGCTTGACCTTTCCAACCTATAGTAGATAAATATACGTCCTCTATTATCTTAACTTTGTTACGAATGTTTAGTAAAAGTTTCCTACCATTTTCTGTGATAAAAATTCCTGCTACTTTGTCTATGCTAATAAGGCCTAACTCTTTTAATCTTTTTATCATAGTTCTAGTAGAAGCTTCTGTTAAAGACAATTTTTTCATTAGAAGATGTCTTCCTATAGGTTGTTCTTTTTCTACTATATCAAGAGCTAACAGTACGTGGGCATCATCGAAATTTGGCCTATTACCTTTCTTTGGTAAAGTTACTTTCGATAATATTGATAACTCTTCCACAATTTTAAAATAAGGGATTTAAAATTTAAAATATGCTAAAAGGAAGAAGTCTCTTGTGTTTGTTGGATTTCTCCAGAGAAGAAATAGAAAAAATGATTGAAATATCTTTTCAAATGAAAAATTATTACTTAACCCGATCAGTACCAAGGAGTTTAGAAGGAAAAGTGGTAGGGATGCTTTTTGAAAAGCCAAGCACTAGAACCAGGGTTAGTTTTGAAACTGCCATAAAACTCTTAGGTGGGCATGCTGTTGTGCTAAATAGATCTGAGTTGCAACTAGGGAGAGGCGAACCAATAGAGGATACTGCTAGGGTTTTAGGAAGATATTTAGATGGCATTGGAGCAAGGGTTTTTAAACATGAAAGTCTTGAAATATTATCTAAATATTCAGCTAAGCCTGTAATAAACCTACTAAGCGATTTATCTCATCCTTTACAAGCTTTAGCTGATTATATGACTATTAAAGAAAAATTTGGAAAATACACTTCAATAACATTTGTAGGTGATGGAGGAGACAACGTTTTAGTCAGTTTAATGAGTTTCGCTGCTAAAATGGGTTTAACAATAAAGGTTGCAAGCCCCAAACAATTAAGACCTAGAGAGGATATATGGAAGAGGATAGAGGAAGAAGCTGAAAAAAGTGGGGCAATAATAGAATTTTATGAAGACCCCTATGAGGCAGTAAGAGGTTCTAAAGTTGTTTATACTGACGTGTGGGTTAGCATGGGACAGGAAAATATTGCAGAAAAGAAGAAGGAGTTGTTAAAGGACTATAGGGTTACTGTAGATTTAATGAGATATGCTAGTAAAGATGCAATTTTTATGCATTGCCTTCCAGCAGTTAGAGGAGAGGAGGTCGATAAAGAGGTAATAGATGGCCCTCAAAGTGCTGTATGGGATCAAGCAGAAAATAGACTTTACACTGCTATGGCAGTTCTATCTTTACTTCTTTAAAAAATCATCAATAGTTTTTTGTGTAATTAATTTTTTAATACTTCTAATCTCTAATAAGTTAACTTTTGCTTTTAGTCTGGAGTTTACGTAATTTAGCGCTTCAATGAGCGTATCAAATTTAACGTAAGATGAGAAAGCTCTTCTCACAGTTTCCCTTATATGCCAATTTCCTACTGGCGCGTAATATTCACTAGTCACTTCCCTAATTATTATTACTCCTGCTTGTCTTTTCATTTGATACAAATTTTCTACTACTGCGAATCTTGCTGCCATATAACCTCCGTCAAGAAAATCATATTCTCCCCAATAATCTTCTGAAAGATCACTTACTACAAGCTCATTAGTCCATATTGAGAGGGGATGCCAAATTTCTACCCAAACGGACCTATATTTCGAAGGGTAAAGAATTATATGGAAATAGTTGCCTAGGTACGAGTTGTAATAAACTCTTATTTCGTTTATTGTATCAAAGTTTTTGATAGCGTTAAGTAAGTTGTTTCCTATAGTTGTATCTACTGCTGTTATTGACCATCTTGTGGGAACTAATTTTCTGTTTTTCTTTAGCCCTAAAAGACCTAATGAGAGGGCGTTAATTATTGTATAAACGTCTTGTCCATTACTGTAAAGTTTAAGTATTGCGTCTTGTGCTTTTATATCATCAAATATAAGCTTGTCAAGTACTCTTGGCACTTTGGGGTTCTCGTTGACTTTTATATCTTTAGCGTTTAATGAAGGTCCCCTGGGTAGTAATATTCCGTCAAATTTTAGCTTTGGGACTATGTTTTTTGTTTCACTTATTACTTCTGAAAGTACTGGGCGTTCTGATACTGCAGCTACTGAAATTTCTTTTTCGTACAGTTTTTCTGGTTCATCTACTTTAATACCAGAAAATATTGAGGAAACTAGTGAAGTTCTAAGGGATAAAATATCACTAAGACTTTTCTTGCCCCACCAACCTGTAGGATTCTCGTATTCTTTTGCTTCTTCCCCAATTACTGATGGTGGCAAGTTGTAAATAACTGAAACCTTAGGATAATTTTTCTCTCCAACAACTATACTTGGCGGAGTTGAGCCCTCGATTTTGTCACTATTTATAATTTTTGATACGGTCTTTACTACATTTCTAAATCTATCTAAAATTGGGCAAGATGGTAATCCACATAAATATTTATATCCTTTGCATCTTATGCAAAGTTCAGCTGGTATTTTTCTCAATTTTTAATTTCCTCAATATATACCATTTGGCAATCTCAAACTTAGCCTTTACTGTTAATCCTATGCCAACTGCTTCTATTTTATTTTTCTTTATACAATCAAGTATTTCGTCCACGTTAAATTCACTTAAATCAACAAGGTTGTATGCAGAACCTAAGGCATATTTTACATGAGCGTCGCTGTTTGCTAAGCCAGGCAACTTGAGTTTTTGTGAAACTTCTTTCGCTTTTCTATTAGCAGATTTAGGGGCCTTAGAGTTAAAGATTTCAATTGCATTAAACTTGTACTCAAAAACTTTATTTCTAATTCCTTTTCTAAGAATATCAAAAGGATGTGAAGGGAAAACTACACAGTTATTTTCTTTTGCGTAATCAATTAATTCTGGTAATTTATTTGGAGGGGATGGAGGGAAATTGCATAAAATTACCACATGACCAAACTGAGTAGTTACTTCTTGTCCGGGAATTACACGTTTATCTTTAAAAACTAAGTGAGCTTTTGAGGTATCATGGTCAGTTATTGCTATCCCGTCGAGTCCAATCTTTAAAGCATAGTTTAGCATTGCTTGAGGAGACTCTTTACCATCACTATAAAAAGTGTGCACATGAAAATCAATTTTTAACATTAGATGTACCCCGACTCTTTCATTATTTTAGCAGATGGAATAGCCATTATTTTTGCTGTTTCTTTAACTAGGTTATCCCCTAAGACTATAAGTCTTAAGACACAACTTTCTTCTCTCATTCTTTCAATAGTCGTTACAATTCTATTTTTATAAGCTTTATCTAAAGTCTTTTATTCAGATGACTAAAAATGGCATTTAATGATTTACGTGAGTATATAAACTTCATGCGCTCAAAGAAAAAACTTATCGAAATAGATGACGAAGTAGACCCAATACTTGAAATTGCTGAAATATCTAGAAGAGCAACATATGCACATCTGCCCCCTCTGCTGTTTAAAAATGTAAAAGGATATCCAGGCTGGTCTGTGATCACTAACATTTTCTATTCAATGGAAGCTTTCTATGAGCTCTTTAACACAAAAAACTTGGAAGAGATAACTTCTTCGTTTTTAGAGAAAATGCTTGGAGCGATGCCTTTCAGCTTCTCTGATAAGATAAGAAGTTTGCTTGATATGTTAAAGCTCGGTAGACTTCTTCCTAGTAAGAAAAAACCAGAATTTAAAGAAGCAGACTTAGATTTTAATAAAATACCCGCACTTAAAACATGGCCAAAAGATGCTGGCAAATATTTAACTTTCTCTATTCTAGTAACTAAAGATCCGGATACTGGAGTTCATAATTTGAGTGTCTATAGGATGCAAATATTAAATGAGAAAGAAGTAATTGTGCATTGGCAAGCTTTAAAAAGAGGTTCGCTCACCTCATTTAAATATAAAGAAAAAGGAATTACTAAAATTCCTGCAGCCATAGTAAATGGTGTTGACCCTATATTGGCGTTTGTTGCAGCTTCTCCAGTTCCTCCAGGAATAGATAAGTATCTCTTTGCAGGTATATTGCGTAATGAAGGCGTACTTGTTCATGAACTCGATAATGGTTTACTTGTCCCATCTACTGCTGAAACAGTTTTTGAGGGTTATATTGATATAAATGACGTAAGAATAGAAGGTCCTTTTGGTGACCATTTAGGTTATTATACCCCTCCAGATTACTATCCAGTATTTAAGATGGAAAAAGCTTACGCCAGAGAGAATCCTATATTTCATGCTACTTCTGTCGGTAAGCCTCCTTTGGAAACTGAATGGATAGGTAAAGCTGTGGAAAGGCTTTTTCTACCATTTGTCAGGATGCTAATTCCAGAGATTGTAGATATGAACTTACCAGAGTATGGATTATTTACTGGGATTGGAATTTTCTCTATAAAGAAATATTACCCTGGCCAAGCTAAAAAGACCATGATGAGTATATGGGGGTTAGGACAACTCAGCCTGTTAAAGATGATTATTATTGTGGATGCAGATGTTAACGTTCACGATTTAAATCAAGTAATATATGCTATTTCTACTACTGTAGACCCTAAAAGGGACATCATAATAGTAGATAATACAATAACAGACTCACTAGACATTGCGACTCCTTATCCTCCATTAGGTAGTAAGATAGGAATTGATGCAACTAGAAAATTTAAAGAGGAACTTGGTAAAGAGTGGCCAGAAGAAGTAGCTAGTGATGAAAACGTAGTGAAAAAGATATTGCCTTTGTGGGAAAAAATTAAATCTCAATATCATCTCTAACCGTTTTTTCATCAACAGTGTAAATGACGCTAACCATTTTTATCTCTGGAAGCACATTTTGTATTTGAATTTTTTCATTTGGTTTTAGCTCTTTTTCTATTCTTCTTTCTTCACTTATCGATCTAGCGGTTCTCTGTCCTTCTACCGTAATTGCTGTTACTTGATAGTGAAGAATAACCGTCCTTACCAGTATTTTTTTACTACTTTTATTTGTTAGTACTAATGAGCCGCCTTGTAAGTTTACATCAATTTGACGCAATAAAAATCACCTTCTCCAAGAGTATTATTTGGTTCTCTTGCTTATAAGGAATTTACATTAAGCGAATAAATTGAGTAAAATGGCCGGTGTAGAAGATTTTATAAAGAACTGGAATGGAAAGCAAGAGCCAAGTATAGCCGAAAAGGTAAAGTCTCTTTTTAAGCCCCAGCAACCTTTAAGATATAGGTTAATAATGGCTCATTATAAGCTAAAGAGTACTATAAATAGACTTGAGGTTTATATCTCAAAACTTCAGGAAAGAGATAGGGCATTATTTGAAAAGGTCGTTGAAGCTCAAATGAACAAAGATAATGCTAGAGCCTTGATGTACGCAAATGAGATAGCTGAGATAAGAAAAATTACAAAGCAATTATTAACTACACAAATTGCTTTAGAACAAGTCGAGCTAAGACTAGAAACTGTAAGTGAATTAGGAGACGTATTTACTTCATTGGTTCCAGTACTAGGTGTAATTAGGGAGCTAAGACAAGCAGTAAAGGGAGTGATGCCAGAGCTTTCTGTGGAATTAGGAGAATTAGAAGACGGATTACAAGAAGTTGTAATAGAAGCTGGCGAATTCACAGGCACAGGCATAGATTACACAGTAACATCTCCAGAGGCAAGAAAGATACTAGAAGAGGCATCAGCAATTGCAGAACAAAGGATGAAAGAGAAATTCCCATCTTTGCCAACTTTCGTTACTACAACATCCTCACAAAAGGCTAGTGAGAATCAGAAATAAAGTTAAGTAATAACAGTTTTTAACTACGCAAAAATGTTTTAATGTATAAGTTATATTTTTTATGTGGAAGAATTTGAGTTCTTATTTTACTGAAGATATTTTTATAATTGATCTAAAAAATGCAAGAAAAGATGCAATCAATATAGTTGGTAGTAAAGGGGTTAGTTTGGGAGAATTAATATCGATAGGGATAAAAGTACCTCCAGGTTTCGTTATAACCTCTCACGCATATAATTATTTTATCTCATATAATAAGTTGGATGAAAAAATTAGTAAAATTTTTAGATTTGAGAAAGATATAGAAATTATAAGCAGAAAAATAAAGAAATTAATTTTAGATGGAGAGATCCCCCAAGATTTGCGCAACAAAATTTTTTTGGCCTATGAGAGTTTAGCTAAAGTAATTGGAAATAATGGCTTAGTTGCTGTTAGATCTTCAGTACCACCTGAAGACACATTGTTAATAGGCACTGCTGAGCAGTACGAAACTTACTTAAATGTTACAAAAGACGAATTACTTGATGCAATCAAAAAAGTTTGGGCCAGCTTATATACTCCTATTGCAATATTAGATAGAAGATTTAAGGGGCTCGATCAATTAAAAGCTAAGATGGCAGTTATAGTTCAAGAAATGATTAATTCAAAGACAGCAGGAGTTATGTTTACTTTACATCCTATTACTGGTGATAGAAATTATATTATGATTGATTCTAGTTGGGGACTGGGCGAGGCCGTTACGAGCGGTAAAGTGACACCGGATGAGATTTTAATAGAAAAATCTTCCTTAAAAATAGTTCAGAAGAAGATATCTCATAAACGTCTAAAAATCATTTATGATAAAGAAAAAAGGAAAAACGTTATTATAAATTTGTCTGAAGAAGCAGATAAGATATCAATCACAGACGAAGAAGCAATAGAGTTGGCAAAATTGGCATTGAAAATAGAAAAATATTATGGTATATCTATGGATATTGAGTGGGCTATAGATTCAAATTTGCAATTCCCAGATAACATATTTATTGTGCAAGCTAGACCAGAGATTTATTGGACAGATAAACAAGAAGAGAAGAAATAAATAAAAATCAATTTAACTATTCAGAAATTTACCAGTTTCAATTATTAATATTAAAACGTCCTAGAAAAAGAAGCAAAACACTCTTTACATATTCTTCTTGCTCCATCAAAATATGCTGTGCATTCTTCGCAGATAATTCTACCACATTTTTCGCATTTTCCAACAGCCAAATTTCTTTTACATATTTCACAGAGACTTATTTCGCATACTTTACAAATTCCTTTTTCTCTCGAGTAGTCCTCTTCGCAAACCCTTCTGCCACAAATTTTGCAGACATATTTTGCTTCTCTTTCTTCACAAATTTCACATTTCAAGGAATTTTCTAAACCATCTGTAGGCTTCTTCATCATCCTTAGCTTGTAGTGGTGGATGTTTAAAGTAGAATGCAGAGACTTCAATTAAAGGCCCCCCCATTTTCCTATCTAATGCAACTCTCACTGCTCTAATAACATCAGTAAGAACTGCCGCGCAATTTGCTTTATCATCTACTTCTAGTGAAGCTTCAATTTTTACTGGCATTCCTGCAAATCCCGACCCTTTTAGATATATATATGCTACTTTTGTATTTCCTAAGAAAGGTACATAATCTGATGGGCCAATTCTAATTTTGCCTTCTTTTTCAAGGTAATTCTCATCATCAAGTGTGCTTGTTACAGCTTTAGTTTTACTTATTCTTTTTGAGTAAAGTCTTTCTTCAGTCTTCATATTTAAGAAATCAGTATTTCCTCCGACGTTTAACTGATAAGTCTCTTCTACCTTTACCCCTCTAAGTCTAAATAAGGAAGTTAGGGTTCTATGAAGGATTGTTGCGCCAACTTGCCCCTTAATATCGTCTCCTGCTAACGGCAAGTTTTTCTCTTTAAACATTTGAGGGAATTTGCCAGTAGGATCGCTTGCAATGAAAACTGGTATTGCGTTAATAAATGCGACATTTGCCTCTAATGCAGCTTTTGCATATTCCCTGCTAGCCTGCTCGCTACCTACTGGTAATAAATTAATGAGAATTTCCGCTTTACTGTCTTTTAATTCCTGTATCACACTTTCTATTGTACCGTCATAAACCGGGTTAAATACATCTTTCATGTGATTAGCTACACCATCAAGAACAGGTCCAGGCTTTACTTTTACTCCCTTTTTTTCCATATTAACTATTTTTGGTGTTATATTGGGCTTTTCAAATATTGCTTCACTTATATCTTTTCCTATTTTGTTTTTTGAAACATCAAAAGCTGCAACTATTTCTATGTCAGTAATCTTATAATTTCCTATAATAGGGGTTATAAGTCCTTCATAATAGTTATCTCCTTTTTGTTTATAATATTCTATTCCTTGAATTAGCATTGATGCACAATTTCCTAGGCCAGCTATTGCTACTCTAATCATACATTTTTAAACAAGAAAAGTAGTTAATAAAATGTACTATGTGATGAGAAAAATTGACAGATTGGTGAAGAAGTGGAGCGACACTGAGGTGATTTTATGCTAAAAAGAATGTATGTAAGAGTTTATGGTTTAGTTCAGGGTGTAGGCTTTAGGAGATATGTTCAAATTCATGCTATCAGACTTGGCATTAAAGGGTATGCGAAAAATCTTGAAGATGGAACAGTAGAAGTTGTAGCAGAAGGATACGAAGAGGCTTTACAGAAATTATTAGAATACATAAAGCGTGGCCCACCTTTATCTAGAGTTGAAAAAGTAGAGTATAGATTTTCTGAATATAAGGGAGAGTTTGACAGTTTTGAGACACTATAACTCATTTAAAGCAAAAGTGTCAGTTTTGAATTAACCATATAATTACTCTTATCAAATCAAAAGTAATGATGATTATAAGTTGGATTCAGATGCAATAGCTTACTTATCAAAATGGATAAAACTAGATAAAAAATTTCCTATTAAAAGAATTATTACCATTTTCTCTTAGAACTTAATGAAAGAGCTAGACAAAATCTATTTAAGTAATCAATAGGTTTCCTTGTATGTGTCTTTAGATCAATTTTCGTTTTCAGTACATGGTATAACTGGTGAGTCAACTTTATTGTATCAAGATTATGCTAGAGAAGTGCAGAAAAGCAAAGGTATAAAGATAGTTAATTTTGGCATAGGACAGCCAGATTTACCGACTTTTAAAAGAATTAGAGATGCTGCGAAAAAAGCATTAGATGAAGGGTTTACTGCGTACACCTCAGCTTATGGTATTGATGAATTAAGAGAGAAAATAGCCGAATATTTAAGCAGTAGATACGAAAAAGTGAAAAAAGAAGAGGTAATAATAACTCCTGGTGCCAAGACCGCTTTATATTTGGCTCTTCTTCTTTATATTAATCCGGGAGACGAAGTAATACTTTTCGACCCTTCTTTTTATTCTTACGCAGAAGTAATCAAAATGTTAGGAGGGGTGCCAGTTTATGTAAAAATGAAATTTAATGAAAGTACTGGATTTTCTCTTAATTTGTCTGAAGTTGAGTCTAAAATAACTAGTAAAACAAAAATGATAGTACTAAATAACCCGCATAATCCTACTGGTATGGTGTTTGATCCTGCAGAAATAGAGGAGTTATTACAAATTGCTAAAGAAAAGAGACTCATTCTATTATCAGATGAGATATACGATTATTTCGTATATGAGGGAAAGATGAAGAGTGTATTAGAAGACCCTGATTGGAGGGACTATGTAATTTATGTTAATGGATTTAGTAAAACTTTTTCTATGACTGGTTGGAGATTAGGTTATGCGGTTGCAAAAGAGAGCGTTATAAAGAAGATGGCAGCATTAGCAGCAAATATATATACTTGTCCTACAAGCTTTGCGCAAAAAGGGGCTATAGAGGCATTTAACGCATTTGATGAGGTTAAAGAAATGATAGCATTATTTAAGAAAAGACGTGATGTAATGTACGAAGAGTTAAGGAAAATAAAAGGTATAAAAGTATATAAGAGCCCTGGAACATTCTATATGTTCCCCTATATAGGAGACGTAATTAGAAAAAGCGGACTTAGTGTAAAAGATTTCTCACTAAAGTTAATAGAGGAAAAGGGAGTCGTAACAATACCAGGTGAAGTTTTTCCATTGGAAGTAGGGAAAGAATTTATTAGATTAAGCTTTGCTGTTAATGAGGATGATATAAAAGAAGGTATAAAAAGAATGAAAGAGTTTATTGAAATGTTGATGAGACCCTGATAGTGTGAATTGATGAACGAAACTCCCATGGGCTGATTATTTAGTAAGTTCTGCCTTAATTTCTGTATCTTCTTCGTATTCTATTTTTTCAATTTTCAATGTTTTCTTTATATCTTCCTCTACGCTTTTTATAGCTTCTATGTAATCTTTAGGCCCTTTTAGCTTTACATTTACCATTACTGATAAAGGAATCCTATTTTGAATTTTTAGGGTTCTTACAGCAGAAGTTGTAGCTTTTATGTAGTTTCCTAAAGTGTCTACTTTTGGATCTTCTGGGATATCATCTACATTTGGTAACGACTCTAGAAGTATAGATATTTTATCGCCATAAAGTCTTTCATACATTTCTTCCGTTATATGTGGTGCTATCGGATGAAGCAAAATCAGTATGTCCTTGAGTATTCTGCTTAATGTATATAATGCCGATTTGTCTTCTTCGAATAATCTATGTTTAATTAATTCCAAGTATTCATCGGCTACGGTTTCCCAGAAATATGAGTAGAAAGATTCTACTACCACATAAAAGTCGTATGAATTGTAAGCTTCTATTACCTTCTTTACAAATCTTTTATGTTCTTGCAAAATCCATTGATCAATTGGGTGAAGAACACTCGGTTTTTCGAACTTCTTTTTCCCTATGAAAGGATACGAAAGTCTCCCTGCATTCCATAATTTTTGTAAGAGTAATTTCTTTCCTCTTACAGTCTCCCACTTAAATGGGAAATCATCTCCTATTCTAGCATCAAGTAAGGTTAATCTAATTGCATCAGCCCCAAATTCATCAATTCTGTCTAATGGATTTACAACATTACCTTTACTTTTGCTCATTCTTGTTCCGTCTGGTCCTAAAACCTGTCCATTTATTAGAACCTCTTTAAATGGTATATCACCAGCAAGTATTAGGGTCCTAAATAATGTATAGAATAACCAAGTCCTAATTATATCGGTTCCTTGAAGTCTTAGGGAAGCTGGGAAGGTCTTTTTGAACTTCTCTTTATCAGTATAAAATCCAGTTAGATAAAGAACTGTAACGCTTGAGTCTATCCATACATCCGCCACATCAGTAACTGGTTTTAGTGGAAGACCGCAATATGGACATTTCTCATATGGAGGTTTAGTTTTCGTTGGATCTATTGGAAGGTCTTCTTCTCTAGCTGGGATTAAATGATTATTATCACAATACCAGAATGGCAAAGGAGTGCCATAAACTCTTTGTCTGCTTATATTCCAGTCCCATTCAAGACTTTTTATCCAATCTTCCAGGTAATATGACATTCTATTAGGAATAAATTTCATTTTCTTATATTCTTCTAATAATTTACTCTTGAATGATAAAGTCTTTATAAATATTTGTTTTTTCACAAGAAATTCTATTGGAGACAAGCAGTCACTTCTCTCAGTATGCGCAAGCACATTATGTTTAATTTTCTCAACCTTAACTAAATAGCCTTTCTCTTTTAATAACTCAATCATTTTCTTTCTAGCTTCCTCTACTGTTAATCCGTCTAAAATACCGTTAGTATTTTTCATTCTTCCTTTTTCATCAATTACTTCTGTAACTGGTAGATTGTATTTTAGTTGCCATTTGATATCTTGTGGGTCACCATAAGTACTTACCATAACAGCACCAGTTCCAAAGTTCCTTTCTACTGCCTCATCGGCTATAATTTTTACTTCTTTATTGAAAATAGGGACTATAGCAGTCTTTCCTATTAGATTCTTGTATCTTTCGTCTTCAGGATGAACAGCAACAGCTTGTGTAGCTCCTAAAAGTTCTGGCCTTGTAGTTGCAATAACTATCTCTCCTCCGTCCTTTAATGGGAATTTAATAAAAGCAAGAACACCTTCTTTTTCGATATAACCAACTTCACTTTGTGCTAATGCAGTCTCACACTTTGGACACCAGTATACAGGTCCTTCTCTTAGCTCTATCAACCCTATCTTATACATATCTAATAGACTTTTTTGTATTATTTTTCTATAATCCTTTTCATATGTCTTATATTCATATCTTTCCCATTCTGGCCTATAACCTAATCTTATCATTGCCTCTTTCATTTTTCTTATCATATCATTTGTCCATTCAATACATTTTTGCAAAAATAGTTCTCTGTTCTCTTTAGGTATTTTAAGCCTATATTGAACTTTTAGTTCTGTAGGCAATCCTTGCGTATCCCATCCTTGAGGTAAAAGAACGTTATAGCCTTGCAACCTTTTGAACCTACCTATCGTATCGGCAATTGTAACCCAGTATGCATGACCCATGTGAAGTTCTCCACTCGTAAAAGGTGGAGGAGTATCTATAACAAATATGGGGGATTTATCGTCTTCATCTTTAAATCTAAATACTTTTTCCCAATACTCTTTTGATAACCACCTCTTTTGCCATTTCAATTCTATTTCTTTTGGGTTATAGTGCTTTGGCCACTCTTCCATTTTTTTATTAATCTCCTCTTGAGATAACAATAACTAAATCACCTTAGCACTAATTTATTTAAGATACACTTTAAAAAGCATTTTAAATGACAAAAATAGCAGTTATAGGCGGAGGAGTAGCTGGTTCATTATTATCTTATTTGATTAAAACAAGAACAAATTTTGATATAAAATTATTTGATATAAGAGAAAAATATTCGAAGCCTTGTGGAGATGTGGTTCCAAATATATATTCGCCCCCAATACCGTGGGATGTCAAGTTTAGAATAAAGAGGTTTGCGTTTTACCTTGATGGTGAATTGATAAGTGAAATAGAGTATAGAAGTGCTAAATGGTTAGTAATAGATAAGTGGGGATGGATAAATAAAATGAGAGAAAAAGTAGGGGTAGTTCACATTTCACATTTTAATAAAAACGAGTTTGACTATGTGATAGATGCCAAAGGCCCTTATGATATGGACAGAGAAGTAGTTTATACAACAAGGGCTTTAGTAAGAACTAACAAGTTTGATGACATTGCTATGTTTGAGTTTAACACAAAATACACAGGATTTTATTGGGTTTTTCCTAGCGAAGAAGGAGTATTAAATATAGGTGCAGGATTTTTAGAGTATAAGAACTCTAAAGAATTAGTGCTTAACTATATAAAAGATAAATATAAGGATGCACAAGTCCTCGATCTAAGGGGGGCACCTATATCAATATCTCCAATAAAAGACAAAAGATTTAGAATAGGTGAGGCTAGAGGCCTAGTTTTCCCATTAAGTGGTGAGGGCATTCGTCCTTCCGCTATATCAGCAGAAGTAGCTTTTGAAGCTCTATACAAGGGAAAGGATTTTGAAGCTTATATGAACGAGTCTCTTAAGAAATTATATAATGCTATTAATATACAATCCTTATTGTTAAAACTTTATCGAAACTCTTCATATTCTCTAAGAAAATCTCTGCTAAAAATTTTATTTAAAAATGATATACTTATAGATGCATACCTGGAAAATAAGATAACGTTAGAAGGGATTATGGATTCTGCGAGGTTTATTAAAAATGGAATTATACATCGAAAATAGTAAGAGCAAATCCGGAAAGCATGCAATTAGAACATTAATTTATCTAGTTGAAGGAGATAATATAATAGAGTATAAACAATATAAAGTAAAAAGAAAAGTTAAAGGAATCTATAGTATAGGGGAGGCAGAAATAATAGAATTACCTGACGATAAAGACTTCGTCTATATAACTATGGTAAAAACCATCAAAAATCGGGTTAAAGGAAGAATAATAGTTTACTCTAAAGGCGAAGAAAAATTGGTAATGACTTATAGAAAATTAAAGTTAAAACTAATCAGTGGAGATAAGAGCTACGCAGAAATAGTAAGAAAGGTATTTGAAAAATTAAATATTCCAATAAAGAAAATAAATCTTAAAGAGGTAAAATAATGTTTAAAGTAGAGTTCGCACTTCTGAGTCCAGATCCATTTAATACGGCAAAGATATCATATGCGATAGAAAGTGTTGAAAAAGAACTTAAAGATATTTGTAATCCCATTAAAGTAGGAGCAACAATTATGTGTTCTCCCTCAAAAGATTCTCTAATAATTGTATATACTGCATTTAATGAGGTCAAACAGCTTAATGTTTACGTAAGAGTCGAATCTTTAGATGCTCAGACATTAGTTCAAATAGTTGATAAGATAAATAAGAAAATAAGACAAGAAGGCTATGTAATGACTTTGTCTAGGACTTTTTCTAGTTCAATATAGATATCCTCAAGTTTAACGTCTTTGTTATTAAGCTTTAAAACTACATTACAAAGATATATATGAAGTCTAGTTTTACAGAAAATTAATTTTAATAAAGTAAAATTATTTGTAGTATAATTTATATCTACATATGCTATTTTATTATTTATAAAATTTAATTTATTTACAAAATCTTTCTTATCATCAACTATAAAATCAGTATCCATATAGACTAACGAATCATCTAATACAGTAACTTGCTTATTATCTATTAAAAATTTCTTTATATTCATATTATAGTCACTAATTCTGTACCACAATATGGGCATTTATATTTTAGTCCTCTTGCGTCAGCTTCACAGAAATACGCACCATACTTCTTTTCGCATTTCGGACATTTGTATATTAGATCTGTGCCTATTTTCAACTTTCTGTTACATATTCTACATCTTACAGTGAACCATCCGCTATGACCATAAGCGTTAGACCCTCTAATTCTGATGCTCATGGTTAGAAAATGAAGAAATGGAATATTTATATTTAACGTAAAGGATAAAGTTATACTGCCCTTTTCAAAAGGCGGATTTAATAGTTCTTTTTTGACTTATAATATTGAGTTAAGATTGAAAGTTATAGCTGAGTATTTTAAAGCTGAAGAGGTACAATTATATCCCGGTATTATAGGTATAAAGGTTAATAAAATTGGAGAAGAAGAGATAGACTTGAAAACGGAAGATGAAATAGAAAATTTAAAGTTAAAAGAAGGAATTGTTTTTGTTCATAATTCTGCCCCCCTTCTAATACAAGGAGTTACAGCTAAATATGTACTTCCTAAGCCATTAAAGTTACTAAGGATAGGTGTACCAAAATCTCTTGATAACCCAGAACAAGTTTCCATGGACTATATTACATTCTCTGATAAAGATTACATTCTAATAGGGGTAGAGGTTACAGACAACTTTGACAAACCGTTTTTGGTTTTAGACTTTGATGAAGGTTTTACTAAGGTTATTCTAAAAGACGAGTTTGATGTTAAAGCGAAAAAAATCTCAACAAAAAGAAAAACGAAAAAATCTAAGAGGAAGAAGAAAAGTGCTAAGAAATCTAGTAGAAAACAAAAAACTAAGAGCAAGAGTACTGGAAAGAGCTGAAGAGTTTAAGTTAAACAACAGAGCAGGAGAAAGTGTTTGGTTTAGAGAGTTAATTTTATGTATTTTAACCTCTAATAGTTCTTTTATATTGGCATATAAAGCTCTAAATTATATTTTGGATGATTTATTGAATTTAGATCAAGAACAAATAACCAAAAGATTGCGCGAAGCAGGCTATAGATTTTATAATCTAAAAGCAAAATATATTTTTCAAGCTAAGCAAATGTATGGCGTTTTAACTACAAAAATAAAGAAAATTGCTGATGAATCGCAGGAGGAAGCACGAGAATATTTAGTAGAAAATGTATATGGGTTAGGATTTAAAGAGGCAAGTCATTTTCTAAGAAACGTAGGATATTTCGATTTAGCTATTATAGATAGGCATATACTAAGATTCCTGAATGAAATAGGAATTAATAATTTGAAACTTAAAAATAAAAAAGAATATTATTTAGGCGAAAGTATACTAAAATCTATTGCCGCTAGCTTAGATATTAAAGTTGGCTTGTTAGACTTATTTTTATTTTTTAAACAGACAAATACAATTGTAAAATAGCAATAGCAAAAAATATAAAAGCTAATAGCAATTAGTTAATACTACGAATAAATATGAATATGATTAATTTATTTAAAATTCTTTACAAAATATATAATAAGGTAAGTAATGTATTTTACTATATTCGTTCTGTTTTCTTCTCTTCATCATTTTCATGGTAAACTTTTCTAAAAAACTTGCTCTAAAAGGGTGCACTATACATGACTTTATATCCTATAAAAGCTTTGATAACTGATCCGATAGATGATATATTAATTCAAACTCTAAAAGATAAAGGAGTTCAAGTAGATTACATTCCAGATATAAGTAGAGAGAAACTACTAGATATTATATCTGATTATGACATAATAATTGTAAGAAGTAGAACAAAAATAGATAATGAAGTTATTGAAAAAGGAAAAAGACTAAAGATTATAGCTAGAGCAGGGGTGGGCTTAGACAACATAGATACGGAAGAAGCCGAAAAAAGAAGTATAAAAATTGTATATGCGCCGGGGGCTTCTACAGATTCTGCTGCAGAATTAACAATTGGTTTAATGATTGTTGCCGCAAGGAAAATGTATACGTCAATGAACTTAGCAAAATCTGGCATCTTTAAAAAAGTTGAAGGACTTGAGTTATCTGGCAAAACACTCGGAATAATTGGCTTTGGAAGAATAGGGACAAAAGTTGGTATTGTAGCTAATGCAATGGGAATGAAGGTATTAGCTTATGATATATTAGATATTAAAGAAAAAGCAGAAAAAGTGGGTGCTAAGGCTGTAACTTTAGAAGAATTACTTAAAGAGTCTGATGTAATAAGCTTACATGTAACAGTTGGGAAAGATACCAAGCCAATATTAGACTATCCTCAGTTTGAAATTATGAAAGATAACGTAATTATTGTAAATACTAGTAGGGCTGTTGCAGTAAATGGTAAAGCTTTACTAGAGTACATTAAAAAAGGCAAAGTTTATGCTTATGCTACAGATGTCTTTTGGAATGAGCCACCAAAAGAAGAATGGGAATTAGAATTACTTAAACATGAAGGAGTAATAGTTACTACTCATATTGGTGCTCAGACAAAAGAGGCACAAAAAAGAGTTGCACAAATTACTGCACAGAACTTAATTAATGCTATGAAAGAATTAGGGATGATTTAAAATGATGCTAATACCTGGGCCAGTAGAAGTGCCAAAAAGCGTAAGGGAAGCATCTACTCTAGTAATAAATCACAGAAGCGAGAAATTCAGAGAGGTTGTAACTAGGTTAGAAGACTTAATGAGAAAACATTTTAGTGCTAGTAGAGTTGCCCTCCTTACTGGTTCTGGTACACTAGCAGTAGAAGCAATGGTTTATTCGTTTACAAAGCCTAATGAAAAAGTGATCACATTTCCTTATGGAGAGTTTGGAAGAAGACTAGCAGAATCTCTAAAAAGAAGAGGGACAAATGTTAAGATATATGAGAAAAACATAGGCGAAATACCTTCAATTGAAGAGCTAAAAATGGTTTTGGATGAAAATAAAGACGTTACTGCAGTCGCAATAGTTCATAATGAGACAAGCTCTGGTATAGCTTTTAGAAACTTAGAAGAGGTTGTAAATATAATTAAGAAAAGAGGTTTAAAGGTTCTTATAGACTCTGTATCTGGTTTTGCTGCATACAAACTTCTCGTGAATGAGTGGAAGATAGATGCAGTAGCTACAGCGAGCCAAAAAGCTCTTGCTTCTATACCTGGTATGGCTTTTGTTGCTTTATCTGAAGAAAGCATTAACGAGCTAGTCAAGGAATCGTTACCCTCGTATCTTGATATATCCTTATATTTAAAGTTTCAAGACAAAGGCGAAACTCCATTTACGCCCGCAGTAGGTGTATTTAATTCCACGTTAAAAGCTGCAGAACTATTAGATTTAGAAGGGATTGAGAATAGATGGAAAAGACATGAAGCTTGTGCAAGATTCGTAAGAAAAGTATTATCTTCATACGGATTTTTGCTTTTTGGTAACGAGACAAACTTTTCCAATACTGTAGTTGCGGGAATACCGCCAATTTCAGATTATAGAAAAAAACTAAAAGAATTTGACATAGAAATAGCAGGAGGAATAGGAGAGTTAAAAGATAAAGTCATAAGGATTGGGCTTATGGGAGTAGTAGATGATAGAGCGGTAAACAGATTACTGAGGGCTACAGCGAAAATATTAAATAAGGAATATGATTATACTCCGCCTAAAGAGTGTAAATTGTCTGAAATATTACAAAAAGAGGTAGACTGGAGTTAATCTTATTTAAATCTTTATGAAAAAGTGAATAAGTATGAGTAGTATAAGTAAAGTTAATGAAATTTTTGAAGAAAGTTGGAAAAATAGGCTTACTAAGTACGAAATAGCGAGAATTATAAGTGCTAGAGCATTACAACTTGCAATGGGGGCTTCTCCTTTAATCGATACGAACAATCTACCATTTGATGATGTGATAAGCATAGCAGAAGAAGAATTAAGACGAGGAGTTTTACCAATAACTGTAAGAAGGGTTTACCCTAACGGTAAAGTAGAGCTGATCTCTGTTAGAAAGATCGAATTTAAATGAAATGATATGATATGTGAACCTAAAAATTATGTTTTAATAATAGCTGAAAAGAGTAAAGCTGCAAAAAAGATAGCCGAAGCATTATCTGAAAAACCAACTGTTTGCAAGAAATTTTCTGTCAATTATTGGGTTGTTAATTATAAAGGAAAAATTACTGTTATTGCGCCAGCTGCAGGTCATTTATTTAGTCTTTATGGAGACGATTCATTCCCAGTCTTTTCAATGGAATGGAGACCTTTATGGGAGATTGATGAAACAGCAAAATATACAAAAAAATATTACCTTCTTTTACGTTTTTTAGCGAAGAACGCTTTAGAATATATAAATGCATGTGATTATGATATTGAAGGTTCGGTAATAGGTTATATGATAATAAAGTTCTTTGGCGATTTAAAAAAAGCAAAAAGAATGAAATTTTCTGCCTTAACTAAACATGAGATACTAAAGGCCTATGCAAACTTGTCTCCGCTAGATTATAATATGATAAATGCAGGCATTGCTAGGCACAAAGTAGATTGGCTATGGGGGATAAATGTAAGTAGAGCATTAATGTTGTCAGTAAAAGCAGTTAGTAACAAAAAAGTAGTGCTAAGTGCGGGAAGAGTTCAAAGTCCTACATTAATTCATGTAGTAGATAATGAAATTTTAAGGGAACAATATGTACCTTTACCAGTTTTTAAGGTTAATATAAAGATAACGGTAGGCGATCAAACTATTAATTTTTCACTAGATAAGACCTTTGATAACAAAGAAGAGGCTCAGGCGTTTGCTAATAAAATAAAAAATTTGAAAGCATTTGTAAAGGAAGTTAGAATTGAAGAAAAATCGTTAGTAAGGCCTCCTCCATTTAATTTAGGAGATTTGCAAGTAGAGGCAGGAAAACTTTTTAAGTATTCCCCTTATTACGTAGAAAGGCTCGCAGAAGAGTTATATCTTGACGGGCTAATAAGTTATCCAAGGACTAATAGTCAGAAAATTCCCCCCTCAGTTAACATTGAGGAAATTGTTAATGGCTTAGAAGCTAACTTTCCATATTTAGTTAAAATTTTAAGAAACATAACAAAAGGGGAATACATAGTTAGGCAAGGAAGCAAAGAAGACCCCGCACACCCCGCTATATATCCTACAGGCAATAAAATACAGGGCAAACTTCCATTACAGCAATATAAGTTATACGAGTTAATTACAAGAAGATTTTTAGCTAGCATATCAAAAGATGCTATAATTAAAACTCAAAAAGTCCTCATAGAATTGAAAGGGACAAGCTTAACTCAAGAAATAAATAGACAAAAAATTAAGTTTAGGGGATGGTTAATACTCTATCCTTATTATGAAATAGAAGACGAAGAATTTTTAGATATAAAAGAAGGGGAAGAGGTAAGAATAGATTCAGTCTCAATTAGGATGAGTCTAACAAAGCCAACATTAAAGAGATATAATAAAGTACAGTTACTAAAGTGGATGGAGGATTCAAAATTAGGGACGGAAGCGACTAGAGGTAAAATTATTGAGACCTTATTTGATAGAAAGTATCTTGTACAGAAAGGAGGTTTTATTTATCCTACACCCTTAGGAATAACAGTAGTAGAAATTCTAAAGGATTATTTTAAGGATATAACAAGTGTAGAGCTTACATCAAAAATGGAAGAAAAATTGGAGAGCATAATGGAGGGCAAGATAACAGTTGATGACGTAGTTAGGGAAACTGTTACTATACTCTCTAATTACCTGAAAAATTATGAAAAAGTTAAGGATAAAATAGGGATTAAGCTATCTAAAATATTAGGGTTAAAGGGATACGAGAAATGTAAATTCTGCGAATTAGAAGCGGAGCATAATGGGTTGTGTAAATATCATTATGAAGCATTAGTTAAGTTAAAAGAAGCGATAGAGATTTGGAAGAAAAGAACGGGACTAGACGAGAAACAGATTTTGAAAAAAATTTATAGTTCTAAGTCTACTGGGAAGTATGTGAAAGATGTTATTTCACTGATGATGTAAGTCATGCCAGCTTGAGTGGTGATAGCAACTCTGGGGTAGCTGATTATTATAAAGCCTTAAACTTCTCATGCCAGGCTTCATATGCTTTAATCATTTCTGGTGTGACGCTTGGCTTTCTTATTTTTAGAACTTCAAGGAAATCTTCCATTGTCACGGGTCTTGGCTCATTTAAGTTATTTTCAAACATTTCTTTAATAACTCTTATATGTGCACTCTGTACAACTTCTTTTATATCGCTTGCAGTATAGCCTTCAGTAAGCTCCGCAAGCTTATTTAGGTCTACATTCTCCATTTTTATTTTTGAGGTATAATATTGAAATAGTGCTAACCTTTGCTTATAATCTGGCAATCTCACGTATATTCTCTTTTGGAATCTTCTAAGAAATGGTTCATCTAATCTCCAGGGTTTATTTGTAGCTCCAATGACATACACAAGATAATTTTCCGATTTATCTTGTAATCCGTCCATTTCCTTTAAGAACTGGTTCCTAACTCTAACCTCTCCACCATTTTCAGTACTATATACACCTAGTAAAGCGTCTATCTCATCAATAAATATTATTGCTGGTTTTTTTTCTTTTTTGCTTATTTCTCTTGCTTTATTAAATAATTTTGCCACATTTTTTTCCGCCTCTCCGAGCCACTTTGACATTATTGAAGCAGCATCAACTTGAATAAAATAAGAGTCAATTTCATTTGCTACAGCTGCAGCTATCATTGTTTTTCCATTGCCCGGCGGCCCATAAAGTAAAATTCCTCTAGGCCAACCTAAAGGAAAAAGATCTGGTCTTTTAGTTGGATAAATTATTGCCTCTTTTAATGCCTCTTTTACGTCATCTAGCCCGACTACATCCTTGAATGAAATTTTTGGTTTTTCCTTTACTATTAAATCGTCAATTCCTATTTGATTTTTAAATCCTCCTCCATTTGCTGGTAAAGCTTCCTTTAATACCTCTATTCTTTTTTTGTATTCATTGATCATTTGATGATAAATTTTGACAGAAGGGGAATCAGGATAAAGATTTATTAATTGTGAAAGGACTTCTATTGCTTTATTGTAATTATTTATTGCTTCCTCAACATTTCCCTCTTTATCAGCCTTTACAGCACTGATCGCATATTTTCTTGCCATTTCTTCTAACATCAATTGAGCAGACATTCATGTTATCCCTCTAAAGTTACTAGCCCTTTTTCTGCTAAAGATTTCAAGAGGTTGAGCACTTCATCTTTATCTACATTATATAGTTTAGAGAAGTGTTCCACGTCTAAGAAACCGCCCGTTTGTTTTATGTAATCTAATAGATCCTCTTCAGTTACTTTCCTTTTTTGTTTCGGCACCTCTACTTTTAGCTCCACTTGCTGTTTAGTAGAAGTTTCAGATGGCGGATATGGCAACTCTGGTAATAACTCTTTTAATTTACTTTCTGCCATTTTCTTAGTTTCATTTAATATCTTTTGGGCCTCTTCATCAATTACAGTAGGAACTACATTTTTCTCGCTTAATACTCCAGTTTCTATTGCAATACTATTTACACTACTTAAGATAGAGTCTAATGCCATTGCAACTTCTGGAGAAATCCCTCTTATTTGCTCCTTTAATTGGTTTAATACTTTCATAATTGGCAATAAGACTAATGAAACTCCTTGCAATTCTTTTACTGTATCTAATTTTATTCTTACCTTTTCTATCGCTAAGTATGCAGTATAAATAATTTTTATTATTTTTCTAATATCAGATATTTCTTGAGCATAAATTGTAGCCTTTGCTATATCTCCTTCAATTTGTGCTCTAATAACTTTTTCATAAAGCTCTTTATCTCTATCTCGTAATCTTCTTATTGCTTCATCAAGTCTATCTTGCTGTTCTTTTAACTTCAAAGAAATATCTATAATAACTTTACTTAGTTGGGCTTTACGCTTCTTCTCACCACTAAAAATTGTGTAAAGCTTATCGAACATACTATTTCACTAAATTGGTTACAGAGTATTTATTACCCTTACGGGTATTGGTACTGGTACTTCTGATTTACTATTATCACTCTTTGTAGATTGATCTTGAGGGACGGATAATGAGGGGGAAGACTTAATATCTAATACCTCTTTATCTAATCCATCCAGTTTATCTAGTGTTTTCTTTATATCGTCTCTCTCTAGAGTATAACTCTCCTTCGCTTGTCTTAAGAGCTCCATAGAACTTTTATATGCTACTTCTGGTAATTCACCAGATATATAACTTATTTTTAGTGATATGGTAATCTTATCTATTTTAGCTAGTTGATCTTCAATCTCATTTAGTCTATCCTTTAACTTGTTCTTTAATTTAGCATGTTCTTCTTTAACCTTTAATAATTCTGCGTCAAGTTTTCTTTTCATCTCATCATACATACTTTTTGGGATTTCTTGTTTAGAATACAATTCCTCTAATGCTTTCTGTCTTCTTCTTATTTTATCCATATAGCCAAAGATTTTTATTGCTTCAGTTTTCCATTCTGGCAATAAAACAATGTTATCACCATCCAATTTAATGCTTTCAGGATTTACAGTAATAAATGAGTTGTCGTAAGCAATTTCAATTCCTGTTATTGTACCATCAGTCTCAGTATATACATGTATTATGCTGCCTACTTCCCTACCATATATGTCTTTAACCTTTTGTCCAACAAATTTCGTTAATACATCAATTGAAATTTGCATGGTATTACTCCTCAAAAGTATCAGCTCTATATTGATACTTTTAAAAGGATTTGGGTGCCTCAGAAGGTAGGGACTCAGCATCGATAAGCGCTTTTAACCGTCATCATAGGCTAGGAAAATATTATGTCGCAAAACTTAAAAAACTGTTACGAATAAGCTATCCTTTACGATTTAATATGAGTTTGCAAAATCTTGCAAATGTTACTTCTCAGATAGCAGAGATATTCCATTTTAATGCTTCGCCAATAGCCACAGCACTAATAATAGTTGGGTTTGCAATAATCTTTACAGTTATAATAGGGACAATAATATACGGTTTAGTTAAAGCGTTTAAAGAATTGCCCAATATGCCAGTTAGGCAGTTCATACTAGTTATGTTACTATTAGCCATATTTATGATAATTGTGGGAATTCTTATACCCTAAAGCAAAATTTTTTTACCATAATATTCTAATCCATAGTCCATTTCTATCTCTAGTAATCTATTATATTTGCTAGTTCTCTCGCTTCTAGCAGGAGCACCAGTTTTTATGAAATCGCTCTGAACGCCTACTGCTAGATCTGCTATGAAAGAGTCCTCCGTGTCACCACTTCTATGACTTACAATAATTTTAATAGAGTTCTTTTTAGCAAATTCTATATATTCAAAGGTTTCAGAAATAGTTCCTATCTGATTCGGCTTTACTATTGTTCCTTTTGCAGACCCTTTTTCAATACCTTTCTTTAAATATTCAACATTGGTTGTAAATAGATCGTCACCAGTGATTATACTCTTCTTTAGCTTTTGTTGTAAAATAGAAAATCTCTCAAAATCATTCTCATTAAAAGGATCTTCAATATATAGTAGTGGATATCTGTTAGCTAATTGAACATAAAAGTCTATCATCTCATCTGGAGTATATTTCTTGCCGTCAATCTCATAGTTTGATCCATCAAAAAATTCGCTTGCAGCTGCGTCAATTCCCATTAAGATCTTATCTTCATATCCAGAATTCTTAATTGCCGTATATACAAGATCTAACGCTTCTTCTGTTTTCTCTAATGGCGGTGCTACTCCTCCTTCATCACCTAACATAGTGTATACTTTTCCAAATCTTTCTGTAATAAGTCCCTTTAAAGTTTTATAGACTTCAGCAGCTGCAAACAATGCTTCATTAAACGTGTCGAAATTAAGAGGAATTATAATGAATTCTTGTATTTTTAATTTATTGCCTGCATGTAAACCTCCATTTAATATATTTAATAGCGGTATTGGTAAGTATCTTACTCTAGGTCCACCTATGTATTGGAAAATCTCTAATCCTAACGCTTTTGCTGCAGTTTTTAATACTGCTATAGAAGTGGCAATTGCAGTATTTCCACCAATTTTTGACTTGTTTGGTGTACCGTCTATTTTTATTAGTGTTGTATCTATAGCTAGTTGGTTTCTCACATCGAAACCCCTTAACGACTCATTTATTATGCCATTAACCAGCTCTACTGCTCTAGTAACTCCTCCATCTCGATCCCTTAATTCTATTGCCTCTCTGCTTCCTTTAGAGGCTCCTGCTGGAGCATCACCAGTAGCTGAAATTCCTCCATAAGTTTCCACTTTCACTCTAATTGTCTTATTTCCTCTAGAATCAAGTATTTGGTATCCCTTTATTTTTTTAATTCTAAATAGATCACTCATATATAGGCCCCACTCATATTTAAGGATAAGGATTAATATGTCATTATGTTCTTGCTTTTTACCGTTTATAGTTTATGGTTTTCTTACACCATTCTATGCAAAACTTCTTAAAGGGAAATTAAGTAATGAAAAAGGATTTTATTTGGCTTGGACAACGGCTCCTTATCTTGTATCATATTTTTACTCTCCTTTTCTTCTTTACCCATTTCTTCTATTTTTTAATCTTATTGCATACATTTTTGCGTTTAAAATAAAGATAAATTTCCTAGTTGTAACTATGTTCTTAACAGCAATAATAGGGGAATTAATTTATAGTCTTGTTTTTCAACATACAAATTATGCCTAAAAGAAAGCAAACAGATCCATATGTATGCCCTGTATGTGGGACAAGAGTAGAAAAACCAGTAAAGACATGGCAGTTAGTTTCTCCTTTGCCAGATGCGTATGGAAGGATAACAATAACTATTATGGGGTCTTTTGAGTGTCCTAACGGACATAAATGGAAAGCTGTAGTTTCTAAAATTAGAGCTGGAGGAAGTTCTGTAGAGATAGAAGGTAAAAAAGGAGTAAAGAAAATAGGTGGGGAGGAACAAAAAGAGGAAGAAAGAGGCGAAATAATAGAGTTAGATTTAAGTGATTTGGATGAAGAAGAGTGACATTTTTCTCTTAGCTATTATAGTTTTGATCTATGTTGCAGTACTTTCTGGCATAGTTCAGACTGCAAGCATAGAAGGAGTTTCTATGTATCCAATTTTTCAAAACGGCGATCTAACATTCTATGTTACATCACATAAAATAGATGTAGGTGATATAATAATTTATAGATCTCCTACTTTTAATACATATGTCATTCATCGTGTAATAGCAATAAATTTTGTTAACGGACAAAACTATTATGTAACACAAGGGATAGATAATATAACAAATCCGCAACCAGATAATAGAATAGGTCTAGAGCCTCCCTATGGTGTATCACAGACGCGAGTTGTTGGGAAAGTAGTTGAGATTCACGGACTAGTTATCTCAATACCTTATTTAGGCTACATTTCCATCTTGTTCTCTTCATTTTAAGGGCCCTATTTTTCCCTCTTCTCTTAATCTTTTTACTCTATATGTAGGGGTAATAGTAGAAGGATGATTAGCAATAACTTGATCCAGCCTCTTAACAGCAGTATTTCTAGGAGTATTAATTACTTCTGATGGGTTTTTGTAGGCTAATTCTATTATTTCCTTTATAGCGTTTGCAAATTCATCCAAAACCTCTTTTGGCTCTGTTTCAGTGGGTTCAATCATTAAAGCTTCTTCGACATTTGGTGGAAAGTAAATTGTTGGAGCGTAAAATCCTCTGTCAAGTAATGCTTTAGCTATATCATTTGCTGTAACACCGGTATCTTTAGCTAGAGGTTTTGCTGAAAATACAACCTCATGTTTTCTAGGTCTATGCGGAGCAATCAGTTCTAAACCTCTGACTTCTTTTAGTTTTGCAATTAGATAATTGGTTGCTAATGTACTCATTTTACTGACTAAGCTAAGTCCTTCAGCACCTAAGCCTAAAATATAAATATATGCTCTAACTACATTAGCGATATTCCCGTAAAATGTTGCAATTTTTCCTATGGTATAGCGGGGTACGTAAGATAATGAGTATTTACCATTTCTTTTCTCTACGATAGGGTAAGGTAAATAATCAGCCATCTCACCTTTGGCACAAATTGCTCCTGCACCTGGCCCCCCACCACCATGAGGTACACCAAAAGTCTTATGTAAGTTTAAGTGAACAATGTCAAATCCCATATCTCCTGGCCTTACAATACCTAAAATTCCGTTAAGATTCGCCCCATCATAATAAAGTTTTGCGTCAACACTATGTATAATTTTTGAGATTTCAAGTATGTTCTCTTCAAATAAACCAAGTGTGTTAGGATTGGTCAACATAAATCCTGCAGTCCTTTCACTAACAACACCCTTTAATACATCTATGTCAACTAGTCCTTCGTTATTAGATTTAATATAGACAACTTTAAAGTTGGCCATTGCAGCACTTGCAGGATTTGTCCCATGTGCGGTATCAGCAACTAACATTTCGTCTCTATTTTTTCTTCCTTTTGTTTCATGGTATTTTTTAATCATTAAAACGCCAGCCAATTCTCCAGCTGCTCCTGCAGGTACTTGTAAACTACAAAGGTCCATACCAGTTATCTCTGCTAGCCATCTTTGCATATCATAAATTACTTCAAGAGCACCTTGTACAGTAGATTCGTCTTGCAACGGGTGCAAATCCTGAGTCAGACTTTCAGCTTTTTCTTCTATTTTAGGGTTATACTTCATAGTGCAAGAGCCTAAAGGTACCATGCCACTATCTACACCAAAGCTCATTTGAGATAATCTAATGAAATGTCTTACAACTTCTAATTCGCTTAGCTCTGGTAAATTCAGCTCATTTCTTCTAAGTTTTTCTGGTATTTCAACTTTAATTTCTTTTCTTAGTTCTTCTTCAATCGCTATTTTGGTTCCTATTCTTCCTTTTCCTTTATACTCAAAAATTAATGGTTCATCCCATACTGCTTGATGCCATTTCGTCCTTTATCACCTCTACTAGCTTATCTATCATACTTTTTGTGTGGACTTCGGTGACACAAAATAACGCTTGCGTTTTCGACAGTTTTAATCCTCCATGAATTCCATTTTCTAGTAGTTTATTATGGATTGTGTCATAATCCATCTTAAAATCTACGGCAAATTCTTCAAAGAAATCTCCCTTATATATTGTGCTGACCCCAATTTCCTCCAATTTCTTTTTAGCGTAATGGCTTCTAATGTATATTTCTTCTGCAAGATCGTGCAAACCATTTTTTCCAAGTAATGAAAGGTAAACTGCAACAGCTATTGCCATTAAAGCTTCGTTAGTAGTTATGTTAGATGTAGCTTTTTCTCTTCTTACAAACTGTTCTCTAGTTTGTAAAATTAATGTAAAACCTCTATTCCCTTCCGCATCTTTTGTTAAACCTACAATCCTCCCGGGCATTTGTCTAACTAATTGGCCATCCCATCTAGTAGCCAAAATTCCTAATAGCGGTCCACCAAAGTTTAAAGACAGTCCTAGTTCTTGTCCATCTCCTACTGCAATATCAATTTCATATTCCCCGGGTGGTTTTATTAGACCTAAAGCAAGTGGAGAAACACCCATAATTGTTATAATTTTCTTCTTTTTTGCCAAATCCACTATAGCTTCAATTTCATCCTCAATTATTCCATAAAAGTTTGGTTGTTGAATATAAATCGCAGAAATGTCTTCATTGCCATTTATTATTTTTTCTAATTCTTCAACATCTATCGTACCAGTGTCTTTTTTCTCTGGAACCTCTATCAATTTTATCTCTTTTCCATAAGTCCATGTTTTTACAACTTCTTTGTGATAAGGGTTCATTAATCTAGGTACTAAAACCGTCTTTTTCTTATTTATTCTATTAGCCATCATAATTGCTTCTGCTAGTGCACTTCCCCAGTCATAAAGAGAAGCGTTAACTACTTCCATTTCAAAAAGCTCTGCTATAAGGCTTTGATATTCAAAAAGTGCTTGAAGTAAACCTTGAGAAATTTCTTGCTGATAAGGAGTATATGCGGTATAAAATTCAGATCTACTTATAATAAATTTGACGGCTTCTGGAACGTAATGAGGACAAACCCCCCCTCCCAAAAATGGTGGTGCAATTAATTTCTTATTCTTGTTCTTTAACTCTTCTAGTTTAAGAGAAATTTCATATTCTGAAAGAGGTTCTTTGTAATCTATGTCAAGTTCTCTTTTTAATCTTATCTCTTCTGGTATATCTCTAAACAGATCATCAATGTCCTTAACCCCTATAGTCTCTAACATTTCTTTAACATATTTTAAATTTGGTAACCAGGGATGCATCTCCATATAAATATGCCTATTACTATTCATATCATGAATTAAAAATGTTTAGTACACCTCTTTTAGATATTGAATTAAAACTTAATGCAGATATAGGCGAGTTTGCAGGTTGGCAGATGCCAATGAAGTATACTTCCTATCAAGAAGAACATATGGCTGTTAGATCTTCTGCTGCATTTTTTGATATTTCGCATATGGGCAGGCTAAAAGTAAGTGGAAAAATAGATGAATTTGATTATTTAATTGCTAAGAATTTCAAAAGTTCCCAAAATAACAAAATGGTTGGCCCTACAGCATTCCTTAACGACAAAGCTGGATTTGTAGATGACGTTATGACATATAAAATTAGTGATAACGAATTCTTGATAGTTACAAATGCAATAAATAGAGAAAAAGTAATAAATTGGATAAAAAAGAATTCCTCTCTAGACGTAGAAGACTTAACTTTTAAATATGTAATGATAGCAATACAAGGAAGAAGGGTATGGGATTACATAGAAAAAATTGAATTACAACCTCTTGAGTTTAAACTTAATACAAAGTTTCTAGGAGAAGACGTCTTTTTAGTAAGTAGGTCAGGTTGGACTGGTGAAGATGGAGTAGAAGTATGGGGAACACCAGAGGTTATTGCAAAGATAATTCAAAGACTAGTTGCTAGAGGAGTAAAACCTGCAGGACTAATCTGTAGAGATAGTATTAGACAAGAGATGGGATTTGTGTTATATGGAGAAGATATAGATGAAAATATAACGCCATTAGAAGCAAGATATTGGGTATTTTCTTTAGATAAAGATTTTATAGGCAAAGAGAGACTCATAGAACAGTTGAAAACAGGAGTTGATAAAGTAAGAGTAGGATTAAAGCTAAAGAAAGGTGAGAGAAGCATACCTAGAAAAGGAAATAAAATAAAAATTTTTGATAAAGAGATCGGTTATGTTACAAGTTCGACATTTTCACCTTATTTAAACAGAGTAATAGGAATGGGTTACATAAATTCTAAACATGCACTATTTGGATACTCTGTTGATATTGAAATCAGAAATAAACTAGTTGAAGCTAAAATTCAGGACTTTCCATTTATTTAGTGATCAATAATGGCTGAGATAATAGTTGGCGGCAAGTATAGAATTCTACGAGATAGATATTACACTGAAACTGACGAGTGGGTTTTAATAGAGAATAATATTGGTACTGTAGGAATAACAGACTACGCGCAGAAAAAGCTTCGTGATATAGTAGGGGTCGAGTTACCAGAAATAGGTAGAGAAGTTAAAGCTGGAGATGCAGTTGCAGTGGTGGAATCAATTAAGGCTGCAGCAGATATTTACTCTCCATTATCTGGAAAAATAATAGATATAAACCGAAAATTGGTGGATTCACCAGAGCTGATAAATAAAGATCCTTATGGTGATGGTTGGATATTTAAAATAGAGATTTCTAATAAAAATGAAATCGAAAAATTGTTAAGTGCGGAAAAATATAGTGAATTAATAAAACAAAAAGAGGGATTAGTATGATTCATTATGAGATAATTGAAAAGTATCAGCCTCAATTAAGCAAACCAACATATTTAATTGTTGGCTTACCAGATGCAGGATTAGTTGGTGTGATAGCTACAGAATATTTGATTGAAAAACTCGGGCTTAAAGAATTTGCTGAAGTTTATGCACCCGAAATTTTGCCGCCAATTTCTCATGTTAAAGACGGTATAGCAAAATCACCAATAAGACTATATCATAATCATAATATGATAATTTTTCACTCCTGGATAGCAATTCCTTCAACCTCAGTAATTCCAATAGCAAAGATAATAGTTGATGTGGCAAAAAGATACAATGTTTCATATATAATATCAATAACGGGGCTACCAATACAAGATAGACTAAATGCGGAAAAGTTGAATGCATATTGGATAGCAAATAGTCAGGACCTTGCAACTGAATTACAAAGATTAGGATTAATGGAAAAGTTTGGAGACGGATATATTGCAGGTCCTTATGCGCCACTGCTAACTGAAGCATCAAAAAATAACATATACAACTTTGTTGTTGTAGTAGAATCTTTTCTTGATTTGCCAGATCCAGAAGCTTCTGCAGTAGCTCTAAATATATTAAGCAAATATATAGGTTTCAGCATTAGTGTAGATGAATTGCTAAAAGAAGCAGAAGACATAAGAGACAGAATCAAAGGATTAATGAGTCAAACTAGACAGGAATTACCGAATTACGCTTTAAGTAGACCATTAACTTATGCGTGAGGTTAAATGCCGGTATTTAAAGATTTGGATGAGCTAATAAGAAACCTAATTAAAAAAGAGGAAGAAAAGATTAAAAGAATAGAAAAAGAGATAGATAAAGAATTTGAGAGATTAACTAGAACTTTTCAATCACCATTATACTCGTTCACTGAAACCGAAAATGAATATGACTATTTAATAGATTTACCAAAAGTTGATCTATCCACACTTAAGGTAGAGGCTAGATATCAAAAACTTTTTGTAGCTTGTAAAACTAAAGATGGGAGAGAATATAGACTACTTATATCATTACCAGAAGATGCAGATCCAGCTACCACGGAGGTTTCTAGAGCTAAATGGCTATTAAGAGTGTCAATAAAGAAGAGAAGGTAGAAGGGATTTTTTTATTTTAAGCTTTAGAAACATTTATATAAACTCTGTTTAAGTAAATAAATTAGGGATAAATGTTTGTCAGATAAAATAAGCAGAATCTCTAAAGATGTAGAGACTAGGAAAGTACAACGATTAGGTTCTTCCTCTTTATTTATCACATTACCTAAAAAGTGGGTCAATAAATGGGAGATAAAGCCAGGAGATAAAGTCATTATGGAGATATCTGAAGACGGTACTTTACGGTTAGTTGCGGAAAAAATGAAACTTAACTCGAAAAAGAGAACAATAAAAATAGATTTAGATAGTTACAAACAGCCAGTTAGCAATTCTATACCTTGCTTATATAGCCTCGGTTACGATGAAATAATTTTTGAGTCGAAGAAAAATATAGATCATAAAGAAATAGAAGATGCAATTACCGTCTCGAAGCAACTGGTGGGAATAGAAGTAGCAGAAGTAACAGAAAATAGAGTAAAGTTTGAATGTCTTTTAGATACAGAAAAAATCGGCGTAGAATCTTTATTAAGAAGAATTTTAAACATAGTGGCTAAAAGAGTAGATGATATAATAGGCATTCTAAAAGGGCAAACCCCTTCAGATATGCAAACTACAGTAGAAGATCTCAGAAGAATTCATTTAATGCTATTAAGAAGAAGTATGGGAGGAAAATTTAACTCTGAAAGGGATACAATAAGAAACTTCATTATTTCAGTAAACTCTTCTATCTTGCTAAGAATATATCATATAATCCAAAAAATTTTTGCAATTATATCTTCTGATAGCGCAATTATGTCAAACAAAGAAATAAATCAAGCATTAGTAGATATGTTTCAGAAAGTTAATAATCTCTTTGATGAGATAATAATGACTATTCTATTCCCTAGCATAAAAAGAATAACAAATGGCTACAATTTGCTATCTCAAATAAAACAGTTAGCGGAACAAACAACCATTAATAACTTACTTTTAAAGAACTATATAGAGGATCTAATATCGTTATTAGAAGAAGCGTTATCTAACTCTTCCTGTTCCTTATTCCTTGAAGAAACTCCTTGGATAGAGAGAAATTTAAGTTAAGAGGAGGGGTGAAATACTTATGACAACTTTACAAATTGAAAACCTTCATGTAACGGTAGAAGGAAAAGAAATAATAAAAGGAATATCATTAACAATAAGTTCTGGCGAGATCCACGTATTAATGGGGCCAAATGGAAGTGGAAAGACTTCTCTCTCATTAGCTATAATGGGTCACCCAAAGTACAAAATAACAGAAGGAAGAATACTGCTTGACGGCGAAGACATAACGAACCTTGAAACAAATGAAAAAGTTAAGAAAGGATTATTCCTAGCTTTCCAAAACCCAATAGAGATAGGCGGAGTAAAACTATCAACGCTCTTAGTTGCAGAATATAATAGAATTTATGGTCAGTCACAATCAGTAACGCAAGTAATAAGTTATATAAAAGAGTTGACCAAAACGCTAGGAATTAGTGATGCTTTATTGAACAGAGGGGTATTTGAAGGATTTAGCGGGGGTGAAAAGAAGAGAACAGAAATATTGCAAATGTTGTTAATGAGACCAAAAATAGCAATACTTGATGAGCCTGATTCAGGCGTTGATGTAGATGGATTAAAGGCAATATCACAGGCAATATTAAAATTGAAGCAGGAGAATAACACAGGCTATTTAATTATAACCCACTACAGAAGAATTTTAGATTACGTAAGCGCAGATAAAGTTCATGTACTATATAAAGGTAAAATAGTAGCAACTGGAGGAATGGAATTAGCAAAGTTAATTGATGAGAAAGGTTACGAAGCAGTTTTAAAGTGAATAAGAGATCTGTTATTTTTATGCATACTTTATTTTTATCTATTTATTTCTATTTTATTTTCTATATTTTTAGGCTTTTTACTTATTTATGGTTAAGTTTATATTTTATCTTTAACAGAGTTAATGATAGGTAAACTAAAAATGCAAGAAGAGAAGTTTTCTATCGATATCAACGAGATTATCAATGCTGCTATTGAGGCTAAAAACAATAGCCTTACTCAAGCTGAATTTCACAAACGCATAGTTGAGTCTGGGTTAAGTAAAGATGTAATTACTGAAATATCAAAAATTAAGAAAGAACCGGAATGGATGCTAAGATTAAGATTAAAAAGCCTAGAGCTATTTGAAAAATTGCCTACTCCTAATTGGTTGCCAGATTTCCTCTCTGAACTTGACGTTTCTAAAATGGAAATTTATATAAAGCCGGATGTGGAAAGGGCATCTAGTTGGGATGAAATACCGCCAGAAATAAGGAAATACTATGAGCAACTAGGAATTCCGGAGTCAGAAAAGAAATTCCTTGCAGGCTTGGTAGCAACATTTGAGTCAGAGGCAATTTACTCTAACGTAAAGCAGGAGTTGGCAAAGAAAGGAGTAATAATGATGCCAACAGAAGAGGCAATACAAAAATATCCAGGCATAATAAAGGAATACTTTACAAGAATTTTCCCAGTATCTGAGCACAAGTTTGCTGCCTTACATGGTGCATTATGGAGTGGTGGGGTATTTGTATATGTGCCTAAGGGGACAAAAATAGCTACGCCTGTTGAAGGCTTCTTCGTTATAGGCAGTGAAATGGAAGGGCAATTTGAGCACACATTAATAATAGCAGATGAAGACTCATATATTCACTTTATAGAAGGCTGTTCAGCACCTCAGTTTAAGAGGTTTTCATTTCATGATGGTATGGTAGAACTTTATGCAAAGAGAAACGCTTACATCAAATTTACTACTGTGCAAAACTGGAGCAGAAATGTGATAAACTTTAACAATAAGAGGGCGTGGGCAGACGAAAACGCTACTGTTGAGTGGGTTGAAGGATCATTAGGTTCAAAATATAGCTTTACTTATCCATCAACAATATTAAGAGGGAGAAATGCAACTTCAACTAGCCTAGTAGTAACATTAGCAAGTGGAGAAGGAGAATGGAAAGATAGTGGCTCAAAAATGATACATGCTGCCCCCTATACAAAGAGCAAAGTAATAAGCAAAAACATAGGATTTAATGGGGGAGTTAACGTTTATAGGGGTTTGATAAAAGTAAATAAGGGGGCTGTAGGTTCAAAGGCATTTGTAAAGTGCGATTCATTAATGCTTGACGAAAAGACAAAAGCATACACATTCCCACACAATCAAGTATTTGAAGAAGATGCGGATGTAGCTCACGAAGCCCACACATTCAGAATGAATGAAGACCAGTTGTTCTATTTAATGAATAGGGGTATAGATGAGAAAGAGGCCATATCAATGTTAGTTTTAGGCTTCATAGATGAAATAATGAAAGAGTTGCCATTTGAATATGCTGCAATGCTAAATAAGGTTATAAAGCTCGAATTAGACAAATTAGGTGCAGTGGCATAAAAATGATAATAAATTTTTCTTCTGCACAGAAATACATTTATAATTTTGAAAATAAAATAGAAAGGCAAAAATTACTTTCTCTATCAGAATTCTTACCTTACCAAATAATACATGATTCTCCAACTGTAAAACATTATACTGATTGGAATGAGTATGACAAGTTAAACCTTGATATATATCCTTCTTCAATCACTAGGAAAGAACTTCTTCTTTCTGATTATAAGCAAATTTACATACAAAATGATAGCATAGATGGAATTGAGGTCTTTGATGAACCTTCTAACATGTTAATAAAACCAGAAGAACATAAGCTTATTGCGTTAACATTAGCACTATCAAAGAAAATAAAAATAGATGTAAAAGATTCACAATTACAAAAAATATTTATTTATCATACTGTTACAGAGAAAAATTACATTTCTCCAATTAACATAGAAATAAATGTAAATGAAGACGCAACATTAGACATGATATATTTAACAGAAAGCCAGGTAGAATCTTCACTAATTTCTTCAGTTATTTCGTTAAATATAAAAAGAGGTTCTCAAACAAACTTTACGTTTATTTCAAACACTCCCTATATATACAGTTATATAAAAGCAAAATGTGAAGGAGAATTAAATAGTATAATATTTGCAACAAAATCAAAAATGGCACATATAGAATATACGACAATATTAGGAAAAGAGGCAAGGTCTCTATTTAACGCAAAGGCTATAGGGGCTGAAGGCAATAAAATAGATATTAAAGTGAGTGTTCAGCATGAAGGGATAAAAAGCTACAGCGAGGGATATTTAAAAAGTATAGCGTCAGATAAAGCTTTAGTAGTAGTAAGGGGAGATGCTTCGATAAACGAAGCAGCATTAGACTCTTCTACGTCAATTATAGGAAGGGCGTATATCTTAGGAAAAGAGGCCAAAGCAATAGTTGCACCAATGCTAGAAGTAAAAACCGGGAAAGTGGCAATGGCAAAACACTCAGCCTCAGTTTCAAGGGTCCCAGAGGATTTAATATTTTATCTGCAAAATAGAGGATTATCTAGAAAAGAAGCGGAAGCATTACTTATAAAAAGCTTTATTGAAGACGAAAAAGATCCACAAATATTAAGGAACATAATTGAAAAAATACTTACAGAGAGCAAGATAATAGTTTCGGTTTAGTCTCTCTATTCTGACTTATATACAAACGTATTTATTTATCCCCACTTTATGTGGTAATACTTGATATAAAATGAGAGTGGTTACTTTTAAAATAGAAGAAGAATTACTAGCACAATTAGATTTGTATGCAATAAATAAGAGAATAAGCAGAAGCGAAGTAATAAGAGAAGCACTAGAAAGATTCTTAAAGGAAAAGAAAGCCGCTGCGGGGATTTGAACCCCGGACCACCGGCTGTCTTAGGCCTTACCTTACAAGGCCGGCGCTCTAACCAGGCTGAGCTACAGCGGCAAATAAAGATATTGAACAATAAGATTTAAAGTTTATTTTCTTCTCCTGACCCTTAAAACAACGAATGTTATTTAGTAATAGAAGTTAGCACATCCTCATAAGTTTAATTTGTCATATGTTAAGGACAATCATTTAGTGCCGACAAAAAGTGTAAAAGAGGCTGAAGCCCTTGCAAGAAAAGCGGTTAGTTTTACGAAGTTGAAGTAACTAGTGTGATCAAGATATTGAGCCTACGATGCTAATGCAATACTTTTAGATAATATGAAGCCTAAAGAAAGAGTTAGATAAGGAGCAAACAACATTTTGGTGCAGGGGATAGGAATTTCCTACTTTGATTTACACTGTGACTTGCTTAGTTATGAGGTAAACTCTTACAAAAACAATTATGCCAAATTTGTTTTCACTACCAACAAAATTACGTCAATTCTTCTTGTCAATCTTAAATTTATCTAAGTATTCTTCCGGCAAACTGCAACAGGCATCAAACATTTCAACTTTAATTTTCCTAGATGGGTTAGCAATCCTTTCTACTAGCTTCTTCTCAACAACAATTTTATCTAATTCGTCCTTTATACGATAAGGCCTCATACAGCCCAAACTCACTTTTCCGTTCATCAATTTGCTCCCTAGCTCTATTAACTTTACTAAATCGTCAATAGGAGGGAGTTTAATTTTCTCTGACGGAGTTCCCTTTGTTGGTATTAAAACAAGGAAGTTCAAAAGATAAGGTTTCATAGAAGAAGCAATCTTTATGCTCTCTTCAACGTCGTCATCTGGAAAACCTAAAATTATATGAGGCACTACGTACTTCACGTTCTCTTTGAAATACTCAAGAGTGATTATGTAATCTTCTCTACTCCTCTCTTTTAACCCTTTGCTCTCAAAAGCTTTTTTTGAGTAAGCAAACTCATAATCAACTATGTCAACAACTTCAGAAAGCTCCTCTATTGTTTTTCTATCTAACAAACCAGGATGAATGTTAAAAATGATGTCTGGCAGTTCCTTCTTCAACTTTTTCATTTCTGGCAATATCCTTCTTAAATTAAGTAGTTCGCCCCTTGTATTAAAGCCTCCACTTATTAAAAAGCCACGAGCACCCAATTCATACTTCTTTTTTATTAATCTGTAAAACTCTTCTGGCGTTAATGCCCCTTCCATGCTTTTTATATAAGTTGAAGCACAGTAAGTGCAATTTAACGCACAAAAACCACCTGATATGCTTAACACTGAAAATTTCCTCAAAATCACAAAGCCATATACCATTTGAAGTCCCTCAAGGGAATATTATACAATTTCCCTTCTCTAGGGTCTTCATTGTAATAAGGCCTATCGCAAGATGGACAACCAGAAGTTAAATAAGCTAATGGCGAAACTTTCCCTTCAAAGATCTTATACCTAGCCTCTTGAATCCTTCTATAACGCTCCAAACTTGGCTTACTTAGATTTTCAAATGGAGTACCTTTCACTGGAGTGAAAGCGAAAAGTGCAACGTTAGCTCCAATGTCTTTTAACATTTTCATTAAGTCTATTAACTCTTCGTCAGTCTCACCAAGACCAACAATTAAATGAACAAATACATGTCCTTTTCCAAATACTGCAACGGCGTCTTTTATAAAACGAATGTATTCAGAAAAAGTGTAAGGTTTTCCAACGTAATCCCAAAGCCTTTCTACAGTATCTAGGCCAACCCCTAAATAGTCAACATTTAACTTCTTGAATTTGTATAAATAAGAGTTATCAACAGGCGTTATAGTTACTGACTTCCTTTTGTTTTTAGAAAGGGATAAAATCTCAACAGCCTCATCAGCAAAGTTTTTCTTTATAACTGTTTGCAAACAAAAGCGAGAAAATGAAGCAAGAGAATCGACAACTTCCTCTAATTCAACGGGATACCACTTAACCCTTGCAAGATAAGTCTTGTCTGCTTTATTTAAAAGCGATTGGGAGCAAAATTTGCATTTCCCTTCACAACCACCATACTGCAAAACGTAAGCAGTTTCACTAATTTTTATTCCCTTTTTCACGTAATAGTAAGTCCCTGCAGAAAGGAGGACTTTCATTTTTTAACACACTCTAAAAACTTCTCGTAGAACTCATCTAAATCAACACCTAAAATATAAACGTTTTCTGGCTTCTTTCCCTCCTTTAAGCTCCTTTCTATTTTTTCAAGGTCCTCTTCAGTAGTGAAGAAATCTCCAGTAACCTCTACATGATCCTCATAAATGTGAATTATGACCGTTTTACCAGCCTTTGACCTAAATTGGCAAATCATCTTAAATATGTCCATTTTTCATTTGTATATTTAAACTTTAAAGAGTTTGCCAGCTCTATCTCTAGTTCTGTTAACGAGCCTTCTTCTAGCTTAAAAACTGAAGAGAAACCCTCTATTAATGCTTGAATGGCTTCTTCCTTTTTAACTCTATATCCAAGAAGGGAAGAGATTGTTGCAACTCTGCTTTTAGCTTCTCCCCTAACCTCTTCCTTAACCTTCGGCGATTTTATTACTTTCATGAAGTCCAGGTTTGTGGCATACATAAAAGTCCCATGGACTAGTATCGACTTCTTTTTTATTGCCCCAGCCATTCCAACAACTTTCTTACCGTCTATAGTGATATCGTTTATTGGTGAAAAGGAAGCTTTTAAGCCAAAGTGAGAAATCGCTTTAATTAAGGCTTCAGAAACCATTTTATAAACTGAAAGTAAATCTTCTCCGTGCAGAACTACAGTCCAAGTTATTTCGCCATTTTCATCATGTAAAGTTGGCCCACCACCAGTAAAACGCCTTATTAAGGGGAAATTGAACCTCTTTAATTCCTCCTCATCAACCCAATCTTTGACGGATAAGAACCTACCTATAGAAAGAGTTGTTGGTTTAAATCCCCAAATCCTTACAGTGTCTGGAATTATATTCTGAGAGTGAAGAATAAGCATTGTCTCATCTAAAGCCATTTGTCTTTCTCCTTCATAAAAGGAGTCTAGGATGAACCTCATAAGAGAAAAATGGGAAAAGGGGATATATAGTTTTGCAGAACTATAACCTGTCAAAAGTATATAAAATCCCTTCTTCCTTAAAGCATTTCTCAAGAGCATTTTTCACTTTATCAGCCTTAAATCCTTTGCATTCCACGTAAACAACTTTTCCTTTTCTAGTATCAAAAGATATTTTACATATAGAGTTATAATTTGTTGACTTAAGGGTTAACTCTTGTATTATACCTAGAGTAGAAGACTCTACATATAATATCCTTATCCCATCTATCTCAATATATAACTGATTATCTATGGTACGCTTAACACTGCTACAATTAAACAGATTCATTAATTACCACCGTAACTTCTTTTTTGCATTCCAACTTTTTGTTCTTAAACACCGGGTTTAACTTTTCTTCAACCTCTTTAGCAATGCAATCAAGATAATTTGAATATTCTTCAGGTATTTTCACTAATTCGTAATAAAACACTTGGCCTTGAAGAAAAGGAGGAGGGGAATAAGCACCTAGGCTAGTGGTAATATAATCTACAAATAAAGCTCTACCTTGTAAATTTCTAATAATTAGAATAACATTTTTCTCATAAGCATATCTACCTCTAATTTGAGAAGGAAAAATTTGAATACCTTTTAGCTTAATTTCGATTAGCATTATCCAAACAACTCCTTTTGTAATCTAGCATAAAAGTACATAATTATAACCTGCAAAATGCTCAGCGCTATGAGAGCGAATATTGTAGCATAAATAACTGGACGATCACTAAAAACTAATGAAATATTAATATAATGGCTAATGGCAATGTAAATAGGAATATAAACAGCAATGGTAATAGCAGACTTGGTTATGCCGTAATATTCTGCATATCTCAAACTCATTATGACCATAGCTAAAACTAAAATATCAAATACACTAGAGATAAGAGGGACAGAAATTAGCAAAGTATTTAGAGTAAAATTGTGAATAACTGAGCTAGTTGGGAAAAGAGGGAGAAAATAGTAAGTATAGTAAAGAAATATATTGATAAAATTACGTCTATGCTATAAAGAGTAATACCGGATGCTGTAATAATTCTGCTTAACCTCTTAATATCTACCATATTTTAAAAATAGATTTTCGATTTTAAAAACTTTTATTTATGAGTTGAATACTCATAATCTTTCGATATATTTTGCTAGAAATTTTGTATATTGGTAAGAGGAATTTATATGTTATACATTTTGATTTCTCTTTTGCTAGGCAACGGAACAATTTACTTGGTTAAGTAAAATTGCACTGGAAGGTAATAACGAAAAATAAATAAGGAGTAAGAGCAGTCTCTTAAAAAGCAATACTTGCTGGTGTTCGAATATTATATCGTATCAGCTTGAAGTTAGCTTTATATATTTTACAAGTACAATAATATATTCGCAGATGACCCCAGAGGTTGTACCTCTGGGGAGAATTGCGATTATGGGGGAATGAGAAAGCCGGGGTTAATAACCCCGGACCTCTCATTCCCTACAGGGGAGCCATGGGTGGTGCAAAGGCCCTCCCGCCCCAATTCCGGTTGATCCT
>ERZ1684502.15-NODE-15-length-67742-cov-187.533943_pt1 | contig 67742 bp, 68 predicted proteins | sample MGYA00580192_ERZ1684502 | MGnify/ENA primary metagenome ERZ1684502 (study PRJEB41476, sample SAMN13258264) | hydrothermal vent metagenome | biome: caldera [ENVO_00000096]; feature: acid hot spring [ENVO_00002120]; material: acidic water [ENVO_01000358] | place...
CAATAGCAAGGCCTAAAGCTATTGCAGAAATAGCTATTCTACCTATTAATAAAGCGTGTTTAATTACTTTCCATCCTCCATTTACCTCCCCTATTATGTTATCGTCTCCAACTTCGCAATTATTAAACTCCACTTCGGCAGTTCCAGTACCTCTAGTTCCCATGACTTCAATTTTTCTTGTAGTTATACACTTATTTCTTGGTACAAGAAAGACTGTAATAGTTTTTTCCTTTAATTTCCTATCTCCTGTTCTTGCTGCAACTAAGAACAAATCAGCATAAAGGCCTTGTGTTGTCCACATCTTTCTCCCATTTATAACCCAACTTCCATGTACTTTTTCCGCTCTAGTTTCTATATTTCCAGCATCACTTCCACAACAAGGCTCACTTAAGCCAAAAGCTCCTATTAATTCTCCCTTAGCTAACTTATCTAAGTATTCCTCCTTTTGCATTTTATTTCCAAACATTCTAATGGGTTCGCTAACTAGTTCTCCTTGTGCGTCTTGAATTAGAGCTACTGAGCCACTAACTTTTGCTATTTCCTCTATAATATTACACATATCATAAATTGTTAGTCCTTCATAAAGAGGGACTAAATAACCTTGTTTCCCCATTTCTCTTACTAGTTCTCTGGGATAATAATCTTCTCTATCAATTTTTTCAGCTAAAGGTTCTATTTCTCTTTTAGCAAATTCTCTTACAGAACTAACTATTAGTTCGCTCATATATCACTATTCTAAGCGTGGGGTAATAAATTTTTAATTATTATTATAAATGATATATAGTCTCATACAATATAAAAAGTAAAGTATAAAAAGGAGAAATACAATTTTAATTTAACCATGAAAGCGGAATTTTATGGTCTACAGAAAATAAAGGAATTAAGTGAAGAAGCTATAAAAAATCCTGAAGAGTTCTGGAAAGATAAGATAGACCTAATTTCCTGGTTCAAATACCCAGATAAAATAAGGGAAGGAGAACCGCCATTTGAAAAATGGTTTGTAAATGGCTATACTAATATATCCTATAACGCTGTAGATAGACATTTAAAAGATAAAGCTGAAAAAGTAGCGTTTTACTGGATTAATGAGAAACTAGAGACTAAGAGTGTTACGTACAGAGATTTATTTTATGAGGTAAATAGAGCCGCATACGTGTTAAAAGAGCTAGGAGTAAAGAAGGGAGATGCTGTTTCTCTTATGATGCCAAGCATTCCAGAAGCAGTTTATATGTCGCTAGCTGTACATAGAATTGGAGCGACACTTGTTATACATTATTTAGGTCTTAGTGAGGAAACATTGGCATATAGATTAAATGATTGCAACTCGAAAGTTCTCATAGTCGCTAATAAAGCGTTTAGAAATGGAAGCGAAATTAGAATTAAGGACTTTGTGGATAAGCTTTTAGACTCTAGGCAAACTCCTGTTGAAAAAGTTCTAGTAGTTAAAAGAGATAATGACTTCACAGTAACAAAAAGAGACATAATTTATGATGAGGTCAAACCTAGAGGAAAAGTTTATGTTGAACCAGAAAGAGTTGAGTCTAACGAGCCGTCAACTATTTACTATACTTCTGGGACTACAGGAAGACCGAAAGGATTGTACCACTCTACAGCTGGATATGTAATAGCGCTTAATTATGCTTTTAAATCGCTGTTTGGATTAAGAGAAGACGACATTTGGTGGACTATATCAGAATTAGGTTGGCCCGTATGGCCAATGGCAAACCTTTACACAATTCCAGTTATGGGACTTACTGGTGTTTTATTTGAAGGTTATATTGGATATAAACCAGACCTATTCTCTAGAATAATTGAAAGGTTCGGTGTAACGTTAGTATGGAGCTCTACAACGACATTATATACTTTAAAGAGCTTAGGTGAAGAATCAGTAAAGTCTGGAGACACATCAACCTTAAGAATTATACTTAATACTGGTGAACCGTTAAACCCAGGAGCATGGAAATGGTTAAGAGACAACTTACCACATGTAATAATTGCTGATGCATATTGGATGACAGAACACTTATTCCCAGTAGCAGCAACACCTTTTGGTTTGGGTGAAATTCCATATAAGCCGGGCTCTGCTGGCATAAGATTCCCTGGAAGCAACTTTAAAGTAGTTGATGATGATGGAAACGAATTGCCGCCTGGTAAAAAAGGTTATATAGTACTTAAACCGATAAGCCCTGCACTAGCTAAGATGCATAATGACCCCAAAGGAGAAAGAACAATTAAAACATACTGGAGTAGATTCCAAGGATATTTCTATACGGGAGACTACGGTTATTACGACGAAGATGGTTATTTATACGTATTAGGGAGAGCAGATGACGTAATAAAAGCTGGAGAAAGAATAGGGACTCTTGAAGTTGAAAGCGTTGTAGTGACTCATCCTGCAGTGGCAGAAGCAGCAGCAGTAGGATATCCAAAAGAAACTGGCGGGGAGGGAATATTAGTATTGGCTGTTCCAAAGAAAGATTATCCTGCTACTGAGGACTTAGCTAATGACATAAAGACATATTTAAGAAATGCTGGTTATATAGTAGACCAGGTTTACTTAGTTAAAAGATTACCTAAAACCAAGAGTGGAAAAATAATGAGGAGACTAATAAGGGCCATAGTAAGAAATGAAGATATAGGAGATGTATCAACTTTAGATGATATAAGCATATTAGAGGAGCTAAAGAGTATACTTTCGGGAGCTAAGAAATGATAGATTTTCATTTTCATGCTCCAATTAAAGAATTTTTAGATTATTTAGGAGAGTATAAAGAAGCAACAATGAAGTATTTTAGATCCAAATTTGATATAAAAAGTTTGAAAGAAAGTTTAGATGAGGCAGAAAGTCTAGGAATAAAAAGAGTGGTTTTACTACCTATAGATTCAACTACTTTCCTAGGTAGGAAAATACCTAATGAAATTGTATGTAATACAAAAGACGATAGAATAGTTAAATTTGTATCTGTAGATCCTTTAAAGCCTGGTGCTGAAGAAGAACTTAGAAAATTAATAAAAGAATGTGAGCCGGTTGGGATTAAGTTTCATCCAGAATTGCAAGGATTCCACCCTCTGGATGAAAGAGCATTAAAGCTTTACTCAATTGCGGATTCTTATAATTTAATTGCTGTTTTCCATACAGGTACATCTGGAATCGGAGCAGGAGTGAGATCAAATATTAGACTAGATTATGGAAGACCTATTTATTTTGATGAGATAGCTATACGTTACCCAAACATGAAGATAGTTTTAGCACATTTTGGTTGGCCATGGACAGAAGAAGCAATTGCCATTGCCTTACATAAACCTAATGTATATCTTGACTTATCTGGCTGGGCACCAAAGTATATACCAGATGTTATTTGGAAGAATGCAAAAAGATTAGAAGACAAGTTGTTGTTCGGAAGCGATTATCCATTACTTTCTCAAGAACGGTGGCTAAAGGAATTTAAAGAGATTAAGATAGATGAAGAAGTAAAGAACAAAATATTAAGAGAAAATGCGGAAATGTTGATATCAAGCGTAAGTTATTGAGAAACCTAAACTATTTCTATTTTTCTTTATTTATTTTAATAATTAAAACAAAAATAAATAAATTGAAATATTCACCAAATGGCTATAGCATCATCAAATCAGGCCTCAGACCACTCGTCACCAATCTAACAGCCCTGCCCAACTATTATTTTATAAAAAGAAACTATAAAAAGATAACTTAGAGCTTAACCTTTTCAGGGTCTTTGATCTATTGGTTTGAATTCTCTCTTTTCAGGACCAACATATAAAGCTCTAGGCCTTATTAATCTGTGTTGTTCTTCTACATACTCTATTATGTGAGCTGCCCAACCTAAGACTCTTGAGAGTGCGAAGAGTGGGGTAAACATGTACATTGGGAATCCTAGTGCATAGTACACTATTCCGCTATAATAGTCAGTATTTGGATAAATTCCTTTAGAACCAAATGTCTTTATCCCTAGCTCTTCAAGTTTTTCAGCAATCTCATAATACTTCTTAACTTTCTCATCTTTATCGGCAAACGACTTAGCAAATTTCTTAAATATCTTAGCTCTAGGATCATAAGTCTTGTAAACTCTGTGACCAAATCCCATTAGCCTGTTTTTACCTTTAATTATATTCTCTTCAAACCATTTTTCTACATTATCTACAGAACCTATGTCTACAAATTGCTTGAAGCATGCCTCAGCGGCACCTCCATGTAGTGGTCCCTTTAGGGCTGCCAAAGCTGCAACTATGGAGGAATACATATCAGAAAGTGTTGAAGAAACTACCAGTGCTGCTGTAGTTGATGCAGGAACTTCGTGGTCCGCATAAAGTACAAGTGCAGCATCCATAGCTTTAATTTCTTCTTGAGTGGGCTTCTTATCAAATACCGCAGTTAAGAAGCTCTCGGCATAACTACCAGCTGGTTGAGGAATTTTTGGTTTCAATCCTTCTTTAGCTCTATAAACATTTGCTGTAATAGTGGCTGTTTTAGCTATCATCTCAAGTGCTCTATCTCTATCTGTTGCCTTATCCCATTTAGGATTATATATAGAAGCTAAAACTGCAAAAGCAGTTTCCATCATAGCCATGGGGTCAGAATCTCTAGGTAGAGAGTAAATTACAGATATTACCTGATCTGGGACTTCGAAGCTTGAAAAGAGCTTTTGCCTTACATACTCTAGTTGCTTTTTATTTGGTAAATCTCCATAAAGAAATAGATGAATCACTTCTTCATAAGAAGCTTTTTCAACAAGATCTTCAATCGCGTATCCTCCATATCTTAATATTCCATTAATCCCATCGATGTATGTTAATTTTGTAGTTTTTATAATGACGTTTTCTAATCCCCTGCTTACTACTTCGCTACTGCTCATAAAACAACACCATTTGTTATTATAATTTTAGTTGAAGTGTACTAAAAAACTTTCTATTTTATAAACCTTTAGCAAGCTCCTTATCTAGAGATTCGTAGAAATAATAATTAATGATTTCATATTGCTCCTTTCTGGTCATCATCTTATCCATTAATGATTTCTGAGTGCCTTCTCTAAGTAAGACTTCTAGAGCCTCTTTCATTGCTTTAGCAGCCACTCTGAATATCGTTACAGGGAAAATAACATATTTATATCCCATTTCTTTAAATTCGCTTGCTGTAATAAGTGGGGTTTTTCCAAATTCAGTCATATTAGCTAATAGTGGGGCTTTAACTTCCTTAGCGAAAATTGCAAATTCCTCTTTACTCTCAAGAGCCTCTGGAAATATTACATCAGCACCAGCCTCTAAATACAATTTAGCTCTTTCAATTGCATCTTGTAAGCCATTTACTCCTCTTGCATCAGTCCTCGCTATAATTAATGCATCCCTTCTTGCCCTTACAGCAGCTCTTATTTTCGCTATCATATCCTTAGGCGGAACAACTTCTTTACCTTCTAGATGGCCACATTTCTTTGGCAATACTTGATCTTCAATTTGTATTGCAGAGGCACCAGCTTTTTCTAAAACTTTTACAGCTCTATATACGTTTAATGCTTCTCCAAAACCTGTGTCAGCATCTACTATAATAGGAATGTCTGTCACTTCTCTTATTCTCCTAACCATTTCAGCTACTTCATCAAGCGTTATTATCCCTAAATCTGGAAGGCCATAAGATGAAGTTAATGCAGCACCAGAAAGATAAACTGCCTTAAATCCTACTTTTTCTGCTAATAAAGCTGTAAATGGATTGAAAACGCCTGGTATAATTAGAAAATCAGCCTTTCTCAAAACTTCTGACAAAATCTCTCACCTTCATATTATCTATTTCCCAAACTAGCTTAATTTGTTTATCGCTAAGACCTAAAAGCCTAGCTTTTTCTTCAATTTCTTCATCAGTCATAGGATTTGCAGAATGACCTCTCGGTACTCTTATTTCCTTCTCATATGTACCTTTATCAGTACTAACTACAATACGGGTAGGCAGCTCTTTTGGATATACTGCTGTATAGTCGCTCCTTTCTACTACTTCGATCTTTTTCATTAGCTCAACTACTTTTGGATCTCCAATTAAATTATAGGAATCTAGCCAGAATCTTCTCGTTAATAATGATACTGCAGTTATAAAGGGAAGGCTGTGATCTGCAGTTTCCTTATTTGTAGGATTCCATTTATCTTCAGTATCTGCTAAAATTGTTTTTCCTGCCTCATAAGTTTCAACCACTATCTTCTTTATTTCACCTTCATATTGTAAGCTAATTCCTGCCTCTACTGCTGCTTCCGCATGATACTCTACTGGGTATTTCTTAATAAAAGTCCTTAGTATTGATTCGCTTTTTATGTTTTCAAAAGGAGTCAAATCCATATCTTTAGCTATAACGTTTATGAAACCAAATACACCAGAAAATGGTTTATCTGGTCCTGTAAATCCATTTCTAGCTAATAATGTTACAAAAACAGAATTTCTAACTGCTTCTGCTGTCGCGCCTGCTTTCCACATAGATAATTTACCAGCTCTTGTTTCCCTTAACGCTATATGGGGGACTAGAGTAAGTGATAAGGCATGTTTTGTTTTCTCATAGTCTAATTTTAAGAGCTTAGCTAATGCAGAGGTAGAAGCAATTTGTAAGAAGTTTACATGATCAAAACCTTTCTTCCTTAAGCTTGTGCTGTCACAAAGTCTAACTCCTATTTCATAACCAACAACAATGCTTTTTAGCAAATCTTCCCCAGAAACATCAAACGTGCTGCCAACTGCAAGCAATCCACCAATTAAATCACTTGGATGTAAAGGTTCTTTGCTTAGGTATGTGTCATTGAAATCTAAGTATCGTATTAATAAGGTATTGTAAAAGGCTGCAAAATCTGGTGATGCTGACCCTCCGCCAAGCATAAGTGAATTTCCAGGGAATAAGTTACTTATCCCCCTTACTATTTTGGCAGGGGGAGAATCTAGAGAGGCTAGTGCAACTGCAATGCTATCTAATAGCCTTCTTTTAGCTTCATGTAATAGTTTGTCAGAAAAATCTTCAGAGGAAACCACGTATTCCGCTATTTTATCGATAAGTTCTATCATATAAATAATGAATGAATCTAGTAATATAAAATTTTTGAGATAAACTTAAATACGATCAAAGAGAATGATAAAGATGAAGATTTATGACAACAATAGCCTTTATAGGAGTAGGAAGAATAGGTCAAAATATAGCTTTTAACACAATTACGCAAGGTTTTGTTGATGAAGCCATTTTTTACGATATTGTCCCCGAAGTGCCACAGAAATTCGAACATGAAGTTAGACATGCTTTAGCATCAAGAAGAATTAGGACCGAGGTTTTAGGAACTAATAATATTGACGATGTTGCAGGGGCAGATATTGTAGTAATAAGCGCTGGTAGACCAAGAAAAGCTGGAATGAGCAGAAGAGATCTATTCGTAGATAATGCAAAAGTAATGGTTGATCTTGCCAGTAAATTACCTAAGAAAAACCACGGAGCTCTGTATATAATGGTAACCAATCCAGTAGATGAGATGGCATCTGTGTTTGCTAAATACTCTAAAGAGTATGTTATAAGTACTGGAGATCAAGTAGAGACAATGAGAATGAGGTCTTATATCGCACAGAGACTAAAGGTGCCAGTATATAAAGTAAATGGGTTTGTTGCAGGTGAACACGGGGAAGATGCAGTAGTGTTATGGAGCACTGTAACTGTTAATGGACAGCCATTCTCAGAGAGCCTTGGAATTACAAAATCTGAAATAGAAACTTACGTAAAGAATATTGCAGGAGACATAATTAGAGTTCTAGGAGGAACTACGTGGGGCCCCGGTACTATAATTTCAGATATAATAAGGGCATATGCACTAAATGAGAACAAGGTTATGTCAATAGCTACACCGAGAGAATATAAAGGTGAAATAATTCACGTAAGTATACCAGTAGTTGTAGGCAATCCTATTGGGCCAACATTAGAAAACGTAATAGATGAAAAAGACAGAGCAAGTTTAATGGCTGCAATGGAAGACTACTATAATGTATATATAAAGAACTTAAAGAGCCTTGAAGAAGCATTACAGCAACAGAAATAAACTATTTTTTATTATTTTTTATTGTGAAAATACTTCTAGTTGATTATGATAACACTCTTTTTGATACAAACGAATGTATTAAGGCTTCCGCTAAGGAAATATTAGGATTTGAGGTTGACGAAGAAGAATTAAGGAAAATGAAGAAAGAAGGGAAAAGCGTCATTTACTCGTTAGCTTATACAAAGTATAGCCATCTGGCAAAACCAAATTATGCAATGATAAACTACATTAAGAACAAGGCTAAAGAAGGAAATATTATCTTTGTGCTAACAGCTAGGCATTGTTCTGTTAGACCTTATGTTGATTTCTCTCTCCTCTCTTATGGCATTATTGTTAGTGGAATTATTTGCAGAAATGATGAAGAAATGAAAATGAAAGATGAGGAATGGAAAGCCAAAATAGTTCGACTTTTTGATGGTGAAATTGAAGTATATGATGATAAAGAAGAGAATTTAAGATATATTTACAATTTTTACAAAAATAAAAATATAAAATATTTTCTAGTAAAAGGCGATAAGATAATTGAGTATAACACTAACTGAATAGCGTTAGATTTATTTTCTTGTTTCATCATATGATAAATCCTTATTATGGGAATTCTGTTTTCGTTATTAGTAGCATTAATTCCTTATCGATATTTACTGAAAGTTATTGCAATTTAATTAGCCTTTTATGACTTCTATAATTGATAGTACGGCTTCGTCCATCTTTTTTATTACGTCTGCCTCTATGTTGTATTCTTTCGCAATTTCACTTGGCATTCTATATCCAACAAATACCTCTCCTTCTTTCTCCCAAATAGCAACCCTCATGGGAAGATCATATGAAATTTCTATTTTCTTTTGCATCAATAATCCCCCAACCTTAGGATTCCCAAAGAATATTACCTTAGACTTATCTAATTTTAGACCAAACGCTTCAAGGTTCTTCTTATGATCTATTTCACAAAATATAGTTGCACCTATCTTATTTATTTGGTCTTTTATTCTTTTTTCGCATTCTTCAAAATTGAATTTACATTTTACTATTTGCATATAAGGTAATAAAATTCATAATATATTTAAATCTTTCTCTAAAATTTTTTAATCTATTAAAAGGGAAGCACCTTGTAATATCTAGTTAAAATTAAAAATATAATACTAAGAACTTACATCCCTAATCAAACGCTAATTAACTTAGGAAGAAACATAAATATTTTGAATTTCTTGTTAAAGGATATGAAAAGAGAACTATTACTGCTTTTTCTTCTCTTAGAAGTTCTAGGATTTGGAATGATTTATCTAGGATTTAAAACAAAAGGGGTTATTTCAGTGAGCCTAGGAATTATTGGACTACTTATTGTTGTAATTGCTGCTTGGTATTTTAGTGAGAAGAAATAACCTTCTTTTCTCATTTTGTTATATATCTTTTTTAACTTTTCTTTAATTTAATAGTTACTTGTATTTAAATCTTCCTATCCTAGAAGGTCAACTAGAAATATTCCCTGATTATATTAGAGGTAGGGAGCAGTAACGTCGGATCAAATAATACTTAATTTAAATAAATTAAGAAACACTATCTATTACGGTGCAGCATTGATTAAGCACTTACTTGAGAATAGAAAGATCTGCCAAGAGCATAATTTAAATACGGGACAAAAAGTATAGCAAAGGGTTTATATTTCTTTTTTTAATTATAATCAAATTTAAAAATTAGTAGTTGGGTTTATATTTCCTTTTTCATAAATTATATCATGGGATTTGGCCATTTATACGATGAATCTTTTAATTAAAAAAATAGTAGATGCAGAAACCGCATTAAAAAGAATACCAGACAATGCTGTTGTTGCAGTTTCTGGATTTAATATGGCCGGTACTCCAGATTACTTATTGAGGAAGCTATACGAATTGTACGAGGCTACTGGACATCCGCAAAACTTATTTATTGTATCAGATGCTATACCTGCAATACCAGGTAAAGGGCTTGATTTCATTGCAGAGAAAGTATATAAAGATCCTGACCAAAAATTCCTTAGAGGCGTTTTAATCTCATTTTTTGCATTTTCTCCGTGGTTACAAAAGTTAGCCCTTGAGAATAGGATAGAAGCTTATTCATGGCCTCTTGGCGTAATAGCACACTGGTTTAGAGATATTGCTGCTGGAAGACCAGGAGTTATTACTAGAGTTGGTTTACATACTTTCAATGATCCTCGTATGGATGAAGGTTATATAAACGATTTGGCACAAAAGAGAAAAACATGTAAAGTTGAGCTTATTAATATTGATGGTGAGGAATACCTTCTTTATAAGGGTCCAAAGCCTACTGTTGCTTTAATTAGAGGTACTACTGCTGATGAAATAGGAAACATTTCAATGGAAAGGGAAGCTATATTTGGAAGTGTATTACCAATGGCTCAGGCTGCTAAAGCGCAACCTAATCCTGGTATTGTTATTGCTCAGGTAGAACGATTAGCAAAGTTTAGTTCGATTCATCCAAAAGAGGTTCATGTTCCCGGACCACTAGTTGATTATGTTGTAATAGCGCCACGTGAATATCACTGGCAAAGTGGGACTCGTGATTATGATCCAACAATTAGTGGTGAGATAATACCGCCACTCTCAGCCGAATTAATATCGAGATTAATGCCAAAAATTGAGCTTAACGTGGAAAAAGTTATTGCGCGACGTGTAACTCTCGAATTGGTAGAACTAATTAAAAAGCTCAAAAGACCTTTGCTAATTAATTTAGGGATTGGCATACCAACTATTGTAAACAACGTTCTTGCCGAAGAAAATATAACAGAATTTGTATATACAACTGTCGAATCTGGAGACTTTGGCGGAATAGCGTTACAAGATGTTGATTTTGGGACTGCTATAGGACCCTTTGCAATAATCCCATTGCCAGACCAATTCACTAATTATGAAGGTGGAATAATTGATGCCGCATCTTTAGGATTTATGGAAGTAGATTCTGAAGGTAATGTTAATCCATCAATTTTACCTGGTAGAGTTTCTGGTCCTGGCGGATTTCCTGTAATTGCAACTGGTTCGCCCAGAATTTACTTTGCCGGAAGATTCACAGCTGGTAAAAGTAATATTAAAGTTGTTGATGGAAAATTAGTAATTAAAGATGACGGACCAATTAAGAAATTCGTTAAAAGAGTAAATAAGATACTTTTTAATGGGAAGTATGCAATTAAGACTAATAAGGAGATATACTATATAACTGAAAGGGCCGTCTTTAGACTTACAAAAGACGGATTAGTGCTACAAGAAATTGCTCCAGGAGTAGATTTAGAGAAAGACATTTTAAGTAAGATGGAATTTGAACCTATAATTGATCCCAATCTTAAAGAAATGGATAAAAGAATATTCCGAGAAGAACCTATGAAATTAAGAGAAGAGCTAGAAGAAATTTTCAAATAATTATTATTCCTTTTTAATGCCAATTATTATAATCCCTCTCAGTTAACATTAATTAAAATAAATATTATTTATCTATAGGGAAAATGAAATGGGAACCGAACCCTGAACTATGATGAAAAAGCCCTCACTTGATTCCCTGTCACTCTCAAAAGTTTTTTATTTTACTTTATATTTTCATCTAGTTAAATAAGATGAAAGTTGTTCACATAAATGGCTATCCAATAATGATATATGAAAAAGACGGAAAAGAATACGCTTGGTTAGCAGGGTGTCCTCACAAGAAAAGACCAATTTTAGCTGAAGGGCATGAAATTCGTAGAGATATAATCAAATGTCCATTTCATGGAGCGGAATTTAGCTTAATTACTGGAGAACTTGTAAAACAACCAGATTCAAAAACACCTTGTCCTCCAAATTGCAAACTAATAAAAGCAATAATAAAAGGAGATGAGGTTGAATTTGAGGGAACACCTTTTATGCCGGAATATCCTAAAAGAAAATGAAACTCTACTATATCTCCCCTTCAAATACAAAGGCCCTTACTACATTTCTATCTTTTACACCTCTAGCCATTCCTACTGTATTATAGTAAGCTGAGACATTCCCCTTAAAATCAACACCTATAAGGCCTACATTGCCTTTTCCAAACAACTCAGTGATCTTATTTACTACTGATCTTATTGCATCATCAATAGAAAGTCCCATTGAAACTAGTATATCAACCTCCTTAGCTGGCAAAATCCTTAATATTATTTCTCCTATACCAGTTGAAGATACTGCAACTCTAGGAGTTGCATAGAAACCTGCACCCGGAATTGGAGAATCCCCAACTCTCCCCGGAAGCTTATTTGAAATTCCACCAGTGCTAGTTCCAGCAACTAAGTTTCCTTGTTCATCAAGAGCTACTGCTCCCACTGTATCCCCAACAACGTTATTACTAACGTATTTTGTCAAGGATTTCTCTCCTCTATCCCCAACAAGTAAGACGTGTCTCCCATCAAGCATAACCTTTAAAGCTTCTCTAATTGGGTTTTTAGCTTTAACAGAAGCAACAGCACCTGCCCTCCAAGTATTTCCATGCATTATTCCAGCATCCATTTCTATCTCTCCTTCTAAGTTTTTTACACTGCCTATTCCAGCATCAAAAGCACCACAGTCTTCCATATATGCTATTGCTTCAACTACGGCTTCAATTGCACTACCTCTCCTAAACTCTTCATATCCCCTTTCTAAAGCATTTTTTATTTCTTTTAGTCCTCTTTCATAATCTCTTTTATTCCATTCTCCCGCTCCTCCATGAACAGCCAAAATTGGTTTTGTATATCTCATAAACAAAGAAAGGTTAAGGTAAAATAAAAATTGAACTTTTATTGTTCTAATTTTAACTCATTAACTTTTAATGTTTCTGGACCTATAGCTAAACCTATTATCGCAACAATCGCTCCTATAGCAAGAACTGTTAGGGAGGCCATATGAGGGGCCATATAATTGCTCAGCAAAGCAATATAAACTTGGGCAAATCCTGCTACAATATATGCACCATTATATGAAAATCCTACACCAGTAGCTCTACTAAATGTCTTAAATCTTTCTGCTAAATAAGCAGGAGTTATAGCAGATGGAATATTCATTAAGAATCCGAAAGCTAAAATCATGTATAAAATGTTTGAAGTAGTGGAGAACATGTATAACAAGGCTCCAGCTAGTATCGATAATATGGAGCCTATAATACCTACTAGTTTTCTACCTATATAGTCAGCAAGAAATCCGGCTATTACCATTGCAGGTATTCCAATAACGTTCATAATAAAAGTTAAGAATCCATATTCTTTTGCTGTTAAGCCAAGAACCTTACCTAAGAAAACTGGCACAAATTGTGGGCCGGCATATACCATTAGCCAGAAACCTATCATAACGATTATGGTCTGATAAAGTGGTCTAAGTCCCATTCTTATAGGCTTCTTTTCAGCTCTTAAATAGATTTCTGGTTCAGTCATATTATATCTTATAAGTATTGCTAGTAATGCTGGTATAACTCCAATTAGGAATATGTATCTCCATCCCCAAGTTGCTATAAAGTTATTTGGTAAGCTAGAGAAATAGGTGAATAGACCATCAACAATAACAAATCCCATCAGTACGCCAGACTGCAAAAGCCCAGAGAAAAGTCCTCTTCTATAAGGTACACTTTCCATAGCTAGTGTAAAGCTTCCCGAAATATCGCCACCAATAAAGATCCCTTGAAAAGCTCTAAGTGTTGAAAGGGAAATAGGGGCTAATATACCTACTTGATAATAGGTTGGCAAAAATGCTGTTAATCCGATAGATAAAGAATAGCCTAGAACAGTAATAAGAAGAGAAGTTCTTCTTCCTCTCCAGTCCGCAATTGCTCCAAAAATTAATGCACCTATGGGTCTAAATACTACAGTGAAAACGATTGGAAGTATAGCACCTAATAACCCAAGCGTTGGATAAAAAAGTTTACCTAAAATTGTTGATGTAATTACTACTGCACCTAGATCGTATGCGTCCATAACCCAGGAGAGCATTGAACCAAGATAGTTTATTTTCCAGTTCATGTGTAAGAGATAAATATCTATAATTTAAAAATCTTGTCTTAACAGGAGATTAAATAAGTAACTACAGATTTGTTGCATTGCTGAAGTAACAATATAGATTGTAAATTCATAAATATCAAGTTTTATGTTGACCTGAAACTCAAGCAGAAATGTATAGACTCTGGTGATTGCAATTATAGTTTAAATTGTAGGATTAGACTTTGTAATATCTTATACAGCAATTAGAGAAAGGATAAAAAGTGAAAGAAGAGTGAGATATACCATGGTAATTATTCTTCCTCCTCTTCCGCCTCCTCTTTAGTTTCAACTTTAACTTCTTTTTCTGCTTTTTCTACTTCTTCAACAGCTTTTTTCATCTCATTTATTTCATTTTCTGAAAGAGGCTTAATCTCAGCCTTTGTTGGAGTAACCCTCAAATACTTGTCCCAATAAATTACAACACCTTCATCAGTTATATCCATTGGATGTCTTACCATAGAGATTTTACTATCTCTCATTTTCCATACAATTACTGATCTATAGAGTTGACCTTCATATTCGTCTAAATCTAACCTAATTATTCCATCGACTGCATGCTCAACTCCTGGACCTCCAAATCCCTTTTCCCCAGCAGATACCTGGCTAACGAAAATTGCAGTACAGCCTAAGCCTGCTATAATTCTTTTCAATTGCATTACAATTGATCTTGCCATTGCTGGTTTAGTTAAATAAAGGGTGCTAACTGAGTCTATTACAACCCTTTTAGCATTAGTATTCCTTATTGCTTCCCTTAAAACACTACTTAATTCTCCGACATTATCAATATCTTTAACAAGGTATTTCTCTTTTTGGGCAGCTGAACCAATACCAGCTGTAAATGCATCAACTATAGCAAAGGTTCCTTCCTTTTCGTATTTAGTAATATCCCAGCCAAAGTGTTTGAAGCTTCTTATTACAGAAGCCGGATGTTCTTCTAAAGCTACAAAAACTCCTGGATCGCCATGCGTTAAACCATTATATAAAAATTGCTTTCCTATTATTGACTTTCCAGTTCCAGGGCCTCCGGATATCAATACCACATTTCTCTCTGGAATTCCCCCATAAAGTATCTCATCCATGCCAGGAATATATGTCCTAACTCTAGGTACTTTCATACGACAGAATATAATCTCTCAAATTAAAAAATTAATGGACTAGAGATAGAATATCATACACTGATCGACTATTCTTCCTCCTCTTCTTTCTCCCTAGTCATATCTATTATTTCAGCAACTAAGAAGCCTGCAATAAGCCATAGCAAAAAGACATCTATAGCTAAAGCTGGAGAAGTTGATGCCGACCATACCATTGTAGCCATAGTAAAGATCACAGCACCTATGGCTAAGGCAAACTGGGACTTTCTCTTTCTTAATCTCTTTAAAGATATTTTTGCTAAGGAGAAGTTTGAAGCTAAGTGAACAAAAGCATTTGCCAAAAGTGAGATCAAAGCTACATACTCAAAAGCATTGTAAACATTAAAACCAAAAATTATAATAGAGCTTAATGCAATTATCCAAAATGTAATTACGGCAGCTGCAACAGCGTTAAATGGCTCGTTATTCGTTAATTTAGCTAAATAGCTTGGTAAAAACCCATGATATGCCATAGCAAAAATTGTCCTTGATGTTGCAAAGATATACGCTAATGTTGCAAGAATAGCATCATTGGCTGCAGCAAATAAAGCAAAGGCCAATGTAATTAAACCAAACCTGTCAGCAATAAGTGAAAGGACATTTAAGTCTTTAACATTTAAATGATAGAATAGAGCGTGATCTCCTAAAGCATAAATATCTAATGCAGCTAAAAGACCACCTAAAAGAATAACAGTAACTATAGCCCTTGGAACAGTTTTCTTAGGGTCTTTTACTTCTCCAGAAAGAGGTGTTATTGAGCCGTAACCAGTTGGAATTCCAGAACCAAATAATATAGCATAAGCTAAAGCTCCTAAAGGAGGAATACGAGAAAATGGATTATATAACGTAAAGTGAGTTGTGTAAAGGAAAGAAATTGCGACTAGACTTAATACTAGTATTTCTATTGTTGCTGCAACAATTGCATATCTAAATGAGGGCTTTTTACCAAGCAATGCTAAAAATGAGGAAAATCCTAGTACTGCTATTAGAGCATACAAAGGATTTATTGGTAATACTTCACTTAATACATAAGCCCCACCTAGAGAGTAAGCTGCACCATAAAATGAAGAATATAAAAGATAAGTCCAACCGGTCTCAAAGCCTAATCTTTTTGTTAAAGAATAATAAGCATAGGTATAGTAGCCTCCTTCTGAAGTGAACTTTGTAGAAAGCTTATAAACAACCATTCCATTAATGAGGACAAGCAAAGTGCCAAGAATAATTGCAATTGGTCCAAAGAAACCTGTGCTTTGAAGTGTTACAGCACCATATACTAGAATGCTTAAAAATGGCGATTGACCACCTAAAGATAGGAAAACTAGATCCCTCAAGCCAATTTCTCTTTTTGGTTGTTGCAATTCTTCTTTCAATGAAGACTTTACGCTACTTGGTGAAGAGTCAACCATCTACAAAATTTTCATATAACTTTTACGCTTTTAAAACTTTCTTTTTTACTCTTCTTTCTTCTTTACTTGTAACCTAACTTTATATTTATTTTTTTCTGCTTCAACCATTTCATAGTCAATACTGTATCCAGAACAATCTCTATGAACTATAATTTTGTTCTCCGATAAAGTCAAGTGCGGGTCTCCGCAAGAAACTAACAAGTCTTTTATTCTATCTTCAACTTCCTCCCTCGATGATACATAAAACTCCGTGTAAATACCTTCTGGAGAAATAGTAGAGTATGTAGACCTATAAAAGGAAAAATTAAAAATGAGATAAGCTATTACTACGTCTACGATAGAGAAAATGACTGAAAGTATAGGAAGCAAATTACCTAAGAAAGGTATTTTCAGTACGTAAAACGCTAAAAATATATAAAGGGCTGAAGCTAAACCAGAAGAAATTACTATTGTTACAAGACCCTGCTTATATTCTTTTTCAAGGAAAGATGTTACAAAGCCTAATATTAATCCGCTTATTATTGGGAGCCACCAAATCGCTATTGCTAATGGGACGGCATATTTGAGTTTCACTCATAACATAACATCATTGCCATTTTTAAATCTTATCAATAGGTATTTCAATTTTTTGCAATAAAACTTAAATTGTGTTTTTAAGCAATAAAATATGTAAATCTTTTATTTATATTTTATAAAGAATATTCGATTTAAAATCTAAGAAATTGTTCCAATCTAAAGGAAATAATGATAATGGGAGTTTTGCTAGTATAAAATCATAACACTCGTGCCACATATTATAAATGAGCTTCGTTAGGTGACGTGAATCTTGTATGAAAGGAGAAATAATTCTAAAGATGAAGAAAAATATTAAATGAGCTAAGAGACAATAACTTATTATGAAAAAAGTAACAGACTTCAAGGGGAGATTATTTGAAGGCCCAATATGGGTTAAAGACACACTTTATTTTGTCGATATTCTAAATGGAGAAATACATAGCCTAAAAGGAAACGAACATAAAGTAATTAAGTTTAACACTTACGTAAGCTCAATACAGCCAAGGAAAAAAGGAGGGTTAATTGCTACAGCAGGAAAAGGGTTCTATGTAGTTGAAGGGGACTCTATATCATTGTTATATGAAGTAAAGGACTTAGATCCAAGGACTAGGTTTAACGATGGTAAATGTGACCCAGTCGGAAGGTATTGGGTAGGAACGATGGATTTGAAAGAGAAAGAGCCTATTGGTAGTCTTTTTGTCCTTGATAAAAACTTGAACTTCAGAAAAGTCCTTGATAACGTTACAATCTCTAATGGCCTTGCGTGGAGCTTAGATGAGAAAAAGTTTTACTATATTGATTCTCCAACAAAGAAAGTTTTTGTTTTTGATTATGATGCAGAAAAAGGGGAAATTAAAAACAGAAGAACATTAATAGATCTTTCTTCTTACCCTGGAGTACCAGATGGGATGACAATAGATAGTGAAGGTATGTTATGGGTAGCATTATGGGGAGGGGGAAGAGTACTAAGGGTAACTGAGGGAAGAGTATTACAGGAGATAAGGGTCCCTGCTTCCCACGTAACTTCGGTTACCTTTGGAGACTCAGACTTAAGGACTTTATACATAACTACTGCAAATGACGAAGAAAATGGCGGCTATGTTTATGCTGAAAGAGTAGATGTAAAAGGAACCGAAAGTTATTTGTGTGACTTTTAGCCAAAATTAGTCCTTATTTTTTCTTCTTTCTCTTCGCAAACGGCTTTACTCATCTCTATTGGGTCTTCAAAGTACCTGATTTTAACCACTCTTCTATCATCAAAATACTCTGGGAATGAGAGTCTCAATAAGTCTGTTGATAAGCCGGTATTTACAAGAGAATAAACAGGTTTTCCCATAGCATATGCCATTAAAAGCTCAATTTCAGTACCAACACCTCCACCTAAGCTTACTAAAACATCCGAAGATCTTACAAGCATAACTGATCTGCACCTAAATTCGCAGCCAGTATAAACCTTAATAACTTCATTTGGTAATGGTACATCTTCTCTCTCTATAGGGATAAATAAGATAACGGGGATGTGTAACTCTATTGCTTTATCAACTACAGTTTTCATTAACCCCCAATAACCACCAAGGAGAAGCTTTATGTCTTTTTTACATTCAGCTAGTTTTTCAACAAATATCTCTGCTTTCTTCTCTAAATCTCTTGGTACAGCACCGCTATGTGCAGCGATGCCGATTTGCATTTAACCACCGCGAGCAAGAGCTGGTAATACCTTTAATAACACAAGAAGTATTCCTATTAAAAGGCCAATTTCAGCTAATAATATTGTAATAGTCCAATCTTCCCCTTCTTCTCCCTTATTATCCATATCATTTAAATTACTAAAGAAAATATTAAAATTATGTGCAGAATGTTAGCTTATGCTGGAAAGGACAAGGAAAAGTTAAAGAAACTGGCCCAATGTTTAATTCTTTCAGCCAAAGATGACCCAATTACTCATGAAAGCCATAAAGACGGTTGGGGTATAGTTGCTTATAACGGAGAAAGGCTACTATATTATCGCAGTGTTAACCCAATATTTGATGAAAGTGAAGTCTTGTTTAGCTTGATAAACTTATTAGATGGCGAAATCAAGGCAATAATTCACGCAAGACTTGCATCAGATAAAAACTTAATCTCTTCATATTTATCTCATCCTTATATGGAGAGTAATGAGAATTCAATCATTTATTTTGCTCATAACGGAAGCGTTAATAAAGAAGAACTTGGAAAAGTGCTTAACATTAACCCTAGATTAATGGTTGATTCCGAACTGATTGGTAAATACATTTCTTCACGTGGAATTGAAAAAGTGAAAGAATTACAAGCATATACAAAATCGGCACTGAATTTGCTCATCCTTAAAATAGACAGAGAGAGCAGAGACGCCCATCTTTATTATTACAATTATTACAATATTGATTATATAAGAAAGAAAGACACGCCAGAAGAATATTACTATCTCTATAGAGGGGAAGATTACGTATTTTCCTCTTCATTAGCTTATACAGGGTGTGAAAAGGGGGATAAGGTGAGATTTGGGGAGTTAGAAGAACTTAAAAGTTCTTAAACAAACTTTTTATCATGAGACTTTCTACGTTCTCTATTTTGTTACTTTTCTTAATTTCAGCTACAGCAATTTACTCAATAGTCCCATTATTACCATCTTTAGAAATGAAATTTCATACCTCACTTACTACGTTAGCTTTGGTTCTCTCTTTAGGATGGATTGGAGGGGCAATCGGTGGATTAATAATTGGAGTCCTTTCGGATTCTTATGGAAGGAGGTTAATGCTCTTTATATCTGTAATAATGTTTGGCCTATCTTTACTTTTATCATATTTTATTACCTCTGTGTACTTACTTTTTGTCACATGGTTTTTTGTGGGTTTTGGTGTAAATGGAGAAAATGGAATCAGTTATGCCGTTGTGGCCGAAGCACTTAAAGGTGGTAGAGGGACTATTGGTGGATTTATGCAAAGTTTGTATTTCGCTGGTTATCTTTTATCATTAGTTTTAGCATTAACCCATTTCTCTTTCCTTATAATAGGGATTTTAGCTTTAACACTTTCCCCTCTTTCTTTTACTATAACCGAAAGTATCAGAAAAGGTTCTAAACCATTTTCTAACTTAAAAGAGATTAATGGAAGGCTTGCGACTATTTCCTCACTATTAGCAATATCAGCTTTCCTTTATACCGTACCTTTTGTATCACTTCTCCCTACATTATTTAAGGAATTACATGTGAGTTACTTAACGCTTATTATTGCATCTTTAATTGGAATTGTATTCTATACATTATCAGGATATATATCAGATGTAATAGGAAGGAAAAAGGCAACTATTATTTTTTCTGCGATTGCAATAATAGGTGGTCTCTTATTTTACTTTCTAGTACATTCATTTCCTCTAATTATTTTCCTAGTCCTTTTGGGTTCTTCGTTCTTCTCTTATTTGGGAGTATGGATTAGTGAGCTTTATCCACCTAAACTAAGGGCAACAGGGAACAATCTTTCGTTTCTTTTAGGAAGGATAATAGGTGGTGGGTTTGGAGTTACTTTAGTTACTCTTCTACCTTTTGCTCTGAGTCTAAATTTAACTATAATACTTATAATTTGTGGGTTAGTTGTATTAATTAGTAGCATAATCTTATGATGAAGAGGGAGGTGCAGATTTATGAAGAGAACTTACCCGTCTGATTTCTAATACAACTGTGATAAAAAAGTAGACTGGCATATTTTAAGATATAAAGAAGAAATCGATCTAAGCAACGGATCATTTGCTGTAGTCCTATTGGTTCTTCAAACTCATAAGTTATTTACATTTTTCATAAGATTACATAAGACAAATAGAGCATTATTGCACCAACAAGTATTGCAAGGCCGTTTACTAGTGGACTATCATATCTAAAATGGGCTAAAGCGAACCTCCTCCATTTCCCATTCTTTTTCACATAAATCCCTTTTTCTGTGAAGGCGTCAAGTAGCATATGTGAAGGGCCTACTAAGATACCAGAGATTAGTATAGAAATAAAGAAAGTCGTATACCACTGTAAATAATAGTAATGAGTTAAATACAGAAGAATCGCTAACAATGGTAGAGTGGACACCAAACCCCAGGCAACACTTCTTGGAATAGTATGAGTTAAAGGAGTTCTTACTGGGATCTCGCCAAATCTAGTTGTTATCTCCCTATGTCCAAGCCTATCTATAACTGTATTTCCTAAAATGGAGACTAAGAGAGATATTGTTATGTTGTCAAGGAAATTAATTCTGAAAATTAAAGATAAAACTAGAGAAATTAAACCGGCAGAAAATATATAATGCGTACGTAATTTCACAAAATATAGTCGATAAAAGGATTATTTTAAGTTTGCGACGAAAATAAGGGTATTAACACAATTCAAAAAATTCTAAATAAAAATTAAGCCTATGCTAAGTTGAAGTCGAGTATTTTCTTACCATTTCATAAAATTCTTTAAATTCCCCTCCTTTCCACACATTATACTCTGCATTCTTAAACATTCCAATGACAAACTCTTTGCTAATTTTTATTGGAAGAATGTTTACAATATAACTTGCGACACCTTCAGGGTCTTCTTTAGCTATCTCTATTCCTTGCTTATATGCATCAATTACCCTTTCCTCAGAAGAGTTGATATGAATTCCGCAACTTCCTGGAATTCCTAAAAGATCTTCAAAGCTGTCCCCTTTACCTAGAGCTGCAGCTAATGTTGCTACATCTAACTGCCCACTCTTTAACATATTAAATAATTCCATCCATTCATCTTTATATATGAGTTCTGCTTTTAACTTCTTTAGATTTATTACAGCTCTCGTCAAAACGTCTGCTGCACTTCCTTTTCTCCATACACCTATCTTTCCTTCTTTTAGTTTTGGCGAAATTACCATAACTTTCTTTACAGTGACATAATCTATCCTTAGACCTCTCTTAGCTAAAGATACTGTAGAATCAACTATTGCATCTGCTTCAGACCCTTCTTTTTCGAAATAAATTTCTATGTCTTTATTTTTCATTTTATATGCTAATAATGGATATGAAACTGGTCCAGGTGCTGCTATTATTCTAATTTTATTTTCGAAACTCATGAGTTTCATAGAAACTTAATTCCTTAAATATTTTTATTAGAATAATTTGGCATAAAAAACTTTAAATAACTGTCATAAGATTCAACTCTCATGCAAAGAAAAGAGATAACGTTTATTGAAGCATTGCTGGTTATAATACCTCTAACGATTGCCGTAAGAGCGTCAAATAATATGCTTATGACCACAATTCCATTAGTTACAAAGTACTTGTTTGATTTTAATGAGGGGGAAGTAGGAATAATTTCTGCTTTAACTTCCTTATTATCATTTATTGGAAGCGGTTTAATAAATAGCAGATTAAGAGGAGAAACCAGAAAACTGGTATTTAGAAGTGCTGCTATTACTTATGCGATTCTTTTACCAATTTTCTATCTTGCTTCACCTATAACAGTTTGGATTTTGGCTGGAATTGCTGGGTTAGTTTTAGGTCTAATAATGCCTAACATAATAACTTACGCTGGATTGTTAAAAGATAGAAAACAAAGAGAGAGAGTATTGTCAATCTATACTTTAGCGTTAAGCATTAGTCTAGTTTTAGGGCCAGCGATAGAGACATGGATATTAGATTATTTCTCACTGCGTATGGTGTTTCCATTTTTTTCACCATTTTCACTGCTTACTGGTATAATGTCGTTCTTTGTTGAATTTCCTAAAGAAGACGATAGAAATGTAAAAGTTAAAGTTTTTTCAAATCCAGGCTTCATAACCGCTGTCATCAACATATTAACATATAACATAGTTTTCTCAATACTGCAGGCTTTTGGAGGGATATATGCTAAATCAACATTTAATGTTCCTTATTCTATTGTTACTGCAATATTCTCAGCTTTCTTTACAACGTCTTTATTAGCTAGGTTATATCTTTCTATTAGACCAGCAGAAAAGCTATGGAACTTTATGTCATTGTCTATAGGGATAACAACATTAGGACTTATTTTCATCTCTGTTTTTCCACCAACCTTGCTACTATATGTTGCTGCACTTTTACTATTAGGTATTCCACACGGTTTGACATATCCTTTATCTGTAATATCAATTAGTAGGACTTTTAGACCAGAAGAGAGAAACGCTGCTAATAGTACTTTCTTTGCTATAATGATGCTAATAGGAATTATAACGCCTTCAATTGCAGGGTTTGTAATACAACACATAGGATTTAGGTTAACCTTGACATTCATAATACCCATAATACTTGCTTTACTTATTGTTTTACGTAAATATGTCAAATACGTTGATAACGTCTCCTAGATAACTGCAATATCATTAAAAGAAGAAGTCCAATAATTGCAGATATTAAGCCAAACTCCCTTGCCATTGTCACATTAAACTGTAAAAGAAGGGAGAAAATAAAAGAGCCCAATACGCCAGCTAACGCTTTCCCAGTATATAATATTGCAGTGTTTGCAGTTGAATATTTTTCGCCAAATATATCGCCAGTTATCGAAAAGAATAAGGGTATTAATGAACCACCAAAGAAACCTATAAGGATAACTGAAGGTAAAAGGATGTTAAGTAAAAATAGGAAACTGCCTAAGATGACCATAGAAATGGATAAAAAGATAGTAGTTAATCTCCCTATGATGTCGGATATGTAACCTAATATTGGTCTGCTCATTCCACTAAGCAATGGGAATATTGTAATTAAGAATAATATATTTTCTTTTGTTACCGCAGAAAGGGAAGAGGAGTATATGATAAGTGGGATAGTACTTAAAGTGTATGAGAAATAGATTAACCACCATTTCCCGGTTTTAACTACTTCTTTAGGTTTCTCCCCCTTTACCTTAGTTGGATAATCAATAAAGTACAAAAGTGACGGTAAAACGAGTATTTCTATTAGTCCAATAATCATCATTGGTAATCTAAAATCTGGATATGGATATATGAATGGGTTTACAATTGCTGACCCAAAACCAAAACCAAAAGATACAAAACCAGTGGCAAAGCCTCTAGTTTTGCTGAACCATTTTAAGGCAAGGTTAGAAGCAATTCCATATAAAATTCCTTCTCCTATACTTCCTAATGACCAGAAGACATAAAATTCGTAAATAGAAGTGGAAAAGGAAGAGCCAAGAAAGCCTATAGCAGAAAGAATAGCAGAAATAATACCTATGCCTCTAGGCCCTCTATAATCAGCAATGCTCCCTCCTATAATTTGAAAGGAAGTTGAAAATATCGTAAAGAGAGTAAAAGCTACTTCTATTTCTGGCAAAGAAGATTTAAAACCAGAAGTTAAATGAGGGAGAAAAGCATTCCATGCATATTGATAAAGAGAATTAAATGACATTATTATAAATCCTGCAACTAATATGCTTTTCCCTTTTAACACACCCAATTTTTGAAGCAATCATTTATATTCTTTTTTCTTCTGATAATTTTGTGGGCTATAGATCTCGTCTTTATCATATAGGTAAGTGGAAGTTTGCAAGATATAGGTATTACCTTATGATAAGCAAAAAGCTTGCATTAAAAATTGCTAAAAGAAGATGGAAAGAAAGATATTTCTAAATTTACCATTTATATGTGTGAAGGTTGAAATTCATTTAAACATTTTAGAGTTTAGAGATTCAATTTCAAATTACATTATTATAGAAAGGAGAGAGGATGAATGGACAAAAATTAGGGGCATTGAAGATGAATATTATTATAAAGAGTTTAATGGTTATGCAGTATTAGTTTCTCGTGATTTTCCACTAGAGAAAGGCTACATATTTGACAATTTAAAGGTTAATAAACTAAGAGAGATTTTACATCGGCCTGGTAAAGTGAAATACTATATAACATTAGAAATAACGGGAAATTATCTGAAAACAACAGAAGAAGATTGCCTAAATGAGTTCCCTGGCATTGATATAGTAAATGGAATGCTAAATGATTTTCAATTTGAAAAAGACGAATGTTGCGTTAAAATTGTCACTTTCATGGAAAATCTTGAAAAATTTAAGGATTCATTTGAAAATATAATAAAAGGCTTTCAACTATATTATTCTATTGTTGGAAAGCAGGAGGAAATGGCTATTGAAATAACAAAGAGATTTTTAACAAATAAACAGATTAAGCACTAAATACATATTTATATTTCCTTAATAGTAAAAATAGAAAAGTATTTTTGTGTTTAAATTTTTCATGACAAAAATTTAAAAATAAAGGGCTCAATTATGTCTTATAGGACCCAAAATGGAAAAGCAAGAATTTAATCAAGGGAATGCAACGAGACTAGAATATGTATGGCCGATAAGATTTGCAGTGGGATGGATGTTTTTAGATGCTGGCTTGAGAAAAGCAGTACTTAACCCAGCGAAATTAAATCCTAACTCCCCATCCTTCGTAGGAGGAAAATTAGTAAACTTTCTGCCGCATGCAGGACCTTTTAAACCATTCTTACTAATGGTTTTAGAGAATCACACACTTAATGTACTATTTATGACATTGTTTAGCTATGTAGAGATTATTGTAGGGTTACTACTAGTAATAGGGTTATTAACAAGATTAGCAGCTTTTGGTGCTGGAGTTCTAGCAGTAGGGCTAGCTCCTGCATATTGGTTAGGTTCTACGTGTGAAGATGAATGGCAAATAGGTTCTTTATTAACTGCTGGCGCTATAGTATTGATGTTAACTGCTGCTGGAAGAGTTTGGGGCCTTGATTACTTTTTGTATAAGAAATTTGGAGATAGAGGAATAGCAAATGTTCCAATACTTAAATGGATTAAGTTATGGTGATCAAAATGGATAAAGCAACAATAGTTGGAATAATTTTCGCAATATTTGTTGTTGGTTGGATATTAGGAACAGGACAATGGGCATATGGTAATGTAGTAGGACCATTATTTAACAATTCAAAATTGCCAAAGCTCGAAATCACTTATATTCAAGCATATAATACACAAAAAGGGTTAGAACTAATATTAAATATTACAGATGTAGACGGACCAGATGCATATCCGGCTTCAGCACCATTAATGGAAATATATAACTCGACTTGGCATATTTGGCTGAATTCCTCACAAATATCTAACTACACAGTAAAGATAATACAAGCTCCTTGGAATGTTAACAAAAAAGATTATGTAAACTGGTATTCTGGGTTTGTAGTAATATTAGGAAGTGGGGCGCAGTTCCAGTTAATAATACCAAATGTTCATCTATCTCCAGGAACTTATTATGTTAAATTATATACCCCAGCAATAAGCAGTAGTAGAGAAGCTGTAGCAGCTTTTACAATTTCAAGTTAACTTAATTTTTCCCAATCCTATTTTTAAATATGGAAGATTATTCTAATGAGTTACATGAAAGGGCTTATCAGCTTTATTCCGAAAATAAAGTGCTAGGTGTTTTAAAGAAGAATAATTTACTTATAGGAATTGTAAAAGACGTAGAAAACGATTATAGAATAGTCTATGATTTAGAGAAAAATGATGGGGTATGTGAATGTAGATTAGGGAAAAATTGTGAACATATACTCGCAGTAAAGATAAGCTTTGAAAAAGGGGAATATGTTGATATTGATAAAATTGAGGAGAAAATTACAAGAATGAATAAAAGGGAGTTGGCATGGTTGCTACTAACTTTATTAGAAAGATTTCCTCAAATTTCTAATTATCTTGCCCCAGTTGAGAACCCTAAAGAGATAATTAAAAGGTATGCAAAGATAATAATGCAGTATCAAGATAGAAGTACTATTAATTCTTTTAGAGATTTCATTATGAATAATAAGGAGATAATAAGTAAAGATGATATTTTTGAAATCTTAGATTCAATAGCAGCATGTAATACGAGGTGTTTTTATAATTTTGCAACTGAAGAAAATATCGCTAAAGACCTTTTAGATTCCTTATCTGAGATTTTAATAGAAAAAGGAATAGAAGATAATGACATAAAAGTTCTAGAGAAAATTATGGAAAAAGATAAATTTGGGAACTTAGATGAGTTCTTTATAAATTTGTTTAATCAAGAGAAATTTAGAAATTCAGTAGATCCTAGCTTATATCTTAACGTGCTAATACGGAATAAAGATAAGGAGAGAGTTAAAAGTTTCTTGCGTAATGTTAAACTTACTGATGAAGAGAAGTTCGACATCCTTTACAAAATAGATGAAAATGAAGCCCTAGAGTTTGCAAAAATTAATATGCTGTACTCAAAATTATTTGAGTATTATTATAATTTAGGAGAGTACAATACTGCTCTTCAGTATTTAGAGAAAATGATTGAAATAAAAGACATTTCTGGTTTAAGCAAAAATTTTGAGAAAATAACGAAAATTTTGAAAGGAGAAAACGAGCTAATAAGAAAACTTTACTTAATTGCAGATAATACTGCCTTACTTTATAGGTTATTAATACCTTTATATGATGTTGCCTCTGGTTCGCTTAGATTTGATATTGCAACTTCAATTTTAAATAAGGTAAATTCATTTCCTGAAGACGATTATTTACAAATTATAAGAATTGCAGGAGAGCAAAGAAAAGACAAATTGCCCGAAACTATACTTTTATTTGTAGACAATCTGGCTAAAAAGAAGAAATACGAAGAAATTGTAAATTTGCTAAAAGAATCAAAGAAATACTTGAAGAGTGAAGATTTTAACAACTTGCTTTCCTCAATTAAAGAAAAGTATAAAAGAAAGAGAAAGCTATATGAGCTAATAGACAAACAGTTATCATAACTTCCCTTTAAGCTTTACATAATTATTTCAAAGAATGCCTCATAATTTTTAAAATATACATTGAAGCGAGCGTAATATTTTTTAAAAATTTATAATTATAGACTTTCTTAAGATTTCTTAATAGAGAACTTTAGTACAGATAACTTTATTTTTGCAGTTAAGGGGTTATCGAATTGAAGAGATGGCTCAAGAAAAGAAGTCCCTATTCTTAAGGGAGAGTTCTGGTTTAGTGAGAGAAGTAAGCCCATGGGCATCAATGTCAGCAACATTCGGTTTAGTAACAGGAGGAGTGCCAATACTTATATTATCATGGTTATTTACAGCTCCTGGGGCTAATTGGATATTATCTTTTTTAATTGCCTTACCTCCCACATTAGGAATGGCATTTCTCTTTTACTTAGCAGGTGTTTCAATGCCAAGATCTGGGGGCGATTACGTTTTTAATAGTAGAGCAATTCATCCTGCCATTGGTTTTGTGAACTATTGGGGTTTATTCTTAGGTTTTGCTCTCTCCCTAGGTTATTATAGCTATTTGGCCGCTCAATGGTTCGCATACTTATTCTCTGGAATTGGATTAGCATATAATAATCCATATTTTATAAATATTGGTAACTTTTTGGGGACTATCGAAGCAGAAATTATTCTAGGTACTATCGTAGTAATAATTTCAACTGTTTTGGCTTTAGTACCAAGATGGCAGTGGAAATTTGTACTATGGGGAGGAATAATCACAATTGTAACAACTATTATAATGTTTGTTGCTTTGGCACAAATAACTCCCAGCCAATTTGCTACCGCTTTAGCACAAAATACTGGAATTCCTAATGCATATCAAGAGGTAATTCGCGATGCTGAAAGTAATGGCTTAGCATTTTATCCTTCACTCTACGCTACTTTCCTAGCTTTACCAGTAATTTGGTATTATTATACCTGGTATAACTTGCCAGCCTCCTGGTCTGGGGAAATGAAAAAACCAAAGATGAATATGCTATACTCGATTATTGTTTCAATATTAATAATATCAGCATATTATATTCTTATTGTTTACTTTAACGAAAGAGCTTTTGGCTCGACTTTTTTAACCGCATGGAGTTACATCTCTAGCCAAGGGCTAAATGACACAGTATATACTACATTATCAAGCATTGGGGACTTCACACCTTATTTTGCCTTTATAGTTAACCATAACCTAATACTATTTATAATAATGTTTATAGCACTATGGCTACCAAACTTTTATAGCAATCCTCCATTAGTTATTGCACTAGTAAGATACTTGTTTGCTTGGTCTTTCGATAGGTTAATGCCAGCCTGGTTAGCAGATGTAAATGACGCTCTAAAATCCCCGGTTAAAGCTACAATTCTAGCAGGAGTTTTAGGCGAAATTGGAGTACTGCTTTATGCATTTAATACCCCAGTAGCAATAGTAGATACCACTGTTGTTTTTGAGATTGGTTATGCAATATTTGCAATATCTATGGCGCTTATGCCTTTCTTAAGAAAGGACATCTATAAAAGGGCTGTACCTCATAAGTGGAGCATAGGGAAAATACCAGTAATTACTATTGTGGGGAGTGCGGTATTCGCATTCTTATTAGGAGTTTTGGCAGTTACGTGGGGAAATCCAGTTTTATTACCAGTTAATTTCGTAACGCTCTTATCATTAGGAATAATTTATGCCTCTGGTATAGCAATTTACGTAATAGCATATTATATTAATAAACAAAGAGGAATAGATCTAAACTTAATATTTAGTGAAATACCACCGGAGTAAGTATTTTTATTTTTTAATAAAAATTTTTTATCATCATAATAATTAATTTAATTCCTAATTGAGAGAAGAATCAATCTAGCCAAGGCAGATATGTGTAGAGATCTTTCATTTTTAACTTTTTGATGCTGCCGTAATATTGTGGGAATTCAGTTCTCAAATACTCTTCAGGTAAATCGGCCAAGTCATAATTTCTTATTTTAATTGTGTTTACCTTCATAGCTCTCACATTTTATCTTATAATAAAACTCTTAAGAGACGAATGTCGACTCTCAGCTAAAATTGGCTTTTCAAGACACGTTAAATATTATCTTAACTTATTCTTTTTGATATAACTTACTACCTAAAATTTCTATGGCTTAAGTAGAGACCACGAAACTGGAAGTCGTATTATGTACAATTTGTCTCAATTTATTTGTTTATTTCGGAGTTAGACTTAAATAAATCAGTAAAGAAAATAATCTTATGATTGTAGTTGTAGGTGCTGGACCAGCAGGTATTTATGGAGCGCTAACAGCTTCTCTATTAGGGGAAAAAGTTAAGTTAATTGAAGAAAAAGAAAAACTAGGGGGTACCTGCGTCTTATATGGCTGCATACCTGGCGAAGCAATGATTCACCCACTTACAGTAAAATATTCTTTAGAGAGATTAGGAAAGAACGTAGACTTTACTTATGAAGAGCTGACAAAAATTGCACAAGAAGCAATAAATAGGATATCTAAAGGAGTTGAGTACATACTGGAAAGTGCAGGAGTAGAAATTATTCATGGAAAGGCTGTTTTAAAAGGAAAAGAAATTGAGGTATCAGGACAAACATATAAGCCAGATAAAATACTTGTAGCGACTGGAACTTTAAAGCCAGAAATAAAAGGGGCAATAGCTTCTGATGAATTGCCATATTTAGATGAAGATTTCAAAAAAGTTGTAATTGTAGGAGGAGGAGTCGGAGGAATAGATTATGCTTGGATGCTTCATAAAGTTGGAAAAGAAGTCCATTTAGTGGAAAGAGAACCTTTACTTTTACCAAAACATGACCAGGACTTAAGAAATGCAGTTACAAACTACTTTAAGAGAATTGGAGTCAACCTTCATTTAGGTGCAGAAGCAAAAATAGAGGAAGGAAAAGTAAAGTTATCTAACGGAGAAGAAATTCAGGCAGACTATATTATTGTAAGTTTTGGAAGAAAGCCAAATTTAATTGGATTTGAAAGTATACCCCATAAATACTTTATTGATGTCAATGAGTATATGGAAACGCAAATAAAGGATATTTATGCTGCAGGGGATGTAACCGGCTCTTTCACTGCAAGTGAAGCAATTCATAAGGGCTATATTGCAGGGCTGAATATGAAGGGGATAAGAAAAAGTTATGATGGTAAAATTGTACCTAAAGTAATATATACAATGCCTCAAATAGCTTATGTAGGAACCACAAGTCAGGGTAAATGTGTAAAAATAGATATGGCTAGCCTTCCTAGGGCTATAACAGATAAAGAAACTGAAGGTTTTGTAAAGATTTGTGAAGATAATGGAAAAATTGTAGGTGCTGTAGCTTTTTCTGAAAGGGCAGAAGAAATTATATCGCTAATTGCTTTAGGAATGAAACTTAATGCCAGCATAGACGAGTTGCTAGATTTCCACTATCCTCACCCATCCTATTTAGAGGCAATATGGGAGGCATTAAGACAAATTAAGTTGGGATAAGGATTTTTTTCTCGTCTAATTCTTTTAAAAATAAAGCATTTTGAATCACTTCATTTTCATCAAATTTAGGATCAACAAGTTGCTTTGCTATGCTACAATCAAACTTTGTCCCTTCATATTTAGCTAAATCTCTAAGACCCTTTGGTAAAGCAGATTTTATTAAGTTTTTAGGTATAGGTATTTCTGCAACCTTTTTGCCTAATGCTTTAGCGTATAATTCAAAAAATCTTTCTAGCTTTATTGGTTCGCATTCAGTAGCGTAAAAGTAAAGTAATTCTGGCTTTTCCTCAATTAGTTTACTAATCATTTTACCTATTGAGGTAGCACTAATAGGCATAAATGTAATATCGCTCTTTGGAACAATTCCCCATTTTGCAATTCTATACATTAGAATAAACTGCTCATGAGCGGCATATTTGCCATAAACTAAAGTAGGACGAAGCATAACTAAAGGGAAATTACCTTTTGCAATAGAATATACCACTTGCTCTCCTTCAAATTTTGTTTTCTCAAAAGGAGTTTGGGGATTTAATCCTTCTCCTAGCTGTTTCTCAATCTTAACTTCCCCAGTAATGCCATATGTTGAAGCGCTAGTATGGATAAATAAAGGCCTTGTGCCAAGATTTCTAATTAAAGTTGCAATTGTCTTTGGCACTTCTACATTTGCAGTTCTAAGAGTTTTTTCATCACCACTAATTTCGCCAATGAAATTTATTATTACATCGCTATTCTTTATTTCCTCTCTAACCTTCTCAACTTCAGAAAGAACGTCAAGCTTAACAAGTCTTACTCCTTTACTTGATAAAACATCGTAGTATACCTTTCTTACTGGATTAAGGCTTCTATAAGTAACTGTAACTTCATGAATTGAAGAAAGAAGTTCTGCAACATGAGTAGCAATAAAACCAAGACCAAAAATTAGAACTTTCATACTAGCAATTAATATACAAGAAATAAAATCCTTTTGTTAACCCTTTTGCTCTCGCTTTCCTAGTTCTTTAGGAAGTATTTGAGCAAATAAGTCTGCACACTTCTTAAAGTCTTCCACTATCTTATTTACTAACTTCTCTATTGGTATAGCCTTATAGATATACCTTGGTCTTCCACCTTTTGTTGTAGTGTCCTTTACTTTCTCTATGAATCCTAAAGAAACTAGCTTATTTACACTTCTATTTATTGATGCCTTAGACAGTTTGAGCATTTCTGCCAATGCATCCTCGTTCTTTCCCTCGCCACTTAGCAAAACCTTCAGCACTTGAAAATCAGTATCTGATATATCATAACAAAAGTTAAGAGCTTCAATTATTCCTATCTCTTTTCCACTAGGTAATCTTACTTTAGTTATTTCCAATTCCATACTTAATCTTATATATAATTTAAATAACGAGTATTTAAATCTTTGTATTTTAAGCAAATAGATTACCCAATTATTAAAACCTAATCTTCACATTTCCTAATTAATAAAAAGAATACCAAAACTATGAAAATATATTGTACTTTGCAGGTTCGAGGAAAAAATATATTGTCTCTTGCCTCTTTATTAATGTGGAAATAGAAGGAATTTTAGTTGAAGAATCGCTTATACATAGCAGTAAAGAGAGAAAAGAGTTGGAAGAAAAAGGCTACAAGATTGTGAAAAGAAAAGAAAACGAAAATCTAATACATGTATTTGACAAAGACGGAACTGCACTTTATTGTAATAAAGAGGAAGATGTGTTTAAGATTACATTTTTTAATGTAATCCTTTGCAGAATCATAATAACCGATAAACTCACTACAATTATTTTGTTCACAGAAAAAAACGTCCAAATATATAGCTTTAAGATTCCTAGAAAAGTAGCAATAGAAGGCATTAGGGAGATTTACAAAAATGTACATTCTTATCAGGAGTTTATAGAGAAATATCTTGACTTTTTGAAAGAGAATAATGACGATAGAATAATAGAATGGCTAAAAGAGACCATAAAGGAAATAAAGGAGAGAAAAGGAAAATAATTTACTTGCTGATTTGATATGTAGCAGACTTCGTATTTGAAATATCCTGCATTAATAAAACTAGAAATAACTAGATTATGTCGTATTGCTGGCAGGTTTGTTACTCTATCCGCTTTAAAATTAAAAACTCTATTTAATCTATTGTTTGTATATCGCATCTTAAGATAAAGAAAAAACAAAATATGTTAAAACAAACATTAGGGTTTTTACTTAACCCTTTTTATTAAGATTCTTGTTACTCCTTCTTGTTGCTGAATGTCTAAAATTTGCTGGCCAGTTCTCCTTGCCCATGCCTCAATGTCTGGTCTTGCAGCAGGATCCGTTGCAAGAACTTCTAATACTTCACCTATACCGATCTCCTTAATTGCCTTTGCTGTTTCCATAACTGGGCCGGGACAGTACATACCCCTTACGTCTAAAGTTTTTGCAATTTTTATCTCTGCCATTTTCTCACCTCAAATAAATAGTGTAATTCCTCCTTCCGCTTTATCTAAAAATGTTGTAACCCCTACTACATCATCAACAAAGTCTGCTAGATCTTCTCTCTTAATTCCGAAGAACTCCATTGAAGTGCTACAAGCATATACTTTTACTTCACCAATTTCCTTTGCTTGTTTAATTAGTTCATACCACATTGGATACTTCATTTCCTGCATTTTCTTTATCATCATTGGACCCATTTGTTCGTAGTTTTTGTCAATTGGGGATGGCTGATTTTGCAGAGCTTTTTTTGTTATATTCATCAAACCCCAGAATGTGAAAAATAAATTTACTTCGTACCCCGATGCTGCTGCACCTGAAGCTAAAATCCCTACAGGTATTAATTTATCTATTGTTCCTGAGAACACAATTATTGAGAGCTTTTTCTTTTGACTACTCAACTTTTGTACCCAATTATTATCATTTTATTTCAATTATTTATGCTTTTCTGACTATTTGTTATTAAATATATTTTGGAATATTGTACATTATTACTAATATAAATTAAACTTAGTAAATATAATTATTTCAAAGAATAGTAATAGAAAGAAGAATTTTAAGTTACCCCTCTAATTTACCTTTCCAATTTAGGTAATAGAAAAATATGAGTTGCTTTTAATCCAACAAATCTTAAGTTAGGGGATTGAACAGAAATAATCTTTCCCAAAAAGTCTGCAATAGCCTTAGCCAAGATTAAAACTATATAACTCGAATTGCTAATAAATTTGTGGAGATAAAATTGGCACAAACGATCACAGACCCCCTAGAAAAATTGTTAGAACAACAAAACCTAGAAAGACTATCGAAATTGGTGGACTCGCTACCAACCATAGAAAAACTAGTTAATGCGATGGTAGAGATGGATAAAAAAGGAGAATTAGATCAATTTTTGTCACTTGCAGATCAGGCATTATCACTAATTGACGCAATACAAAAAACTGATTTTATATCTGCGCTAGTATCTTATGGAACGGAGCAATTATCAAAAATTCAAGCAATATGGCCAGTAATAGAAAAACTGACAAGTGAAAAAGCAATAAGCATCTTACAGTCATTAGATGTGGATTCTTTACTAGCAGCTACAGAAAAATTGCTCCCCGTATTGAATAAGCTAACAAGTGATAAGGCATTAAAACTCATAGAAAGCCTCGACATTGATAACCTTTTAGATGCAACAGAAAAGGTAATGCCATTATTAAATAGGCTTGCAACTCTAACAACTGAAATGCAGAAGAAAGGACAGTTAGATATGCTAGTAAACTCGATTCAACAAGTACTAGATATAATTGATGCCATACAAAAGTCGGATTTGATATCAACATTAGTATCATTCGGAACGGAGCAATTATCAAAAATTCAAGCAATATGGCCAGTAATAGAGAAATTAACAAGCGAGAAAGCGATAAGTTTATTGCAATCTCTTGATATTGATGGTTTATTAAATGCCACAGAAAAATTGGTCCCAATATTGAATAAGTTGACTAGCGATAGAACAATAAAAATTTTGCAATCATTTGATATTGACTCAATATTAACATCAATGGAAAAACTTACACCAGTTTTGCAAAAATTAACAAGTGAAAAAGCAGTATCAATAATTGAGCAAATGGATATAGACTCAATATTAAACTCCATGAATGCTTTAACTCCAGTATTAAAACAGCTAACCACCGAAAAAACAACAAAACTGTTAACACAAATAGACGTACCCTCTATGCTTACTTTGCTTGAAAAACTCATAGAATTACAAAAGGCAGGTACAATAGATAAATTGATGAAACTACTAGAGCTATTGAGCGATCCGCAATTTGTTGATGGTTTAGTTACAATATCGCAGAAGTTAGGTGCCGCATTAAAGTTATGGATAAATGATTTACCAAAAGTGAAACCTGTAGGTACATGGGGACTAATAGGGGCTTTAGGAAATAAGGACACAAGTTATGCAATGGGAGCTCTACTTAAATTCGCTGAAGATTTAGGAAAGGTTTTGAAAGAATAAGTTCATAAGGATTTTTCTTTTTTATGCATATTCCCGCTTTAAGCTTTCTTTTTTACCTTTAAGATATTTGTGATGAAAAGTGGAAATTAAAAAGAAGAGACAGAATGTTACAATAAGACTAATAACTTAACTGTAATATTATTACAAAATTAATAAAAATTAGGAAACATTTAGAAAAAGTATAGTAAAAAGGAAAAAGTGGTATGTATTAAAAATTCATCTTATTAATATTTGTGTTGAAATCGTTTGAAGAAAGAAATATTATAGTTAAAGATTTGATCTGCAAAAAGCTATATAGAGAGAACGGCTAATATTTCTCTTTCATTAATACTTCCTAGAAGCGAGTTTGTAACATCTACAACCGGTAAGAATCCGATGTTTTTCTCTGCCATTAAAATCCTTGCAGCTTCAAGAGAAGTATCAAAAGTTACTTTATAAACGTTTATCGTCATAAATCCTTCTGCTGTTATATCTTCTAAATTCCTTTTAGCTAGTAAAGCCCTCCCTATATCTCTAGCTGAAATTACCCCAATAGGTTTATTTTCACTTATTATTACAGCATGCCTTTGCCAATACGATTTCATAAGATCAGCTATTTCCGAAAGCTTTGTATCTTTAGTTGCAATAAGAGGATCTTTATTCATAACATCGCTAACTTTTGCATCCTCAGGGGCTTTACAGTTTCTAATCAAATCCCTTTCGGTAACAATTCCTTCTATCCTTATTCCATCTCCTACAAGTAAAGAGCCTATCCCTTCACTTGTCATTATTCTACAAGCATCTTTTAATTGAGATGTAGGGGATATGAATATCAAATCCTTACTCATAATATCTTCTACTTTTCCATCTATCTTTCTCCAATTATATATGATGTCTCTAATAGTAATTATTCCATCTTTTTCTATAACAACTCTTCTTATATTGTTATTTATCATTACTTCTAATGCTTTAAGAATAGGGGTACCTTTAGGGACTGAAATAATATTCGTAGACATTATATCCTTTATTAACATTATTAGCCCTCTTTGTATTAGTATTACGAGTTTTAAAACTTTCCTGCTTTCTATCCATTATATAATTTCTTTTGTTTTACTATATTTTTATCATTAAGTTCTAAAAGTTAAATAATTAGAAAAAGAGCTAAATCAAAAGTTCAAAACCTCTTAATTCTATATTAAAGGAAATTTGATGTTTTGACTCTAAACCCCCTTAGATCTAAGTAGCAATATTTATTAGGGCAGGGATATTTATTTATTTACGATGTGGCAAAAAAGAATAACGCCGAATGAAAAAGAAAAAAATTATAAAGTGCATAATCATGAAATTAGACATTTCTTTAAGCTCTTTGGCCCCGCTTGGCTAGTAATGATTGCAGATATGGATGCTAGCAGTAGTATTGGTGCAGCTGAAACAGGTGCAATCTTTAAATATGGTTTCATTTGGATTTTGCTACTTCTTATAATTCCCTTATATATTATACAAGAAGTATCTGGGAGAATCGGGGTTGTAACTAGAAAAGGTTTAGGGGAAGTAATTAGAGAGAATTATAGCAAACTAATTGCCGCTCTAATGGCAGTTCCCATGCTGCTAACAGATGTAATAACTTATACAATTGAATATCTTGGTATTGGAATTGGTTTAGAAATTCTAGGAATCCCACTAATCATTAGCATACCCTTGATTTTCGTTTTATACATCCTTATTGTAGTAAAGAGAAAATATTCCCAAGCTGAGAAAGTGCTTATTGGAATTTCATTTGCGTTAATATTAGGATTTGTTGCTACACTATTTTTAAGGGGAATAAAACCATATTCTCCAATCTATATTGAACCTACTCCTTTGTTCTTCTTTTTGGCAGCAGCAAATATAGGGGCAGTTGTAATGCCCTTTATGCTATTTTTTCAAGCTTCTGCTACAGCAATAAAAATGAATGAAGTTGGTTGTAATGACACAAAGTATGCAATTGACCATGTGAGAAAAGAAACATTGATTGGTGCAATAATAACAGAATTATTAATGATAATAGTGGAAATGACATTTGCAGGGATACCAGTTGATACTTCAACTTTTGCAAGTGCATTCCAACTGGCAACAGTTTTAAAGCCAGTCGCAGGGAAATTATCGCCAATATTCTTTGGGATAGGGCTAATAAGTTCTGGTTTTCTAGCCCTAGTAGTCATTTCTTTAGGAAGTACATGGGGAGTTATTGAAGCTTTAAGCGTAAAAAAGGAAAACGCATGGAAAATATATGTGCTTGAGAATATTCCTGCAGTGATAATTTCTCTGATTTTGCCTTCTTCTCTTCTCATAAACTTTGTGCTTAGCTTGCTAGTAGTGTTTGTATATGTTTTAATTGGCCCAATAATTGTTCTTGGAATAATAGCAAGAAACAAGAAAATAATGGGAGAATATTACTCTCATGGACTAAGAGAAATAGCCTATTGGGTTTCCGCAATTTTACTTATTACAATAGGCATAATTGCGTCTTTTGGAGGTCAGCTCATTTAGACTTTCCTATGAAAAAGTTTGAAGGAAAGGAGAAATAACATTCCTTTTCTCTTCCGATACATTTAAGATCATTTTACTTGCTTATAACAATTTTCTGGTTAATAGAATATTTGCTAATAATGGTTAAAGAAAATCTCACAAACTAAGCTGGAGCTTACCTGAATTTGTATCAAATTATATATAAAAAATAAAAAATGACTTTTTATCTATAGCCCCATGAGTTTATTTTCAGATGGAGTAGGAAGTAGAGAGTAATCCATGAGCCCAGCATAACAAATATCAGGAAGACGAAGCTTGAAACAGCCATTTGCAGATTTCCACTAAGTATATGTCCAGACGCACATCCATTTGCCATTCTTGCACCGAAAAGAACAAGATATGCACCTATAAATGATCCAACAGCCCTTATCTTCTCGCTAGGTCCGAATCTATGTTCCCAAACTTTTGGAACTTGAGGCTTAAATTTCATAAACCTCTTTGATAGGAAAAGCGAAGATATCAGACCACCCAGAAATGTTCCAAGATCCGAGAATGGCTCCCATCCAATTTCACTAAATGGGTGATTAACAGGAACGCCATTTACTAAGTGCATTCCTCCGAAAAGCTGGAAATATGGATTTGAGGCAGCCCATTTTGGATTAATAAGATATGCTATCTGTGCACCTATCCACGAATAAGTAGTTGACTCACCAAATATCTGACGTAATATTATGACAGCAACAGCAGTTATTGTAAATTCAAGTCCAAGGAAAACTACATACCTCGAGTTCCAGATGCTACTTTCATTTATCAGTCTTGTAACAAAGCTTCTTGCATTTGGATACTTTTGTTTCTCTTCGTTTATAACATCTTCAAATCTCATTATTTCCTTATTTTTACCTGTTAAGTGCATTATGCAGGATTGTCTTAAAGGCTGTTTAGGAAATCTAGGTAAGAAGAAGAAGAGCATTAACATAATTATGCCGAAAATGATACTCACAATGAAAGTTTCTAATCTAGTTGTTGCACCTACAATACTTGCCCATGTAATTGGCCCAAAGTTTAATGTGTTCCAGAAGAACCATCTTACGTCTCCAAATATTAGAGACCATGTTAAGGCACCGAGCAATCCACCTATTGCAGCATATATAGCATCCCTTCTACCCTGTCCAAGAGCAATCCATATTGTTCCAGGGAAATATCCAGCTATCCCTACACCAATTCCAAATATTAATCCGCCAATAACTACTCCTGGAACGAAAAATGCCTTTATTCCGAAGTTTGGATGCGGCACAACAAGATTAAGACCATATAAGAGAATCGCACCGAGACCTATAGCAAAGCCGAAACATACAATTAGGAATCTATCTTGAAAGGCCATAACTCTGAACAATGTATCAGGATCAGAAAAGTTCCAGAGCTCTAAAGGAATTGCTAAAAGCATTCCAGCAACTATACCAAGAATTAATGGGGCCTTTGTCTGATGCAGCACAAGTTGCATATAGATGCCGCCAAAAAGCATTAGTAAGGAGACTATGAAAAGAACTACAGTTGCTGCAATTAATATTTGAATATCTCTTTTTTCTTGTGACATTTCATTTCACTAATTCCTTATTATTTGATTGAGAGTTAATATTTTTTTCTATTAAAAAAAGTTTAAAGTTAATTTAGCCATGTTAATTTGTTCCCAAACAAACAAAATATCAAATTTTAATTAGGTGAAATTTAACTTGTTGAATTTTGGTCTTGTACTTTAGCTTTGAATAAGTTAAAACTATAAAAAGATTTGACGCCTTATTGCTATAAAAATAAAAACCATAAGAAAGTTCAAAAGTAGTTTATTTCACTTTCTATTCTTGAATTTTTCGTCATATAATAAACAACTAACTAATCTTCCATCTTCCAATTCATAGAGTTTAGGAGTCATATATTTCTTTAACTCTATCGTAACGATATTTTCGCCTTCCATCTTAATGCTATCTATACTCTTGAAGCTTTTTACTGATTCTATTTCACTTTTAACTATCTTCTCTAAATCCTGATATCCAATCCCTTCTATCCTTAATTTAAAGTCTGATAACACGTCAATTCTAATTCTTTCTCCTCCAATATCGTAATATTTCCCTTCTAACAAGTACTTCAAATCTTCAGCAACTTCAATTGCATTCCATCCACAATATTCAAAAGCATAAGGACATCTAGGATGGAAATGACACCCTGTAGGTAAATTAACCAGGTTTGGAGGTTCTCCTTTAATTGGCACTCTTTGCATAACTTTCCCTATCCTTGGTACTGCTGACATTAGTGCAATTGTATATGGATGTTTTGGATTCTTTATTACAAGTTCTTTATCTCCCACTTCAACTATTTTACCTGCATACATTACATATAGCCTATCAGAAAGGTAAGAGGCAACAGCAATGTTATGGGTTATTAAAAGGTAAGATATTCCTTCTTCTTTTTGTAAGGACTTAAGTAGGTTCAGAATTTGTGCTTGAGTAGAGACATCTAATGCGCTAGTTGGCTCATCTAAAGCTATAAACTTTGGATTTGTTGATAGTGCTCTGGCTAATGCAACTCTTTGTCTTTGCCCTCCTGATAATTCATGGGGATATCTATATGCAAACCACTTAGGTAATCCTACTTTTTCAAGGAGTTCTAATACCCTTTTATCCGCCTCTTCCCCAGATAAATAACCAGTTGCAATCATAGGCTCTTTTATAATATCAAGAACCCTCATTCTCGGGTCTAGTGAGGAGTAGGGATCTTGAAATACCATGCTCATATATCTCCTAAGTTTTCTTAGCTTACTTTTTGGCATTTTAGTGATATCATATTTCTCTTCTATTCTCTTCATAACTTCCTTATCTCCCTTCTTTAATGCTTCTTCATACTCATTAAGCTCATCATCTGGGATATTGAACAGTATGGTCCCTTCTGTTACTTCTTCTAGGCCTACTAATAGCCTAGCTAATGTTGTCTTTCCAGAACCACTTTCCCCTACAAGTCCTACTGTCTCTTTTTCCCTTATCTTTATGTTAACTCCTTGGACAGCCTTTACTACTACTTTGTTTGTAGAAAACATTCCACCTGAAATGAAGTGTTTTGTTACATTATAACCTGCAATTATCATTTCCTCTCACCATAAAGGAAGCATGCAACTTTATGTCCATTTCCTAAAGTGTACATTGGTGGTGTTTGAACTTTACAAATATCCATTGCAAATGGACATCTTGGATGGAACATACAACCCTTTGGCGGATTCCTCATATCTGGCACTTCTCCAGGTATTGGTGATACTTCATTGCCTTCTAATGTTGGAACAGCTCTTAGCAAGGATTGTGTATATGGATGTAACGGGTTAGAAACTATTTCTTCTTTGCTGCCAACCTCAACTACTCTTCCAGCGTACATAACTGCTATCCTATCTGTAACCTCATAAAGTACTGAAAGGTCGTGAGATACAAATATAAATGAAGAGTTATACTTTTTCCTTAAGTTTTTAACAAGATCTAAAACTTGTGCCTGAACTGTAACGTCTAAAGCACTGGTTGGCTCATCAAGCAATACTATTTCTGGATTATTTACTAATGCAATCGCTATTGCAACTCTTTGTCTCATTCCTCCTGATAATTCATGGGGATACATGTAAACAACTTTATCAGGGTTAGGGACGTTAAGTATTGAGAGTATCTCTACTGCTTTTCTATAACCTTCTTTTATTAAAATTCTCTTTATAAACCTACTTAAAATTGGAATTCTTGGTACTTTATTTGTCTTTGCTACCTGATTAAGGAATGGTAATGCAAATCTCGATACTCTTTCTCCAGCTAATGACATTATCAATTTCTCCTTCTTTATATCATGTAAATCATTTCTTTCCCAGATAAATAATACTTGCTCCTCTAGACCTTCAAGATTTCTCCTTCCTATATATTCAAGTAGTTTTTCAGTATAATCTTCTTTATTACTCTTAAGAATCTTTAATATTTCTCTCATGTCGTCTTTTGTAGCTTTATATCTAGCTAAAATTCTCTTAGCTAATATTGAAGGGTTGTGATAGTAAATGGCTTCAGCTATTTGATAGCCTACTTGAAGTACAGGATTCAAAGCGGTCATAGGGTCTTGAAAGACGATGCTTATTTTTGTACCTCTTATGTTCTGAAGTTTTTCATTAAGTTTCTTGAACGCTTTTTCATTTCTTTTCTTATTATACTTAGGCTTTCCAGCATCAACCAAATCTTGGATTAAGTTTTCTCCCATATAAACTATTTTGCCATTAGTAACCCATGCATTGCTAGGCAAAAGTCCGCTTATTGTAAGCAGTAAGGTAGATTTGCCAGATCCGCTTTCTCCGGCAATTCCTAACACTTCGCCTCTATATAGCTCTAAATCTACCCCATTTAATGCGTGAAAAATCCCTCTTCTAGTAACAAATTTTACTTCAAGATCTTTTATTTCCAATATTTTCTCTTTTTCTCCTATCTTGTTCTCCTCCATTTTAACTACTCCTCCTTCTAGGATCTATCACATCTCTTAATCCATCTCCCATTAGGTTTACTGCCAATGCAAAGAGAGTAATTGCTAACCCAGGGAAGATTACTGCCCATGGTGCAGACTCTATATAACTTAGCCCTAGTGATGTTAAATATCCTAATTCTGGTATTGAAGCATTAGGTATTAGACCAATGAACGCCAACACAGAGAATATCACCATTATAGATCCTAAATCTAGGGATATTTGAACAAATATAGGAGGCAACACATTCGGCAATATATGCTTAAACATTATTTTAAGATCCCTAACGCCAGAAATTTTAGCAGCATCTATAAATGGCATTCTCTTAATAGATAACGTTTGTGCCCTTGCATACCTTGCATATAACGGCCACCATACTATTACTAATCCTATTACCATACTCTCATATGTTCTGCCTAATACAAAACCTATTGCTATAGCCAGTACTAGATATGGAATAGCAAAGAATATATCTGTAATCCTCATTATGACATCATCTAATAGACCTCCTACATATCCAGATATTATTCCTAGGACTGCACCTAATGCAGCACCACTTAATACTACTATAATGGAATAATAGAGGTCGAATCTTATTGCAGCCTCTATTGCATGTAACAAATCGATTCCTGGATATGTAGTACCTAATGGGTGTTTTGGTGATGGAGGTTGAGGAATTGGATTTACAAAGTTCATCTGAAGAACATTTGGATTCGATATCCCAAGTAACCTTGGATCAAATTGTACTATTAAGGCATCTATTACGTAAAGCATAAATATTATGAAACCCGCTACTGCTGTGGGATTAGAAAAGAAGATTTTTAAGGAATATCTAAATTCTGAGTATCTTTCCACTTTTATCACCTCAATATCTTATTCTGGGATCTAATATAGCATATACTATGTCTAATATTAATGATGCCATTACGAAGACTACCCCAAATATTAATGTAGCTGCCATTATTCCACCCACATCATCGTTTAATAATGCTTGAGTAGTCCAATATCCTATACCGGGATAGTTAAATATGCTCTCTACCACTACAGCACCACCTAAAAGACCTGCTACTGTATAACCGTAAGAGGTAACCACTGGAATCAATGCATTTCTTCTTGCATGTAAATTTATAACTACTTTTTCTGGGACACCTTTAGCCCTAGCTAGTCTAACGTAATCTTGCTCAAGAACTTCTAGCATTTGTGCTCTTAAGAGTCTTATCACTCCTGCTACAATTGCTAAGGCTAATGTTAATGAAGGAAGTATTGCATGACGTAAGGCGCTCCAAAACACTATAAGATTACCATGAATTAAGGCATCTAAGGGGACAATATGTGTCGGATAAGAGATCCCATTTTTATACCAAGGTAAGCTAGCGGCCAAAATGGGGTTTACAGGGAACGAATATGGAAGGATTTTTAAATATATACCAAAGATGAGTATTAGGATAACTGCTATTAGGTAAATAGGCATAGCATATAAAGTAAATGTAATGACTCTTATCGTATGATCCCCAATACTATCTCTTTTTACTGCCGAGTAAACTCCTAGTGGAATCCCTATTATCCATATTAGGATTGCTGCTACTATAGTAAGCATAACTGTATTAGGCAAGAATAACACAATTGCAGTAGTTACTGGCCCACTATATATTGGAGTATTGGTATATCCTAAATTCCCACTGAGAAGTGCTTTTAACCAATAAAAGTATTGTACATAGATGGGGTCATTTAAGTGGAATCTTTGTACTAATTCTTTTATCATCTCCTCTCTAGCAGGCCCAGTAAGTCTAGGATTAAGATAAGTTGCTAATAATAAATTATTACCCCCTACATGTAATAAGGCAAATACCATAAAAGTAAGTCCAATAAGAGTAATAATAGCATAGATAATTCTTTTTAAAATAAATAACCAAAGTTTCATGTAATCACCCTAGGTTCTAAATGTAATCACCCCCAAATGAAAAAATAAAAAAAAATTATCCCTTTACCCACCAGAAGTATAGGGAGTCATCAGCGCCACCAATCATTGGGTTCTCTTCTAAAGTAATCTCGTTATTGTAGCCATGCATATATGGTTTAATTATCCAGAAAGCATTTGCCTGATATGTATAGACGTACATGTATAACTGTATTCCAAGGTCATTTACTTCAGCATATAATTGTTGGGCTACTGCTGGATTTGTTGCGGAATCTGCTTCAAGTATTAGCTGGTTAAGCTCTTGATACATTTGAGCTTCTTGAGTATATCCTAACTGCTCTAAGTAAGATACAGTCCACCCATCTGGTGCTGGATACGTACCATTCTCTAGATACATAGCATTTACGAAGTCTGAAGGATATGGGTAATCTGCTATCCAACCTAAACTGTAGATTGGCATTGGGTTCTGTCCTGGAACTTGATAGGCTATTATTTGAGAGAATGGTAAGTACATTGGTTGAGCATTAATGTTCGGATCTATTTCATGTAATGCTTGTGCCCACATCTCTGCAGCTGCATAATCAACAGTGTCGCCAGAAGGTACTATTATTGGGAAGTATACTGAAACGTTATACATTCCAGACTCTATTAATAGTTCTTTGGCATAAGTTAGATTGAATGTAGGAACTATAGACTGTGGTGGAGGAGTATAATAAGGCAAACCTGGTATAATTACTCCTGCATAAAGACTGCCGAAATCTATGCCATACTTAACATCTCCTAGCAAATTATCAATGTAGTTAGTATAGTTAAATGCATAAGCAAATGCCTTCCTCACATACAAGTTTGCGAAGTAGTCTGAAGGTATATGATAGGCTGGATTTAACTGCTTTAGCAAAGTGGTGTTAATGTTAATGTTAAACACGAAGAAGAACTCAGAAAGTGTTGGGAACTGATACATTAAGACCTGACCTTGAGCTATGTAAGGCTTTAGTGCAGCAACATAGTTAGGCGGTAGACCAGTAACTATATCAGCCTGTCCACTAATGAATAAGTTATATGCAGTTTCTGGGTCTTTAACCCACTCTATTATAACTGTATCATTGGGCTTTGGAATTGGAGGATTGCCAGGAATTCCAGGGAAGTATGGATTTGGAACTAATACTACATACTGGCCAGCCACGTATTCCTTTATCATGTAAGGTCCAGAAGCTACTGGATCCCACTGTACCTTTGTATTGTAGTGTCCCTCAATAGCATATTGCTCATATTGCAAGAAGCCAGCCGGAGTGAAGTTTATTCCTGCTCCAACTTGCTCTAACCATTTAGCATCTAATATTCCAGAGCATAATGGATCTGCAAGTGCAGTAAAGAATAGCTGAGGCGGGGTCGGTTTGACTAAGTGGAATGTTACTGTATCAGTAGTATTGTTGTAAGTTACAGCATGCATTATTAAGTTAAATGCTTCATTTTCGTTTTGCTGAGTTACTATTGGAACTCCAATAGTGGCGTTTGGAATTAGATACTGAGCTAAGATCCAATCACCAGTACCTGGGGTTCCACCTACAAATAACAGTGCTCTTACAATTGAGTACCATACATCATAAGCAGTTATTGGGTCTCCATTTGAGAAGTATAGGCCAGGCCTTATCTTGAAAGTGTAAACTGTGTAGTTGTCCTGAATTCCTCCGTTTTGGACTGTTGGCAAGTATTCAGCTACATAAGGTATAAAACTAGTAGTGCTAGAGCCATTGTACATTACTAGTGTTGCAATGATATTGCTAATGACCTCAAAACCTACGCTTTCATAATCTATATCTGGGTCAAATGAGTATGGACCTCCAGGTACGTTTTCTGCTACAATAATTACATTTGGATTAGGAATATTGCCAGACCATTTATATTCTGAGAATGTCAAACCTGGACCAGATACTGCAACTGTATATATTACTGAGAAATTGTATAGCGCTCCACTTGATACGTTCTTTGTTACTATAGTTAACATTACTGGATATAGTCCGGGAGTTGAGTATGTTACATTCACTGGATTTACTTCTGGCAAATAGTCTTTGCTTGCATTTGCTAAAACCGTCAATGTCTTTCCATTTCCAAAGTTCCAAACGTATTCATAGATAGTCATATTCTGGCCGGTAGGAAACTCTAGGTACCCTCCATACAAGTATAAAGTCTCATTTACATTAACTATTGGTGCTGTTGGATTTCTTGTTGTATTGAATGAAATAACCGGTATAGTGACAAGACCAGTTAAATTATTTGGAATTACAGGTTGAACTGTAATTGGTAATAGTGACATTGCATTTGAGGAAATAAGCGTGTTTCCTATATACTCCTCAACATAAACCAAGTAATGGCCACCATACTTGTATGTATAAGTATAGTTTAATGAAGTAGTATTAACTACGTTTCCATCTCCAAAGTATATTCTTAATGTTGCACCATGCTGGACATTATAGAATGAGAAAGTTATTGGGGTTCCTTGAAATACCATAAATGAAGTTGGTGCAATCAATATTCCCTTAGCTACAACTTGTGTGGGAGTAGTTGTCGGGCTGGTAGTTAGTGTCATAGAAATAGTGGGGGTAGTAGTTGTACTAGTGGTAGTTGTAACTGTAGGATGATGTGTTAATGTTATACTATAATATATTCCAACTGCAATAGCTACTATCACAACAATTACTATTAATGCTATTGCCCAAGCTGCTAAACCTAGTTTTTTCCTATCTTTTCTGCTCATGAGAGACCCCCTACGTAAGTTATACTGGATTCAAAATTAATAAAGTAGTACTTGTTTAAAAACTTTTTATTTTTCTCTTATATCTTTCAATATTAGTATCGATTATAAAATTGAACGAAATTTAAAATTATCATTATACTTTAAGATTGTCCTTAAACTCATTTTTACTAGAAATTATATATAATATTTAAATATATTTTTATAGTTGATTTATGAAATAAAATAAAGAATTAAAATGGTAAGCGACAGTTATTTTCCCTTACGAATATATAGTAGAACATAACTCATTACAAGGGGTGTTTTTATTTTTTTAGGATTATCTAATATGAAACGTTTTCTGTTCCTCTCTAAGAAAGCTTAAATGATGCAATGGGTTATTTTAATTCGTGAAAATAATTAGCTGGAATGTCAACGGATTAAGAGCAATAAATAGGAAGAGAGGACTAGATGACGTCCTTATCTATGATGCAATTTTACTTCAAGAAATTAGGAGTAGCGATTTACCTCTAGATTTACTTTTGAAAGGTCTTACTTTAATTTCGTTCCCTGCTAAAAAGAAAGGCTATAGTGGAGTAATGACGATTTTAAAGGAAAAACCTAAAAATGTAGTTAAAGGACTAGGCATTCCCGAGTTTGATGATGAAGGTAGAGTAATTACTGTTGATCTTGACAAATTTTATCTAATTAACGCTTATTTCCCAAGAGCAGGGGATGATTTATCAAGGCTTGATTTTAAGCTTAATTTCGATAACGAAATTGAGAAATTTATGGATAAACTGAGGGGAGAAAAGCCAGTCGTAATATGTGGTGATTTTAATGCAGTAACTGATAGAAGAGATTCAACTTTTTGGGATGAGTCAACCCCAGGCTTAACACCTAAAGAAAGGGAATGGATGAATCATATTTTACAGAAGGGTTATATAGATGCCTATAGGCTAATAAACCCAAATAAGATTGAGTATACCTGGAGGAGTTATAGGTTTAAAAATATGGCAATGAGAATTGATTATTGTCTTGTTTCTGAGGAGCTTAAGAACAATATCAAGGACTGCAAAATCCTAAAATTAGAAGGTTCTGATCATTATCCCATTCTTCTTGAAATTGAAGTCTGATAAATATTTTGTAAAATTGCTGCTAATTGAGTTGCATAAGTCTTAAATGCTAAGTAATTATTTTGTAAACGTTCCGTAAATGCCTGCTGATAAAGATAAGATATTTGGGGATTTTGTACCGATAATGTTTGTATAACTCTATCTAAATCCTCTTTGGTGTAATAGGGCATTCCCATCCTTATTGCATTAGCTATTATCAGATCAATAATAGAAGCCCACAAATAGTTAATGGCTGAATTTAAATCTCCCCGAGTTTCAGCTGCTATAGCTTTAGCCCAATTATCCCTATATTGATTGAAGTATTGATAATCTAAGGATGAAAGTTGAGGAAGTTGCTGAGAAGTTTGAGGAAGTTGATAAGTTTTTACGTATTTATCCGAGACTTTTTGTAAATATTCATAAAAGAAATATAAACCAACTAGGAGTGGGGCCGAAACACCCCACATTATATATGGGTTAGGAACATAGAATAGACTTGCCTCTACTAATGCAGCCAATAAAAGTTCTATTGGTACAATAAAGAATGTTATTATACCTCTTATCCAATCATCCCTCCTAATTATTATATATAGCCCAGATGCTGTAGCAATCGCATAAGAAGGAAGTTCTATAAATGAGTGAGGAAAGGAAAGTATGCCTAAAGCTACTATAATTCCAGGCAAATGATATACTACTGTTGATTCTGCACTTAACGCAATACCAGTGCTAACTATAGATAATACAAAAAAGAATATTCCAATTATTGGAATAAAATCTAGTATAGCAACTCTAATATTATTGGCAAATATGCTTATTGCTTTGCCAATATAAGTTTTATTCATTAAGCTCTGTTCCGTCTCATTAAGCTGTTGAACAAGTGAAGGGGAGTTGTACGGAATTGCTGCAGAAATCAGAAATATTATGATTTCAGCTATAAACACCAAAATTATAAGTTTGCTTAATGATCTCATAAGAGTAAGTTTGGTAAATGTTAAATAAAAGCTTTCATAAGTTTACTTACGCTAGATAAAAGTATTTCTTCTACCTCTCTAGGGGTCTTATTTAAAGCATAACCTATATGAGACCAGCTTTTCCCTTGAAGTACCCTTCCAACTAGTGTAGCCTCTTCAATTATGTCTAAGTTTATTGGCCTTTCCCAAAAATATTTCTCTGTAAGTATACTAATTGCGTCTGCAACTGAATTATAAGGCAGAATTCCTTCTAGGAAGGCCTTTATTTTCTCTATATAGTGCGGGTCAAGGCCTTCAACCTTCTTATATGCTGGTATTGAGTCTAAGAGTTTTGCCAAAGTGATAGGAGAGATATTAAAGTAAACTTGATGAGCAGTTCTTAATATCTTCACTTTAAGCCTAAATGAAAGTTTATTCACTATCTCTTTTGTTTCTTCATTAAACGGATATAAAACAATAACTGAGTAGCCATTTAACCCCTCATTTTTCCTTGAAGCTAAATACACAGGGTAAAATCCATTTTTTATCCAGAAGTTCAATACCCTATAATCCATTACAAAAGATGAGCCTAACCAATCAAGGTTCTCTTTCTCAGCCTCTTTCTTTATTTCAGAAAGCAGCTTTGACCCTATGCCTTTACCTTGATATTCTGGCAAAACCGCAATCCTTACTACTCTCCATCCTCGCAATTTGCCAAACTCACTTACCCTTTCATATTTTACTATACGATGAGGTATTAAATTGCCTAAACTGCCTTCACCTAGCATTAAATTCCTAATTTTTTCGTCTGATAGGCCTCCTTCATAAACTATCTGTGCTACTCCTAAATCATCTATAGAGAATAGCTTTTGAAAATGTAAATCTCCTAAAAGCATTAAATCATCTGGGGAGTTCCTATAATGGGCGGTAACTAGTATTCCGTAAATTTGTCTAAGTTCAGCATCATTTTTGAAAAGCTCTTCCCTGCTGATTTCTCTGAATGAACCAACATATCGCTTAGCTTTTGGCTCAGCATCTAAAAGCATAACATCATAAATAAATCTCTCTATAGGATCTCCTTTTGCATATCTTATTGGAAAATCTAACGTAATATGCTTAAAAGTATATTTTTGCTTTAAGGTCATTAAGTACTTAAGAAAAGCTTTTCCAGATCCTTCATAACCATGAATTGTTGAAATTAATATTACTTTGTTCCAACTGTTGATTATATACTCTAAATCTTCTATCCCAATAGCAGCAGCTTCATCAACAACTATTAAATATCCCTCATAATCTTTAGCTAAATCTGGGGCAAGCCACCTTACTACTACTTCCCCTGCTGAAACTCTCATTATTTTTCCGTCTTTTGATTTAGTTATCCTATGTTTAATGCCCAGAGCTTCAAGACCTTTTATTAGAAACTTAAAAATTTCAAATGAAGAGAAATATGAGGGAGAAGTTACTATGATAATGGTTGGTTCTCTGAGCTTTTTCTTAACTACGTAGGAAAGGAAAAGACCTACAACTGCAGATTTTCCCCTCCCTCTAGGAGCAGTTATGGCTAGAACTCTCTTTTTATTATCATCCTGAAGTATGAAAGTGGATTCCTCTAATGCCTTATTTTGATCTTCACTTAAACAAAGGTTATGAAGGGGGAGAGGAATAGAAGGATTTTGGGGAATTTTAGGCTTTGGTTTGCTCAAGCTTTTCTCATTAACGCTCTTGAAATTTACCTCTTTGCCATCTTTTACATAAATTATTCCAGAATAAGACTTCAATTTCCTTAGAAACCTATCTTCAAAATAACTATCTACAAGATCATCTTTTATTAAACTATTTCGATATAATTTATTTTGGTATAAGTTGTCAGTATAGATAACTATAAGGCCTCCACCTCTAGTCGTATCAACTAATCTAGATATGTAATTTGGTCTGAAGTCGTCAACAGCATCTAAAATTACTAAATCAAAAGTTTCCCCTAGATACTTTTCTGAAGAAGAATAATCAATGTCAACAATAGGTAAATTGATATTTTGTTTAAAGAAGTTTAACCTATCTTTTGAGCCAGAAACCCATGGGTGAAAAGCATAAGCAACTCTAGGCTGTTTATTAACCTTAAGAAAAGTATTTATATATTCTAGGCTTTTATCTAAGTATTTTTCGCCTTCAACAAAAAGTAAATGGCGATAATAAAAATCTACTGCTTTTTTGAATTCATTATCCACTTTGCTTTCTCCTACTTCTTAATGCTACTGCAAGTATTATTAAGATTATTATGACTATTACGACGATTATTTCTAGCCAAGTTATTGTATATTTGCTATTATTAACTTCTACTATAATTCCTTGTGAAATTATATTACTAAATGGTGAAGGAGAAACCTGAATGGTAAACGTGTCGCTTTGAACAAACGGGAATAGACCGCCAGTCTGGTTCCACACTAATATTAACGGTATAGTATAATTGCCAGGGTTGGCACCACCACTCACTTCTATATCATAAGTTACATTTACTTCCTGTCCTGGTGCTATATCACCTAAAAATGCCTCAGATGCTGTGAGTGCCATTAATGGATTAGAGCTACTTACGTATGGGTAAATCACATTAGTACTACCTAATATAGCTTTTACATTCTTAGCTGTTGCATTACCAACGTTTTTAATAGTTATTGTGATAGGAACATTAGAAGCTCCAGGAGTAAGGGAAGAATAATAGACATGAACTATCTGCAGGTTAGCTTTTGGATATATTTCTATTTTAACGCTTTTAACGTATTTACCCCCATCATATCTTACTGTAAAGTTAAAGTAATAGTATCCGGGAGTTGTATCATTTGGAATATTTATAAGGAATGTTATATTTGCTGGAATTCCTCGAGGTAATGCTCCCAAATTTAAAACGCTCTGAGAAATAACTGGAAATGGCGAAGAAAGTGAGACAGAAACGTTGTTTGCTAATGCAGAACCGTAGTTTAGTACTATTGCTTTCACTTCTACATCATAATATCCGGGGAATAACTGTGGAGGAATTGTAAATACATTAATTGTTATGTTAGGTGAATAGATTACTACTGGAGCATACAGCACAGTTTTTGTTTGGAAGTAATGAACAGTGACTGGTATATAATAGACTCCCGGAGTTGCATTGGAAAATACATTAACAGTTACAGTAGCATAGTTATACTCACCTGCTGGGATTATTCCTATATAAGCTGATTTTTGTGCAAAGTACAGAGGATATTCTGAGGTAAAGGACAAGGAGACATTTAAAACATTAACATCCCCTAGATTCCTTACTATAAATGTTAGAGGTACTTGAGTTTCTCCCGGAGACACAGTTATTGGGGAATTTATTGAACCCCATAGTGTAGAAATGGAGAAATTAGTATAGCCATTTATGTCAACTGTCATATTAACAGTTTGTTCCGCTCCATCAAAGTACTCTACTTGAATTGGAACAGTATAAACGCCTTCTGAAGCGTTTGGATATATGCTTGCATAAGTTGTAACTTCAACTGGCTGACCTATTGGTAAATATCCTACACTAATTGATGAGGTCTCAAACTCCACCGGGAATTGGGATTTCAACAAAATTGAGACATTAGAGGCAATTACATTTCCTGTATTAACTAAAATTATTGTTAAAGGTAAATTGTTCTCTCCTCCTGCAACTATTAATGGTGAAGTTAATGAACCCCATACTGATTCTGCAGAAATTTTAACATAACCAAGTATTGGGACTGCGGCAGATACATTTCTATTAATTGCGGTTCCATTATACAATTTGCCAGTGATCTTTATATAAGCCTTGTAAACCCCATTAGAGGCATTAGGAGACACACTATATAAGAAAGTGACATTCACAGAGCTACCAGTAGAAAGTTCAGGGATTGTTATGCTTTCCGTGCCATTATAGTAATTGTAAACATTAAAGGGATACACCGAAAGTGGAGTTATATTAACATCAAAAAGTGGCGAGCCTAAATTCACTATAGTAAATGTAAGTGGCACTGGACTCATTCCTGGCGCTATTAATTGGGATGTATGAGCAAAAGCTACAAGATTTACACTAAGCTGCATTTGCAAGGAGAAAGCAATTGATGATAGGAGTAAAATAAAAACTGCTACAACTAGAAGCATTCCCAAAATTTTGGTGCTAAATTGCATATGCGAAATAGATATATCTAAACTAATAAAACTAACTGAACTGAAAAATAGATATATCGAAATTAAAGATCAGCAAGGATCGAGTAAATCATCAATCATCCCTTGTAAGGTTCATCACCTTATGTTACTTGACTAAATCTCTTCAACATTGATTATAAATTTACATGAATATAGACCTAACTATAAAAGTGTCAAAGGCTAGTTATATTTTCTATGTAAAAAGGAAACAAGGGAAAAACTTAGTTATTATCTTTCTTTCGCAACAGCGCTTATTAATCTACTATTGTATCTTTTTGATTGCGTATAATTTAACTAGCAAAAGTGCTGAGTATTAAACATCTTCGTAATCATGATGGTGGTGATGATGGTGATGGTCGCCATGATGACGCTCTTCATGTGTGGGTCCTTGCAATTCAGGCAATTCGTTTTTAATTAATTTCTCTAGAGCCGTTTTTACATCTAAACCTTCCCCTAAATATGCTTTGATCTTATACCTTTCTATTAATCTGAAAGCAGGAGGACCCATCTCAGCTACTATAACAGCATCAACCCCTCTATCTATAGCAGATTTTAGCATATGAGCACCTCTAACTGCAGTAGCCCTTAAGGCAGGATTTTCATACTCCTCTATTAATTTATATTGGCCATTTTCCACTTCATATATTTGTATAACTAACCCCTCTCCAGGACCAGCCACATATCCATCTGTTACCGGTATAGCTACTTTCATCAATATCTATTTCGATATCAAAAATAAAAAGTTGCCTCATCTAAATGTTTTAGTTTAACTTTTTAATACTTTCATTAATTCTCTGAAAAATTTAATTGACTTTTTAACTTAATACATTCTAAACCTAGAGGTTTTACTGAAGCATTAAGAATTAAAAGAAGCAGCAATAGGTTAACGCAAAAGATTAGGTAGCTCAACTCTTGTAGGGGAAAAATTTTTGTAATATAATGATTACTTCCTTCTTATGATAATTAAAAGCTATGAAATAGAGAGTGAAGCCTTAAAGGACAATCCATTAAAGGACCCTTACGTAAGGAAAGTATATATTTTGCAAACTTCCGAAAATGTCGCTGAAGCCCCTATAGTTATTTACTTGAGCGGATTCTTTTCCTCTTCAATTGCTTTACTTAATTATGACCCCCTTTCAGAATCTATTACAGAGAAAATTGAAAGGCTTTATCGTCAAGGAAGCATAAAAGACATGATAATTGTTTTACCAGATTTTTTCACTAAGTTAGGTGGGAATCAATATATTAATTCTACGGCTGTCGGATTGTATGAAGATTTTCTTATAAAAGAGCTTATTCCAAAATTAAAGGATCTATATGGGCAAAAAGATATTGTGCTTATGGGCAAATCTTCCGGCGGATATGGGGCTTTAGTTCTTGGAATGAAATATCCAGAGATTATTTCTGGTGTTATTGATCATTCTGGTGACGCTTACTTTGAGTATGTTTATCTTCCTTATTTTCCATCTGCAATAAGACAAATAAGAAAAGAAGGAGACCACTATAATTGGCTTAGAAAATATTGGAATAAAACTAACAAAAAAGAAAAGGAAGATCTAAATACACTGTATACGATTGCTATGGCTGCTTTCTATTCGCCAGAAGGAGAAAAAATTCTTCTACCATTTGATCTCGAAACTGGAGAAATAATAGAAGATGTATGGAAGAGATGGATTGAAAAAGATCCAGTAAGATTAGTCGACAAATATGCAGATAATTTAAAGAAATTAAAGTTAATTTACATAGATGTAGGGACAAGAGACGAATTCAGAATAAATTTTGGATCTAGGATCCTCCACAAGAAATTGTTAAAGTATAACATAAAACACGAGTATGAAGAATTTGAAGGTGGACATTTTAATACATCTTTCAGATATGATATATCTTTATCTCTAGTGAGCAGAATGTTTAACAATTACAATAATTAGGCTTTACAATAATAAGGAAAATTAAAAAAGAAAATAACTTTACTCCTTTGCTGGGAAGCCAGGCTGAATAGCTTTTTTAAGATCAAGAATTCTGTCTATCTCTTCATCCTTAAATCCTAGTTCTTTTAATGCCTCTCTAATTGACATACCCTTATTTAATCTCTTTCCTATTTCAGCAGCTTTATCGTATCCTATTATTGGTGAGATAAGAGTTATTAATGAAGGACTACTTTCCGCATATCTCTTCATCCTTTCTACGTTTGGTACCATGCCTCCAATAACTAACTCAGAGAACTTGTTTAAGGCTTCACTAAGCAAGTTTATCTGAGTAACTATATTATATCCAGTTAGTGGAACGCCCATGGATAGCTCAAATTCGCCTAACATTGAAGCGAACTGATTCGCATGATCAAGACCCACTACCTGAGCAGCCACTAAAAGTGCAGACTCTACAGTTACTGGATTCGTCTTTCCAGGCATAATACTGCTTCCAGCAATTTCCTCTTGAGTTGGTAAATCAATCTCATTAAGTCCGGTCATAGGCCCTGAGAACATTAATCTAATATCTTGTCCTAGTCTGTATAAGTTTACTGCCATAGTTCTGAAAACTCCGCTAAGTGTCAATAAATCTGTTAGAAGTCTCATTCCTCTGAACTTATTTGCAGGTTTAAATCCTAAGCCCGTCTCATTGTTCATTTCCTGTATAACTCTCACTTGGAATTCAGGATGCGAATTTAGACCAGTACCTACAGCTGTACCTCCTATTGGTAACTCTTTTACATATTCTAGGATAGATTGCAAGTTTGCTAAGTCATGCGAAAAAGCATCCGCATATGCAGAAAGTTCCTGGCCTAATGTTACAGGAAGCGCATCTCTTAGATGAGTCCTGCCAGCTTTAACTACATCTTTGTACTCTTCACTCTTTTTATTAAGAATAGAGATCATTTTACTAAGTGCCGGGATTAGCTGCTCTTCTGCTGCTGCTACTGCAGCAACCCTTATTGCAGTAGGTACCACATCATTTGAGGACTGGCCTAAATTTACGTGATCATTCGGATGAACTTTCTTTCCAGTTAATTCTGATGCCCTTTCTGCAATTACTTCATTTACATTCATATTTAATCCTGTGCCAGATCCTGTTTGAAATACATCTAAAACTATCTTGTCATCAAGTTTTCCTTCCATTAATTCTCTAGAAGCTTGCATTATACCTTTTGCAATATCTTTATCCAATAATGAAAGATCCGAATTTACTTTTGCACATGCATATTTTATTAAACCCATAGCCCAAATTATCTTTCTAGGAAACCTTGTTCCAGTATTCATAAAAAGTTTTGGAGCAACTTCGGTGTACTTCATTATATAAGAATACCCAATACCAGCTAATTAAATTTGTGTTAACTAATTTTAAAGGTATATCTAGTTAATTCTTATTTGATGATAGTTAAACGATTCATAGTTGGAGATTACTCAACTAACACTTATTTGTTAATATCTGGTAAGGACGCAATTCTAATAGATGTAGGAGAAAACCCAATAGAAGTAATAGAATATATAAAAGCTCACGAAATAAAGCTAAAATCTATATATGCTACTCACGGTCACTTTGATCATGTATTAGGTGTAAATCAAATTAAGGATTACTTTAATGTTCCGTTTTACATACATAAGAATGATGCGGAATTAATGAAAAAAGATGAAAGAACTAGAAATATAGGAGTTGACGGATATATAAAAGAGGGCGATATAATAGAACTTGGTGACGAAGAGATAAGGGTAATAGAAACGCCAGGTCATACATTAGGTAGCGTATGCTATCTTACAAATGACAGCATTTTTACAGGTGACACATTATTTAATAACAGTATTGGCAGATATGATTTAGGAGGAGATAAAGAGCTACTAAAGAAAAGCCTAAAGAGATTAATGCAATTAGAAGATGGTTTAATTGTTTATCCTGGCCACGGACTCATAACAGTCTTGGGTTATGAAAAGCTTAAGAATCCATTTCTTAATGGAGAATTCGATTGGTAATTTAGAGAAACTATTATATATTAAGAATTGAAATTAAAAATTGGTTGTGATGTTTCATATTCACAGTATTTCGTATTTCGTATATTCCTTGTCTTTTACCGTAATTACCATTTTATATTTCTTTCTTAACTCATTTTTTGCTTTTAGAAGTAATAAAAAGCCGTCTAAAGGCAAATCTATATATAATTTGTCTGATGTAACAGCAGTCATTCCCGTATATAATGAGGATATAGGAATTTTTGAAAAAGTAGTAAAGTCCGTTTATGATATTGGGATCGAATTTATAGTTGTTGGTGACGGCTCATTAGAACCTTACAAATCTATTACTGAAAAATATCATGGCAAGTTTGTTTATTTAAAAGAACATAAAGGCAAAAGACATGCATTAGCTGAAGGCATTAAAAACGTATACTCTCCTTTAGTTCTTTTCCTAGATAGTGACACAATAATTGATAAAGGATCTCTTCTAAAACTTTTAAGTAGCTTTGATGAGAATGTTGGAGGAGTAGGACCTAATATAAGAATCATGTATAATAGAAAGAATAAATATGCATATTATTACAGCGAATTCTTTGAGAGATTAAGCGAAATGGTAAATAGGGCAATAAATTATTTTGGTAATAGTATAATTTTGAGCGGACAATGTGTAATTTACAGAACAGAAATAGTTAAACCTTATATTACCTCCAAAGAATTCTTAGAGCCTAAAATGTTTGGAAAGAATATCGTAATATCTGATGATAGAGACCTTACAGATTATATAATAAAGAAAGGCTATAAAGCAGTAAAAGTATTTGATGCAGTAGCTTACACTAAGCCACCTAAGGATATTAAAGTTTTTACAAAACAGGTAATAAGATGGACAAGAGCCAACTATCTGAACTTTTTGAGAGAAATTATAGATGGTAGCATTAGTAAGAGGGGGACTTTGTATGTTTTTGACATGATTTACGCTAATTTACTCCCGTTATTTACTATCCTCTTTATGTATTTAGAATTTGAGAGATTTGCAAAGTTGTTATCTTCATTAAAGGGCTTTTCTATGAAAATAATTAACATAATATTATTAACTCCTTTACATTACCAGCGCCCAGATTTCCTATTTTACTTTACTCATTTTGGAGGAATAATAGCTGTCCTACCATTTATTCTTGTACTTGTTTACTTAATACCAGAAGATAGACTAAAAACCTTAATTTATGGTTCTGTAGCTTTAGCCGTTCAATACATAGCGTCTTTATATGCATTATTCACATTTTTATGGCAAGACTGGCTAACTAGATGACCTCTTTCTTATATATGCCATTTGAAGTTTTATCGCATGTGAGCAAATTTTTTGTCCACATTCACATTCCGAATCAATTAACTTAAACCCTTGTAATTTTATTTTTACGCGATAAAAACCTACTGCACACTTAGCAGGAACTAGCCCTTCTACCTCTTCAAAGCCATCTTTTTTAGATACACGTAAAATTTTGATGTACACAAAAAAGAATTATGGGTTTCTTTCCTTTTTAACTCACCTTTTAATCTAATAGAATGAAACTAGCTAATATGAGTTAATTCACGTTTTTAGATTACCTTGCAATGATCACATTAGCATTAACTTATTACTTATAAAGATGGAAAAGACGGAGAAAATATTTTAAAGCACTTATTTTCAAGTCTCTCAATTTTAATGCTTTCCTTTGGCAATAGATATATCTTTCCATCGCTGGCAGAAATTTCTAACGCTTTATTCTTATAATAGTATAGTGAGACTAAAGCGCACATTATTGCATCTACTACGTCTTTGCTTCTGTCTATTTCCTTCCAATTAATACTAACGTTTTTCAATGAAGAAGTAGGATGGGTCTCTATAACGATAGCATTAGAAAACATTTCTCTTAACGAAATAGCCCTATCTACCAAACTCTTCATCCATGAAGGTGGCAATACTTTATATCCCATTCTTTTCATTGCCTTATCTACTTCCCTATACCCTGAAGAGTGAGATAAAGGAGAATCTATAGAAATAACTAAAGCATCTTTACACACTTCATAAATCTCTTCATTAGTCATTAGCTCTTTAACACAAACGACATCCCCCTCTAATATACCTACTGCAGATGGCCTTTTAACGGCTAAATCAATACCGCAAAACTTCAATATTTAGTCTCCAAAAATAAATTATGCAACCTCCTATTATTTTGATCAACTACAAAGCTTATGAAAACTCTTATGGGGAAAAGGCAATTGAATTATCTAAAAAGATAGAAAAAATCAGTAAAGAGTATAATATTCCGATAATTATCGCAGTCCCCGCTACTATGATTTACAAGCTTTCTCAAATTGTAGAATTACCAATTTATGCTCAACATGTAGATAGCGTCAAACATGGTGCTCATACTGGTGCAATACTACCAGAAATGATAAAAGACGCTAATGCAAAAGGTTCTTTACTTAACCATAGCGAAAAAAAGATTAGATTAGATGAAATTTTTGAGGCAGTAACAAGACTTAGAGAGTTGGGATTAGAAAGCGTTGTTTGTGTGGACAGCTACGAATTAGTACATCCTGTTGCACTTCTAAAACCTAATGCAATACTAATTGAGCCTCCAGAATTAATAGGGAGTGGAAGGGCAATATCAAAAGAAAAACCAGAAGTAATAACAAGAGCAGTTAATGAAATAAAAAAAGTAGAAGGGGTATATTTACTTGCAGGCGCTGGAATTACTACTGGGGAGGACGTCTATAGAGCAATTATTTTAGGTGCTGATGGAATAGGGGTTGCTAGTGCTGTAATGAAAGCAAGTAACCCAGAAAAAGTTGTTGAAGATTTTGTGGTTAATGCATTAAAAGCCATTGATGAAAGAAAGGGTCATTGAAAGACTATATCGATAAGTCTATAAGCAATAGAGTTTTCTCCATAATATTTATAAATTATTTGTTTGATTTTTTCTATATCATGCAAAAATGCATATAAAATTGCTATGAGAATATAAGAAGAATTTATTTCTGCTTCTTCGCTTGTTTGAATAGAAAAACTTTCATATTTTATTACGTTTATTTCGACAACATTACCATTAAGTCTTGAGAGTATATCAAACGGTAAAGGCACAAAATTGATATTAAGATCTCCCTTATAGATTCCTTCTTGCTCTAAGATCTTTTTGGCGACTTCCTTCACACAATCTATATCAATACAGTTTATCATCAGACGAACAACCCGTCATCACTTTTCAGGTAAGGTTGGTTTCCTCATTACTAAATTTCTTGTAATTGGCATTTTTAAGTCTCACTTTTCGTTGTAAAATAGACAAAAGCTCTTGTAATAGCAATAAGAATTAAAGAGAAAAGGACAAGTGTTGACGCTTCAACAACTGAAGCGTTAAAATATGTAAGAAATGTATTATAGACGGTCACTGATGCTACCGAATTACCATTAAATATCCAACCAGACACATATGGGGCTATTATTACTATTGAGCCAAACTCGCTAATAGCCCTAGCCATAGAAGTTAATCCTGCAGATATTATCCCCTTTACTGATGAAGGCAAGACTACTCTGAAAAACGTTCTTAACTCTGATGCACCTAAACTCATAGCAAAATATTCATAGCTTCTCGGCATACTTTCGTAATAGTTCTGCATGGCTCTAATGTAAATTGGGGAAGAGACTACAATTAGAGCTATGATCACACCTAAGTAGGTATAAAAGAAGTTTATACCATGAGATTGCAAAAATCTTCCTATAGGGTTTAAAGGACTATCAATAAAAAGTAAGGCTATCCCTACAATAGGGTGAGGAATAGAGGCAGGGATGTCTACTAGGGCTTCAATAAATGGATTTTTATGTCTAGCTAGATAATATGCCAATGGAGAGAATAACAAGATAATAACGATTACACTTACTGATGCAGAAAAGAATGTCAACTCTATTGAGGTTAAAATTTCCTTGCCAAAAGCATATTTTATTGAGAAATAAGGGCCATAACCATAATAAAGGATTGCTAAAATTGGAAAAATTAAAAGAAAGGCTAAGAAATAAGAGAGTAGTTTGAGAAAGTCAAATTTGGCTGAAATTCCCGCCATATGTTAAAACACCGTTATTTAGTAAATTAAGTATTTGTGGTGGGACATCGCTCTTGTTTTGATAAAAGAGTATTGGATGAGATATAGGAGTTACTCCAAACCTTGATAATTCCTGGACATGACTTATAATAAACTCGACAAACTCTATTGCAGCTTGCTCGTTAGTCGCATTAATTGGAATTGTAATATACAAATATACTGGGTTGCCGTGAATAGTAACATTTTGGCCATTTACAGTAATAACGTAGTAGAATTGGCTATACCATTTTGTCTCATTTGGATAATATCCAAAGCTTAACCATGGTGGCAATTTTAGATACTCCAGACCTTGAGATACTGCATAACTGACATAGGAGAAAGCGAAATCCAAAACCCCAGTTTTTAAAGATGGAACGTAATCTGCAGTTGTAGGGGCAGATTTAACGTTATGAGCTAGATTTATGAAATAGCTTGTATTACCACCAGCATATAAGTTGCCAGCCATTTCAAGAATTAAATAGGCATACAAACCTTCGGGGTCAGAATTTGGATTGGCTATACCTAAGCTGAACTTGGTAACGAGCAAATAGAAGAAATTATACCAATATTTTGTCTCATTTGTCTTCATTGCCATTGTGTAATTGCTATATAACTCATTCCAATATGGTGACTTTGTTGTGTAATTAGAGTATATAATTGCCATTTGATCTGAAATAAAAGCAATTGCCCAGCCCGGGTTTCTATTACCTTCAAGTTCGACGGCTTGAATATATGCTACTGGTACAAACACACTTACTGGTTGACCTTTTGCTATTTGTGCAGCCAGTCCAAATGAACCACCAGGAACTACATCAACGGGAATTCCAGTCTGATTTTGAAATTGTGAAGCCAAATAATCAAATATTGCCTTATATGCGCCAGCGACAAAAACAATTACAGGCTCCGACGATGCTACGGTAGTTGTAGTGGTAGTTGAAATTGCTATTACTTTAGGATGATTACTTATTGGAAGCTTATATAAAAAGAGGGCCGCAGCTATTGCTATTATAGCTATTATAATAATTGTTATAATGACGTAAGAGGATATCGCCTTATAGCTCTTTTTACGAAAAGACCCACTTCTTGTCATCATCTTTTTTTATAATATTCCCATATTTAAATATTTTCATATGTACATAAATTGATTTCTGAGAATATTATAGGCAAAATCTTTTTAATTTTTAAGATTTTAAATACTTCATATGATTGAAGCTGAAGTGGAAAAGCATTATCCTTCTTTTACGCTTAATTTGAAATTTAAAGATGAAGGGATTATTTCCATTATAGGTAAAAATGGAAGTGGCAAAACAACTTTTCTAAAGATTATAGCTGGGATAATTAAACCTGATAGAGGTTATGTGAAAATTGACGAAATAGATATAACTAACTTACCATTAAATAAAAGAAATGTAATTTTAGTAAACCAAGAAACTTATATTCCAAATTTAAAGATTAAAAAACATTTAATATGGGGTGCAAAATTAAGAAAAATAAAAATTGATAAAAAAGAGGTAGAAGAAATAGCAAAAATCCTTGGAATACCGAACGAGAATAAAAAAGTTAGTGAATTAAGCTTAGGAAATAGAGAAAGAGTTGCATTAGCTACTGCTTTGCTTGCAAAACCAAAGGTAATATTAGTTGATGAAGCATTTAGTAACATAAATAACAGGAAAGAGTTCATAAAGAATTATATTTCTTTAGTTAGAGACTTTAAAATTGAACTAATTTATGTTACTCAAGACATTGAAGATGCAAAGCTAAGTGAAAAAATTTATCGGATGGATAATGGAACGATAAGTCTACTGGAAAACCTCTAGTACGTAAACGTTGTTTACGTTAGTAAAAGTATAACCAGTCTTTACTGCTCTCCCTAATTTTTCTAAAATCTCATAAGAGGAATGAGTAGATATATAATAATCAATGTCTTCAATAACTACACCATCATCTACTATGCATCCTGCATACTCACTATTACCATCTATACCATCTGTAGCTATTGCATATAACCTAGCCTTACTTTTTAGCCATTTTAGAAAACCAAGACATACTTCTCCGTTTCTTCCACCTTTGCCAGCTTTACCTTGAATTTTAACTTCTGGCTCTCCACCACTTAAAAGAATGTAAGGAGGGGTGAGTCCTAAGCCTGATGCCGAAGTATTTGCAATTCCTGCAAGGTTTTGACCAAAAGAAAATGCATCACCCCTTACTTCTGATGATAAAATAAACGCTCGGGGCCCAAAATATTCTTTTAACTTCCTTAAAACTATGCCAACATCGAGTATAAGGAAGTACTTAGAGTTCTTTACTTCTTTTTTAGTTTCTGTCAAATAAATTGAGTATCTCTCTAACCCTATTTTGGCTAATATTCTTTTAGCATCCTCCAGTGAAGAATAATCTGGTAAAGTAGGCCCACTACCAACACTACTTAAATCTCCTCCTGGTACATCACTAACTATTAATGTAAGAATTGGAGCTTTAGAATAATCGGTTAGCTTTCCTCCTTTGATTGCAGACAGATGTTTTCTCACAATGTTAATTTCATTTATGCTAAGCCCCGATTTTACAAGTTTCTCATTAATTTCACTAACTACTTCGAAGGGTGCATTAGAATATTCTACTAATGCGGAAGCACCTCCAGAAAGTAAGAAAATAACTAGGTCGTAATCTTCTTCTTTTAAAAACCTTATCACCTCTTCCCCCGCTTTAAAACTATCTTCAGAGATTTGCGGATGTGTAGATTCTATTACCTTAATAGGAAGAGTAACATTAGAACCTTTTGGCACCACTGCCAAACCCTTAATATCTAGTCTATCTGTAAAGAATTTTGCCATTTTATAAGAAGCTTTACCTACTGCAATAATTATTGGTTTTTTAAACTTAAATTTCTCGTTGTTTATTATAATTTCGTTCTCATTTATCTTGACTTTTTCTTCTAACGCCTTATAAGGATCAGAAAACTCTAATATTTTCTCTACAACTTCATTCATTTCTTAAACAACTCCTTATATAGTTTTGAAGCAACCCTTTTGCCTTCTTTTGTTAGGTCATAATAAATCCCTTTAGGTTTATGGTCAGACTCTTTTGCCTTAACTTTAAGCCAAGGCTTTATTGAAGAAGTAACGCTTCTTTTTAATGTTCCCTGAAATCTTTGTAAAAACCCTTCCTTTTCTAATTTCTCACATGCTTTCTCTATCTCATCTTCATTATATTTTGGTGCCCAACCGCTTTCTCCCAATAATCTTCTTGCCATATACCATGGGTTATCTGGGCCATATTTGTAAATATGAACTAAAATTTTCTTTTCCAAATCGGAAAGATTCTCAGCCATGCACTAGCACCTCTTCAGCTAATACTTTTGGTATTGTTTTTTCTTCATTTCCTATTTCTACGATATAACTATTTTCATCTTTTTTTACTAATTTAATCGTAACACCAGGTTTAATTCCCGCTTCTTGTGCTAAGAAGAGAATCCATTCTTCCTCCCTTATTATCATAACAACCTTATATTCTTTATTTGGCTCAGCCTCAGACAATTTTATTCCTTTGATTTTTACTTCTCTCCCGGGTATAGGATGCCCATGAGGACAAGTTAAAGGCTTACCAAGTAATTGATCTATTTTTTCAATTACATCATCTGGCCAAATATGTTCTAATCTGTGAGCCAATTGATGAGCTCTTATCCAATCAAGACCTATTATATCTGTTAAAAGCCTTTCAGATAAACGATGAGCTCGTATAAGCCTTTCTGCAAGTTTTTTCCCTTCTTCTGTTAACTTTACCCTCCTATTATCTCTTTCAATTAAGCCTAATTTTTCTAATTTAGATATAGCCTTACTAGCTGTACCTGGAGAAATGTTAAAAGATAATATTAAATCTGTAACTCTAGCATAACCTTTTATTAGCTCCAGCTCATAAATTTCTTTTAAATAATTCTCTAGGGGTTCTGAAAGTTCCATTAAATAAAAATTACTTCACTACAATTTTAGTTTTAACTGTCTGAATTAGCCTTGGGGCCCCTTCATCCTCATCTTTTATAAACACGTTTATATTTGCGTGGAATTTACCCTCATAACCTTGATTTTTAAGATATTCCTTAATCCTCTCTATTGTTTCATCAACAGCAGATGAAATATTATCATGCATTCTTGAAGAGATTTGAGGCACATCTAAATCTAAATCTGTTTCACCTATTGCATAGTATTTTTTTCTTCCATCAAGAGGCCCCATTTACTATCAAGCAATAAACTTGTTTTTATTAAATTAAAAATCTAAGGTTTAAATTTCGTACTAGAAAAGCTAATATAATACGAATTTACAAAAATAGTTGTATGTACAAAGTAATTTTTAATGTAATTAGCAATTCTACGTACTCGGCCTCGATAAAAGAATTGAGGAAAGTTGGTTTTATTCCAATATACTTTAAGAGGGATAATGGAAAGGAGCAATATGTTGCACTTTATACTACTAGTGATATAAATGAAGTGAAGGAGGCAATTTCTGATTTTGCTTATTTAATATCTAAGCAAGGAAAGTATGGAAGTTATGATTTTGCAAAAATTTATAGGATTGACGACAAATACCTTGGTAAAGTAGCTGGTAGCGGATTAGGAGCTTTACTAGGTTATCAATTTGCAGGAATTTTAGGGCTTGTTTTAGGTGCAATAGGTGGAATGCTTTTAGGTGAGCTACTAGATATACAACTAGGAGAAACTTTAGTAGGTGTGATGAGTTGGCCAATCCAACTTCTCAGTTAACAAAAAGAGGGGCTAACACTCTTTTAGGGATATTAATGCTAATAACTTCAGCTCTTCTGATATTTGATGTACATGTAACAATTTCAGAGATTTTATTAACGTTTAATCCTTATCCGCTTTACTTTGTCGGAGTTTTATTTGGTTTTGAGAGAATTTTTTACGGAGTATCAGGAAGTTCAAAATTATTAAGATTAATAAATGGGGATTTCTTCGCATTTGGTTATTTAGCATTATTTATGATTTTATTGACTATTGGGATTTATATTGCAGCATACACAATAGTTTATACACAGTTTTCGATACAACTCCTAAATGCGCTTAATGGAATAAGTTTTCTTCTCTATGCATTAATGATATTTAAGGCTTGGCACATGTAAAAAACGTCCATGCACCCATTTTTTCATAATTTATTTTAAAACCTACTTCTTCAAACAACTTGGCATAATAATCAATAGGATATATTTTCAATTTCCATATTTTTGAAAGAAAATCACTAACTAAATTATTTTTTGTAAGAATTGTGGAGACACATCTTCCTCCATGTTTTAATACCCTATTTATTTCCCTAATAGCTACAAGAGGTGAGGGAATTATATGCAATATAAGCATTGCTGAAACCCCATCAATAGATTCATCGGCTATGGGAAGCTTTATGGCATTTGCCCTAACTGCAAAAACTCTAGGCCTTTTCCTTTTTAAGATTTTTAAATATTTAAATGAGATATCGAGACCTATGCATATGTCACATTTTACATAATCAAAAATTTTCCCAGTTCCAGTACCAATATCTAAAACACTAGAACCAGATACAATTCTCCCAGCTTTTTCCATTATATAACTGTAACTTTTACCAGAAGTAATATAAATACCTAAAGGTGTATACAAGGGCTCATATAGCGGGGCAAATATATCAAGGATTCTCTCAGTTTTTACTTCCTCTGTTAATAAATCTAATATTCCTTCTTTTTCAGAAAACTTATGTCCCTTCTCACAGACCCATTTCTTCACAAATTTACTACCATCTATAGGACATCTTAGTATCTCAATCATCTATCTGGCTAGTATAGTAAATTACCTTAAATTAAGTTTTTCTTTTAAGTTGTTAGAATTAATCTCAACGGCATCTTCTAATTTTGTGCTCGTTATCGTCGCTAATTATGAGATATAAT
>ERZ1684502.16-NODE-16-length-61371-cov-198.526013_pt1 | contig 61371 bp, 55 predicted proteins | sample MGYA00580192_ERZ1684502 | MGnify/ENA primary metagenome ERZ1684502 (study PRJEB41476, sample SAMN13258264) | hydrothermal vent metagenome | biome: caldera [ENVO_00000096]; feature: acid hot spring [ENVO_00002120]; material: acidic water [ENVO_01000358] | place...
TATTCTTTGTAAACTTCAGATAGAACTTTATAATCTTCTGGTGCTATAGTAATTACTTCTAATGAAGTACTTAGAATTTCCTCATTCTTCTTAATCTTTTCTTGTAATTTCTCACCGCCACTTATATAACTCATAAATCCACTATCATAAGTAGTACCAACTAGCCTTACCTTTATCCCTAACAATTTCAAAAGCTTTAAAGCTGCAACTGCAACTGCAGGATTTTCAATGAGATATTTACCAACCCACAACGCTATATCACTATTATTATCTACTGCATCAGCAACCTCGGGATCTTGTGTTAATGGTATTTCTACAGGGGGCTCTTCTGGCATTTTCTTTGCCACAATGCTACTTAGCTTAACTAACAATGAAGATATTGGAATCTTAGCAGGGCAAACGCCATCGCACAATCCGCATTTATGGCAGCCAGAAATTTCGGCAATGGCTGAGTCTGGTATATCAACACTTCCATTTAGATGATAGTAAGATATTGCCCCTTTAACGAAGTCAAACATGCCTTTAGGTGCGTATGGAGCTTGAGGAATTAGCTTAAATTGAGGACATACAGTAACACACATACCACAGTCAATACATTCAAGCGAATAATCTGTAAATATATCAAGGAATTTATTTACAACCTTATAGCCGTCAACTTCGCCACCTGGCACAATCGCCTTAGCAAAACCTATACCAAACCTAAACCTCAAAGCTTCTTGTTGTCTTCTTACAATTTCAAATACCATCTTACCCCTATTCTTTGGCTCTAAAAGTTTACCGGGGTTAAATAGCTCCTCTGGATCCATTTCCTCCTTATATTTTTTAATTGCCTCATATCTATCAATGCCTAATTGTTGGAAAGTCTTGCTCATTACTGATAGTCTATTTCTTGAATACTTATGACCAAACATACCAACTGAGAGCAGAGAGCCACCAACTTTAACGAAAGCATCCATCATTAGCGTGTTCTTAGCTAGATCATAAATCAACTTCTTATCATTAGCTTTTAAGGAAACTTCTGTAAATGCATTAACCAGCAAAACTTCTCTTTTTTCTAAAGCAATATCTAAATCAAAGCCGGAATTTGGACTTAACTCACCTAATTTTCCAAGGAAGCTACTAAGCTCTTTCACCAATTCCTGAAGCTTTGTATAATGAATAAGGCCATGCTGATGAACTAGTAGACCTTTTGTCCTTAAAGCGGCAACTACACCGTGATTAAATGTCCACCAACCAGTCCATTCACCTTCGTATATCTCAGCATTAAGGGTTTGAGCAATTCTATAAAGTTTAGGTTCAACTAAGGTAGAACGTACAGAAGGATATAACACTATCATATTCCATTTATAGGGTGAAAGTTTGGCATTAAACTTCTGCGCAATATACGTGGAAATTGCTGGACCTCTTACTTGTATGTGCCATGCAGGTATAACTTCTTTGTAAAACTCACCAATAGCTCTAACAGTCGTATCAAATGAGTCAAATGACAAAACAAGGGCTTCAGTTGGGGAATATTTTCTTAATTTCATTCCTGCTTTTACAATAATTCCAGTAATTCCCTCAGCTCCTGCTGCTAAAGCCAAATTAGCACCTTCAAGATGGACTAGCTCTCCTCTAGGATTTACCATATCTACAAATGTTACGTTATCTGAGATGAAGCCATATTCATAAGATCCAATTCCTATTGCATCCCCAGCTATCCCTCCTCCCACTGTGGAGTCATAAGACGATGGAAAAGTCCTCAGCTGTAATCCTTTGCTTTGAGCAACTAAATCGACTTGCTTCCACGTAGCACCGGGCTCTACTATAGCAACCATATCGCTTTCGTTAATTTCAACTTTATCCATCTTAGAAAAATCAAGGAGAATTCCCCCTTCAGTAGTTAATGCATTGCCGTATCTGTTGGTTCCTCTTCCATAAGGTGTTATTGGAACTTTGTATTTTAGAGCAATTTTTACTGCATCTATTATATCTTCAACCGATCTAGGATATATAACGTAATCAGGAATAATGTTGATCTTAATTCCAGCCCAAACCAGCTGAGGGAGAAAACCCATATCTGCTGAGTGAGAAAACCTCTCTACGAGGCTATCTGAGAAATCCTCACCAAATCTAGCCTTTAGTTCCTCTTCTATTCCCATTATTTTTCACCAAATTTCTATTTCTTACTATTTCTTTTTATTGACTCGCTAATAATTTTTTGTAGTGTTTCATAATAGTGAATACTTTGCTCCCTTCTTGGTATAAAATCCTTAAAGATTTCCGGATACCCTTCTGCCCACATAGGAACTATATGAACATGTAAATGAAATATTACTTGTCCTGCACTCTCACCAATATTGGTTAATATTCTAATTCCATCGGCCTTTACTGCTTCTTTTACTCCTATTGCCACTAATTTTACCACCTTTGCTAATTCGCTTAAGACTTCTTCTGGGGTCTCTAAATAATTTTCAAAGTGTTCTTTCGTGACAACTAAAGTATGGCCTGGAGTTATTGGATATTTATCTAAAAAAGCAGCAAAATTTGAATCTTCATAGACAAGGTATCCAGGTAATTGTCTATTCAAAATCTTGCAAAAAGTACACATATGAATAGTTATAAAATATATGCTTATGAATTTTAACTTGATGTCCACATCAATTTCAATCTTGACAGCCATTTTCGTAATTAGCTTTATCTCAAATATAATACCGTTTGCTGGAGCTCCTTATACACTTATTGCAACAGACTTTCTAATAACATATGGTATAACACCCAAAAATCTTATTCTTGTTATTATCATCTCTGGTATTGGGGCAGCATTGGCTAAGTCTTTGACCTATTTGCTTGGAATTATATTAAGAAAACCGTTACGTAACAATAGAAATATACCTTTACTGGATAAATTCATAAAAAGTAGGTACTTCCCCTTGGCACTTTTTATAACTGCAATAATCCCTGGTTTGCCTCTTGATGATTACCTTTACATAGGAGGCGGGTTAACAAAAGCATCTCTAATAAAAATGTTATTAATTACAGTACCTTCTAAAATATTAAAAAGTGCAATAGAAATACCAATAGAATTATTTGGAATAATAAAGATAAGTAATATAATAAATGTAAACCCTTTATTTCTATCTATAGGATTGACAATATTATTTATAATTTTAGGAGTCATACTAGTAAAAATAGACTGGTATAGTATTTATGAGAAAATTGTTCAAAAGTACTTAAATAACCGAAGACCTTAATTTCCCCTAATGAGAATATTCTCATCCCCTAAATTTGAAGTAATTATAGATAAATTCAAGCTTCCAAATGGGAAAGAAGTTGATAAGGCTTATGTAAAGCATAGAGGGTCAGTAGTTATTTTACCTTTCATAAATAAAGAAACAATAGTTATGATAAAACAGTATAGACCAATTATTAATAAATGGCTATATGAATTGCCTGCAGGTACAATAAACGAAGGTGAAACTGAAGAAGAAACTGCAAAAAGAGAACTAGAAGAAGAAACTGGATATCAAGCTAGAAGTTTGACAAAGCTGTTCTCATTTTATGTTTCGCCAGGCATTACAACAGAGGTTATGCATGTAATTATTGCAAAAGAGTTAGTTAAAACGTCTCAACGTCTAGAGGAATATGAAATTATTGAGCCATTTGAAATAAAACTTAAAGATGCAATTGAGATGGTACTAGACGGAAAAATAGAAGATGGGAAAACAATGCTTACTTTGCTATTCGTTTCAGAAAAATATCAGGAACTCCTTGCTCATAAAATAATATAAGCTTACACTATTATCGCTTTGACTATTTAATTTTCTAATATAGAGAAAATTTATGTAAGTTTGTTTTTATTTTCGGTTTTAAATTAAGTAGATTTTAATTGAAAGAGTTGAGAATTAGCCTGATAAAAATGCTAAAACCTTTACGTGTTTACATAACTGGCGAACCTGGAGTAGGAAAAACAACCCTTCTATTGAAGGTAGTTAATGAATTATTAAATAAAGGTTTAAAAGTTTCTGGTTTTTACTGCCCAGAAGTTAGAGAAAAAGGAAGAAGAATTGGTTTTAAGATAAGAAGCTTCGATGGTAAAATAGAAGATTGGCTAGCAAATATCTATGTTGAGAGTAATATTAAGATTGGAAAATATAGCGTAATACTAAGCGAAGAAACGATTAAGAAACTGGAAGAGGAAATATTTAAAGCAGATATATTAGCAATAGACGAAATAGGTCCTATGGAACTTTCAATACCCAGGCTAAAAGAGTTAATAGATAAAATACTTAAGAGTAACTATAATTTAATAGCAGTAGTCCATAGAAAAATCAAACTTTCAGATGGCAAAACATATATAGTTACACGAGAAAATAGAGATTTATTACCTAATGAAATATTAAATTATATACTTAATTTTCTTCAAATTTCAAAATAACGAAATTTAACTCAAAATATCTGAAATAGAAGTTCGCACTTGCTACGCTTTTTATAACACATATAAGGTAAGTGTCACTAATATAACTTGATGATGCCAGAATATGTGAGACAAAAACTTACTTTAGATTTCGCTGAAGTCACTAGATATCTAACTAAAAGAATAAAGGAATATATAGAGGAAAGTGGAAAGGATGGGGGAATAATGGGTCTTAGTGGAGGTATAGATTCTTCAGTAACGGCAATGTTACTTTCAAGGGCAACAAAATACTTTCATATTTTACTTATGCCTTCCTCCTCAACACCAAAGAAAGACCTTGAAGATGCAATGAAAATTATAAAGCTGATAAATGCCGAAGATAAGTACACCTTAATAAATATCGATAACATTACTCAAGAATTCTCTGACGCGGTTAAAACCACTGATAAAATAATAATAGGAAACATAAAAGCAAGGATAAGAATGATACTTTTATATGCTTTTGCCCAAAAAATGAACTACCTTGTAGTAGGTACAGGAGATAAGAGCGAAATAATGCTTGGATATTTCACTAAGTATGGTGATGGAGGAGTAGATATATTACCAATAGGGGATCTTTATAAAACTCAGGTAAGAATGTTAGGGAAATATTTGGGTGTGCCAGAAGACATAGTTAGCAAACCCCCATCTCCTGCTTTATGGGAAGGGCAAACAGCAGAAGGGGAAATTGGTCTTGATTATGAAACAATTGACTCAATTCTTTATCTTAAATTTGAAGAAATGAGGGACGTAGAGGAAATATCGGAAATGACTAAAACAGATATAGCAAAGGTACAAAAAATAATAAGGATGGTTAAAACTTCTCAGCATAAAAGATTGCCACCAGAAATATTTAGATTAAGCGGAAGGGCAGTAAACTCGGATTGGAGGTATCCTAGACAATGGGGTTAAAAGTAGAGTTGGCACAAATAAGACCAAAACTTGGTGATGTAAAACTAAACTTGGAAAAACATTTAGAGATAATAAAGTCCTCTACAGCAGATTGTGTAATATTTCCCGAACTTTCGCTCACTGGATATGTACTTAGGGATTTAGTCTATGAAACATATAAGGAAAGCGAGAAAGCGGTAGAGAGATTGGCAGAAGAGAACAAATGCATTATTGTTGGATTAATAAAAGAAATAAGACCTGGAATTTTAAGAAATAGCGCAGCTATAATAATTGATCACAAAGTTGATTATATTTATAAGTTCTATTTACCTACTTATGGTTTATTTGAAGAGAGAAGATATTTTCAAGCCGGAGATCCAAAAAAAGACCTGAAAGTCTTTGAATATAAAGGGATAAAATTTGGAGTAGTAATATGTGAAGATGCTTGGCATTACGAACCTATCCAGGCACTTGTGTTAATGGGAGCCGATACAATATTTATTCCTTCTGCATCACCAATGAGAAGGTTGTCAGCAAAGCTCTGGATCCAGGATAGTTGGGAAGCTTTACTAAAAGCACACTCTTTGATTAATGGTATTTGGACTGCTTTTGTAAACAACGTAGGAAGTCAGGAGGAAGAATTTTTCTGGGGAGGATCTATGATTGTTTCTCCAAGTGGAGAAATAGTTAGTAGAGCAAAACTATTTGAAGAAGATAATATAATAGCTGAAATTAATCTAGATGAAGTGAGAAAAAACAGATTTTTCAGTAGTTTCAGAGATGTAAACAAGGACTTTTATGACGTTCTAAGGAACCTATAACTTTATTTTTATATTATACTAAATGATGATAGTTGAGATGCTAACACAAAGAAACAATATTATTTGGTTACTCTTAACAATATTGTTAATAGCACTTCTTATTGGCTCATTTTTCAATCCATTACTTTTATTTCCTGCAATTGGAATTTCGATACTTCAGTCAGGATACAATAAAGGCTTCTTACCAATACCTCTCTCACTAATTTTACTTTTGTTATTAGGTTTGAGGGGAGATTATTACTCACTAGCCTTAATGACCGTTTTAGCTTTTGTATTGCTAATACTAATAACCACTAGGATTAGATATTACCCATTTAATTAACTGTATTAAAATAAAGTAGAAGATTAAAGTCAACTTGTGAATAAATTAGAACTTTTCATGATTATAATAAACGTCATCTTTACTTTCACTCTTTCTAATCTATTTGTATTTAATCTCACCTTTTTTGCAATAAAACTAATTTTAACATTAACAAACAGAGAAAAATTGAAAAAGAAAAAGGCTTAGAGTTAAGCAAATGCCAAGAAAAATGTAACATATGAGTATATTAAAATTAGAAGAACTATTTGAGCTTCCTGGATGGGATACAAGGAAGAAGATAATGGAAGAGCTAAGATCCGGTCCTAAAAACGCATATGAGTTGTCAAAAAAATTGGGTCTAAATTACTCAACAATAAGATATCATCTAGAGTTGCTGCAAAGGTTCGGCCTAGTAAATATTAAAAAGGGTAAAAAATATTACTATGAACTAACAAAGACCGGCCTTATTTTATTGAGTGAAAACGAAAAGTAGCTTTATCTTTAAATACTCTATCTTAAACTTTAATTTATGAAATGCACAACAGAAAACAACAGAGATATAAGGGGGTTTAATTTTCTTTTAAATAATTGTGATAAAGAATATCTTTCGAATAAACTTCAAGAATTTAGAAAATTAGCGGACCAAAGTGGGAAAACTTATGTGATAAGGATTGCTGACAGCAATTATTATAGATTTGAAATTTTAATGGTACCAAACTCCGTTACATTACTCTCAATAGCGACTGCAAGAGGGGTAAATAACATAAACTTAAGAGACTTTTCACTTCTTGAGGAACTAGCGACTTTAAGCTGTTGTGCGTATCAAAATGAGAAATTGAAAGAATTTGCAACTAAATTCTTAGGAGAACAAAGAGAATATGAATCTGAAGTAGTAGATCTAGAAGAAAAAAGAATCGAAATAGAGGTAGAACCCAGTTGCGATAAAGTTATGTGGACTGAAGAGTTAAAAATGCCAGAACCAGCAGAAGGGAAATGGGTTTCTTCAGATCTAGCAGAAACAGAAAGGCTTTACTTAAAAGCACTAGTAGGGCAAGCAAAATTTATATCAATATCAACAGAAAGACCTCAAAACTCAATAAAGTTTACCACATTTGAAAGGTTAGGTAGTTTGTGTTGTTTTGCTAACATTTTATTAAGTAAATTAAAAGAGTGCAACGGATTAATAGAGGCCCTCTCACCATTTTTGCAGCAAGAGACTAAAACAAAAAGGAGAAAGAAATGAGTGAAGTCAAACCTATTTATGCTAGAGGATTTTTTAACATGAATTCCCTCGGGGAAACAAATCAGCTCGTAATTTTTTATTATTACGATAAAGACGAATATTATGCTTCTCTAAATAAGGACGAAGTAAGAGACGAAATAAGGAGATTAAAAGAAAATATGCAATATTATCTTGACCAAGAAATAATAAAAATAAACGGAAAAAGGGTTAGGGCAAAAGTGCTTTTTGCGAGATTGGGACTTCTATCTATAAAGTACCCTTATGTAGAGTTTTTGATAAGATTTAAAGGAACATTAAAGAAAGGAATCAACGAATATGAAGATATCTATGAAGAAGAAATCGCAGAATATCCTTATGAAGCATTATGGGTTTTACCAGGCAAAGTAACTGAATACAAAATAAGTGGGGAAGTAAAAGTGAAAGAGAACGTTCTTTTTCTAAAGGTAAAGAAAGGAGTAAAAGTTGGTAAGATAGAAAAAATTAAGTTTATCATTTAACTAAAAAGATAATTTTAAGTGATGACTGTTCAGTTAATTATGTGTGATTTTAGGAAAAAACTACAGTACCATTAAAATAGTTAAATTCTGTGCATCTTTAACAATAACTATAAAAATGAATGAAAACCTATTATACTAATTAAATTAATTTTAAAAAAACTTACTTTAATTCAGATATCATCCTTTTTACTAATACATAAATTAGAGGTATTAGTAATATTGCAAATGCTATAGCTAGACCCCATGCTAATGTCTGTAATATTGCTAAAACTGGTGCGAAAGGTTGTATGATTATTGCAGTTGCAATTAACAAGAATATAGTATATAGCAAGAACTTACCGTAAGTTACTATATATCCTGCGGTTGGATCAGTCTTTGGTATACCTTCTATAGCTTTATCTACTATTGTGAATCCAAACAACAATACTATAGAACCTATTATAATATCATAGAATAGATATGGACTTATGAAAGGTATCCAGTAGAATATCGCTAATGTTGCCGCTAATGTTATAATGGTTGCGTATAGACCAAACCTTAAAACGCTAAGTACAACTCCTGTAAATGGCTCACTAGTAGCCATTTGTTTACTCATATAATCTACTAGCACATTAACTAATGTTACACCTAAAGTTAGCAATAGAATAGCACCAGCTAAGTATGGTAAATACTTAGCAACTTCAGCAACATATACGGTTGCTGGACCTAAACTAAGTACTGAGAACGCTATAGCTAAAGTCAGTAAAAGTATTAGGGCCTCTATTGAACCTGCAACCAGCCCTGCACTTACCTGAATATGAGATTGTGTAAATAACCTAGTAAGGACTCTTTGAATTACGCCAGCTACTATTTTTGCTACAATATAGCCTATTATGACAATTATTATAAACAGTATTATTGATGGGATTGCGTTTATTATTTGCGTTGCTAAAGTCGCTAAGGACTGAGATATCGATTCATCTACTATTAACATTGCACAATTTTCTGATATGATAGAATTAAAAAATTTAACTGGATAAATTCTCTGTTAATATCTTCATAATTCGTAATAATATTCTATCTATTTTCTCTTTTTCTTGCTTTAAAATACTTAATTGGTTTCTTATTTCCTGAGACTCTTTTAATTTTATTTCTATGTCTTTAGGATCTTTTCCAATATATTTACTTTTTAGTTTTCCGTCCTCCCAATACCTTAAATAGTAGTAAGTTTTTCCACTAATTTGCTTAGCTTCTAAATGACCGCTTGGGAGTTCATTCAATAATTTTTCTAGATTAGAAATTTTCTCTTCAATCTCTTTTTTCTTCTCTTCTAATTCCTTAATCTTCTCCCATAACAAGAAAATCACCCCTTACAGTATAAGGGCAGAGTTACATTTGTTCTTCAGACCCTAAATTCATTGTTTCTTCTAGAACTTTATGAATTTTCTCTTTATCAGCAACCTCTATATATTTTCTTATACCGCCAGCTCTTCCCTTATTTATTATCTTGACCTTTATTATTCCGAACATATCTAACTCTGAGATAATATCTGAGAAACGCCTATACGAAAGGGGCTTCTGCTTAAATTGATTGCATAATTCTGTGTAAATCTTATGAGCCGTGACTACATCTTCTGCATTTATAGCTGCCATTAAAGCCAATTTATAGTGGAAGGGAAGAGCTTTAATTGCCTCAATTAGCCTCTCTTGCTCGTACTCAATTATTGCCCTATCTACATGTTCTTTTCTAATAAAACCTTCTCCCGAAGCTAACTGAGCAGCCCTAAATAGCAAATTCACAGCTTTTCTAGCATCTCCGTGTTCTTTTGCTGAAATTGCAGCGATATAAGATAAAATGTCATCGTCATAAGTACCCCTAAAGAGTCCATATTCGGCATAAATTGACAGAATTTTCTTTAATTGTTCTGCATCATAAGGTTTAAAAAATACTGTAGGCCCTAAGGATGATAACACTCTAGGCTCCATATAATCTCTTATATTAATATCATTACTTATCATTATTACAGAAATATCAGCGTCTGCCCTTAATAGCTGATAAAGAACTATATCTCCTCCTCTTCGTTTAATCAACGTGTCAACTTCGTCTAGATAAACTAAGGCTTTTTTGCCATCTAATTCCTCTTTTATTTTTTCAATGTATTCTCCTAGATTTATTCCATGTTTTGGCACTTTAGTCTTTGTAAGTTTTTCGGTTAATACTGATAGTACTGCCTGAGGTGTACCTCCAACTTCTCTACAGTTTACATATACTTGCTCAACGTTTCTATAATCCTGGTCTTCTTTTTTGACCTCTTCTATTTCATTTAACATATATCTAGCAACAAACGTTTTTCCAGTACCAGTAAGTCCTAAAAATAGTGTTGAAAACCTAACATCCGATTTAACAAAATATCTAACAGCAACTGCAACCTCTCTTAATATATCCTCTCTAAAGGGGATATCTTTAAACACTGATAAAGGATCTATAAAAACTTTAGGATCTTTAATTACTTCACCTTTACCTCCTTTCAGAGCTTCCTTTATTGACACGCCATTTCTTTTGTTTCATACGTTATTTTAGTTTTAAGCAGTATTTCATGGTGTTACCGTTTCATTTTGGACGTTAGGAATACAGTTGTTTTACCCCCCAGTTTTACAGTAAATTTCCTCTGTTTCTTGCAAATTTAAATACCCTATTTTATCTTATATTTGCTAATTGGAAAATTATTACAGCTTTCTGTTAATATTGTTTCGTTAAATGATACCATTCATAAAGGTTTATATAAAAATGTTCACCAGTGACTCTAAATTTCCAATGTAATAGGACATTTCAAAAAGATAAAATTCACTAAGGTTTGTATATTGAATTTCCTAAACATATTAAAGGGAGAGAAAGGGAAAAAGAAATAACTTATGCAATCCTGACTCTGTGTCTTCTTATTGGGGAATGTGAGGTTAGTGAAACATAAGAAATTTACTGTAAAACTGGGGAGTCAATCATAAGGTGTCCATTATGTTTATTAACTCATCCGCATACTCTTTTGTACCTAATGGTTTTACTCCCATAAATCTTGCTAAATCTTGTGTCACTTTTTTCTGCTGTATAGCTATCTCTATTGATTTTTCTATTAGGTCTGCTGCCTCATTCCATCCCATCCATCTCAACATTAGCTCTCCAGCTTTTATTATGCCCGTTGGATTTGCTACATTTTTGCCTGCATATTTTGGAGCAGTACCATGTACAGCTTCAAACATTCCACCTTCATCTCCTACATTTGCTCCAGCTAACATGCCAATATTTCCAATTAAAGCTCCTGCAGCATCAGAAATGTAATCGCCATTAAGATTTGGTGCTAGGATTATATCATATTCTTCTGGCCTTGTAATAATTTGCTGGAACATATTGTCTGCAATTCTATCATTAATTATTATCTTACCCTCTGCTGATTTGCCTTGTTTTATTTCATCTTCTGTTACCACAAAGTCTCTAAATTCGTTTAATGCGACTTCATAAGCCCATTCTCTAAAAGCCCCTTCAGTGTATTTCATTATATTACCTTTGTGCATTATTGTGATCTTTTTCCTTTTATGCTCTATTGCATATTGAATTGCCAATCTAGCTATTCTTTGGGTTTTATACTTGCTTATTGGCTTTATTCCTATTCCTGTATCATCTTCCAATTCTACTTTCAGTTCTTTTCTTAGGAATTCTCTTATCTTTCTAGCTTCTTCGCTGTTAAACGGATATTCTATCCCTCTATATAAGTCATCTGTATTTTCCCTGAAAATTATCATATCTACTTTTTCAGGGTTCTTTATAGGACTTTCTAACCCTGGTATATATTTTACTGGCCTGATGTTTGCATATAAGTCAAGCATCATTCTTATTGCAACATTTAATGACCTCCAACCTCCTCCTATAGGAGTCTCTAAAGGTCCTTTTAGCACTACTCTATATTTTAATAACATCTCCTGGGTCTCTTTGGGAAATCTATCACCAGCTATTTTCTCAGCCTTTTCACCAGCATAAACTTCTAGCCATTTTATTTCTCTAGAACTTTTATATGCTTTTTCTACTGCTTTATTAATTACCCTTATTGCAGCATTTGTAATATCTGGTCCTATACCATCTCCCTCTATGTAAAGAATTATTGGCTTATTTGGTGCTATCCATTTACCTTTTTCAAATCTAATTTTTTCACCGTCTTCCGGCTCTTTGTAAACCAACATTTGTGTTTTATATCTTTAGCCAAATTTTTATATTTTACTTTACGTGCTCATATTTTCCATTTTTAATATTTATGACATTTCTGAACGGAAGTATGTGTATGGAAAAATTATAAAAGTATGACTCAGAGGTTTTTAATTAGTTATGTGGTCAATAATTTTATTATTTTTAGCAATTTCATCCTCACTTCTCCCCATATATACAATTCCGAGCACTACTGTCACGAGCTTGGTAAATCAACTTCCTAGTAATCAGATAGTTAATGTTGCAATAGTTGTTCCCCCTAAGAACTTAGCCTTATTACAAACATATGTACAAAAACATGTTATAGTTAATTCCTCACAGTTACTATCTCTCTTTATACCTAATGAGACAATAAGTAAGATTATTGATTATTTAAAGTCTAAAGGTATAGAGCCCCAGGTAACCTTAAATGTAATTTCTTTCCAGGCAACAGCTGGAGAAGTAGAGAAGTTATTTCATGGCGAATTCATAACCACAACTATTCTAGGTAAAAAAGTGTATTACTTTGTTGGATCTTATTCTCTTGGCATTGTATTAGCTACAAATTTAACTTGCTTATTCCTTTCAAAACCCACTAACCTTATTAAAATAACTCAAGCGATAGCTTATAATTCAGTTTCGCCTCAAGATATACAATTAGCATATAATATTTCATACCTGCTTAGACATGGAATAAACGGTAGCGGAGTTAACATTGGAATTTTAGACTTTGAAGGAGATCCTTATATCTTTCAGCAATTGCACGCATTTGATGCTAGATATAATTTGCCTGACCCACCCGTGTTTAAAGTAATACCTATAGGGGCCTATAACCCAAATGATGGTATACCAAGCGGATGGGCATTAGAGATTTCTCTTGATGTCGAATACGTCCATGTTGTTGCCCCAGCAGCAGGGATATATCTTTATGTTGCTAATCCTTCTTTATCCATACCTCAAGCAATAGCATATATTGATCAGCAAGATCAGGTTAGTGTAGTCTCTCAAAGCTTTGGCATACCAGAAATTTACTTCCTACTAGGTATTTTACCAATGTCATATTTACAGTCAATGATTTATGAATATTGGCTAGGGGAAGCAGAAGGGATAACTTTTATTGCTGCTTCTGGAGATGCTGGTGGTAACGGTTACAATTTCTTTTTAAGTCCATTAGGCTCAACTGTGGTTCCTTCTTCTATACCTTATGTTTTATCAGTAGGAGGCTCAACTCTTTATATTTCTGGCAATTCAACTTATCAGACTGCATGGAGCGGAGAAAGTGTAATAGGCAGCTCTACCGGTGGTTATAGTTCTATTTTTCCTGCTCCTCCATATCAAGGGATATCCGGCTTTAGATTGAGTCCAGATGTTGTTGCAGACAGCAATCCTTACTCTGGCGTAACAGTTTTGTATTATTACAATGAAACATACTTAGTTGGAGGAACTTCTCTTGCAGCCCCTATTGTTGCAGGTATAATAGCTCTTGCAGTTCAAGTTCATGGAAAATTAGGTTTTATAAACCCATTAATCTATTCTCTTCAAGGTACTAAAGCCTTAGTTCCTATTAACTTTGGTTACAATACATTATACACAGCCAATTCTTCTCTTAACCCAGTTACAGGATTAGGGTATATTAATGCTGGATATTTTGTGTCACTTTTAAGGAAGCCAAATGTATCACTTTCAATAGCAACATATAATAGTACATTTTTACTTGGCCAAAAAATAAAAGTTGTAGCTAATTTAACTGGGGTGTTAAATCCACCTAAAAGTCTTGTCGCTTATGTCTATAATGGCTCCAGCATAGTTGATACTATTCAACTTAATTATAATGGCTCTGTTTATGTTGGCGAGCTGTCATTAAGGCACTCTGGCGTTTATGAAATTTACTCAAAATTTGATAACGCTTACGGTTTCACTTATATTACTGTAGGTTATCAAGCAGTTTTTATATTTCCAATAGTTGCAATATATCCTATTCCTATGAGTATTCCAGTATTAGTTATTATAACCTATCCTAATGGCTCACTTGTATCCTCTTTCAGTTCTGCTTATTTAATAGTTTATAGAGAGAATGAGATTAATGGTAGTCTAGTACCAGTGATGCAATCAGAACTTCAGAATTTACCTATAATCAACATTTCACGTCTAGGTATTTCTATATCTTACAAATCTGGCATACTTGAAGGTTATGTCAACTTCTCTGGAATAGAAGAATTTGGAGGGGTTTATGCTCTTTCAGTAAATAATACCATGGGCTTAGACGAAATAGTCTTAGGAATGTATATAGTGCCATTTGTAATACCTAATGCCTTTACAGAGCCCACTTCTGCATATGATGGCGAGAATGTAACACTAGGGGTTGTAGTAGAAAGTTTTGGTATGCCAAATATAACAGTATCATTTATACATAATGGAAAAGTTTACTATTCTACTCAGGTTAATGCGATTGTCGTAGATTCTTCGCCATATTATATAGCTCAAGTTAAACTGCCTAGCTCGTTACCCAGCGGTTATTATATTGTTGAAGCTTATGGCAACTATAGTAATGGGACTTATGTCACTTTTGGTAGTGGTTATACTCAAATTTACATAGCAAACAAATCGCTCTTAATGTCCGCTAAAGTGAACTCGATAGCTTTTGAAAATAGTACTGTAATTGTGAATGCAAGTATTTACTATCCAAATGGCACAAAAGTAACTTATGGGATTTTTAGTGCGATATTTGTTCCAAGCTATCTTTCTAACCAAATGGAAAATCTGCAATTATCTTATTCCGTAAGCCTACAATATGAGAATGGATATTGGGTAGGAAGATTTTCAATCCCTCCAGGTAGTTATAATGGCTCTGGGGCCACTATAGATCAGTTAGCAGGATCATGGGATATTTATATAGTTGGAAGTTCTGCTGATGGAATTCCTTTACCGTTTAATTCGACGTTAAATTATAATAGTTTGTCAGTTCAACCAATTTCAGCTACAAAAACTTTCTTAGTCTTACCCTATAATTTTGTACCAGTATTTACTGGAAGTTACGCTTATCATATTTATGCAGATAAGGCTATAATAGAGAATAAGACAGCCATATTCATTGATTCTATAGTGAATAACTTAATTGCTATTAATTCAACTATATATTCCTATGCTTCTCAGTTTAATCACACAACACTAGTTAATTCGAAAATAATAAATGTAGAAAATGTGTCTAGTTTGCAAAGTTTAATAAGTGTTGCCACAAAATCGACTTATACCACTATAACATCTAGCAAGCAAATAGTGACATTTGGAGGACTTTATGTTGAGGAATATCTCTTAGCTTTAGCTATTTTAGGGATAGCAATAGCTATTTATATAATCTGGGACAGAAGAAGCGGTAAAAGATAATTATCTTACATCTGTTACTATTCCCATCCAGGTGTTTTCATCATAAAGAAGATATTCTACCTCCAAGTAAATCTTTTTTGTTGAATGTTTAGTTTTTATTTTTAATGGATAGATGAAGTAATATATATCCCCTTCAATTTCTTTTCTTGCTCTTTCTGAAAATTCGACTTCATAACCATAGCTTTCAACTATTTCTTGTATTTTAGCTGTAAGTTTTGCTGCGATCTCCTTCATTGACTCTCCATAGATGGGCTCAAAGGTTAGTGCCTTAAGTTCCTTTTTTAATGCTGATAGACTTTCTGAGTACGTTCTTCTACGTGCTTTTTGTTTCGATTTATTATTTTCCACAATTTAAAGTAGTGAGTCCAAACCTTAAAAATAATTGTGCTAACCGTAGTATTCATTAAGACTTTTTCTTACTCCCCATCCATCTTCATATAATTCGTTAAGCCCTTGCTCTATTAGAGATGATAATTGTGGAGACTTCAAATTGTCTTTTAGCTCTGCAGATTTTTGCATAATTATATTGCTGAAAGCAGACAGATTCACATTTATATCATTAGAAATTTCTGAAACGTCCTTCTTAAAGAGCCCAAAGAAAGATGAGCGCCTCTTATCATTATATATCTGGGGTTGTATAACTCTTACATTATTACGTGTGTCAACTACAAGCAAAAATGGCAGTATTACTTCTACTTTATCTGCATCAAAGGGAGCTTTCTTTATAAATAGTCTTAGCTTTTCCAGTTCATTATTGCATGTTTGTTTTAATTCTTCCAGCTGATCTATTATAATCTTTTGCAAGTCATTTAGCTCTTTAATCCTAGCATCTATTGCATTTAATTCTCTCTGTTTTTGCAATTTTAGCTCTTCTAATTGATTCTTTATATTTCTTATTTCCGCTTTGTATTTATTCTTAATTTCATTGAGCTTCTCTTGAATTTCATTAAGATATTTTGATTTAATAGATAATGCGTTTTCTAGTTCTTTCTGCAGCATATTGTCTGCTTCAAAATCCAGCTCTTTTTCTCCCACCATGACCTCAATTTCTGGCATTTTTGAATACAGCTTATTTGCTTCATTTCTTAATTCATCTTCTAAACCTTTTTTCGATATAGCCACTTGATTTTTAAGTTCTTCAGTTTTCTCTTTAATCATTGAATCATATTTGTCCTCTATTTGCTTTCTTTCTTCTGCCTTTTTTCCTTTTAATATTGTTATTATAGTATTTATTTTTTCTTCTATTTCATTTATTTTATTTATATTTTCTAAAATAATGCTTTCTCTAGAACTAATATTGTTAATAATATTCTCTATATCAAAATCAGTTATGTTCTTATCTAAGATTTTTAATGGAAGTGGTTTACCGCTATATGTATATGAGAATAAGGGGCTTATATCGTCAGGGATTGCCCCCTTAAATATTTCCTCTTCTTTTCCCCTTACTTCTTTCCATCTATAAGACTTCAAAATAGCTAAAATTTCTGACTCATTTTTTGTGCTTTCCAATTGCTTAACTATCTTCTCATAGTCTTGAAGTACAGTAAATTGCAATTTTGTCTCAATGCTAAGAGTTTCGTCAAAAACCACATATCCTTCGCTTTTTCTATATTTTACTAAAAGTAGAGGCCATCCAATTAATGTAGCTTTCTTTATCTTTGAACTTTTAGGGACTGCTTTTGCTAAAGCTATTGCTAACTGTTTTGATACAGATAAAGGTTGATAATTAGAATCAACAGCTAACGGCAAATATAACGTATTCACGCATATAGATAATTGTTAGTAAAATATATGTGTTCATGTTATTATTCTGTACTTATGAATAAGTTTAACATTCTTGTGACTTTTAGACTATTTCCCAACTGGTTAGAAAAATTAAAACAATATGGCAACGTAGTTTTATGGGACAAAGAAATACCTCCAGATAAAGAGTGGATAAAGGAAAATATACGCGAAGCAGACGGTTTACTTTGCACTTTGACAAATAAAATTGATAGAGAGATTATAGATTCTGCCCCGAAACTGAAGGTAATAAGTACATATAGTGTTGGATATGACCACATAGATGTTAAATATGCAAAAAGTAAGGGGATAAAGATTGGTTATACACCAGAAGTACTAACAGAAACTACTGCAGATCTAATTTTTGGTTTAATCCTTGCAGTTGCTAGAAGGATTGTTGAGGGGGATAGACTAATTAGAGAAAATAAGTGGAGAGTTCCATGGCAACCAGATTTTCTTTTAGGATACGACGTTCATGGGAAAACAATTGGTATTATAGGTATGGGAAGGATAGGGAGGGCAGTAGCTAGAAGGGCTAAGGGATTCAATATGAGAGTTATCTATTATAGTAGAACACCTAAAAGTGATGTAGATGCAGAATATGTACCTTTAGATTATTTGCTGAGGGAAGCAGATTTCGTGGTTGTTACAGTAGATTTGAATGAAACAACTTATCATATGATTAATGAAGAGAGATTAAGAAAAATGAAGCCTACAGCTTTTCTTATTAACGCATCTAGAGGCAAAGTGGTGGATGAAAAAGCTTTAATAAAAGCATTAGAGGAAAAGTGGATAGCTGGGGCTGCATTAGATGTTTTTGAGAATGAGCCCATTTCTGCTGAAAATCCCTTAACTAAATTTGAAAATGTAGTTTTAACACCACATATTGGTAGTGCAACTGTAGAGACAAGAAATAAAATGGCAGAAATTGCTGTTAATAACTTAATTAATGGACTTTTAGGAAAACCGCTTATTTATGAGGTTTAAATATATGCCATGTCCCTATTTATTTCCATAATGAATTTATTGATCTCATTCTTTAATTCTTCATTCTTCAGTTCTCTTATCTCATCTATCGTTTTCTTAATTCCTTTTTCAAGCAACATTTTGTCAAAAAGTAAAGTTTTTGATGCTATTAAATACCTTAACCTTATTTTTTCTGCCTCTAAGAACTCATTTAATTTCCCTTCAAGCGATAAAGCCCTTAAAATGTTTTGCTTATTAACTGCCCTTATCCAGTTTCTTTCACCTTTTATTTTTGCTAAAAACTCGCTCTCATAGGCAATTTCGTTAAGTATTTCATAGGTATTCTCATTAATTTCTTTCAGCCTTTTATGTAATATGTCGCTAATAAGATCTCTTAGAAGTTTCTCGTCAACTTCTATTTTAACTCTTTGAGGAGAATTTGAAAAGCCCAAAGAATTTAAGGCTTTTTCCATCTCATTAAAGACATCATTTATATCCTTCTCTAATACACTTGTATTAATCTCTTTCTTAAGAAGGGTTGAAGATGTTTTGTGAAGTATCGTAACATCTAGTGTGACAAAAAGAGTTATTATCTGATCAATCTCGGAATTAAATGTGGAATTGTACCAGAGCAAAAATTTCTTAGATAAGTATTTTTTGGGCCAATTATCAAGTGCATATAACATTGGGGGTTTGGCGTAATATAATTCTATATAATATCCTCCAGATATCTTTTTGTATATATTGACTGTAAGTTCTTTATCCAATCCCATATTTTCTGCCAGTTTAATATAATCCAAATATAATCAGCCCTGCCACTTTCTTCACAAGCTCCGTAAAGGGTGAGTTCATCAGAAGAAAGTGTGGAAAATAAAAATAAAAAATTGCTTTTCTTTCCATGCAACCTTCATTCCTATTGATAAATAATTCATTTAACGCACCTACTTCTCAGGAACAACTTTAGAAAATTTTTAGCTTAACAAGCTTTGCGTTTTTATTTTTAACTTGCTATTCCACAGTTACCGCCTTCACTAAGTTCCTTGGCTTGTCTGGATCGTACTCTTTGCTAATTGCGGCATAATAGGCTATCAGTTGAATAACGGGGGCTACTACAAGTGAAGGGAGTTCACTTTCCAAATATATTTCTACGTCAGGGCCTTTCATTCTCTTATTAACACTTATGGCGTAAATTTTTGCACCTCTAGCCTTCATCTCCATTAAATTGTTTTGTAAGGCTTCAGTCATCTCACCTATATTAATTAGGACTACTGGAAAGTCTTTTTCCACCAAAGATAAAGGACCATGCAAAACCTCGCCTGCTGGATATGCCTCTGCATGAATATATGCTGCTTCTTTAATCTTTAATGCTCCTTCCATTGCAAGCGGATATGAAAGACCTCTACCGACATAATATATATTTGTTTTATTTGCTAATTCCTCGCCTATCTTTTTTGTTATTCCTTCAACAAGTGATATTGTATTCCTTATTTCTTCTGGTGCCTTCTCTAATTTCTTTACATCTTCACCTTTTATCATTTTAGAGATAAAGAGAAGAGAAGCTAATTGCGCTGTAAAAGTTTTTGTAGCAGTAACTGCAATTTCTGGACCTGCTTTTGTATACAGTTTGTAATCACTTTCCCTTGCAATTGAACTTTCAACAACATTTGTTAATGAAATTATTTTTGCTCCCTCACCTTTTAACTTTCTTATTGCCTGAAGCACATGCATTGTCTCTCCGCTTTGGCTTATTGCAAAGACCACATCCCCTTTTTTGCCCTTGATATTGTAATATTCAGAAGCTATGATAGGTACTGAAGTAATTCCTAACCTATTTAACTCTATAGAGAAATATAATCCTGCATGATAGCTAGTCCCTGCACCCACTATTATTACTCTTTCTGCATTCTTCAGCTCCTCTATCACTTTTTCAACTAAGCTTATGTCGGAAAGGAGGCTATCAATTGTTTCTTTAACTGCTTTTGGAGACTCATGTATTTCCTTTATCATAAAATGCAAATAGCCTTCTTTGCTTGCAGTTTCAACATTCCAATCTACTATTCTTACTCTTTCTATTACATTTATTGCGTTGCCTTCCTTATCTTCAATATAAACTGTTTCTGGAGTTAAGAACCCTATTTCGTCATCTTTTATTACTACAACTCTCCTAGTATATGGTAAAAATGCAGGAATATCACTTGCAATGAAGTTTTGACCTTCGCCTAAACCTATAACTAAGGGGTTATCTTTCTTTGCAAAGAATATTCTTCTTTCGCCCTCAATAACAGCTAAAACAGCATAACTACCATCTAATGCTTTAATTGCCGACTTAAAGGCCTGGAAAGGATCCATACCTCTTTTCATAAATTCTTCAATTAAATGGGGAATTACTTCTGTGTCTGTTTCGCTCTTAAATTTATGTCCAAGACTCTCTAATTCTTCCCTTAACTCTTTGTAGTTCTTTATAGTTCCATTATGTACAACTGCAATTTTTCCAGTACAATCAGTATGTGGATGAGCATTATAATCTGTTGGTGGTCCATGAGTTGCCCACCTTGTATGGCCTAAAAAGATATAGCCTTGCATTTCTTGAATTCTCTTTTGAGAAACAACATCATCTACTTTTCCTTTAGCTTTTCTTATCTCTAGTCCTTTTGAACCAACGGAAGCAACTCCAACACTATCATAACCCCTATACTCCAGCCTCTTTAAGGCAGAAATGAGCATCTCAACAAGTTTTTTGTTCTCGTTTGGCGCAATTATTCCTATTAGACCGCCCATAAAGGATAATATGAGTCCTTTTAAATTAATTTTTATCACAATAAAATGCGATAATTGGAGAAAAGCTCTAAACCATTTTATTCCTATTAATAAGCTAAGCAGTTAAAGACTGAAAGATTTAAAAGTCTATACCCTAGAAATTATATCTAATTAGTTTCAGAATTCTATCGTTAAATAAAAAATGGATCACGTGAAGAAGTACTCGTACTTTCCTTTTTCTCCTCTCTTCCTCTTTTCTTCTTCCATTTTTCTTAGCTCTACTCTTCTTATTTTTCCGCTAATAGTTTTAGGTAACTCATCTACGAATTCTATTATTCTAGGAACTTTATAAGATGAAAGCAAAGTCTTTACTTTTTCTCTTATTTCTTCTGCTAATTCTCTACTTGGGGTATAGCCTGGCTTCAATACTATAAACGCTTTAACTATTTGCCATCTTATGGGGTCTGGAACTCCTATTACTGCTGCTTCTGCTACTGCAGGGTGCTCTAAAAGTGCACTTTCAACTTCAAACGGACCAACTCTATAATCTGAAGTCTTTATCACGTCATCTGCTCTCCCTACAAAATAGAAATATCCTTCTTCGTCAAAGTAAGCTTTATCGCCGGTATAGTAGTAATCACCTACAAATGCCTCCTTATTCTTTCTCTCATCTGAGTACCCTAAGAATAGTCCTATTGGTCTAGGTTGCAATTTTATTGCTATATGGCCAACTTCATATGGTTTAGTTATTTCGTTCCCTTCATCATCTAGTAGTACAATCTTGTAAAGCGGATGTGGCTTACCCATGGAACCAGGCTTTACTTTCATGAATGGGAAGTTGCCTATCATCGCTGTTGTTTCTGTTTGCCCATAGAAATCTCTAATTGTTACACCGAATTTATCCTCCCAAATCTTTATGATTTCTGGATTTAAGGGTTCTCCAGCACTAACAACTGATTTAAGTTTTTCTAATTTGAACTGATTAAGATCAAGTATTATAAACTGCCTCCATGCTGTAGGTGGGGCACAGAAACTTGTAACACCTATATTTTCTATTTCCTCAAGATATTTCTTATAATCAAGTTTTCCTTCATAGTTTATGCCCACAACTGTTGCCCCAACTGTAAGTGGGGAGAAGAAACTGCTCCAGGCAAATTTTGCCCATCCAGTTGCACTTAAGTTTAAGTGAATATCAGATTCCTTTACTCCGATAATTGAGGCAGTAGAGATATGACCTATAGGATAGGTTGTTGCAGTATGTATTACTCTTTTAGGCAATCCAGTAGTACCAGAGGTAAAGTAGTTTAGTATGACATCGTCTTTCGTTGTATCTTCTGCATCAGCATTACTAGACTCCTCCTCAAACTCTAACCATCCTTCTCTTTTCCCATCTATTAAGAACTTAGGGACCTTTAGTTCCCCTAACGCTTCTTCTACTTTTTGAGCTCTTAAAGAATCCGAAACAACCACGTCAGGTTTTAAATCAGAAAATCTATATTTTAGCTCTGCTACTGTCAAGTTAGTTGCAGAAGGTACAAGAACAAAACCACCTTTAATAGAGGCAAGGAAAACTGCCCAGTGAGCTGGATGTATTTTTGTCATTAAATAGACTATGCTTCCTTTCCTTAAACCATATTTCCTAAATGTGTTAAGTACTCTGTTTGTAAAAAGCGACATTTCATAATAAGTTAAAGACGCCTCCTCTCCAGTGTTCATATCCCTCCATATTAACGCTTTTTTGCTGCCTCTTTCTTTAACATGAATTCCTTCAAATACATCTCTTACCCAATTAAACTTACTTATATTTAGTTGGTAAAGCTCTTCACTTAATTTAGTGAGAGTCTCTAGGTTTATCTGGTTTTGATTTTGCATAGATATAAATTTTCTAAAAAAGTCTTGTATCGAATTACTATTACTTTTGATACTCTCCATATAGCATCATTATAATTTACATAATTCATCTTTTTTATATTTTTATGTTCTCATAAGATTTAAGAAAAAATTATAAATGGATGAGGCTCAAGAGACAAACAAGATAAAATAACGTATGCTTTCTGTATTCTGCAAATATTAACTTAATTATATTGTAATTAAATTATTTAATTCAAATAAAAAGGAAAAAGATTAAATCCAATATTAGTAAGATTTTATAGATGAAATACTTTTACTCCACCAAAAGAAGGAGTGGCATTAATAACTTTACCGCCCAATGCCCTTAATAAGAGTTCAGCTCTTTCATCTTTTGTACAAATAACTGCTCCTCCTGCGCCTCCTCCACTAATCTTACAGCCTTTAATTCCAATCATCCTAGAAGTAGAAATAAATTCATCTACCTGTGGGACTGTAACTCCTAATGAGAAAAGCAAACCATGATTTATATACATTAGTTCTCCAACGCCCTCCTCATCATTAATTTCTAAAGCTTTCTTTGCTTCAAGAACAATTTTCCCTATTGCATCTAATATTCTATCAAACAGTTCCCTTTTATTTTCCTTCATCATCTTTACTCTTCTTAGCATTTCTGCAGTTGTCATTATTCTTTTGAAATACCCTGCAGAAAAGGATAAGTTGGTGTCTATTTTTTCGAACTTGTCCCCTTCAATGAAAATAAAGCCTCCATAAGTTTCTGTATATGTATCCATTCTGCTAGCTATTCCCTGAACTTTTAATTCAATCTCATGAGAAATCTTTGCTATTTCATCCTTACTTAATTCCATTCCTAAAAACGAAGAATAGCCTGCTACTGTACCTACTACTACTCCTGCACTAGTTCCCAAACCTACAGAAGGTTCTACTGGGGACTCAATTTCTATTTCTACCGGTTTTTTGCTGTCAAAGTAATTTATTGTCTCTAAGATATAGGCTAATAGTCTTTTTGCATTTTCATTCTCTATCTTAAATTCCTCCAAGTTTACCTTAATGCCTTTTATCTCTAGATTGTTAGATTTGATGTAAAACTTGTCACTTTCTTTAAATCTTAATGTTAAATATTCAGAAATTGTATAAGCTATTGCAGGTTTACCATAAACTACTGCATGCTCACCAAAAAGTGTAAGCTTCAGTGGGACTTTTACTTCAATCACATTTATAAAAATGAAGAAAAGAGATTAAATGTGCAAGCAGTAATATTAGCAGGAGGAAAAGGAGAAGGACTTTTACCTTATACCGAAAAAACCCAAAAAGAAACAATAAGCCTATTAGGCAAACTGATTATATCTTACAGTATTCAAGGATTAAAGAAAGCCGGAATAAATGATTTTGTCATAGTTACTTCTGAAAGAGGGAAAAAGAAAATAGAAGAAGAATTAGAAAAATTAAATGTTTCTGGAGAGGTTATAATACAGAAAAAAGAAGGTATAAATGGGGCAATAAAAGATGGTTTAGAGAGAGTTAGTGGAAATAACGTCGTTATAGCTTTTGGAGACATTATAGCTCCAGAGGAATTTTATATTAGTTTAATGAACACTTTCCTCTCTACTGGAGCTGACTATGTAATACCGTTAGTTCCAGTAAGTGAAGGAGTTTCAACTTATGGATTAGCGAAAATCCAGGGGGATAAAATTGAAATTGTAAATAGTGGTTCTACGTTAGCACTTGCAGGAGCTTACATTATAAAGAACGAACCTTTTGATGATTTTTTAGAATATTTAAATTCTAGGAAAGAAAGACTGAAATATTTTATTTGGAGCGAGACTTGGATAGATATAGGTTATCCAGAAGATTTAATAAATGCTGTCGAGATACTTCTAAAAGATAAAAGAAACATAATAGCTGAAACAGCCGAAATTTCTAAAACAGCAATTATAGGTAAAGGGGTTGTTGTAGACGATAAGGCAGTTATTGACGATTATGCTATAGTTAAAGGGCCAGCATATATAGGTAAAGAGGCATATATAGGTAATTATTCCTTAATTAGAGATTATAGCAGCATAGAAAGAGGAGCAAAGATTGGCGCTTATTGTGAAGTTGCACACAGCATAATAGAACCAGAAGCAGAAATAGGCTCTAAGTCGTACCTCACATATACTATAGTGGGAGAAAGAGCAAAAGTGGGTGCTAATGTAGTGACATCAAGCTATCCAGCAAAAGTGATTAGAGGAAAAGTGAACAAACTTGGTGCTTTAATCTCTCCAGAAGCTCAAATACAACATGGAGAGATATTAAAGCCTGGTACTAAGATTTGAAGGTTAAAAGAACCCCTAGAAGAACAAGTGAAGAACCCAGGATTTCTTCAAAAGTAGGTATGTCACCTAGAATAAGATAAGAGAAGAAGTAGGAGAGGGGAGGAACTAACAAAGAAAGCGCACTTGCTCTAAAACTTCCTAAGTTCTTAATTGAAGTGAACCAGAAGATAAAACCTAATGCTTGAGCAGTTATCCCTATAATAATTGCTAATAAAATGCCTTCAAAGGAAGGCTTAAAATAAAAATGAAATGGAAGAAAAATGAGAAGAAGCGGAACAGAAATTAAAGCCATGAAAGAGTTTAGCTTTACTACGTCTTCATTTATCAGAAATTTCCTATAAAATACAGTTCCTAAAGCCCACACAAAACCTCCAATTATAGAAATTAAAGCTCCTAAGTCTATTTCTAAGTTCCCAGAGGCGTAAATTGCGCCCCCAATTGCAATTGCAACTCCAATTATTTTAGCTAAATTCACTTTTTCTTTAAACAGAAAATAGCTTAAAATTACGATAAATACTGGCTGAGTATATATTAATGTAGCTGAAAGTGCAGGGTTTGGAGAAAGCATAACACCAAAATTAAGTAAAATTAAGAAAAGAGCTACATTTAGAATTGCACTAATTAACTCTTTGACCCCATATACAAACCCCCTTGCATATATAGCAAGAATTGCCCCTCCCACAATAAGTCTAATTATTGCAAGTACTATTGGAGACATATAAGCTAAAGCGATCTTTATTAAAGGGTATGCGGAGCTCCAGACCAAAATAACTCCTATTATTGGTAAGTACTTTTTCATGCAAAAAGCTATATAACTTTGGCTAGATTAAAAATCAACTCAAAATGTGGTACACTGGTATAGGAGACAAAGGAAAAACTAAAGTACCTTCAGTAGGGGAGGTCTGGAAAGATAGTGATATTGTAAAAGCAGTAGGCGATCTTGATGAATTAAATTCTGTATTGGGTATTGTCTCATCGCTTTACCCTGAAATATCTGATGTAATAAAGGAAGTGCAAGGTGACATATTCACAATATCTTCTGAAATAGCGGGCTTTAATATGAACTTCTCAATGGAAAGGGTAAAAAGGCTTGAAGAACTAATAGCATATTTTAGTAAAGAGCTTGAACCTCTAAGGAACTTTGTATTGCCAGGAGGTCATATAGCTTCTTCCTTTTTACACTTAGCTAGAGCAGTATGTAGAAGAGCAGAGAGAAGTGTAGTAACGCTTATGAAAGAAAACTTAGCAAAAGAAGTTCACGTTGCATATTTGAATAGGCTTTCCTCTTTGCTTTTTGTGCTAGCATTAGTGATTAATAAAAGAACAAACAACCCTAATATTATATGGAAAGGTCACACCTGAATTCCTATTCCTCTTTTTATAGCCTCTTTATAGGCAATGTAAGCTGTTAAGTTGTCTTGTGCAGCTATACCTACAGTCTTAAATATTGATGGCCTTTGAACTTTAATCCCTTTATTTATTACTTCCCCTATCTCATAAACGTCTTTAGGTAAAATCCCTTTCTCTTTTGGCTGTATATAGTCTCCAGTTTCCCTAGATACTGCCTCAATAGAATCTACTAAATATGTTTTTGTTTTTTTCACGGCATCATCATCTATTTCTCTTGCTGTTGGTGTGTGGGCACCAATACTGGAAACGTGAAAATCTTCAGATAAATATTTTCCTAGGACAACTGGTTTTTCTGATGAAGTAGTTGCAAAAATTACGTTTGATTCTTTTAGAAGCTTTTCTAACTCTACAGCTTCAGCTCCAAATTCCTTTGCTAACTGATAATGGCTTTTTCTTGCGTTTATTAAAACCCTTGAAACTGAGAAATATTCTAACGCAATCTTAAGGTGATATCTTGCCTCTATTCCTGCCCCAATAATTCCTAAAGTCTCAATCTTTTTGCTCTGAAGTGCTATTTCAGTCGATAGAATGCTTGCTGCAGAAGTTCTAATTGCCGTCAGTATTGAACCATCCATTACTGCTAGAACCTCTCCAGTATCTGGTGACATTAGTATTACTATGCCTTGAACTGTCGGTATTCCTCTCTCTTTATTTTGAGGTATTACATTAACAATTTTAGTAGAAAAAGAAAAGTCTGTGAAAGATGGCATTATTCCCCACCAGTTTCCTTTAATTGTTAAAACTTGTCTTGGTGGTTGAGAGACTTTGCCTGCTGAATAAAGAGAAAAAGCCTCTTTAACAGCATTCACAGCAGTCTCGGCTGTTAACACTTCTTCCAAATCTTTCTGCGTAAGTATTAGCATATGAATAATTATGCGACTAACTCTATTAGTTTTTCAAAAATCATTATTGCGGATAGACGATGGCTACATTTCTGTCAACTTTTTGGTCTGCCGATTTTAATTCTATATCTGCTGCTTCTTTAAGAACCTCAAAATTATCGTTTGTTACCTTAAAGCTTCTCCCTACAGTTCTCTTGCAAGCTCATTTTCTGCTAATTGTGTAGGTTTAATATTGGGACGATATTGTTTTATTTTTAGCTATCAAGCAAAGACTTTATGACTTATTGAAGAATAATTTACAGAAGCATTTTTCCATGATTTTTATTACGAAAAGATTAATTTATAACTTATCTATTTTTTCCTTGTGTGCGGCATAATAGGAATAGTTTCGCTAAATGAAAGCAAAGAGCTTGCTAAGATGACAGTTGCTGCTCTAAAAAGATTAGAATATAGAGGCTATGACAGTGTTGGAGTAGTCGCTGTTACCTCAAATGGTTTAGAAGTAAGAAAAGCTAAAGGAAAAGTAGATGATGTTGTTTCTCAAAAGAGAATTCAAGAAATGCAAGGCTATATCTTTTTAGGCCATACAAGGTGGGCAACTCATGGACCACCAACAGATTATAATGCTCATCCACATACTGATTGTACTGGAAAAATTGCAGTTGTACATAATGGAACTATAAAGAACTACAAAGAGTTAAGGGAAGAATTAGAGAGTCTTGGACATAAATTTAAGAGCGAAACAGACACAGAAGTAATTCCCCATTTAATTGAAGAATTTATGAAAAGAGGTATGGATCCTTTCCAGGCCTTTAAGTCGGCAATTAAAGCATTAGATGGTAGTTATGCTGTTTTAGCTGTTATTGAGGGCGAAAGAAGAATATTCTTTGCAAAGAAAGATAACCCCTTAGTTATAGGTTTAGGCGAAGGTCAAAACTTCATTGCAAGTGATATTCCTGCATTTTTACCATACACAAGGAGAATCTTAATTATAAGGGATGATGAAATAGGATTCTTAACACCAGAAATAGTTTACATTGAAGATAAGGAAGGTAATGTAGTTGATGTGAAAGAGAGGGTCAGAGTTATAGACTGGGACGTTGAAACAGCAAGCAAAGAAGGGTATCCACACTTTATGATAAAGGAAATACATGAGTCTCCAAAAGCAGTTAAAGACACAATTGATAGCTTCCTTTCTGACATAGACCTTGTAAGAGAAGTTGTTGAAGAGATCAAGGAGGCAGAAAGAGTAATAATAGTGGGTGCAGGGACTAGCTATCATGCAGGATTATATTTCTCTATAGAGTTAAATAGGTTAGGAATTACTTCAGTACCTATCATAGCTTCTGAATATTACAATATCAAGGGCAAAAAAGGGGATGTGGTCTTTGCAATAAGCCAAAGCGGAGAGACAATGCATGTGCTTCAGGCAATAAGAAAGTTAAAAGGTGAGGGAGCAAAAATAATTTCATTAACAAATGTTGTTGAAAGTTCAATTGCAAGGGAAAGTGATTACAAACTGTATACAAAAGCAGGTCCAGAAATTGCAGTTACTGCTACAAAAACTTTTACAGCGCAATTAGCTTCTCTTCTCTTTATCTCTAAAATGATAAAAGGTGAAGATGTAAAGAAATTAGAGAAGGCACCAGAAGAAATAAGGAATACAATATCACTTGTTGAAGGAATAACAAAAAAGATAGGCGAGGAATTAGCAAATAAAACAAATATATATTATGTCGGTAGAGGTCTTTCATATCCGCTTGCAATGGAAGGAGCATTAAAGATTAAAGAAGCAGCATATATTCATGCAGAGGCATATCCAGCAGGCGAGGTTTTGCATGGTCCTTTATCTTTGGTGGAAAAAGACTTTCCAGTAGTCCTAATTAATATAGGTGAGATGACTGAAGCCTTACAAAACAATTTAATGGAGATGAAGGCTAGAGGTGCAAAAATTTACGCCATAAGTGTTAATAAGAGAATGAAAGATGCCGATATAGAGATTTATTTAGAGAGTGATTTTCCACCACTTGTAGTAGCCCCCATTATTCAACTAATAGCCTATTATGCTGCAATTAGCAAAGGGTATGATCCGGATAAGCCAAGGAACTTAGCAAAGACTGTAACTGTTGAATAAATAAAGTGTTTGGTTTACGGGTCTGGATTTTTGTTTTATTTAGTAACTAAGTACCTTTTTTCTCTTTTAGATAGCAGGAGAGGGAAATTGCTTTTCAATTTTAGAAAGTCTTCCTTCTCAATCTCTTCATTAAGCTCATCAATAGTATAACTTCTTTGCTCATTTTTTGCTCTAACTTTCACTGTCAGCGTTTGAGTTTTTATTTCCCTTTCACCTAACAGTACTACATAAGGTATCCAATCCTTTCCAGCCCTAGCGATTTTAGATCCTAAACCATCTGGTAAATCGTCAACATCAACTCTTCCTTTAATTTTGTTTGCAATTTCTATAGCATCTTTAAGGAAATCCTGCTTTACTGGTAAAACCCTTACTTGTATGGGAGATAGCCATAATGGCAAATAAGGTGGGGAATTCTTATACCCATTTAGAATAAAGTAATAAGTAAGTAAATTCACGTCTATTTTGGTAACGTCCCCTTCTTTAGTTTTTATTATGTACTTGTTTTTTGAATCCGAAAATTCTGCTGGAATTGACTCTATATCACCTTTAATACTAACAATTATATGGGGTGATTCATTTACACAAGGAAGTCTTCTCCCTTGTGGCTCCAAATATCTTATTGAAATTTCCCCTTCCTGCTTTACCTCATCTCCAACAATTGTAAAGCTCTTGCTCATGTACTTTATATACTCTAAAACTGCATTTCGCATAAAGTAAGCATAAGGTGAAGATGGAAAACCAAATTTTTCGCAAACAGTTAGTTCTTCGCTTTTCTCATACTCAACTTCGTGTCTAATCCTTTTACTTAGCTCACTAAGAGGATGGCCATAGCAATTTACCATAAATTGCTTGTACCAACCAAATGGAGCCCTATAGACCTCAACGTTTTCTTCTTTTATCATATTCTCCATTTTTTCTAGTATAAGAATTGCTAAAGAAGGAGATTCTAGATTATCTGATAGGTGAGCGTAAGGATATATAACTATTGCAGAAGCTTTAACCTTATTATAAACGTCAATAATCTCTCTAGCTGCTCTTTTAACTATCTCTTCGTCATCTCCTTTTTCAACAGTAGTAAAAGCAACTAACACGTTTTCCTTTTTTAAGCTTTGAAGCTTAGGCTCTTCCGGATTCTTTATTGCTTTTTCTTTAATTGAAAAAGAGAAATCTGAAGCATGAATTAAAAGTATTATCAACTCTCATTACCACAATTTAATTTCTTGACCATTCTCAGCTATAATTACTTCTACTCCTAGTTCACTCTTAACTTCCTCAGCTAAAACTGAAGAATTATCTGGACTTCCGTGTACCAAAATCACTTTCTCTAAGTTTTTAGCACTTTTTATCATTTCCTTAAGCTGGTTTTTACCAGCATGACTTGAGAAGTCAAAGATTTGAAATCTAGCTTTCAGCATTGGCGAATATTCATCAAATTTGCCAGTCTCTAAAAGCCTCCTCCCTGGCGTGTTTTCTGCTTGATAGCTTACTAAGAATACAGCATTTTTAGGATTATAAGCAAGTTTTTTGAAATAATAAACCGCTGGTCCCCCTTTTAACATACCAGCACTGCTTACAATAACACCTCCATTTTTAACAATTTTGTTTCTATCGTTCCACCCATTCACATATTTGTAGTAATTATAAGCCTTTTTTAGAGACTCATAATCGTTAATAAACTCTGGGTTTTGTATCATTATTTCTGTTATTTCCTTAACCATTCCATCATAATAAACTGGGTAATCAAAGTTCTTACTAGCCAAAACTGACAATATTTCCTGACTTCTTGAGAGGCTAAAAGCTGGGACTAATACTGTGCCATTATCTTCAACAACCTCTTTAACTGCTTCATAAAACTCTTCTTCAACTACTTTTCTATCAGGATGATTAAACCTGCCATATGTGCTTTCAATTACTAGGACATTTGCGTCTTTTAAAAATTCGATCTCTGCAGGTTTAACTAAATGAGTATTTATTGCGTTTGTATCGCCAGTATAGACAATGTTTCCTTTATCAGTTTTCACTTTTATTATAGCACTGCCCGGTATGTGGCCAGCATCTCCAAGCTCAATTTTAAATGAAGAAACCTCAAATTCTTCATGATAATTCACAGTTCTAAAATTATCCATCACTTTCTTTACTTCTGTCCATTCAAATGGAACTTTAGCGCCAGTCAATTTTAGGAAGTCTTTTAGCATTATCTCAGTTATTAGTTTTGTTATCCTAGTTCCATAAACTGGGTAATTTCCAGAAATTTGATATAATGGTAAAGCACCAACGTGATCTAAATGTGAATGGGAAACTATAAACCCCTTAATTTTGCTTGGCGTTTCTTGCAAAGGCAAATTTGGATTGTCATTTGCATCAAAGTTTACTCCATAATCTAAGATAATACTCTCTGAATTTGTTGAAATCTCAATAGCAGCCCTTCCTACTTCTTTGCCCCCTCCTAAAATTTTAATATAGCTATTCATTATGCTTTAAAACTTAAACAACAAACTATTAAATTTGTTTGATTTACAATATATTCTTGTGAAAATAAAACCAAGTCAAATTAAAAACCTCGAAAGGATGCTTGGCTTAAAGACTGAGCAAATTGATGCTATTAAAGTTACAATAGAATTAAAGGACAAAATCTTAGTTATTGAGAACCCAAATGTTATAAAAATGACTGCTCAAGGTCAAGAAGTTTATACAATTGTGGGTAATGTTAAGGAAATGCCTAAAGAGGAAAAAGTTGAAATCAGAGATGAGGATGTAAAATTTGTAATGGAACAGACTGGAAAAAGCGAGAAAGAAGTGAGAGAAGCTCTAGAAAAGACTAAGGGAGATATTGCTCAAGCTATACTTTTACTGACTGGGCAAGGTTCCTAATCCTTTTTTTAATATCTTCTGCAGACTGAAAAGTAGATACTATAATTGTTAGTCCATCCTGTTCAGCCAATTGCAGGGCTAAAGGGTCAAGCCTAACTGGTCTGTGAAAGACAACAACTGGTGGCTTAATTGGCGCAATTTTGAGAGCAATCATAGGGGATCTACCAACACTAACATTAGTGAAAATAACAACTCTTCCAAGCATAAAGCTAAGTAATTGATAAAATTCCATTCCTTTCAAGCTTGTTATTGCCTTTAAGCTATCTGTAATAAGCCAACCATAAACCTTAATGTCTGGAATTGTAGAGTTAGGGATAAAACCGTTTACTGCAACAACTATCTCATCTATGCTAACTGGTGTGGGGAAATCACCTAAATCATCAATATAAGGCAGCATTAAAGTATAGCCCTTAACTAATTCATTAATTACTTTATATCCTCTAGTAGCATCAATCTCAATAAGGCCTAAAACATATTTGCGTAAAAACTCCACTCCAGGTTTTCTTCTGCCCCTTTCATAATCAGCAATAACTGATTGAGAAATTCCAAGGTATTTAGCTAGCTCACCCTGACTAATTTGAAAGGCTTCTCTCCACTTTTTCATAGCTGTTCCGGGAGAAGAGCTCCAGCTTATATCACCCAAAATTCTTTTAGCTAAGTTTTCAATGATATAATCCACAGAAAAAGCTATTAAATTAAAAGAAAAAATACTTTTGGGCCCGTAGTCCAGCCTGGACTAGGATGCAGCGCTCGGGCCGCTGTGGTCCCGGGTTCAAATCCCGGCGGGCCCATGGGCCGGTAGCTCAGCCTGGAAGAGTGCTCGGCTCGCAACCGAGAGGTCCCGGGTTCAAATCCCGGCCGGTCCACATTTATCCTTTTTGATAAGTTGAAAGTGTTAATAGGAAAAATAAAATAAAATAGAAGAGTTAAAATAAAAAGAAAATTTCTTTCACTTTCAAAAATATTATCTTCTTCTTAAAACTACTGCAACTATTATTGCTATAACTACTACAACTACCACAGCAATTATAATGTCAGTTAATGGGAAACTTGGGCTTGTTGTAGTAGTTATAACGCTGCTAGTTGTTGTAGAAGTTGTGCTAGTTGTAGTTGATGAAGATGAAGTTGTTGTAGTTGTAGTCGTCGTAGCAACTGTACTACTAGTTGTAGTTGATGAAACAGTAGTGGCCGTAGTTGTAGTACTTGTAGAAGTTGTAGTCGTCGTAGTTGTAATCATTATCTTATGTACATAAATTAGTATAGTTAAAGTTTGCGAAACACCATTATACGAAGCATTAACTACAAGCACATAATTGCCAGCAGTTGAAAATATTTGAGTTACTTCATATTCCTCATTCCCTAAATTTGCTACACTTATTTTACTTCCGTTTAAGTAAGCTGTAACATTTGGTGTTACTTGCCCATTAATGCTTACACTAAATATTACTGATACAATTGAGCCAACAGTTATGTTAGTTAAGTTATACTCTTGAGAAGAAATCTCTATTGGCTTAACTAAACTTCCATTCTCTAAGAATTTAATTGGTGTTATTGTTATCTTTATTGGTGTTAAATAAACTTTTACAGTTTCTGTTCCAGCAACTATTCTAGTAGTTGAGTTAGTGAAATATCCAGCTGCTGATGCAGTAATGTTCACTTCGCTTCCTATAGGCAAAGAGTATGAGATAAAGCCCGAAGAGTTTGTAATTTCAGTAGTTATTAATGAGCGTGATGTGAGGTTATAAATGCTGACTTTTGCATCTGGAATTGGAGTACCGTTTATTGAAACTACCTCAACATTTAGTTTAGCAACTGTAATCTTTGGCGGGATTGTTACTGTTGTTGTACCGCTTGGTGTCTTTATTGTTATGATTGCTGTGCCAAACTGAGGCACTTTTGCAATTACGCCATTTGGACTAATCGCTATTGGCACACTTGAGCCATAGTACAGCAATTGAGGAGTTGTAATTAAAGCTGGAAATACGTTATTGGTCTCAGTCAAGTTTTCTATCTGCACTGTCTCTCTTGGCGTCACTATGGTATATGTGTTCTCATAAGAGAAGGGATATTCGATATATAAGTATGTATATCCGCTTATGTTCTGCATTTCAATTGTAACTCCATTTTCACTTATCGTTGTTGGTGATGGCAAAACTGAAGGAATTCCATAAGAAACATTTATTATTATAATACCAAAGGAATATGAAAGAAGAGCACCATTTGTAGCATTGTTGAACTCTGTGTATATATAAGCGTAATAAATCCCTTGAGGAATTCCATTGGGTATTTGTAATAAGAAAGTGTTTTGCGGTGATAGCATAGGTGTTGCACCTTGCTGATATATTGGAGGCTTATAGAAGCCTATATCAGTGTAAATAAAGGAGGTCATAGTACCATTAAGTACTGAAGAAAATGAGACCTGGAAATTGTAAGTTTTTCCTGGTTGGGCTTGTAGCACATAGACGTTAGGTGTCCCATTAATATAAGTTGTTATTGGTGAGTAAGAAGAGTGATATACGTGGACGTATAAGGTTTGACCTTCAACAGTTATTATATGAGTTCCTAAGCTAAGAGATATTGGTACTGCTTGATAAGAGTAAGGTGATAAAGTTACTGTTGCATAAAGTGACGAGTTAACGTATACTGGAACGCTTTCTTGCGAAAAAGTAGGGTTAAAGAGATATAGATTAAAAGTTGCTGAAGAACCAGTAGTTGTTATCCCTATAACACCTTGCTGATAATAGCCAGAGTAATAAGGTGTTGGTGCAACGTTAACAATTATTTGTTGTGTTGAAGAGGAAAAAGTTAATAAAATTGTTCCTAATATTAATATCCCTAGCAGTATTACGAAAAGCTTTCTTATTGTATTCATGTCGGGTTCTTTATTATACAAAAGTTATTAAATGTAATGGCAATAATACAGGATTTTCCTCTTATAAAAATTAAGAAAGTTAGGCAAAAAGAATTATATGGTATTTAAGCCTATTTAATAAATTGAGTTAATGTAACATTCTTCTTTCCATTTGTATACAATTGTATACAAAACTTTATAAATAAAATGTTCTCTTCTTTTAGTTAGAAGTGCCATGAATAAAGTCCTAGGTCTAACTCTAACTCTAATTTTTGTAATTGGAATATTCCTAATTGGAATACCAACAATAGCTCAAGCAATACCACAACCACAAATACCAGTTAAAGCTACTGTTTCTGGCTCTTCTGCAAGCGCTACGCCAGCAGATCAACCGTTTGAGTTTATAGGACCGGGTTTCTTCAACCCACTTCAAGTAAATGGAGCTTTAGGTTCAGCATTACAATCTGTAGCATCAACTAAGCCAGTCATTTGGGGTAGAGCATTAATTAATACTACCATATATGATCCATATGCAGTAAATGGATATGATAACCTAACATTCCAGTTAAACTATTCTGTTCCAGGAACGTTACAGATAAACATGGCTCAATTAGGATGGGTAGCTTCAATAAATAACTTCCCAAGTCAGTTTACTTACTTATCTTACACATTTGCTAATGGCTATGTAAGCTTCTTAGGATTTATAACCAATGGCGACAATGTATCAATAACTATAAACGGTGTAACCGTGCCTGCTCCAGTGAGCGGATATATTAACTTAACAAATCCTGACCCATCAAGTGTTATCTACAATGTCACATTAATAGCAATAACGCCTCTAGCAACAAAACCTGGTCAAGTAGTTGAGTACTTTAGCAACCTAACAATTTACTACTATAATACATCTGGTCAGTTAGTTTCTGTACAAGTTTACCACTTGCCCTCTCAGCCTAAAAACTATACCCTGCCAGTATACGGCTATTATGCTCCACCAGGATCTACAATAACCATTACAGGCACATTTAATGGTACAACTAAAACTGTAACCATAGTAGTAGGAAGTACACCAACACTAACACTTTATACAGCGTATACAACTTTATCTGCAACTGCATATGAAGGTATAATTGCATATGTAAACCCAGTTAATGATTCTACTACATCACCTATAATGTCGACTCCACCAACAAGCATGACTATTAAGGGAACAACTTCATTCTATGACGTTGGTAAAATGACTTCTACAAGTGCAACGGCAAATGTAACATTATTAACAAATGCAACATTAACATTTAGTTATATTCCATTACCAGGCATTTCATTTAATGGCATAGTAGTAACTCCAGCCTATCCAATAATAAATGGTACTTCAGCAATGGAGTATATGGCCACTGCACAATACTTAACAACTAGCAGTGGAGAATATGAAATACAAATTTCTGGTTCTCAAGTAGCAATGCAAGAATCTACTTATAACGGATTATTGGACTTACAAGGTGTTAAGAACTTAGGTCCATTCTCTAATACTTTACTAGCACCATTAGTGCCAGCAGTCGAAACTGGTAGTGGTCCACTATTACTAGAGTTCATTACTGTTCCACAGTATTCATACATAACACTAGTAGACTTTGGTTTATGGGGTAATGAGACTTCAGTTGTTGTTCAAGCATATAGTGCTTACGGTCATACTGTAACAGTTAATAAAGGATACTTCTATGGAGTAGTAATACCTCCAAGAATATCTACTTCACTTATTACTCCACAAAGCTTTGAGTGTACTAATGCACCATATGTAGCTATTTATGATCCAGATGCAATATTAGTGCCAGGCAACCCAACTGGAAGCTTCACATATATTAATGCTCCATTAAACTATAGTGGAAACTTAGTACAAGGTGTTGTAATATTCTATGGTTCTACTGTATATCAATATAGTGGTGGTGTATTTGCAAATGCCACGCACTATCTGAAGTACAGCGCTATAGGTACTTTTAGCTACACACCAGAAGCTGTACTTAATGGTTTACAAGCTTATCAATTAACCTTTACAGTAGCTGGAGGTACGAAACCATATGTAGTATATCCAAATAACGCTACAGAAATCCAATACTTACAGTACTATGCCGATAACAATCCAACAGCAAACTTCTACTTCGAACAAACCATTAAAGCATCTCCAGCATATCAAGCAGGATTAAATGTTAGCTATAATAACTATGTATTCTCTCCACAGAATCAATTAGGATATTTATGGATAGTTCCACAAAATGCCCCATATAATGCCGATTATATTATAACTAACTATGTAACATTCAAAGTACTGTCTTCATATGCTCCAAAACTAGTCCCCTATCAGACAAATGCGTTTATAACTGTAACACCTAATGCATCCTTCGTAGGAGCAACTGACTACTACAAGTATATAAGCACTGACTATGCCGTATATCACTACTTCAAAGCTACAAAGCAGTATGAAGTGCAAACACAAATAACTGTACCAAACATAACTGCAACATTGTACTTCGCAAGTGCAGAAACACCATTATATGCACTATATGCAACACTATACTATAATGAGTCATACTATAATGCTACCTTACCAGCATATTTAGCTATAGGAACATATGGCACATTAACATGGAATGCACCAAACTTCGAAGAATTTGGAGTTTATGCAACACCACTATACTTAGCAAAGATATTATATGTCAATGTAACATTACCTAGCGGCCAGAAGTACACGATATTATTAACAACAAGTAACATTACAACTCTATTTGTATCATTAGATGCTCAGCAAAATCAATCCTGCAAAGGACCATATATATTTGAGATTAGCATACCTGGACTAGAACAGATATTACACTTAACTGTACAGCAATTAAATGGCAGCACATTAACAGTATCGCTATATGACTTCGTAACTCACGAGACTCTAGTAGCAAGTACAAAGCTAGTAGCTCTATCAGAACTAGTTCCAATAGCAGTACAGCCAGGTGCAGTATTCTACTTCTTGACATTCAGAGCATCAACTACAATATTAACTGCATCAACGCCATGGTTCATAGCTACCAGCATATACAAAGAACCATTCTTAAACTTCACTGACTATGAGTACGCTAGTACTAATCCATCAAGCGTATTACACTTAACAATAACTAACATAACTGTATACCACGATGGCTATAAGGCAATGGTATACTTCAATGGCACTGATACTATAGCAATTAACGTATATGGTAAAGTTGTAGGCGTATATCCAGGTGATGTGTTGCCAACTTTAGCTGAGACTGGCCCAGGTACTGGAATATTCAATGGAACATTGCCATTCACAATTATACCCAACACCACTGTAACTACAATAACTGTAAGTGGTATAACTCTATACATTAATGGAACATTAGGAATTACATTAGCAAATGGACAAGTAGTGCCATTAGGGCCTGCAGGATACTTCGTATTGCCATTCGTAACATATCAAGGAGTAGTAATAGGATATAATGCAAATGTATCAGTAACTGTATCTGATCCGGTATCTAGCGCAACAGTATCAACATACATAACGTCTGCTAACATAACACCAATTAGATTAGCACCAGTACCAACAATTCCACCAATGCCTAGCGCACCAAAGTTGGACTACTACTACACAAGCCCAGTAGTTATAACACCGTCAAGCCCAGTAATTAACATATTCGTAACTAGCATAATACCATATCCATACGAGTTCTTCATTGTTGCAGTTGCTAGACAAGGATATAATGCAACATTAGGCCCAGTAGTATACTACTCATACCAGGCAGTAGTTGCTAAACCTGCTTTAGGAATTCCACAGCAGCCATACATAGAAGTTGCAGTACAAATGAGCGGAATTATATCACTACCACCAGGAACATACACAGTAATAATGTATGCAGTGCCATTTGCACAAGGTCCAGTAATATCTCTATACCCAGCAAGCTTAGTCTTCACTAACGTAACTGTAGAATGAGGGGTGTTATGAAAATCTTTAAAAGTTATCTAATCTTTTTTATTTTGTTGAAATTTGTGGGTGAAAAAGTATGAATCTCCGTTTCGTTCTCGGTTTAATTTTATCGGTATTGGTCTTATCTCTAGCGTTTAGTACTATTCCAACTACAGCAGCAACATCACTCCAAATAATATCTCCTAAAAATGGCCAAACATTTTACTATGGACAACAGTTAGTACTAGTAGCTGAATATGTGCCTGGTGCAGTAGCCACAATTTATCTAGTTCACGGAACTACTGCTATACCAGAGGGTACATTTGAGTTTAACTCTTCTGGCTATTTAACTGTAGATCTTGGTACATTTGGATCTGGCAACTTGGCTCAATACGGTACATATGTCATTGAGGTTGAGGTAAGCTCACCACAGTTTGCTGCTGCAGCAGTTACAGTATACTATGTGCCATTCATAGGTACTATAATAGCTCAAGTTCAAAATCCACAACAGGTGCCAATAGCTGGTGCAACAGTATATTTGTATAATACTACTGCAGGCGTACACACTCTTGTAGCCACTGCAACCACTAACTCATCTGGTATTGCAGTATTCCATGTTACATCTTATAATTTCACTCAGACTTTCGAAGTAGTCGCATCAATGCCCGGATATCTAAATGCAAGTTCAACAGTATCTATATATGAGAATCAGACTGCAACAGTAACTTTAACACTATATCCTGCAGTACTTAATGTATATGTTGTAGCTGCTATGCAAAATGGTGTATTAACAGCACCAGTGAATCCTTCTGGTTATACATACCTAGTTGCAACTCAAGGTGCAAATGTAACAGTATTTATTGAGACATTATTTGCTGGAATGCAAATAACTAATGCAACTGTATATGTAACGTTATTAACACCCACTGCTCCAACACCATATTTAGCTATTCCAATAACATCTGGTCCGTTTGCAGGCTATTATGCAGTATCATTCAAGTTACCACCATCAAATGTGCCATATGATGCAGTGTTAAACATAACTGCAACTTATCAGTCATTAACTTCAACAATTTATGTGACAATTGAAGCTCAAGTTAACTATACTGCTTTAGCTGAGCATTATATAAGTGAATTAAATGCTGAAATTGAGAGCGTCAACAACACAGTTCATGTGTTGATGGCTGAAATTTCAGCACTAAATGCTTCACTATCTTCCTTAAAGTCTGAGCTATCTACTGCTACAAGCGAAATATCAAGCTTACAAAGCAGTATATCATCATTACAAAGCACTGTGAACTCCTTACAAAGCAGTATATCATCGTTAAACAGTACAGTCAGTAGTTTAAGCGGTACAGTCAGCAGCTTAAGCAATAAGCTATCAAGCTTAAATGCAACAGTCAGCAGCTTAAGCAACCAAGTTAGCAGTCTAAATAGTAAACTAAATAGTATAACTCCACTAGTTTATGGAGGACTAATAGCTGGTATAATTGGCTTAATTATAGCAATAGTTGCAATAGTTTTAGTTTATAGAAAGATAAGTTAAAACTTTTTTCTTTTTTTATATACATTTTTAACTAGTTCTTGTCTTATTGATAATTACACTTAGTTTTTCTAGCTTTTAAAAAGGCGAGTCTAGCTAATTTAAGACCTTCTTATTATTGGTCGTTAAAGAGGAAAAATTTTAAATCATTAATAGTTAATTTTATAATGCGGCCGTCGTCTAGCCTGGTCTAGGACGCTGGCCTTCCAAGCCAGAAATCCCGGGTTCAAATCCCGGCGGCCGCAATATTTATTGTAGTTTTTTATGATAAAATTAAAGAAGACTAGATCTCTTAAAAAGGAAAAAATTGAAATAAAAAATATACAATTGCGTCGTTACTAACCATTTTATTTTTATGCTTGAATTGGTGTTAGGTATGGCATTATTAACTTAAATCGCAAATTTATCGAGGCTAATGCAATAGCCCCTTATTTGACCTTTTAATGTTGTACAAATCATTGAGAGATTTTTTTTTGAGCTATTTAGGTATGTGAGGTGATTCCCTTTTAGTTATGTTAAAATACTAATATAACTTATACGTTGCTTATAACAACATTTATAGACATAATTACATGATTACATTAGAATAAATATTATTGTCTTGTGACAAAGAGAGGGAAAAATATGTTGTCGATTTTGTAAACGAAATAATAAACTTTTTATGTATTTCGGAGAATATACTATTATGAGTGATGTAATCTCTATAAGAATAAGTAAAAAGCTGAAGCAAGAATTAGAGGAACTTGGAATTGATTACGCGGACAAAGTTAGGCAATACCTTGAAGAACTTGTTATGAGGGAAAGGAGAAGAAAAGCTTTAGAGAAAATTGATGCTTTAAAAAAAGAAATAAAAGGAGGAAGACCTTTTTATGAAGACATTAGAGAAGATAGGGATAACAGATGATTGTGGTTGACACTTCAGCTCTAGGTTCAATGATTTTTTCAGAGAAGTATGGGGAACTAGTTGAAGAGTTTATTAGAAATGAAGATAAAATATTAACATTAGACTTAGTCTATTACGAGTTCGCTAATGCTATAAGAAAAAGAGTTAGTAGGAAAGAGTTATCAGTAGAGAAAGGAAAAGAGGTTTTTGAAGCTTTTAAAGAGTTAATGAGAGGTTTCGAGATTCATTCTTATTCTGAAGTTATTGATGATGCTTTTGATTTAGCAATAAAGAATAACATAACAGTATTTGATGCGTCATTCGTGGCATTAGCAATAAAGAATAACTGTAAACTTTTAACAACAGATCTTAGACTGTTTAACAACTTTGCTTTAAAAAACGCATTTGTTGATATAACTAAATGAAGAATTAAGAAATCAACTTTTAGTCAAATTTATGATAAAAGAGAAAAATAATATATCAAAATAATGGATATGTTAAAGGCAAAGCAAGAGAGAATATAAAGAGGTTATTTGAAGAAAAGGTTAAAATACTAGGAATTGAATAAGGAGAATTAACTGAAAAGGATTATGTTATGTATCTAAAAGAGAAGTTTACTGTAATAGCATCTAGAGTAAAACTTTAAAAACACAAGTTTAGGTATATATCCTTTTGTCCATGCTTAAAAATTTTTATAACAATCTGTAGTATTATTATCACGAGTTGTATTTTACTCGCGTCAAGCTTATAGGTAGGGGCGAAGTAGCTGACAAAATTTCCTCTTTACTCTCTAGCCTAGGTTTTATCATAACTAACGAGAAACCTAACTTATACATAGTTGTTGGAGAAATAGAGAAAGCACTAAAATTTGCTGATAAAAAGGCTGGTTTAGTTTTCGTGTCAGAAGATGAGGAATACGTAATTCCTTTAAAAGGTGAGAGCAAAGGTGTATCTTTTATTTCCTCTATTATTGCAGATCTTCTAAATGCGAACCTTGTTACAACATCTAAGTTTTCTCAGAAAGGTTTGCATAGTGTTGAAGAATTTGCTTGGATTAATGCATTATTTAGTAAGGACAAGAGTAAGATAAAGCAACTAAATAAAAAATTGTTAGAAAGAGGGAGACTTTACATTTATTCTGATGGTGTACCATTAATTATTCCAGAGGAGTATATTAAAACAGAAAAACAGTGTGAAGCAGACATAGTTATTGGTGAAGGCAAATGTAGCGAAGTTGTTTTAAAACCTATAAAGATGATTGTTGGCCTTTATTATACTGGGAAAGTCCCAGCGGGAGTTTTGCTTTATTCAATAAAGATGACTTTGAGAAGCCTTTTTATTAACGAAAATAGAGTTGACGTTATTCTTACACCTATTGCTGATAATAACATAAAGCAAGTAAGTAGAATGCTGAATACAGAACACAAAGTTATTAATGCTGATAGCTGTGAAGACATGCTATATAATTATGGGGGAAGGATTCTCTTAAAAAGTGCTAAAAGAGCTTACGAGGTTTATTCATGTTTAGCGGGATTATATCTTTAATTGCTATAAACGCTATATCTTAATATGAAAGTTTATAATGAGGTTCTCGATGAATACATTGAAGTTCCAAGACCTATTAAAAAGATTGTAAGTTTGGATCCTGCAACAACAGAAACAGTCTTTATGCTAGGTTATGGGGACAAAATTGTTGCGACAGATGCTTTTAGCTATAGGCCTATAGAAGCTAGGAAAATCCCTAAAATAGGTAGCTATACTCACGTTGATATTGAATTTTTAGAGAAAAAGAAGCCAGACATTATTTTTACCACTACTGGAGCTCAAAAAGATCTAGCAAAGAAACTAATTAATCTAGGTTTTAATGTTTATCCAGTTGGCATTGCAACTTCAGTTTCAAGGATACTTAACAACGTCATTATAATCTCTAATGTTATTGGCGCTTCAGATGAAGGAAGAAAACTCTATTCTGATTTGCTTTATTCATTTTTATCTTTCTATAGGAGGGTTTCTAAAAGAGTTAAAGTATATATTGAGTTTGACTTAGGAGGTCCTATAGCCCCAGGTTTTCCTACTCATGTAAGTGATGCCGTTTATCATGTAGGTGGTAAGAATATTTTTGACTACAAAGAAGATGCGTATTTTACACCTAACACTAATGAAATTCTCTCTCAAGAACCTGATGTAATAATTTACGAGCCTAAGCTGTATAAGGATTATGAAGTAGATAGGTTTAAGAAAAGCCTAATAGAGAGAGGATTAGAAGATCTTTTGAAAAAACCAATATTATTTACAAAAGGCGATTTCCTAGCACATCAAGGACCAAGCTTTATAACTGAGGGTGTTAGATGGTTATTTTATTCTCTTGAGCCTTTTATTAAGAAAGAGTAATCACGGAGTATATATAATTGATATTAGATAGTTAAAGCTCTGATTAAATATAAGAAGTTAAAAACCATCATAATAATATTAAATATATGCAATGGGATCCAGGAGGAGCAGCGCAAAGTCAAAGCAAACTTTACATTTACTTAAGGTTTTTGAGAATTGAACAAATATTCTTTAGTTTGCCCAATGCTTATATGGGTGCTTTTGTAGCTATAAGGAAAATTCCCTCATTATATACGTTGCTCCTGATTTTCCTTGCACTCTTCTTTTTAAGGACTGCAGGAATGACAAACGACAATTTGGCTGATAGGGAAATTGATGCGAAAAATCCTAGGACTAGGACTAGACCTTTAGTAACTGGGAAGATTACTGTAAAAGAAGCTAAAATAATTATAGCTGTTTCGTTAGTAGGCTTTTTCATTACAGCTTATTTCGTTAATATATATGCTTTCATACTTTCGCCATTAATTGCTTTAATAGTAATGACTTATCCTTACATGAAGAGATACACAGAATTTGCTAATTATCAAATAGCAACAGTTCAGGGTTTAGCTGTATTTAGTGGTGCCGTTGCGGCATTAGGTTTATATGTTTCCTCATTTGCACAACTTTTAGCCGGAATACCCTGGTTCTTTGTTATTGCTACAATCTTCTGGGCTGTAGGCTTTGATTTATATAATCATATTCCAGATGCTGAGTTTGACAGACAAATGGGCTTACATAGCTTTGCTGTCCGTTTAGGAGATAAAGCTTTGCCTTTTGCAGGATTTAATCAACTTCTTTCCGTTATATTGGCCTTCATGGGAGACTACTTCTATCATTTAGGTTACATAGCATATTTAGCTACAGCACTGCACGGATTAATAATGGCATACGCATATTATTTGGCTTCAAAAGGTGATTTTGGAAGAGCCTTCTACTATAACATATATGCTTCGGTAGTTTTAGGAATAGGAGTGATATTGGCTGTAATTTTCTAAATCAGCCTCGGGTTCTCTCCTCATTTATCCGCTAAGGGCGGGCCTCATCACCTTAATAAGCGTTTGTCTAGGGATTTATTAGTTTATTTTCCCCTTTATGCAATAGAACATTATAATTCATTAATGTATTCTGCCCACAGCTCAAGTTCGCTTAAATCTAACTTTCTTTTTTTACTATTGCCTTCCATTACATAAGCATCTAATATAATTACTTCATCTTTTCCTTTCATTCCAATTATCTCAATTTTTCTGTTTATTTCTTCATAAGCACCTTCATCAGAACTCATTGCTTCTCTAATAGAAGGGGGGTTAAATCTTATTACTACATTTTCCCCTTCTTCAATTACCTCATAACCAGAATTTTTCAGCACCTCAAGCGCCGAAAGTTTGATTTTTATCATTCTCAATATATCTCTTTACTCTTAATTTTAAACCTTCCATTTTTGTAACTATAACTTTATCCCCTTCACTTATTGGCTCTTCAGCTATAGCTTTCCACAATTCCCCTTCAATCATAACATACCCTTCTCCACCTTTAGGAATATTTTCTATAGCTTTTCCAATTTTACCAACGTAAGTGAAAAAGTTTCTCCCTCTTGTTTTATATATTACGTAACCTATCCTATATGAAATAAAACCAACTATAGCCATTGAAGGTATTGCAACTATTGGATTTGCATATTGACCCGTAAGTATCAAAGCTGCAATGACAATTGCAATAATTATAATCGAAACAGCAACGTGACTTACCACAATATTTAATAGGTAAAAGTATAAAAATAGTTTTATGAGATTTATTTCGATATTGTTACTTCTTATACTTATATTGTTTTCTTTGCCAACTTTAGCGTTTTCTCTTTCTAGCCCGTCTTTTGGTATATCTTATCCTATTGGTATTTCATTCTATTCCTTATTTTCTACTTATTTTACTGATATGGTTATGGGGGTTGCTAATATTACTTCAATGAGCATTGGTCCTTCATATTTACCAAATGGCCAATATTTAACAACTGGCAATGCATCTTTACAGTTAAATGCAGTAATAAATGGTAATTTTTGGGCTCAGGACGTAGTCCTATTTCATCAAATAGCAAAAAACAGGTTTGAGGCAACACTAGTTCTAAATTTATGGAATTTTTCTGGCCCTTTTACATCTAACTTTAATGGAAGCTCTTTTGTTTATGAAGGCTTTGGAGTGATATATTATAAAGGCCCTACATACATAATAACTCTTCCATCCTCTATTTCCCTTTATATGTATATTATGAACACGACATTGTATTTTGCTTATAAAATAAATAATATTTCTGGTGTATTTTATAAATTCCCAATAAACGGGGAATTTTTAATTGGTGGATTTTCTTTAGCCGGAGTACCTAATGACCTAGAGTTTGTCTTTGGAGGACCTGGTGGTGGAAGTTTTGTGAATATTAGCGTAAAAGGGACAATGAATTTGTACTTTATGCAAAATGGAAAATTATCATTAGTACCATATGCATATTCAGTAGGTTTTGACACAGCAGAATCTGTTGTTGGAATTCAATCTATTGCTAATTTAACTAACTTATGGAAACCAAATGTTATAATTTCTCCTGGGCCAGATGACGCTATTGTTCTTTGGCCAGTAAAACCTAATATTACTACTTATGAAAAGAACGGCACAATATATGTTAACATGAGTATTTTTGGTAGGCCTTTGCCTAATGAACCAATTATTATTGAAGAGCTAAGCGTAACTGGCCTTAAACCAATAGCTCGGAATTATACTAATCAAATGGGTTTAGCTGTTTTTCCTAACATTTCTTCTTCATTTTATATTATATACTATCCGGGCAACTTCACGTTATCTTCAACTTATGTTCTGTCTTCTCCTACACTTAGTTATATTATTCAAAACCTCAAATCCGCTTATGATAACATGATCAGTTTTCTAAAAAGTTATAACTTTAAGAAAGCATTATCCTCATTTTTTACTGGGGTTCGCAACGAAATTACATATAGTCAGCCAAAAGAAAGTGCAAATTACATTATTCTTATTTATGTTTTAGGATTTAGTATAGGTTTAGTAATTTCAGCCGTACTAATAAGATTTAAACTCTAAAATAGAATAATATAAGATAAGTGATAATGTATGATATCAGCAGGCTTTATTGTAGGTTTAGTTTTCCTTATAATCATCATAATCATACTTTTAGCAATGTCAATTAGGGTAGTTGCAGAATGGCAAAGGGCAGTAGTTTTAAGGTTAGGAAGGGTTTTAGGTATTAAAGGTCCGGGCTTAATTTTCTTAATTCCTTTTGTTGACAGACCTTTAATAGTAGATTTGAGAGTTGTTACAGTCGAAGTTCCCCCTCAGACAATATTAACTAAAGATAACGTAACAGTGACAATAGATGCAGTAGTATACTATAAAGTTATAGATCCTCTCAAGGCAGTAGTAAGCGTAAGTAATTATGCGGCAGCAATAGTAAACTATGCTCAGACTTCGCTAAGGGATATAGTTGGTCAAATGGAATTGGATGAGGTTCTAACTAAAAGGGAAGAAATAAACAAACGTCTTCAAGAAATTTTAGATGCTGTAACTGAAGGTTGGGGAATTAAGGCTACTCAGGTGACTGTAAGGGATATAAGAATACCACCAGAGCTCTTATCTGCTATGGCTGAACAAGCAAAGGCGGAGAGATTAAGAAGAGCTAAGATAATTTTAAGTGAAGGAGAAAGGCAAGCAGCAAATATATTGGCTGAAGCTTCAAAATCTTACCAGAACAATCCAGTAGCACTTCAATTAAGATTTCTTGAGATGCTATCTGATATCTCTCAAAGAGGAAACTTAGTTATAGTAGTTCCAGCAGGTCAAGAATTATTTGCAACACTTTCAGCATTAAAAATAACTAGTGCTACAACAACAACTAAACCAGAGTAATCAGATGGACTAGGAAATATCACCAATCAGATTGTGGTCTTTTCATCACATACTCTTTTTACTATTTTATTTTAACTAGTATATATGGATGAAAGGCAGGAAGTCCTTATAAAATTAAAGCAGGCTGTGGATATATTTGTAAGTAATGAAAGAGCTTATTTATTAATTCCAGAAATAAGGACAAACATAGGTTATGCGTTAAGTAATGCAAAGACCGTTGAGGATGTTGCAGCAATTCCAGGCAGATTAACAGTTGCTTTTAATAGGGTTATATATTGTTTGCCGCCAGCTTTTGGCGCATCAGATCATGTTGCTAGAGTAATTTTAACAGCAATGCAATATGATAAAGAAAAAAGAAGCGCAATAAACATAAAATATTATGAAGAAATAGTTGAAAATCTCCCAAAAGATAACACTTTCATCTTCAATAGAAAAGAAGAACCAGAAGAAAGTAGAAAGAAAGAGAAACATACTATGAACTTTATGATAGAGTTGGCTTACAGAAGACTAGGAAAAATACCAAATTATGTAGTAGATCTTGGCGATTATGGAAAAGAGCCCTCTATTTTTGTTATAGATACCGATCCTCTTGCAGTTGTAAAGAAGGCATTAGAGTTGCTTAGCTTTCTCAAATAATTCCGCTATTTCTTTTTTACAATTTTGTAATATTTCTGAAATTTTTTGAATTTTTTGATCATCCAAATCTTCTCTATTAATATATATTGAATAACCTATTTCAAATAGAGTATCAATTATTTTTCTCTTTATAGGGCTGGATTCTGAGAATAAGTTTTCTTTTTTCTCTATTATCTTGCTATATTCCTTTTTCCCCTTTTCAGTTAATTTATAGTACTTCTTCCCGTTTACTTCATAGCTCTCTACTAGGCCTTCCTTTATTAATGACTTTAAAACAGGATATATGGAACCAGGACTAGGTTTATAAAACCCTCCTGTTTTTAACTGTATAGTCTTAATTATTTCGTAAACATACATATCCTTTTCAGATAAGCATGATAATACAAGAGCTCTAAGTGCCCCTCTTTTTATTCGTTCGAGTGAAATTTTTCGCAACATTTTCATTTTATCATTCTCATTATTACCTAATAAAAAATAATTTTAATATTGCCCTGGTATCAAACTTTAGGTTGTTTTAATTCTGTTATTAGATTGATTTTTACAGATAAAAATGCTCTTTATTTGTAGATAAATTTGATTTGCTTTATTAGTTTTTGATGAATAGCTTTCGTATTTAGCTACTTTAGGTTTCTTCTATTTTACACTTCTAACAAATTTATAACTATATATCAATCTAGCTAAATTTTTGATTTGCTTTTCTCTCAGTTAGCACTATCAAATTGCTGGCAAAAATTTGATGACTTGTGTTTTCACTCCGAATATGAGGAGGGTTTTTCTGATCAACTTTCTATGTTTTCTCAATTTCTTAATAAAGAGTCAGAGGTGGTCCTACAATCATCAGTCAGCAGTGCTCGACGTCATCATACTCAGAATCGAGGTTTCAATCATCTTTCATTAGGGGTGGAACTACATCATCGTTTTTAATTTTGAATACTAATTTTAACCTATGATATTAGATGAAATTATTGAAGAATTAAAATTTTCTATTAAAGACAAAAAGATCATAAACATATGTGCCGGTATAACATATACTGCTTCATTACTAAATGATGGTAGCTTAGGAATAGCTCATACAATACCAGACGGGAACAATTCTTTAGGGGGAGAACTTCTCGGATTAGATTTAGAAGAGATAGTCTCTTCTTTAAAAAACAACTCCTTAGAAAGAGGAATTCTTGTATCAATATTAAATGCTGTCAGTAAAATTCCAAACCCGCAGATTGGTGACCCATTAGATATACTTGAAGGAGGTAAGCTATGTGTATTTGGATATGCACCAAAAATTGACACCACAAAGTTCTCCTCGATTGTTGTTTATGATTTTCTAGCTACAGAGGAAAGAAAATTGGGCAAAATGGTAATAAAACCCTTCCCGTCATTTACTGGTGAAACTTGTGATTCTGCTGTAATCTTTGGTTCAGCCTTAGTTAATGGTCAAATAGATAGGATTGTGAAATCTATTTCGGCAAATGACCTGGTTTTAGAGGGAATATCGTCTATTTATGCACCAAAAACTTTAAAGAATTACGGTTTTAACATTATAGGTAAAATAGAAGCAATAGATAAAATTAAGGTTTTCAGAATAATATGTGAAGGAGGAGATCCATCTAAAATAGCATCTTATTCTAGGAAAGTTTATACTAAAATCTAAAATAAATTAAAATCTATTTGATCTATTATCTGATAACATTTGTCTTTATATCTAAAATCTTCTTGCTGACATCCATTATCTTTCACTACCTCAACTCTAATATCATTACTGATTTCCTTCTTACTCTTTATTAGCTCTTTCATTTTCACATAAGCTATTGCAACCCTTGAGAGAACTCTAATATCTTTACCTAATGTATATGCAACCTTTAGTGCTTTCTCCGCTTTCTCTTTAATTTTATCATCTCCAGTTATAGCCCATAATTTAGTTAGAAATATTGAGGTTTCTGCATTACCTAAAGGTTCATAATATTCATGCTTTGTAATAGGGTCTTCTTGAGGATAATCTCTAAAACCTATATCACTTTCTAAGTTCTTTACGATCCAATCATACACCTTTAATGCTATTTTTAAGAACTTTTCATCAAATGTCCTCTGATACAAAGTTAAAAGAGCTGTACCAGCTAATGCCTCATCAATAAGCAGTCCTTTAACTTCTTTCCTTTTACTCCTATATACAGCCCCTTCCTCTGTAATTCTATCTAAGAGCATATCCCTCATGTCTGCAATGTTATAGATTATCTTTAAGGCTAGGATATTAGTATAGCTATCATCTAACTGATCTTCAAGTTTTCCCTTAAGTAAAAACTTACTTATAGGATCTGCAGGCAAAATTAAGCTTAAGGCTTTTTGATAATCCTTATGAACTTTTGAGTAAAATAAAAAGAACTCAGCAGTTCTGAAATCTATTGGATTACCATCAATTGCGAAATTTATTATATCTAAGAAATCTGCAATATTTACATCTTCAAGGCTCTGTGGCTTAGGAAATTCTGCTCCTTTTAAATCTTTCCTCTTTTCGTATATTTCTCTTAATTTCTGCTGAATATAATCAGTGTCAACTGATTCTATTATTGCAATCAATTTTCCATCGGTATCTACGATGCTTAAAGTTGGTATTATACCTCTTGATAATCTCACAGTATATTGTAAATATTCATCTGCGTTTACTTTGAAAAGAAAATACCTTTGAGATATTGGGAGTTTCTTTATTTTTTCTAATAAATCATCACATATAGTGCAATTATCAGAAGTAAAGAATAAACCAACTAGTTTATCATAAAACTTAGCGTCCGAAAACACTTTCTCATCAATCATACGTACTGCAAATTTATTTAGATAAAGATTAATAATTTACTCTGCTGAGCTAATGAGCAATAGACCACAAACTATGTGGACATGTGAATTTTGCGGAAAACCAATATATTGGGACGAGTTATTTACTTCTTTGTCAAATAAAAAAGTAGTACATTATGCCTGTTTAAGGGAAAAAGCAATTAAAACAGCTAAAATAAGTCAAGAGTTATTAAATGTAGTTTTAGATTCATTAGAAGATGAGTTAAATAAAATTATAATGTATAGACAAAGGTTGGAGAAAGTAGGAGATAATGAAGAAATTAAAAAAGTATTAAAACAAGTGGAAAAGAATGCTGAAAGAAGTGCAAACTTACTTACAAGGCTTATAGAGAAACTAAGTGATGTTTTATCTTAAAAACGATATTACTAGACCGCTAATGTTTTTATGTTCTTGTAGTAAAAGTTATTATTCAAATGAATGTTAAACTGGTTTCTTATACTAAAGATGGGGAAAAAGTAGTTGCAATTGCTGCTAAAATGAGCAGGAGTAGAAAGGGCTGGGACTATCACGAGAAAAACATGACAGATGAAGAGATTGAAATATGGATTAGAGATGCAATACTTCATGGTTATTGGAGTGTACTTGAACACTCCGTTTATACTTTTTCAATTGAAGGAATAAGCAGAGTTGCTTCTCATCAGCTGGTTAGGCATAGAATTGCCTCTTATACACAAATGAGCCACAGGTTTGCAAAGCCCATAGACGAGTACTACCAGCCTGTTGTGCCACCATCTGCAGAAAAAAGAAATAAGGAGCTTATTGAGCAGGCTTACAGGCAGGCTTATGAAAGCTATTACAAACTGCTGGAGTCTGGCGTTCCAGAAGAAGATGCCAGGTATGTTCTCCCTAATGGTGTAAATACAAACATTGTTGTAACTATGAATGCAAGAGAGCTCTATCACTTCTTCTCCCTTAGGCTGTGCTCAAGGGCACAGTGGGAAATTAGGGCTGTAGCTTGGAAAATGCTGGAAGAAGTTAAGAAAGTCCATCCACGCCTCTTTAAATATGCAGGGCCAAGTTGCATAATTTATGAGAACTTTATTAGAGAAGAGCCAATAACTCTAGATGACGTATTTAAAAATGACAAGCTGGAGTTTATATCTCAAAGATGCATTGAAGGGGTTGCCAGAGATGGGATAATAAAGTGTATAAGAAATGCTAGATCTGTTTTAGATAATTTAAATTGAGTTTTACCTTTTTAGATTGTCAATAAAAATCTCCTATTTGGTTTTTAAATGTGCTATCTCTAAAACTAGTAGAAAAATATATTAGCTTTTTATGATATGTATGATTGATGGCATTAACTCAAGCGCTATTAGCCTTTGGCCTTCCAATCGTTCTAATTTTATTGGGTGGCTATGGAGGTTATAAGTTCCTTTCTGTTGTTTTACCCGGAGAGCATAACCCAATAAAGATCAGCAGGTTTGAGGCAGGTAACATTCCTTATGGTGAAGGAAGACTCTGGTTCCCATTGCAATATTATGGTTATATTTTAATTTATACATCACTTGAACCAATAATTGTGTTGTTATTCGCTATTGCAGAAGCAGAATATACAACGTCATTTATTTTATTTAGAAACCTTTTAATAATTATAATAGCATCTATTGTAATCTTATATCCAATACTTTATTACTCAATTAAGCAGATTAACATACTCGAAAACTGGTTATTCAGGTGATTACCATGGCGCAAAAACCTGCTCCTCAACCAGCTCCACAATCAGTTTTAAGCAATATATTAGCGCAAGTAATGGCCAAGTTTAAAGTAGTTGCAAAAGCAGAAAGCGATAGAAGGGCATTCATACAGGTTGATAAGTCCCAAATTGTTCAAGTAGCAGAATTTCTAAAAAGTTTAGGATATGATCACGTAAAATCCGTTACTGGAATAGACTATCCTGATACAAAGGAATTTGAGGTTGTGTACCACATCTCATCCTACTCTAATCTAGAATTAGCTAAAACAATTATAGCTCTTAAGACAAGGACTAAATATAGCGATCCTAAAGTTCCTTCTCTTTATTCTGTTTGGGAAAGTGCATATCTAGGGGAGAGGGAGACTTATGAGATGCTTGGGATAATATTTGAAGGTCATCCTAATTTAAGTAGATTATTTTTACCCGAGGATTTTGAAGGTGTTTATCCATTAAGGAAAAGTTATAAATTAAAGACGGAGGGGTTGTACGTTGACAAGTCAGCTTGAGTTTTCTGCTAGTGGACTTGAAGTAGAAATAATACCAGTAGAAGGAGAGCTAAATGTAGGTCCTCAACATCCTGGATCTGGACATATGAGGATTTATGTTAAGCTCGATGGTGATATAATAGTTGATGCAAAAATTGATCCTGGCTATGTGCATAGAGGCGTAGAGAAATTAAGCGAATATAGAACTTATATGAAAATAATACCTCTAGTTGAAAGACCTGCAATCTTAGATTCTATTCATATGAACTTGGGCTATATAATGGCTGTAGAGAAAATTTTAGGTGTTGATGTACCAGAAAGAGCTCAATACTTACGTACATTAGCGGCTGAGGTTAACAGAATAGCTAGTCACTTATATGGACTAGGCATTTGGGCAATATTCTTAGGTCATTCTACTGGTTATATGTGGGGATTTGGAGATAGAGAAGTTTGGCTAGAAATTTTACAGGCCCTAACTGGTGCTAGAGTAACCAATTCTTATATAATTCCTGGTGGAGTAAGAAGAGATTTAACACCTGCTATTAAGGAGATGGTTGAAAAAGCAATTGCTTATCAAAGAAGGAAACTTCAAGATTGGTATAAAATATTTGTAAATAATCCTAATATTAGGGCTAGATTAGAAAATGTTGGAGTTATGTCTAGAGAAAATGCAATAAAATGGGGCGCTGTAGGACCTAATTTAAGAGCTTCCGGCGTTTATTATGATGTAAGGAAAATTGAGCCATATGCTGCTTACGATAAAGTAGATTTCGAAATTCCAGTGTATAAAGAAGGAGACGCATATGCGAGACTTTTAGTGAGATTTGCAGAGATAGAACAAAGTATGAGAATTTTAGAGCAAGTTATAAAGAATATCCCAGAGGGGAACATCTTAAGTGATAGGTTCTTTAAGCAAATACCTCCAACTAGACTAAAGAAATGGTGGGAGGGACAAAGGAGAATTGTGTTCCCCGGATATTATGCATCCTTTAGACCACCAAAAGGCGAAGCAATATCTAGAGTTGAAGCAGGTAGAGGTGAATTAGTTTATTATGTAATTAGTGACGGGTCAGCTAATCCATATAGATTAAGAATGATTACTCCATCTTATAGGACAATTTATGTTTTTGAGCAAATTGTTAAAGGTAGTCGTTATGCAGATCTACCCGCAATTTATGGTAGTTTAGATTATTTCCCTCCGGAGGCGGATAGATAATGAGTGCGCTTTACGCATTAAGATATTATTTCTTCTACCCATCATTTTTTGTTGTAATAATATTTCCAGGGTTAATTTTCACAACAATAGTATTATTGCTTACTATATGGTTCGAGAGAAAGGCCGCTGCATTAGTCCAAATGAGGTATGGCCCCCTATATGTGTCTAAAAGGGTTGGAGGGGCTTTACAATTAGTAGCTGATGCAATAAGGCTGGTGTTCTCTGAAATAATCATACCAGTTGAAGTTAATCCTACACTTTTCGTTTTAGCCCCCGCTCTTGTATTTACGTTCACATTTGTTCCAATGATCCTTATACCATATTCAGCTATACCACAATCAGGCTCTATATTGTCCCCATATTTCCATATCTTTTATGATCCTAATATACATAAAGGGCTGTTCATTGGCTACTTTGTTCCTTACAACATAATCCTTATAATGGGATTATCTGCCATAACTCCTGTATTTATTTTGTTGCAAGCCTGGGCTACAAATAATAGGTTTGCAATAGTAGGGGCTGTTAGAGAATCGTTGCTCGCAGTATCTTATGACGTTCTTATTGTAATGTCTTTGGCTGCTGTCGCAATCGAATATCATACTTTAGATATTGCTAAAATTACAGAGACTGGCATACCAGGAATAATTGCTAATCCATTAGCCGCATTAGTGTTCTTCATAGGTATGTTAATGGCTACTGGGAGATTCCCATTTGAAATAGTTGAAGCAGAGAGCGAGGTTGTAGTTGGTCCTTCAACAGAGTACAGCGGCCTTCTATTTGTCTTAGCAATGGGTGGTAGTTATGTCACTACATTTGCTTTGTCTTTTGTATTCTCTGATGTGTTTTTAGGAGGTTGGCTACCACTTAATGGTTTGCCAGGAGCTCTTTGGAACTCAATAAAAGCAATTATAGTTTTATGGTTTACAGTATTTTTAAGAGCTGTTTATGGTAGATATAGGATAGATCAAGCCCTTAGGGGCTCATGGAAATATTTACTTCCTGTAGCTTTCGCCTCATTAGTATTAGGTTTGGTGGTGGGACAGTTATGGATCAGGTAAAAATAAGAGAATATAAAAAAGAAACAAATCCATTTAGACTATTTGCAGACCACTTAAATGCAGTAGCTACTGGGTTAAAGTATTTTGTAAAGCCACAGAGAATAACACTAAGGTATCCAGAAGAGTCTCTAACATTGCCAACTGGATATAGAGGAATGATAAGACTATATAAAGATGTTTGTATTGGGTGTACTTTATGTGCCTTAATATGCCCTGCAGATGCAATGAAGATGGTTACAGAAGGCGGTAAGAAATATCCAACTATAAACTATGGCAGATGCATATTCTGTGGTTTCTGTGTAGATGTATGCCCTGTAGATGCATTAAAAGAAACAAGAGTTCATGATGCCGTATTCACTAATAGGAGGGAAATGATATTTTGGCCCGACAAATTTAACCAGGATTTCGATCAACCTATTCCTTATCAAGGAGTAGTTAAGAAAGTTAGAGCAGTAGTAGATGAGAAGAAGGGGATCAAATATGTCCCTGACGAATGATTTTATAATAGGGTATTTTACGTTTTTTGCAGCTCTTAGTATAGCATCAGCATTGTATATAACGAGGCAAAAGAACGTATTCTACTCAGCAGTAGCCCTAGCTTTTCTCGGCATCTCTATAGCAGCAATGATAGCTTTAATAAATACATCATCTTATGCCTTTTATGCAGCCTTTCATATTTTACTTTATGTAGGTGCAACAGTAGTATTTTTAGCTATATCTTTAGTGATGTTTAGAGGTATCAATGTGAAAGAAGTACAAATTCCCTGGGCTCCCCTTATTGCATTTGTTGCAGGAATGCTTATATTTATTGATCTAATATTAAGTTTCTCCAGTATAACTCCACCTCCAGTGGTAGCTTCCTTTAGTCTTAAAACATTAGCAGATGATATCTTACAGAACTATTGGTTCCCAACGATAATTATTATAATTGCTTTGTTGACTACTATGATCGAAGCAATTACTCTCGCAAGGAGGGATTGAGATGGACACTCTAATATCTTATTATGGTTTGATTATTGGTGCAATACTAGTAATCATTGGAATTTATGGCTTATTAAACAGTAAGAACTTAGTTAGAATTCTATTGTCCTCTGAGATAATTTTCAATTCGGCTATTTTACTTGTTTTTTCTGGTTTTTCATTATTAGGTAGAGTGTATACCCCAATTATTTTTTCAATTTTTGCAGTTAGTATGGCTCTGGTTGAAGCAGTTGTCGCATTTGCTGCAATATTCTTATATTATAGAAATAAGAAGTCTCTGGAGGTGGACTAAATGATTTCTCTCATAATTTTCATAATATCCTTTGTTCTTGCCTCAATAATATTTTTCTTTAAAGATAAAAAGATAGCTAGTTCACTTTCATTTTTATCTATAGTGGTTAACATATACTATCTGTTTAGATATGGGCTATTCTATAGGTTTTTTGTAGCCAATAATGTAGGGTATTTTGGCTTTACTGTAAATGATCTAAACTATCCTTTCATTGTAACGATTTTAGTTGTTACACTAGTAACTGTGTATTACTCTACCAGATATATGGAAAAAAGGTTCCATGAGTTAGGACAAGGAAATTGGGGCGTTTATTACGGTTTATATACGCTGTTTGCAATCTCAATGCTTTATGCAGTTGTCTCTACTAACTTACTAGAGCTTTACATATTCTTGGAAATTTCACTAATAACATCTTTCTTACAAATTTTATTTTATGGATATGGTGATAGAAGAAGAATTAGCCTCTTGTACTTTATTTGGACTCATGTAGGCACAATACTCACGTTATCATCGATCGTAATTATTGGTTTAGTTAATCCAATGAAAACAATGGACATATATAGTGCATTTAGCCAGCTTTATAATTACTCGACAATACCATATGCTCTGGTAGCGTTTGTGTTTGGAGTAATAGGAATGCTAGTGAAAGGTGCTCAGGCAGGATTTAATATATGGCTTCCGTATGCGCACGGAGAAGCTCCAACACCTATATCAGTGCTGTTAAGTCCTAATATGGTAGGACTAGGGATTTTCACAGTTATAATTTACTACTATTTGTTCCCTGCATACTCTTACCTCGCCCCCATATTTATAGGCTGGGCGATAATTACAATGATATATGGAGGTTTAAACGCTTTAGCTCAGAAAGACTTTAAGAGATACTTGGCATATTCTAGCGTTTCTCAGATGGGTTACATGCTTTTAGGTGCATCTATTGCGTTTTACTTAGGTCTACAATCAAACGTTTTATCTTTACCTTTAGGTATATTGGCTTCTGCACTTGTTTACGCATCTCACGGATTTGGAAAGGCTATTCTCTTCATGAGTGCCGGTGCAGCTATTACTGAGCTAGAAGAAAGAGACATTGAAAAACTAGGCGGATTGTATCTTGTCTCCCCGCTACATACTACAGTATCGTTTATAGGATTGCTTAATATCCTAGGTTTGCCACCAACAACAGGTTTAATCAGTGAAGCGCTCTTACTCTTATCTGCAGGCCAGCTTATTCCAAAAATAGGGGAAGTACCCTTCATTTTACTTGTGGCCTTTCTGATGATAGCTATTGGAGTGTCTTCAGGCTATGCTACATATTTGTTTAAGAAAGTTTATGCTGGCGTTAAAGAAGTAAAAGCGAATGTAGATAAGGCTTATGAGTACTCAATTCCAATGACTATTATAGCATTTGTAAGCTTATTGTTCTTCTTCTTCCCGCAGTTTTTAGTCCATTCAATTAACAACTTTTTTGTTTATCCACTTTCAGCACCTTCACTGCCACTCTTCTTTATTGTATTCTTACCAGCTATAGGTTCCTTCCTCTCGTTAGTTGTTCCAATGCATCAAGACGCAAGAGGAGGGTTAGTGACTGGACTAATTGGCGTTTCCATGATTTTAGCTATAATTAACTTAGTTAACTCCTTGCATGCCAACCTGTTTGTTCCTTCAACTGGATATACAGTTTTTAGCTATTTCACATTTAGCTCTTCACTATTACAAGCACTCTTAGGAGTGTTTGTCTCCTCAGTATCTTTCTTCATATCTATGTATAGTATTGGCTATATGAAAGAGGACAAAGTACTTAGAAGATATTGGGGCTTCTTCGGTTTCTTCGTCTCTTCAATGTTAGCAGTAGTATATGCTGACAATATATTGCTACTTTTAGCTGGTTGGGAAGGAACAAGCCTGGCATCTTACGGCCTAATAAGCTATTGGTTAGATGATAATGATAGAAATGTAGTAGGTGATTTTGACAGAAAAGTTTTTGGCATATTATACTTGTCTAGGCCAACAACTAGCGGCATTAGAGCTATGGTATTTACTAGAATGGCAGATGTAGGTCTAATAATGGCTTTAGGATATTTACTTTATTTAACTACATCAACGGATTATTATGGAATAACTACTATTTATCCTACTTACGGTACCCCTGGATTATTTGCTGTATTTCCACAACTTTATCATTTACCTTATGCTTGGGTAATTCTGCTGATAATGTTCTTAGGTGGTCTAGGAAAGAGTGCACAATTTCCGTTTACTCAATGGTTGCTAACTGCAATGACAGGTCCTACACCAGTTAGTGCATTAATACATGCTGCAACAATGGTCAATTTAGGTGCCATATTAACATTCTTCGTTTATCCATTCTTAGTTTATCCAAGCCCTCAAACAACAATGTTTATGGCAGTTATGGTTGGAATATCAATGTTCACAGCAATCTACACAAGCACTTCAGCGGTAGCCGCAAATGAGCAAAAGCTCATCTTAGCGTATTCAACTGCCGATCAGATATCTTTAATGATTTTATCATCGTCTATAGGTGGTTTATTGGCTTCAATATATTCAAATACTGCATTTTTAGTTACTGGTGTGCTAGTTGGTTTGATTCAAATGTTTGCACACGGTATATATAAGGCATCGCTATTCATGAATGCTGGAAGCGTTATTCACTTTACCGAAAATAGATATATTGGTGTTTTCAAGTCTCTGTATAAGAAATTGACTAGCGTATTTGTATTACAGCTTTTAGCAGCACTCAATTTAGCCAGCATTCCACCACTTTTTGGTTTCTGGGCGCACAATTTAATTGGTGTGCTAGCTTCAAACACCCCAATATTCTATCTATATGTTTTAACAGAATTCCTAGGAGGTCTATATATTACACGCTACGTAGTTAAAGCATTCCTATGGAAGCCTGGCGAAGAGTTACATGAAGAGGGACATGTTCACCCAATAATGATAGTTGCCCCAGGTATACTAGTTTTAGCTTCAATTGTAATAGGTGCAATATTCTTACCTTCACTAATCCCATTCTTTACTAGTATTGGTTTAAGTAGCTCATTCGTGACATACGATTTGCCATCTTTAGTTGCAGCAATCATAGGGCTATTATTGGCTTTAGGACTATATCTAAATGGACTAGATATGGGCAAATACAGAGGTATAACGCCTTTAGTTAATTTCTTATATTATGGTTGGTTTGTTAACCCAGCTTATGATAGATTTGGAATTGCAGGTTTTGGATTTGCTAGAGGAGTATATCAAAGATTCGAATATGGAGTGATAGATATGTCATTAAATGTACGCTTGCCTCAAGGAGTTATTAGGGCTGGAAGTAATATATTTAGAAGAACAGAGACAGGCATATTAAGAGACTACATTTTTATGTATCTAATTGGTGTTATAATATTAGCCGTATTAGCCGTTATCTTCCTAATGGGGGTGTAAAGAAATGATGTACCTAGATTATATACCAATAGTTTTATCCTCAATTTTAATAGTATTTTCATCTATAGCAGTTTTATATCTAGATAATGGAACTAAGAAAGGTTATCTTAATGCAGTAAGCCTTACTCTTGCTACTCTTGTAGTTATATTTTTAGTATTCTTAGCGTTTTACGCCCTAGGTTACTATAATTATCCGCTTTTTGATAATACGCTATACATCTCTAAATTTGGTTACTTTATCTCGATCTCAGCACTATTAGCATCAATAATAACAATATATGGCGGAATTACACATTTAGAAACTTCTAAAACTAGAGCATCTTTCCTTTCATTAGCATTACTAGCAGATTTAGGAATAATTTACCTTTCATTTGCTTATAATGTTGTAACAATATTTGCATCGTGGGGAATAGCGTCAACTGCAACATATGTTATTGCTTTAATTAGAAAAGATTACT